>Ga0210402_10006280_pt1 | contig 10541 bp, 17 predicted proteins | sample IncBWC7MmetaG_FD_161055 | JGI IMG/M metagenome (GOLD analysis project Ga0210402, IMG submission 161055) | Forest soil microbial communities from Barre Woods Harvard Forest LTER site, Petersham, Massachusetts, United States - Inc-BW-C-7-M | ecosystem: Environmental > Terrestrial > Soil >...
TGGTGGCGACATTTCCAAGCCAGAGATGACTACTGTAGCCAAGGGATTGATTGAGCTCGGTTTCAAGCTCTACTGCTCTTCGGTGACCGTAGAAGAATTTTTGAACCACATTCCTTATGTGTCCGCCAGACGTATCTTCTTCCCGACTAAGGACAAGCGTAAACTCCGTGAAGTATTCGACGAATATGACATTCAATGTGTCATCAACCTCGCCAAATCTAGGGGTCTTGATTTCGCGGACGAGGACTATGTGGCTCGCCGGTACGTTTAATGTGGAAATTAAAAACTACCTTCTGAATGTGTTTACTTTTGGTAGAAATGCTGTCGACTTTGGGCTGCCTTTGTTAAACAATGCTCGAACTGCGCAGCTCTTTGTGGAGAGTTTGGCAAAAAAGATACCTCTGGGTGGCTTAAGGAGCTATTCAGAAGGCCGCATTCCTTCCGAGGTTCGGTCGTGGCGGGAATTTGTGGGAAAGCGTGCTTGAGAGAGAGGGACTTTTGCACCTATTGGACGCGTCATCTATGAGGTAACTACCGCAAAAGGAGTAGTTTAAGCTCCGTGTACAATCTACATAAAAGGATTTGATCATGCACTTCGTTTTCCAAGCAGGTTCAAGTTGAAGGCAAAATCCTCTGGACCACACAGTTGGTCTAAATCCAATTCTTCAATCCCTCTACCAAATCTTGATCGATCAAAGTTGTGCTGGCGATGAACTGCAAATTTCTGAGCCAGGTGTGGTTCCAATGTACCTTGAACTGCCTCCGCGACAAGGCGGCCAATGACCGGAAGGAACTAGATAGTTAAATGAGCATTGGCGCATGAATTCCCGTAGTACTCGCCTTATATGCATGCCCACTTCCCGCCGTGGCAAGCATTAACGAAGGATCGACGGGGTCAGAACCAATGAGCCAATCTTCATCAGGAGAATCGGTGTACCTACGGTGAAAGGTCAACAAAAACCATTCTTTGCGAACTTGATTCTCCTGACTTACCAACAAAGTCTAGTTCCCAAGAAAGGTTTCTCAGCAAGATCCGGATATACTTCTCGTAGATGATGTCGAAGTTCCATGAGTGCGGTTTTGGGGATAAACAAACCCCGTTCTGGGTCAGAAGTAACCGTGCGTGGCGTTGAGATCTTTTCCGTCGATGCAAGGGTGTGAGTATATCCTGCTGCATGAATGGCTACCTTCACGATGTTCAACTCATTGGGCTGGAACATAATCATTGGGTTGGTGATACATGACCACAACAAAGAAACTTGCCGGAAACACGTAAAATCCGGAACTAAAGTCCAGAACGACAGGGCACTGTCTGTACGCATCGGCTTCTTCTTTCGTGAGCTGGATCATCGCAATACATTGACTGATATATACATGGTTAGACATAGCGCTAGTAAGATAAGATTCTGGAGTGTAAACGCACCCTGTTGCGAGGCACTTTTCGCCAAGTTCAAGTTCGGGAAAAGCTGAAGCAGTCCATGAACCCGTTGCAAGAATGACCAAGGCTGCACTAAACAAGGTCCCATCGCTGCACTGTACACCGGTCGTTTTTCCACCTTGTCGAAGGATTTTTTTTACGCCCTTGCCCGGAATAATTTTACCGTTGAGAGCGACAACCTTGGACATTATAATGGAAAGACCCTGAAACGCATTGGCCCACCCTCCATCGCGATTGAGATACCCAGACGAGCGGGTAAATGAAGCGACATTGATTTGAGGTGGAAATATCCCTCGAATCGCATGACCGTTATCCAAGGCTTGGAGCCTTGCACCCAGGGCCATGTCGTTGTCATGCGATTTGTCGGCATACGTGCCTTCTCCTGAGCCTAGAACAACGACGCCGGATCTTGGTTGAAAATAAATGGGGATTTTCAAGAACCGGATCATGATCATGGCGCACTCATGATAGGTATCCTTCCATTCTTTCTCGTCTCTCCATAAGTGAATGGCTTCCTGAGCTAATTCGGCGTAATAATTATCAGCATACGAGGTACGGACGACTGGTGAACGCGCATTCAACGTCAGTGATGGGTTCAGATGCATCAATATTACAAGGACAGACTCCTGTTGAAATCATTGCTTGCAGCATCTGGCGCGGGTAATGTCATCGATTGGTCAAGAACAGTGACATCTTCAAACCCCCGTTTCAAAAGATGATATGCTGTTGATAAACCGAAGCATCCAGCACCAACGATTACGACTTTATCGTCCGGGAGGATCATGCAAATCGACGATCATGGAACACGAATTCAAGATAAAGAAATCAAGAAGAGAAGCGGCATACCTAAACGCGTAAGCCGTGATCTGAACCCAACATGAAATATATTGGCTTCTATTATTAATTATTGTAAGGTAGATTATCGAATTGTGATTTTAATTTGGTTGTTACAAGGATCTAAGGAAACAACTGTACAACAACAGCTTGCATTTTTCCATCCCGGATAGCCTGGATGGGATGATGAGTGGGAAAGAAACAACATTGGGGAGAGAAGAGCTTACTTCGTGAATGAGCGAAACATTTTGACCAACTGTAACGTCCTCCACACCCAGACCCTTCGCAAAACGGCTGTAGTTCTCAGAACCATGCATTCTGATGCCTAGTGTTAGCCTGATGAACTCGTACACTGGACGTGTTTTGTTGAGATAGGGGGTGGCAGGCGCGGCGCCACGCTCGCCCGACAAGTAAGCTCGTCGTAGCTGATCCAGAAGTGAGGTTGCCCGTGAAGCAACGTGAGCACGGAACACAGGGATATAAGTGAGTGCGGAGCCAGTGGAGATGGCGTCTGTGAATGCGGGCCCAGTGAGGAAGTCCAGTAGAACAGTGGTGCTGGAGGCCGCAACTTTCTGCATGCGTTCAGGAGCGTCCATTGTGCTGGTGTTCGCAAGTGTATCCTGCATAGCAACACAGACTTTCTTGGTAACGGAGTTGAGTTCAACCTGTGATAGAGAAGAACCGAATGCAATAATGAGTTCTTCCCTGGCAATCTTGTTGAGTCCCTCAATAAGTTCCCTCTGAAGGGCACGGAGATCCAAAGCTGGAATGTGAGGGGTTGTAAATAAATGTACCAAATGGGGACGATAATATGGTACCTTGGCAGAGTGCATAGAGATATGAAGCGATCAATATCGAGAGCACTTCAAGCGAATTGATTGTTGCACGACCAGAAATCAATGCGAGAGAACTACCCGAGGTTATTAGCATCAATATAGTGATGACCGTTGAGCGAAACATACTTGACGGCCTGATTGTGCATCTCAGCGGATTGAATGTGTGTCGAGACGGGGTTTGCCAGGTAACCAAGCTCCGCGACGTATGCGGAGGTAGCGATGTCGATACCCTTTGCATGGAAGTTCAATGAAGGGTCGGTTGCAGCGAGGTCTGGGGGGAGACCACGATTCATGGTCGGATTAACGAGCTCAGCACACTGAGCGAAAATAAGTTTGCCGAGGTGATGCAAACTGAGACGGGTCTTTTCCATGGCATTGGTGACGGCCATTGCTTGGAAATTACCACCGTGATGAACCGTACCGGTTTCACCGTCGATAAGCGGGTTGTCAGTGGCTGAAAAAGGTATAATGAGTGATAAGCGACGTCGAGAAGATCATGGGACATACTAGAGTTACACTCTTGTGTGATGGTCGCGAGGGAAGCAAGCAAATCCTCGATCTGAGGACCGATGAACTGGGGAGCAGTTCGCAGGGGGTAGCGGTCCTGTCGAAGGGTCCCTTCATCCTCTTCGATAGTGACCTCCTCTTCGTGCGTAACGGCGAATGTGCTGTCTTCCAGAAGGTCCCAAATGGTCTTGGCTGACTCAACCTGTGTGAATCATATCAAAACTTGTCGACGGGAGATCAAATTGTAGTCGGTTTCTCACCTGACCAGGATGAGGGCGAGCAACAGCGTGGATAAAGGGGTCGTAGGAACCACGCGTTCCGTTCAGAGCCTCGGTCCCCATGGCCGTGCAGACTTGAGTAAGAAGTGCCAGGTGCACGGCATCGTTCAATGCGAGGGCGGCAACAGATGCAGAAAATGCGGTGCCGTTGAGAATACCGAGGGGTTCTTTAGAAGCGAGAGGGATAGGCTTGATATGGTGTGCCTCGAGGGCCTTACGCGAGGAAACGATCTCGCGAGCTCCAAACGCGGCAGGGCCATCGAAAACGCGAATGGAAGGGTTTCCTGTCAATGTTCCCGCAATGTACGAAAGGGGAGAAAGATCTTGGCATAACGAGTTGGTGAATATTCAAATTGAAAGGGAAACTTTACACTCACCGCCAGAAGCTGATATACTCCCACGTAAGGGAACAACGGGGGTAATATTGGCGCGGAGGAGTTCATTCATTTTTTCGATAAGTTCCCACCTCACACCAGAGTGACCCCGGATGAGGGAGTTCATGCGGATCAAAATGGCACCTCGTACCCAAGACTCGGGCATGCTCGTTGAACTAAGCGGGTCAAGGAGAGGTAAAGCATCGAGAGGCTTGGTCGACGAAGGAAGAACTCCGCTGTGCTGGTGTTGAAGAAGAGCCTGTCCGAGCAGTAAAGGTTGGTTGGTACGCGTACCAGCTAAACATTTTACGTCAGGTTATTATTTCAACAGCGACTCTGCAATAAAAGTGCGAACCACTTCCACCGAATCCAGTACTGACGCCGTACACACTAGTCCCAGAATCAACTTTGTCGGAAATCACTTTGCGACTTTTAGTTATCCGCTCTTTAATTTCGGGGGACCCATCCAATGTGACAGATGCATGAAACCGTGATGCTGCTGTAACAGCCGCGATGGAGAGTGTTTGACCATCCACTGTCACAGGCATACCATTCCTGGGAGAAACGTCAATGTCTGATGCACAGCATCACGGAAGGATAGGAACTGACTTGTACGCTTCGAGTTCCTTGTAGGAGTCGACGAACTTTGTGAGCAGAGTAGTTGACTGAGGTGTCGACGACGTCTTCGTGGCTGATGTGCCATTAGGGATGACAGCGTTCACAACGCTGCTTACAGGGGCGGTTGCAGTGACCGTCACTAAACCGCTTACCCCCTCAAGGAGGATGGGCATCGAGGGCGACCGCTTGTGAAAGCTAGCTGAGCGAGTGCGGGTCTCGGAGGAGAGAATAGCCATAGTAGCACAATGATAGTGAAGAATATTATGGGATAAGTTATCTTATTATATATCCTCTGGGTCGAGAGAAGCCTGGTCACGGTGAATGGAAGGAATGATAGAAAGCCATAGCTGTTCCGACTCCTTAAATACTTCCTGTGGAACGCTGTTATTAGATCCGTATAAGTACAGCAAGACCCGATGCACCTTCGTTCGTCCTCAGGTCCTTCGATCACAGAGAGAGATTAAGATCCAACTTGAAAGGTTGATCATCAGCGGCCGTCCCAAACCATATCGCCGAGAACGGAAATAAATCCAAATTGACTTTCTACCATGTGTACTCTAATTTGGGGTCCGAAAAAACTTTAAGTGCCGTCCGGTTCACTGGGCAACTCAAGCCCTCCATTATTGCATGTGGCGTTGATAAAACCAACGAATCATGCTCTTCTACTAGCTCGTACAGTCGCTTTCCTCCACATTGTTTAAATGGCCAGTTGATCTTTACGTGCTCCGCTCGGCCGACGGCCGGCACATCCGTCGGCAAGCCTAAATTTAGTTTTTCTGGTTGTTGGTAAGCGCCGTGTTACAAGTTTTGCTGTGCTGCAAAAGCGCTTTTTTTTTTTTTTTCGTTGCCTCGAAATCCTTCCCACCGCCGGCTGGTTCCTGCCCTGGACATAGCCTCCCCTTGTATGGTTTTTTCTGACTCAATTATCAATACTGGCCGACGTGCCCAAAGCTGCGCACTCGTGCGGAATGGTCTAATCTCTCCGACCTGTCTCCTTTTGTGCGACGTCGACTCGGAAACCGCGATAGTTGAGAATCTGGAGCAGCAGAAGTATATTCGGCTATCGAGCTCCAAATGATACCGGAATTCCAGAATTCTGACCTCTTGTCGTCGGGGGGTTACCGATGAATCCGCTCGTGACCGCCGGGTATCGAGGTAGGCATGCTAATCATGGGTGTAATTCCACGATTGCAACCCCTCACAATTTGCAAGTTTAACCGCATGGTGCTGTTGTGCTCAACCATGACCGTTCCACCTGACCTGCCATCAATAACGCTGGTAGAACTCCAACTTCGAAATGCTGTAGGTCGTCAAGGTTTGTCATATGTTAACCTCAACAACTGCCGGACCACTGCTAGACTCGAACCAGCACGGTTGCAGAGATCGAAGAAGGTTCTTCTATTTCTCTGGGCAAATTAAAATGGCGTAGGGTAGGCCTACCAGACCGCAATTGATATGTGCTTTATATCTGCCATCTACGACGCCCTGAATTTCTAACAATTTGGAGGAAACGTACGCGTGTTTACGGGGACTCGGAGACGCAATATTTGCGCAGCTTGCATCGATGGTAGAATTATCGGTTGCCTTAGTCTTTTGCTTGTTGAAGTACGATATTTGGGGTGCTGGTAGGAATTTATTCACAAGATCACGGCATCTTCTCAAAAGCTAGCCGGATTCTAAACGATTTTTCCACTTGTCCAGAATACATTGAAGGCACCGAGAGACATCGATTTAACCCCAATAAGTAACTTGTGTTGTCGTCGTTCTTAACTTCTTGAGGGGGATCACCCTCGGTCCCTCATCCTCCTCGTGCCGAATCGGGATGAAATATAAATCTTTTTTAACCATCCACTCCGGAATGCGGTGTGTCGCACAGGAATGTTGCTTTTCAATTGTGCATCGAAAGACATCAACCTTCTACTTCTGTCAAGTTGTCGTATTTAAGTTCTGATGCAAGTACAACTACTATTAGTGACGGTCAACTATAGGGTGGTGATGCTTCAGGTGACGCTTCACTTTTCTGGTTTTGCATTTGAAATTTGAATGGGATATATATTAAATCCTATCTATTTAATAGTGACGGTCAACTTGCAATTGCAACCTTCAGGGTACGTTTCAGGTCACGCCTGCAAGCGTGGGTGATTCAGGGTGAAGCGGCTTCTACTTTGACTGTCCCACTTTAAGCCTTAAGAAGCGCTTCGACGCTTCAGGTGCGCTTCGCTTTTTCGTTCAGTCCAAATTAATCTTGTTTCAGACCACTACTATAACCAATTCTTTCGCGGCTCGCCTCTCTCACCGGGTCCGTGACATCACCGCAATTGTGGCGTTCTCGCTTAGGTAATCCGTTTCTCACGATTACTTGACTCGGAAGTCTTCATTGGAACCTAGTAGTACTACTAGTGCCAGTGAGCCTTGCTCAACAACTTGAAGTACAGTGCCCTTTTTTGACTTTTGACATGGTTCGTCCATCATTATTTTCAACTAATACACGAGCAGCTTCAAATCTCCCTTACTTACTATACAGGGAAAAGCGAAAAAGACACGCAAATTCGCTACGGTCAAGCGGATGCTGAACCCCAATGATGCACGGCTGTGCGTGCTTTACAAATTTATTCTTCTGATTAGTGCGCTGAACGGATTGTAAATGCAGTAAAGAGAACCAGCTTAAACAGAAACAGAAGGAGGAAGAGGAGAAAGCCAACGCAGTCCGCCGAGTGTGCGCATTTCGAATTCCGATGTCTTGCGTTTGCTTGATCGCTGATGTACCCTGTTTCATTGCGATACCAGTCCTCAGGTTGCATCTTCCCTATTTTTGGCGCATAACACTGCCCTTGTACCACCATATCGCGTGCTTATCGATACCAATTTCATAAACTTCAGTCTGCAAAACAAGCTGGAGCTCGTAAGTGGGATGATGGACTGTCTTTACGCGAAATGTGAGTTGTTGAAAATTATCCATCTTAGAGCCGACCTTTGTGAACGGCGTTTATTGTCTAGGTATACCATGCGTAACAGACTGTGTGATGGCTGAGTTGGAAAAACTGGGTCACCGGTATCGTGTAGCCCTTCGGTATGTTCATTTCGCAGCTCCCCATCAACCCTTATCAACATGATATTACAGAATAGCTCGTGATCCCCGCTTTGAACGCCTGCGTTGTTCACATTCTGGAACGTATGCGGACGACTGTCTAGTTCAGCGGGTAACGGCTCACAAGTGTTACATCGTTGCTACTTGTGACAGAGAACTTCGCCGGCGTGTGCGACAGATCCCAGGAGTTCCACTAATGTACATCGTAAGGAGAAGATATGCGATTGAGCGACTGCCAGACCAAGGCGCACCCAGCTGATTTCTCATTCGGGTGTTTACGGGGCTTGCTTGATGCTTGCTTTTCCCCTGACGTTGTTCTCTTACATCTGTAAGCAAGAAGTAGTTTATGTTGTAAGCGTTCATTTCATCACCTTATACTCCGATTTTGACCCTGCCCGAAAGATTCCGAATAATATGCCATAATTCGAAGCATTCTGTCAGCTCCCAACTCGTTTTACTCTTTTTGCTCTCCTTCTGTCACCCTTTCTCTCTCCTCGGCTTTACTTGGTGGATTATTCACGCGGCATGACAGCATGCATTGAGGTTTAGATCTTCCTCCGTATTTTTATTGTCGTTACGGCACCTGTCAGCGCGCGGTGCACTGATTTGCGAGTTCGTTTCCTCCTGTTTTAATCTGACGTTCGACGACCATTGATACAGCACCGATCCCATCTGAACATCAACCACCTTTCACCACGCTCCCCACCCATTCACCGGAGCAGAATAGGCACTCTCTGTTCCATCACAATTTTTTTTTTGGTGCCTGCGGGACTGGGGATGATGAAGTCATGTTTCATCGGAACTTCGAAGCGTTCAGGTTGGTTTGGACGTGTGCAAATTCCCTCTCACGATCACTTGAGCAGCGCATCATCACACAGGCTTTCAAATAAGTGGAGTATGTCTACAATTTGGACCTAGACGGCTGGACCAATTACGCGTGTGTGACTACCACCGCTATGACCGGAGAATTTAAAGTTGAGGCTGGTCATCGATCGTTGATCATCAGTCAGAGATGCTGACTGAACTCCTTGTGCATTCCGTCATCTGGAGATCATGCCAGTGATCCGATCATTATACGAAACCTCCAAAATTTTCTTGTTTCTATTATTCAAATCTCGCGAATGCAATACCATCGGAGCCGATTTTGCAAGGGTCTTGGCTCTGAAAAAAAATACCTGGAGTCGTTTTTTTTTCCGAACCCAGGAGTGGAACCTACCTCGTAATCAGGCACATTACCATATATAAAGATTCACGTGACATGCCTGGAAACATTTCAAGATTACCTCTGGGTTCTTATGGAATCAGTGCTGGCATATCTTTGTTTAGTGGTGTATGGTGACCCAAGGTATACTCTATATATTGGACATACTGTAATAAATCCCAGACCTTCATTGCATGGATCAAGTTAAGTGATCCAGGTACCAATGCTCAGCCTGTTCAGACACATTTCCATACTTGAGGTCATGCTATGGGTTCAAGCCAGAAAAAACATACCCATTCCATTTCACAGCCAGCTTTCTTACACTGTGTGACATCACTTCCTGTTTGGATCTGTGCTGTTGAGACTGGCTGGCCCGAGGCACCATGGTAGAGTCATAACCATTCCTTCTAATGACAAGACAAGGTCTTTGATAGAAGGACTAGTAAAGCTGAGTTTAAATCCAGTATTGATATGGATTTTCTCAATTGGGTCATCATGAGACATCTTTTAAGCCTGCCCTAATTAGTAATAAAATTTTGTAGTTAAGTTGATGAGTCATTGTAATTCTTTAGTCAACTAATAATCACTGTCACTGTCTGTCATGTCCTCACCTATTTACAAATGCAAAACCACTACCACCACTCAATCTGCTTCCTATATGGATTTTCCCATCATCATAAACCTCATTTACAATGGATAGAAACCTGATGGAAAATGACTACAAAGCTTTACTGACCGGTATTTAGGGCAGGCTTCAAACATGTCCTGTGACATCCCAATTGAGAAAATCCATGTCAATACTGGATTTAAACTCAGCTTTACCAGTCCTTCTATCGAAGAGCTTGCCTCATCTTTTAGAACAGATGGTCACCAGTCTAGCACCACAATAGATTTCCTAAATCAAGAGCCTTTCGCTTCTGACATGGACTGACTCAGATATTGATAAGACAGTCAGCTTATGTAATCATATCACATGCCCCAGCACACAATGTGTTCATCCCCAACACATTCAAAATAGGTTACTCTCTCTCATCATAACCACTGTCTCTCACCCACCCACCACTTCACTTTCAGTCTTGCAGCCTCTGGCATGGTATGGCTTGCATGTTTCCATGCACTCCCCTTGCTATGCCAGGGGCCCAGAATTAGTCCTGTGTTTACCGCAGGGTGATTACCATAGGGTTGCACTATTATGTAAAGTGAGATTCAAGCTCCGACCCATGCAGTAATGTTTGCAGGTTATAACCAGCATACTATCAATTTATCACTCAGGTATCACTGGCATAACCGAACTTGAGTTGAATGCTGTAAACTACGCGAGTTAAAAGTCTACAAATGTATCCATATCACTCAAACATCACCTGCCT
>Ga0210402_10006281_pt1 | contig 10537 bp, 10 predicted proteins | sample IncBWC7MmetaG_FD_161055 | JGI IMG/M metagenome (GOLD analysis project Ga0210402, IMG submission 161055) | Forest soil microbial communities from Barre Woods Harvard Forest LTER site, Petersham, Massachusetts, United States - Inc-BW-C-7-M | ecosystem: Environmental > Terrestrial > Soil >...
GACGCCATAACCGAAGGTTCCGCTGGCTGCGAGAATGGGATTCCGCAGGCGCACCGCGCCAATTTGCACGGTCAGATCAACAGCCCTGGCGCTCGTCACTTCGCTCAGAGAATATCATGAAGCCGCGTGGAGACCTCCGAAATCTCCTCGCATTTCATTAGACTGTGGAAAAAGGGCGACTCTACGGCTTGGTTGATTCGGCGCTGCCTGGAGCAGATGACTTTCTTGCGGTCCGACGTTCGTCCGTCTTCGCCAGTGCTTCACCCAACACCCGCCCATCACGCGGCGCCAATGTTATCCCGCAGAGTGACGCCAGTGTCGGCGCGATGTCCGCAGGAGTAATCGTTCCGTGATACACACCCGGCCGAATCCCAAATCCCATGAACAACACCGGCACTCTTTGGTCGTAGTAGTAGGGTGTCCCATGCGTAGCGCCGTATTGCCGCGGCCTGCCGACTGTTGAAAAATCCCAGGGCCAGTATGGCTTTGGGACAATCATCAAATCCCCGCTCCGGGATTTCAGGAAACTTGCAGCCTCCGCCCTTCGAATTGGATTTTCCGTTGCCGGACGGCCCTCCAGCTCTTCCGCGCGATAAACTCCAGCCACGCCTGGGACGCTCTCGATTGCCTCGATCACCGCGTGCATCGCAGCCGCATCCGTTTTCAATTTTTCGTACGTTCCCGGCGTGAAATACACGTCGCCGCCACCCACTTCCGCCACTGCGGGTTTCGCATAGCTCAACCCGTCCAGCGCCTTCTCGATCCTCTGCTTCACTTCTTCCACATTCAACCAGCCCGCATCCGCTCCCGTCTTCTGCAAATCTTCAGGAATCGGCGCGACGCCATGGTCCGCGCTGAGCGCCACCACGTAATTCGCCCTTCCCACTACTTTGTCCAGGTGCGCAAAGAGACTCGCCAAGTCGCGGTCTAGCCGGGCGAGTTCATCCTGCACTTCCCAACTTCGCGGGCCGAACGCATGCCCCACATAATCCACCGACGAAAAACTGACTCCCAGATAATCCGTGCCTGCACTTTTACCCAATCCCAGCTTGTCGACAGCGTCTTCTGCCATCTGGGCAAGGTAAGTCTCCGCGTACGGGCTTGTCTGCCACTGGCTATAGAAAGTCGCATCTGCTCCCGTGCTGTCTGGCTTCCCTCGCAGCGGATGCGGAAAAGACGGCCCAAATCCCGCCGGCGGCACCGCTCCTGTTGCCGTTTCGCCGTACCAGTATGCCGAACTCGGCAGCAGCGGAGTCCATGTTTTGCCGTAATCTCTCGATACGGGATGCGTCTTCGCGTACTCCTCGACAAACCCGGCCATCGGATAAGCGCTCGACGTCGTCCAAGCGCCCACCGCCGGGTCAAACCAGGTCACTGCATCCGCTTGATGACCTGCCATCATGATCGCCGCGCGCGCTTTCAGGGAAAATGTCACCACCCGCGTTCCGCCGCTGCCCTGAAACTTCAATTCCTCCGCAAACGCGGTCATCAGCATCCGCCAGGCGCTATCTCCCCCTTTCACGCTTGCACCGGCGTAGCCCGTATTTTTCACGTTCGGGTCGGAGGTGCATGTCACGCCCTTCTGCTGCTCCCGGTCCCACCATGCATTCGAGACCATTCCATGCATGGCCGGAAGCGCGCCCGTGGAAATCGTCGTATGGCCCACACAGGTCTCCGTCGCGGCATACGGATAGGCCGCATCGGGAAACCACGCGCCTTCTTCCACCAGCCGCTTCAATCCTCCTGTCCATTGCACTCGAAATTTGTCCACGTAGTCCCCGCGCATCTGGTCCACAACCAGCATCACCACCAACTTCGGCCGCATTGGTAGTTCTTTCGGTGCAGCTGCCTTGTTCGCTTGCGCAACAATACGTGGGACACCAGTTGTGCCAGCCCACAGGAGTAAGACCACTCCAGAGACCGCCATCACGGTTCTACGTTTCGGTTTCAGCGCTTTTGTGACGAACATATCCACCTCGCTCAATGTGTCGCGCGGCAGTTTATCACGCCGCCCGAACTCAAAAGCCTCATCGAGTGCCCGCGAGGCTCTCCACCACTCACTAGTCACGAGTCCCCAGTCACTATGCTAGGATTACCCGAACATGCGCATCGTCGAAAAAGCTCAATTGATGTCTGCCCCGGAGATCGATCGCACCCTGCAACGGCTGGCTCACCAAATTGTCGAGAAAAGTGGCGGCACCAAGCATCTCGCCCTGATCGGCATCCGGCGCCGCGGCGTGCCTCTGGCACAGCGTATCGCCCAAGCCATGCGCGGCATCGACGGCGTAGACGTGCCCGTCGGCACGCTGGACATCACCCTCTATCGCGACGACCTGTCCAAAGTCGCGCCCCAGGCCGTTCTGCAGTCCTCGGACATCACCTTCGGCGTTGACGGCATGGATCTCGTCCTTGTCGACGACGTCCTTTACACCGGCCGCACCATCCGCGCCGCCATGAATGGTCTCTTCGACCTCGGCCGCCCCCAGCGCGTCTCTCTCTGCGTGCTCATCGACCGCGGCCATCGCGAAATGCCCATTGAAGCTCAATTCGTCGGCCGCACCGTGCAGACCAGCGAAACCGAAATCATCGAAGTGCGTCTCCGCGAGATCGATAATGAAGAGCGTGTCGTTCTCGTCGACCGCCAGGAGTCTTAGTTGAAACGGGATTTCTCGCTATTCAGTCAAAGAGTGCAAATGTGACGTTTCGCTTTCGCGACCTTCTGGCTCTCGAACCGCTTTCCGCGGACGAACTCACTTTTCTTCTGGACCAGAGCAAATCCTTTCAGGAAATACAGCGCCATCCTCTCAAAAAACTAGCCACTCTCCGCGGCAAAACCGTTGCTCTCGCTTTCTTCGAAAACTCCACCCGCACACGCATCAGTTTCGGGACCGCTGCCTCGCGGCTGGGCGCGGACACCATGAACCTGCAGGCGGAATCTTCCAGCTTGAAAAAGGGCGAGTCTCTTCTCGACACCGTGCACACGCTTGATGCCATGAAGCCGGATTGTCTGGTCATGCGCCACGCAGCTTCCGGCGCTGCCGATTTTGTCGCGCGGCATCTCGATATTCCCGTGATCAACGCCGGCGATGGAACGCACGAGCATCCCTCGCAGGGCCTTCTCGATGCGCTGACCATCCGCGACCGCAAAGGCTCTCTCGCCAATCTGAATGTCACCATTCTCGGCGACATTTCTCACAGCCGCGTCGCTCGCTCCAACATCCACCTTCTCGCAAAATTCGGCTGCCGCTTCACGCTCTGCGGTCCTGCCATGTGGGTTCCGCGCGAACTCGAAAGCATTGGCCCGCCCGGTGCTTCCATTCGCCGCGTCTTTCGCATCGAAGAAGCTCTCGATGATGCCGACGTCGTTCTCGTCCTCCGCGTGCAAACCGAGCGCCTTCACGAGCCCGCGCTTTCTGCCGCGGACTACATCCTTCTCTATCAGCTCAACGCCGAGCGTCTCCGCCGCGCCAAGCCCGACGCCATCATTCTTCATCCCGGCCCAATGAATCGCGGCGTTGAGATCACCCCTGAGGTCGCCGACGGTCCGCAGTCCTGCGTCCTCGAGCAAGTCACCAACGGAATCGCCGTGCGCATGGGCCTGCTCTTTTTGCTCCTCATGGGCGGCTCGGAAGAAGAGGGGCAACCCGCCGCTGAAGTGCAGGAGCCGCGCAACCGGCGTTCCACTGACGTAAAAAAGGATCCTTCGCATGCTGCTCGTTAGAAACGGCCGAGTCATCGACCCAGCGACGCAGACTGACGCCCCGCGCGACGTTCTTCTCGATGGAGACAAAATCGTTGAAGTCGCACAGCCTGGAAAAATCGCGCCAGATCAATCCACGGAAATCTTCGACGCCACTGGTCTGATCGTCGCCCCCGGCTTTATCGATCTTCACACGCATCTTCGCGAGCCCGGCCAGGAATCCTCGGAAAGCATCGAGACCGGCACGCGCGCCGCGGCCCGCGGAGGTTTCACCGCCGTCTGTTGTATGCCCAACACGAAGCCCGTCAACGATAACGCCAGCGTCACCCGCTTCATTCTCGATCGCGCCAAAGCCACTGCCAGCGTGCGCGTTTGGCCCATCGGCGCCGCGAGTGTTGGCAGCAAAGGCGAAGCCATCGCGGAAATCGCCGCGATGAAGCAAGCCGGCATTGTCGCCGTGTCCGACGACGGCAAACCCATCGCCACCGCAAAACTCACGCGCCAGGTGATGGATTATTGCCGCTCGCTCGATCTGTGCGTCATCGAGCATTCCGAAGATGTTTCGCTCGCCGCCGGCGCCGTCATGCGCGAAGGCGTCACCTCCACGCGCCTCGGTCTTCCCGGCATGCCCGCTGCCGCCGAATCCGTTTGCGTCGCGCGCGACGTTCAACTTGCCGAACTCACCGGCGCGCGTCTTCACGTCGCGCACCTCTCCGCAAAAGCTTCTCTCGAGCAAGTCCGCTGGGCCAAGCAGCGCGGCCTTCATGTAACATGCGAGGTTACGCCGCATCATTTCACTTTGATTGATGAAGATGTTCAGTACGACTCGCGCTATAAGATGAATCCGCCACTAGCGACGCGTGAAGACCGCGAAGCGCTGATTGAAGGACTTGCCGATGGCACCGCTGACGCCATCGCCACGGATCACGCTCCTCACGAACCCGCGCTCAAAGATGTCGAGTTCGACCGCGCTCCCTTCGGCATTCTCGGTTTCGAAACCGCGCTCGCTCTTTCTCTCGAACAACTCGTTCACGCAGGCCGAATCTCGCTCATGCGTCTAGTCGAACTTTTCACCACCGGTCCCGCGCATGTCCTCGGCATCGAACGCAAAATCGCCGCCGGCCAGCCCGCCGACCTCACGATCTTTTCCATCACGCGCGAATGGACTTACGACGTAAAACAATCTCTCAGCAAATCCCGCAACTCTCCCTTCGACGCCCGCACCTTCAAAGGAGGCCCCATGGCCACCATCGTCGCCGGCCGATTTGCTCACAAAGTGTAAGAGAGCCACATTCCTTCCTCCCGACGCGCCACTCCGCTGCGTAGGCGGCTATTCCCAAATTGCTGCTTACTCGCCACGTCTCGGTGTAAGATGCTTTGTGGTAGCGATCCCATGAAACGGCTTGTTCTGCTCCCGTTGCTATTGACTCCACTGTTTACGCAATTCTCTGGCGCGGCACCACAAGCCCCTCAGCCTACCCAAGCCGCGTCGTCACCCGCATCTCATCGCTTGCGGTGGACTGAAGCCGATCGAACAGCGCTCTTGGCAAAGGCCCGGCGCGGAGACGCAGGAGCGCAGTTCTGGCTCGGCGCTGCATATGAGCAGGGCTGGTTTGGAAAGGCTGAGTTCAGGGAAGCGCTAAGGTGGCTGAGGAAAGCCGCAGCGCACGGTGACGCAGACGCGCAATGTGAATTGGGGCAAATGTATGAAGATGGCGAAGGTGTGCGACAGAATTATGTTTTCGCCGCCAGATGGTACCGAAAGGCAGCTGAACACGTCCCGGACCTGGGCGGAGCAGGCGCGGGAAGGAACAATTTAGGGCTGCTATACTTGGATGGTCTAGGTGTCCCGAAAGACTTCGTCAAGGCTTACATGTGGTTCCGTCTGACCAATTTCGAAGCGAATCTCTCGTATGCCAAATCTCGGATGACTCCTGAAGAAGTTTTCGAAGGGGAGCGAATGGCAGCGGAATGGAAAATTCATCATCCAGAACGGTGAGGCTGCGGCTCGTCTGAAATCAATTTCCCCTCAACCCGACGGACTAGAGACTGCTCTTTGCATGGCGAGTTTCGAATCAGCCGCAAAACGCTTCTGGAGCGACCTGGCAAACGGATATGCCAATCGCGCTAGGAGGTTTGGCTTGGAGAAAGCGCATACGTCGTACCAGACGGATTGGTCTTTGGAATGAAACTCGACGCTGAAACGTTCTTCGCCGCGTTCCGCATGCTGTACTAAGGTTCCGTAGGCAAATCCAAATTTCTTGTCGCTGCTATTTTCGTCAATCACGTAGACAATCCGGCTGGCGTTCAGCGACCAAAACCCTAGCTGCGACACGAGGACAGCCACTGTCGCGCCTTCTTCGATCGGAGCGTCCGGCCAACAGAGCTGTATCCACGGCATGTCGAACATTTTCCACTGCCGAATTGCTTCCACTGCACGCCCAAAAACCTCCGGCCCATCGCCAAGACGAATGCGGTTGTGATCAGTCGTGTATCCACGCGGAAGACGGCCCCGCGAAGCGCCGACTTGCTCGTACGAGAACGGCTGATCTTTCTGTGCCGAGAGGAACGCGCGAATCTCATCTGGTTCAGGTTTGCTTAGGAAATACATGCGCCGGCCTCTTCTGCCAAATGGCGAGTTCAAATTGCCAATGAACGCAGAAACGCTCTAGTTTTTCGGCGGCCCCGTCGGCATCGGCACTTCCGGTCGGCTGTCAGTATTTTGTGCGGCGGCAATCAGCCATTTCCCGTCCCGTTTTTGCAGAACTTGCGTGAAAATCCCTTTTCGCGGCTGCCCCGGCGTGCCGTCTGGGTTCCTGTGTCCCACCAATGTCCACAAAACGTGCACGACTGCGATTTCAGGCCTCAGGAATCTCGTGTGGACCTCATCGATCGTTAATGTACTCTCTCGAAAGGCAAACGCGTGTGCATCGGCGTGCTTCTTCTCGATCTCCGCACGCCCTCTCCCCCACCAGCCAACCACGTTTACGAAATCCGCGTCCTCTGTAAACGCATTGGCCCATGCTTTCATGTCGTGGTGGTTCCAGGCCTCCTGCAACCCCGTCTCGACTTTGCGAATCTCCGCCTCATCCGGATTCTGCCCAAAACAAACCGGAGGCCCTGTCAATGCAGCCACGAAGAAAATCATCCCGCACACCTGCATCCGTCTCTTCATATACTCTCCTCTGTCTCTTCAATACTTACGAGTAGAACCGCTCAAGCCCGCACTCACCCGCCGAATGGGTGCGCACAATTACACCCCGACATGTTCTGACTCGGAACAATCCAAAGTCAACGTCGCACGGTCTCGGCTTTGCCGCCACTTCCAGGCGCAGGATTTAATGAATTCCTAACAAACCCCTCAGGACTTTCTTGCCACTCCACTCCTAACCTGCCTCTTGTGCGCAAAGCCCGTGCCCATCCGCGCAGAGTGAGTTAATTATGTCAGCTACCGTCTTTCTCGCGATTTGCATTCTTGGATGCGACTTTCTCTTGTATTTCTTGTTCCAATGGACTTACGGGGAAAAGCGCAGAGGCCTCTCCCGCAGATCGAATCCTCTGAAGAGCGCCATGACTAGGCAAGACCCTCGGCCGTTTTTGGTTTCTTCGCGGCGCAGCTCCGTGGGACGAGTGCAACGCCCCCGGAGTATGCGCGAGCGAACCGCTCGCCATGAGGACACAGATCCCGGCCAATTCAGTGAAGTACAGGCTTACCGCCGCATCGCGGCCTCTCTCGCCGTTAAACACAAGTAAACAGAAAATTGCGTTACAATCCTGCAGGCCCCTGAGAATTCTCCTGCAGGAGACCCCATGAAATTCTTCTTTGCTCTTGCCGGACTTGCTTCCTTGCCGCTTGGTGTTCCGCCAACACTTCAGCAGCCAGAACCCGTTGACTCTTGTCATTTCAAGGTTTCTCAAGAATCCACCAAACCAACCATCACGGGACCGGAAGACATCACGCCGCTTGTCTACATCATCGAACAGCCCGACTCACCTGTTGAAATCGTCTCCATGGACCTGACTGGCTACGTCGTGTCCGTGACCCAAGAACGATTCACATTTAAGGATTGCTCGACCATGAAGGTTCGCAATCGAAGTGACCAGCCTGTGAACGGTCTTGAAGTAATGGTTTTGGTTTCGTCGCGCGGCTTTGGCGTCGGGCCGGGATTCAGCAGCGGCCCAAGTCAAGTGCAGAGTCTTGGTGCGGGCCAGGAGACCGAAATCCATTCGTGCGGCGGGGGCGGCACAGGTGACGCACGAGGCGATCAAGTTCGCATTTTTGCGTTTGTCGAAAGAGTGAGCGTGAACAAGTGCGTGTATCTGCCGTCGAAGCGCATTCCCTACGAGCTTGCAGGGCCGTCCGTCGTTCCGAGCTTTCATAGCGTATCGTGATCAGATCGTGGCTAATTCAGAGATTTCGCGAGCGCCACCCAGGCGGCCAGAGCCGCGAGCTTCTCTTCCGCCCTCCAAGAGCCTTCATGCGATTCGCCGAGGGCCGCAACTGCGCGTTTGATTTGCGCGGGCGCTCTCCTCAGCATCCCCGCGGCAGTTTCGTATGCGCCCTTCTCCAAGAAAGCTTCGCACAAAATCTTCCGCGAGCGAAAAGCATCCTCCAAGACCGTGCGAAACAGTTGCCCTTCCAATCCGTGCGCGCGAATGTGCTCGTTGTGCAGCGTCGCCGGATCAACCAGACTGCCCACCACCAACGCCGCGCTTCGAACCTCATACTCCAAGGCCACGGCCTCCCTCAAGAGTGTGTCGATTGACTTTTTCGCGGCGCCGCGCACGACATCTCTCAGCTTCCGTGTCGCCAGCTTTCCTTCTTTCCCAGGAAGTTCGAGGGCCGCGTGGTAAGGGTGCTTCGATTGAGGAAATTTCGGATCGGAAAGTAGAACCGACCGGCAGATGATCAACTGCGGCTCATCTCCGGAGCCAGCCAGCAATACCGCCATCGCCCACCCAGATTTGACTCGGAATCCGAGCGCCGCAGGGACCGGCTTGCTGGTTCTCGCCAAGGCCTTTCCTCCATCCACGGCGCTCACGAATAAGAAATACTCTTGGCGCCGCGAATTCCTTGTTACTTCTTGCGTGTCACTTGATTTCGTCGAAATATAGACGATGATCTTGCGTTTGGGACTAATCGAGATTCACCGAGCTCGCCGCTATAGGGTTCGCCGGAGTCCGCTTGGTAATCTCGTCGGCAGCGTGGAGGGTGCTAGTGCGCTGCCGGCTCCGCGGCGGGATGCAGCCCATGCTGCGGCACTTCATGGATGCCGCGCGCAGGCGGTTCGATCCTCTGTCGGTAGAAATGGTCGAGCGGCAGCCGGCCTTTCCCGACGGGGTACGCCTTCTCAATTGCTTTCGTCGCGTAGGCTTTGGCAAGCGTCGCCGCTTCGAGCAGCCCACGGCCCACCGCCAGATGCGCCGCCAGCGCCGACGCAAACGTGCAGCCCGTTCCATGCAACTGCTCTTCGTTTACGCGCTCACCGGGTAGCGTCACCATGTCCGTGCCGTCGAAAAGAACGTCCGTCGGACGCCCCATGTGTCCGCCCTTGACGATTACCGCCCGCGCGCCCATCTCCACTATCTTTCTCGCCGCCGCTTCCATCTCCGCAACGTCCTTGATCGTCATTCCTGTCAAAATCTCGGCTTCGGGCACGTTCGGAGTTATCACGCTCGCGAGCTTCAACAGCTCTGTAGCGACGTACTTCACACCACCTGCGTCGAGCAACTCCGTCCCAGTCGATGATTTCATCACCGGATCGTGCACCACGTGCGCAAATTTGTGCGCATCCAGAAATTCCGCCACGGTCACGGCATTGCCGCGGTTCCCCAACATCCCGATCTTTACCGCCGCGATATTGCAATCCTTCGCCAGCACCTCGAGCTGCGCCTTCAGCGTCGCGCTCGGAATGTTGTGCACATCTTCCACGCCTTGCGTGTTCTGCACCGTCAGCGCGGTGATCACCGCCACGCCGTAACATCCGTGCGCCGCAAATGTCTTTAAATCCGCGGCAGTTCCCGCTCCGCACGACGGGTCAAATCCAGAAATCGTCAACAGAATCGGCGGCGCTGCCGGGTGATTGTTGTTCGTCGCGCTCATTTTTCGTGCTTGGCCACGTCCCTCGAAGAAAATAGCCGGTCGCGCCACCTTGGCGCACCGGCAATTGCGAATGTACGCGCACGCATTGTCCCACGCAACAAGAATTTTTCTGAATCCAGAGCCACTCAGGATTTCGAGGAGTGTCCGCCAAAAAAGAACGGCCGGAAGAAAATTCCGGCCGTGGGTATTCCATCTTTCTAAAGCGCTTGACGCAGAACTTCTACCTCACGGGAACAAACCGCGAACCAGCGTCGCCTCCGCAACGCGCCCCACCGCCAGCACCATCGCTCCCGCCCGCGGCGGAACGTGATGCTTCCGCATCGTATCCACCATTTCATGGAACGCCCGCACCATGCTCTTCTGCAGCCGCGCGTTCACTTCCTCGACGTCCCACATGAGCCCTTCCATGTTTTGCACCCATTCGAAGTAGCTCACGGTTACTCCACCCGCATTCGCGAGAATGTCCGGCAGCACGGTAATCCCGCGCCTCGCCAGAATCTCATCGGCGTGCGGCGTCGTCGGCCCGTTGGCAGCCTCGGCCACAATCCGCGCCTTGATCGCTTCCGCGTTGTGCAGCGTAATCACGTTCTCCAGCGCCGCGGGCACCAGGATGTCGCACTTCATCGTCAACAGATCATCATTGGTGATCCGCGACGCCCCCGGCATCCCCACCACCGTCCCTGACCGCTCCTTATAACGAATCGCTTTGATCGGATCGATTCCGCGTGAATTCG
>Ga0210402_10006283_pt1 | contig 10537 bp, 5 predicted proteins | sample IncBWC7MmetaG_FD_161055 | JGI IMG/M metagenome (GOLD analysis project Ga0210402, IMG submission 161055) | Forest soil microbial communities from Barre Woods Harvard Forest LTER site, Petersham, Massachusetts, United States - Inc-BW-C-7-M | ecosystem: Environmental > Terrestrial > Soil >...
TTTGTGCTTCCGACCGCATGCGGCGCCAGCCGCCCGGGCCGGGAGCGCGTCAATTTTCATGGCGTGTGCACAAAGGAGCCGGCCCGATTGCGTCGGGCGCGTTTCCTTGCAATCATGCCCGTGCAAAATTCCCCGCGTAAATTAAATCGTCCAACAAATGCAATTCCACCTGTAACTATGCTGCTTCAATTGCGTTAAGCTATCCACACAAAGCCCTCATCCTTTCAAATCCAACAAACAGCGGCCCATTACTTTTAAATACTGCACAGCAACCGTCTTCCCAGCATTGCCAGCAGTTCCTGCCGGATAATAAATTACGCCCATTTCCATGCCAAAATCCTTTTTCCATTTCTCCCTTGCGACCGGTGTGATCGCTGCCGGTGCATTCAGCGGTTGCCACCCCTCGTCCGCAAGCGGACACGCGAGTCAGCCCGCGGTCGCGGTGGTGGCCAAAAAGGTCGAGCAACGCGACACACCCATTTTTCTTGATGGCATCGGCACGGTCGTCGCGTTCAACACCGTCACCGTCCACACCCAGGTCGATGGCCAGCTGCAAAAAATTGCCTTCACCGAAGGACAGGATGTGAAGGCGGGCGACTTGCTGGCCGTCATCGACCCGCGCACCTTCCAGACCCAGGCAGACGAGGCCAAGGCCAAGAAGGCCCAGGACGAAGCGCAGCTCGGCAACGCACAGGTGACTTATGACCGGAGCCACACCTTGCTCGCCAAGGGCATGATCGACCAGCAGACGGTGGACACCCAGAAAGCGACCGTGGATCAGTTTAGCGCCGCCGTGCAATCCGATGAAGCTGCGATTGAGCAGGCCTCCGTCCAACTCGGCTACACTCAGATCGCCGCGCCCATCGACGGACGCACCGGCATTCGCCAGGTTGATGCCGGCAACATCGTCCACTCCACCGACACGAACGGCCTGGTCGTCATCACCCAGCTCAAGCCGATCTCTGCCGTCTTCACCCTGCCCCAGCAGGACTGGCTGCAAATCCAGCACCTTCTGGCCACGGGCGAAACGCTCGCTGTGGTCGCCTACGACCGCGACAGCCGCGCACCGCTCGACCGGGGCACGCTCAGCGTGGTGGACAACCAGATCGATCCGTCCACCGGCACCATCAAGCTCAAGGCCAATTTTCCCAACGACCAGCTCATCCTCTGGCCCGGCCAGTTCATCAACGTCCGCCTGCTGGTTGAAACCCGCAAGAACGGCCTCGTCGTGCCGGCCAGCGTCATCCAGCGCGGCCCAGATGGCTCCTACGCTTTCGTCATCAAGGCCGATTTCACGGTCGAGGTCCGCCCGGTGCAGGTGGCGCAGATCGATGGAGGCGTCGCACTGATCGACCAAGGCTTGAAGCTGGGCGAGCAGGTCGTCGTCGATGGCCAGTACAAATTGCAGGCGGGCAGCAGCGTGACGATTTCACCGACGCCGGGCGCCGCCGCCGGCAGCCAGCCCAAGCAGCGCAAACAGCCAAAACCGTCCGAGTGATGGCGCGGTCATGAACATCTCCGAGATCTTCATCCGGCGGCCCATCGCCACATCACTGCTGATGGCGGGCGTGATCTTGCTCGGCCTGCTCGGTTATGTGCTCCTGCCCATCTCGTCCCTGCCGAACGTCGATTTTCCGACCATCCAGGTGACGACGCAACTGCCCGGCGCCGCGCCCGACGTCATGGCCTCGTCGGTCACCACGCCGCTCGAACAGCAGTTTGGACAAATCAGCGGGCTCTCGTCGATGAACTCGGTCAGCTCCTTCGGCGTCAGCACCATCACGCTGCAGTTCGGGCTCGACCGCGACATCGACAGCGCCGCGCAGGATGTGCAGGCCGCGATCAACGTCGCCTCGGGTGTGCTGCCGCAGAACCTCCCGAATCCGCCGGTTTACAACAAGGTCAACCCCGCCGACACCGCCGTGCTCACGCTGGCGATCACGTCGGACAGCGTGCCCATCGACAAGGTCAACGACTACGCCGACACACTGCTCGCGCAAAAACTCAGCGAGGTCACCGGCGTCGGCCTCGTCACCATCGAAGGCAACCAGAAGCCCGCCGTGCGCGTGCAGATCAATCCCGCCGCCACCGCGGCGCAGGGCCTCAGCCTCGACGACATCCGCACGGCGTTGACCCAGGCCAATGTTGACGCGCCCAAGGGCAGTTTCGACGGCAAGTACCAGGCCTATGCCATCAACGCCAACGACCAGCTTTTCTCCGCCGACGATTACCGCTCGATCATCATCGCCTATCGCAAGGGCGCGCCCATCCGGCTGAGCGACGTCGGCCGCGTCGTGGACAGCGTCGAGAACACAAAACTCGCCGGCTGGTACGGCCACAAGCCCGCCGTCATCCTCGACATCCAGCGCCAGCCGGGCGCCAACATCATCCAGGTGGTTGACCGCATCAAGCAGCTCCTGCCGCAACTGCTCACGTCGATCCCGCCGTCCGTCCACGTCACGATCCTGACCGACCGCACGACCACCATCCGCGCCTCGGTGACCGACGTGCAGTTCACCCTCACGCTCACGATCGTGCTGGTCGTGCTCGTCATCTTTCTTTTCCTGCGCAAATTCTGGGCCACGGTCATCCCGAGCGTGGCGCTGCCGCTCGCCATCATCGGCACATTCGGCGTGATGGCGCTGATCGGGTTCAGCCTGGACAATCTTTCGCTCATGGCGCTGACGATCGCCACCGGCTTCGTGGTGGACGACGCCATCGTGATGATCGAAAACATCGTCCGCTACATTGAGATGGGCGAAAAGCCATTTGACGCCGCGCTCAAGGGCTCGAAGCAAATCGGCTTCACCGTCATCTCGCTGACCGTCTCGCTCATCGCCGTTTTCATCCCGCTGCTCTTCATGACCGGCGTCGTCGGGCGGCTCTTCCGCGAGTTTGCCATCACGCTGAGCGTGGCGATCGTCGTCTCCGCGATCGTCTCGCTCACGCTCACGCCGATGATGTGCTCGCGCCTGCTCAAGGCCGAAAAAGAGCCGCACCGCGGGAAATTCTACATGTGGATGGAGAAATTTTTCGACGACATGCTGGCCCTGTACGAACGCGGCCTGCAATGGGTGCTGAAACACCAGCTCCTCACGCTCATCGTCGCCATCACCACGCTCGTCGGCACGCTCATCCTCTACGTCGTCATGCCCAAGGGCCTGCTGCCGCAGCAGGACACCGGCCTGATCATCGGCGTGACCGACGCCGCGCAAAACATCTCCTTCCGCGCGATGTCCGCGCGCCAGCGCACCATCACCAATCTCGTGATGCAGGACCCCGATGTCGCCAGCGTCACTTCGTTCGTCGGCACCGGCACGATCAACGCGACGCTCAACACCGGGCGCCTTTCCATCAACCTCAAGCCACGCAACGAGCGCAGCGCCTCGGCCACCGACATCATCGCCCGCCTGCGCGAGAGCGTGAGCAACGTCGAGGGCATCGCCCTCTACATGCAGGCCGTCCAGGACCTGCAAATCGACAGCCGCGTGAGCCGCACCCAATACCAATACATCCTCCAGGACGCGGATGCGGGCGAACTGGCGGAGTGGGCGCCGAAGCTGGTGGACAAACTCCGCCTGGCGCCGGAGCTGAACGACGTGGCGAGCGACCAGCAGAACAATGGCTTCCAGATCGACATCGCCGTCGATCGCGACAAGGCCTCGCGCCTCAACGTCGTTCCGCAGGACATCGACAACACACTCTACGATGCGTTCGGCCAGCGGCAGGTCTCGACCATCTTTACCCAGCTCAACCAATACCGCGTCATCCTCGAGGTCACGCCGGAGTACCAGCAAAACCCGGAGACGCTGGCGAAAATCTACGTCAAGTCCACCACCGGCCAGCTCGTGCCGTTGAGCGCATTCGCGACGATGACGTCCGACATCGCGCCGCTCGTCATCACGCACCAGGGGCAGTTCCCCTCAGTCACGATTTCCTTCAACCTCCGCCGCGGCTATTCCCTGAGCCATGCCGTCACCGCCGTGCAACAAGCCCAGCGCGACATCGGCCTGCCCGACACGGTGCAAACCCAGTTCTCCGGCAGCGCGGCGGAGTTTCAAAGTTCGCTCAAAAGCGAGCCGTGGCTGATCCTGGCCGCGGTCGTCGTCGTCTACATCGTGCTCGGCGTGCTTTACGAAAGCTACATCCACCCGATCACAATTCTTTCAACCCTGCCCTCGGCCGGCGTGGGCGCACTGCTGGCGCTGATCATCTGCCGCACGGATTTCTCGATGGTGGCGCTCATCGGCATCGTCCTGCTGATCGGCATCGTAAAGAAAAACGCGATCATGATGATCGACTTCGCGCTTGAAGCGGAACGCACCCAGGGCATGTCGCCGGAAAAATCGATCTACCAGGCCTGCCTGCTGCGCTTTCGCCCGATCATGATGACGACGATGGCCGCCCTGCTGGGCGCGCTGCCGCTCGCGCTCGAAAACGGCACCGGCTCAGAACTGCGGCGCCCGCTCGGCATCACAATGGTCGGCGGATTGCTGCTCTCACAGGTGCTCACGCTCTACACTACGCCCGTCATCTATCTCTACATGGAGCGGCTCCGCGCGTGGCTGACGCGCGATCGCAAACAGGCTGATAAATCCGTGGCCACGCCGGGATTGAACCAGGCCGTCGCCGGCTCAAAACCGGCCCATTAAAAAGTGAATCTCTCCGGCCCATTCATTCGCCGTCCCATCGCGACGTCCCTGCTGGCGTTCGGCCTGCTGCTGGCCGGCCTGGTCGCGTTCCGGTTCCTGCCCATCGCGCCACTGCCGCAGATTGAATTTCCCACCATCAGCGTCGAAAGCAACCTGCCCGGGGCCGACCCGGTCACCGTGGCCACGTCTGTGTCCGCTCCGCTCGAACGCCACTTCGCCCAGATTTCCGGGGTCAGCGAAATCACTTCCACCAGTTCACTGGGCAGCTCACAGGTCACGATCCAGTTCGACCTCAGCCGCGGCATCGACAGCGCGGCGCGCGATGTGCAGGCCGCGATCAATGCGGCCGCGAGCGACCTGCCGGCCGGTCTTGTCACCAAGCCGAGCTATCGCAAAGTCAACCCGGCCGATGCGCCCATCATCATCCTCTCGCTCACGTCGGACACGACGGCACTCGGCGAGGTTTATAATTACGCGGTCGATGTCATCGCGCAGCAACTCAGCCAGGTCGAGGGCGTGAGCCAGGTTGTGGTCAGCGGTGCCCAAAAGTCCGCCGTCCGCGTCCAGGTCGATCCCGCCTATCTCGCCACGCTGGGGCTCAGCATCGAGGACATCCGCAACTTCGTCGGCTCCTCCAACGCCAACCTGCCCAAGGGCAGCATCGACGGCCCGGACGTGTCCTACACGATTCACGTCAACGATCAACTCTCCGAGGCCAAGGACTATTCTCCGCTCGTGGCCTACCAGAAAAACGGCACGGCCGTCCGGCTCAGCGACCTGGGCAAAGTGGTGGACGCCACTGAGAACGCCCGGCAGGCGGGCTGGTTTAACGGGAAGCCGGCGGTCAACCTGATCGTCTTCAAGCAGTCGGGCGCCAATGTGATCGAGACGGTGGATCGCATCCGCGCCATCATGCCCTTGATGCAAAAATGGATGCCCCCAGCCATCAAGATGAACGTGGCGGTTGACCGCACGGGCACGATCCGGGCTTCGGTCGGCCACATCGAGATCACCTTGCTCATCTCAATCGCCCTGGTCGTCATGGTGGTTTTTCTTTTTCTCCGTCGTTTCTGGGCCACGGTCATCCCGAGCTTCACGGTGCCGCTGGCCCTGGCCGGCACGTTCGGCCTGATGTACCTGGTCGGCTACACGCTCGACAATCTTTCGCTCATGGCGCTGGCCGTGGCGGTCGGCTTCGTGGTGGACGACGCCATCGTGGTCATCGAGAACATTGTCCGCTACATGGAGGCGGGCGATGCGCCGCTCGAGGCGGCGCTCAAAGGCGCGAAGCAAATCGGTTTCACCGTGCTCTCCATCAGCATTTCCCTCGTGGCAGTTTTCATCCCGTTGATTTTCATGACCGGCCTGATCGGCCGCCTGCTGCACGAGTTCGCCGTCACGCTCACCTGCGCCATCCTCGTCTCGGGGCTCGTTTCACTGACCTTCACCCCCATGATGTGCAGCCGCTTCCTGCGGCACGAGGATTCCGCCAGCAAGCCCAACCGTTTCTTCCGCTGGCTCGAGTCCAGTTTCATGGCCATGCAAAAAGGTTACGAGCGCGGCCTGACCTGGGTGCTGCGCCACGAAAAACTGATGCTGGGCGTGACCGTCGGGACGATGATCGCCACCGCCGTGCTCTACATTGTCGTGCCGAAGGGCATTTTCCCGATCGAGGACACCGGCCAGATGATGGGTGTGATCGAGGGGGGGCAGGATATCTCCTTTCTTGCGTTGGAGGCAAAACAGCAACAGGTCGCGGCCACCGTGCTGAAGGATCCCGCCGTCGATTCCGTCGTGTCCATAATGAACGGCGGCAGCAATCAGGGGCGCATGTTCGTCCAGCTCAAACCGCTGGATAAACGCAAAATTGATATTCAGTCCGTCATCGGCCGGCTCCGCAAAAAGCTGGCCAAAATGGAGGGGATTGGAGTTTTTCTCCAGCCTTCGCAGGATATCCGCGTCGGTGGCCGCCCGGCCAAAAGCCTTTACCAATACACGCTCACGGGCTCGGATCTGGACGAGCTCCACCATTGGTCCACCGTGTTGCTCCAGGAGCTGCAAAAGGCCCCTCACTTCCAGGATGTCACGACCGACCTGCAAACCTCGGGGTTGCAGGCCAGCGTCGTGGTCGATCGCGCCGCCGCGGCGCGGCTCGGCCTCACCCTCAGCACAATTGACAACACGCTCTACGACGCCTTCGGGCAGCGCCAAGTCTCGACCATCTACACGGCGCTGACCCAGCACCACGTCGTCCTCGAAGCCTCACCGAAATACCAGTTTGATCCCGCCTCGCTCGACAAAGTTTTTGTGAAGTCTGCCTCCGGCCAAATGATTCCCCTCAGCGCCGTGGCGCACTTTGAGCGCACCAACACCTCTCTTTCCGTCAATCACCAGGGCCAGTTTCCCGCCGACACCCTTTCGTTCAATCTCGATCCCGGCTATTCGTTGAGCGATGCCACGACGGCGATCAACGCGATCACGAGCCGCCTGCACATACCCGGCGACATCCACGGCAGCTATCAGGGCACGGCCAAGCTCTTCCAGCAATCGTCCACGACGGAGCTCCTGCTCATTCTCGCCGCCTTGCTCGCGGTCTATATCATCCTCGGCATGCTCTATGAAAGCCTGATCCATCCGCTCACCATTCTTTCGACCCTGCCCTCGGCCGGCTTGGGTGCATTGCTGGCGTTGCTGGTCACCGGCAATGAACTGTCCATCGTCGCACTCATCGGCATCATCCTGCTCATCGGCATCGTGAAAAAGAACGCCATCATGATGATCGATTTCGCGCTCGAGGTGGAGCGCAACGAGGGCCTGAGCCCGTCCGAGGCAATCCATCGCGCCTGCGTGGTGCGCTTCCGCCCGATCATGATGACCACGATGGCCGCGCTCTTTGGCGCGTTGCCACTCGCGCTCGAAGGCGGAGTCGGCGCCGAGCTGCACAAGCCGCTGGGCATTTCCATTGTTGGCGGACTGATCCTTTCGCAAATGCTCACGCTGTTTACCACGCCCGTCGTCTATGTGGCGCTGGATAACCTGCGCAATCGCGTCGTCGGCCATGCGCCAAATTCCCCTGCCCTTCGGCCGGAACCCGGCTTGGGCGTGAATGCACCCAAGTTGTCCGGTAGATTTGGGCTGAACCCGCGGCCCGGTTACGACTGATTTGCCGTCAGATCAATCGCGCGCTGGGCCCAGGGCCCGTTGGGGTCGATCTGCTGGACCTGCGCGGCAAATTTCCTGGCATCGTCGGCCCGGCCTTCGTCGGCCGCGGCACTCGCCAGGTCGTAGGCCGCCTCGGCCCGCACTGCCTTGAGCAGGGTGAGATCGGCCACGAGCTGTTTGAGCTGGGCTTCGCCGTCGGCCGTGCGGCCAGCCTGGATTTTGCAAATGGCCTGGCCGAGCTGGGCGCGACCCGCGAACGGCGTGGCGGCCAGCGCATCTGCCGCCATCACATAATCGGCAAGCGCGTCCGCGTATTTGTCCGCCGCATACTCTTCGTCCGCGAGGCGCAGGTGCGCCACGCCGGCCAGAGTGTGGCCCTGGTGGTTATGGGCAAAGTCGTGCAGTTTTTCCGAGGTGGTCGCCGCAGCGTAGTCGGCCGCGATGCTTTTCTCGCGGTGCGCGGTGAAAAGTTCCCAGCCGCCCTTGGCCGTGATGGCCAGCAGCACAACCACGCACACGGCAATGATGGCTTCACGGTTTTTCTGCCAGAAGCCGTGCAGTTTTTCGTCGAAATCAGGTGCGGCGTTCACCGCGGTCTTTGTGTCGGTTGGCGTGGTCATGGAGCGGGATGGTTTTAGGGGAACAATGACCAAAGCAAATGCCAGCCCGGGAAGCTATCTCAAAATTGACCGGGGTTCAGTCAAAAACCACGGTCTTGCGGCCGTAGGCGAGGACCCGGTTGCCGAGATGCCAGCGCACCGCCTGGGCCAGGACGCGTTTCTCAAGCTCGCGCCCTTTGCGGATGAGGTCATCGACATCATGGCGGTGCGTCACAGCGGTGACGTCCTGCTGGATGATCGGCCCGTCATCGAGGTCGCGCGTGGCATAGTGCGCGGTGGCGCCAATGATTTTCACCCCGCGCTCGTGCGCCTGGTGATAAGGCCGGCCGCCGGCAAACGCGGGCAGAAACGAATGGTGGATATTGATGACCGGCCGGGCGAAGGCATCAACAAATTCGCCGGAGAGCACCTGCATGTAGCGCGCAAGAATGACCAGCTCGACGTCGTGTCGCTTCAGCAGCTCGAGCTGGCACGCCTCGGCGGAGGCCTTGGTTTTTGCAACGACCGGAATGTGATGAAACGGCAGGTCGTAGCTACGCGCGACGCCGGCCAGGTCGTCGTGGTTGGAGATGACCAGCGCGAACTCGCAGTTAAACTCGCCCGCCCGGCCGCGCAGCACGAGGTCGTGGAAGCAATGGTCGGCCTTGGAAACAAAAATGGCCACACGCGACCGGTGCGCCGACGACGCCACGCGGGCCTGCATGCCGAGCGTGGTGGCGAACGCGCGAAACTCCTCCGCGGCCTGTTCCATTTCGGCGGGCGCGCCCGTGGGCTTGTCCGCCATGGCTTTAGCGAAGGCGGGAACCCATTCCACGCGCTGGAAAAACACGCCCGCCTCCATGTCGCGGTGCTGGTCGGCGTGCAGGATGTTGCCGCCGCGCTCAAAAATCCACCCGGCCACGCGCGCGACCAGCCCCGGTTGGTCCGGGCCGTGCAGGAGCGCGATCAGGGTCGCGGGCGAGTCCATGTGATTACACCGTGGCGACGTTCCCGCGATACTGCTGGATCGGGCGGACGCCGACGCGTTTTTGTTTCAGCGCCTTGATGCCATTGAGCGCGGCATACGCACCGGTGATGGTGGTCATGATGCAGACGTTGTAGGCGTAGGCGGCGGAGCGGATCTGGTTCTCGTCGCGACGCGGGATCATGCCGCCAGGCGTGTTGATCACGATCTGGATCTGGCCGTTCTTGATGAGATCGATGGCGGTGGGACGGCCTTCATCGATCTTGGCCAGCTTCCTCACGTTGACGCCGCCGGCCGCGAGCGCGGCGGCGGTGCCGCTCGTCGAGCAGATCGTGAAGCCGAGCGCCTCGAGCTGGCGCGCGAGCTCGACCGCGCGCGGCTTGTCGGCGTCCTTGACCGAGAGAAAAACATTTCCGCTGGTGGGCAGCCCGGGCTTGGCCGCGGCCTGGGCCTTGGCGAAGGCGATGCCGAGATCGTCGTCGAGTCCCATGACTTCGCCGGTCGAGCGCATCTCGGGCCCGAGCATGATGGTCGCACCGGGAAAACGCACGAAGGGAAACACGGCTTCCTTCACGCACCAGTGTTTCGGGGTGAGCTCGCGCGTGAAGCCGAGGTCCTTGAGCTTCGCGCCGGTCATGACTTTCGCGGCGAGCTTGGCCAGCGGCACGCCGATGGCCTTGGCGACGAACGGCACGGTGCGCGACGCGCGCGGGTTGACCTCGAGCACGTGGAGGAGGTTGTCCTTGATCGCGAACTGGACATTCATCAGGCCGACCACGCGCAGCTCCTTCGCGAGCGCAGCCGTGGCCGTGCGCACCGTCGTGAGCATGTCCTTACCGAGCGTGTGCGGTGGCATGACCATCGCGGCATCGCCCGAGTGCACGCCGGCAAACTCGATGTGCTCGAGCATGCCGCCAATGACGGAGGTTTCCCCGTCGCTGATGCAATCGACGTCGAGCTCGATGGCGTCCTCCAGGAATTTGTCGATGAGCACGGGCTTGCCGGGCATCACGTCGAACACCTGCCGCACGACGGCCTTCAATTCTTCCTCGCTGTAAACGATGAACATGCCGCGGCCGCCGAGCACGAACGACGGGCGCAGCAGCACGGGATAGCCAACTTCACGCGCGAACTCCGCC
>Ga0210402_10006285_pt1 | contig 10534 bp, 8 predicted proteins | sample IncBWC7MmetaG_FD_161055 | JGI IMG/M metagenome (GOLD analysis project Ga0210402, IMG submission 161055) | Forest soil microbial communities from Barre Woods Harvard Forest LTER site, Petersham, Massachusetts, United States - Inc-BW-C-7-M | ecosystem: Environmental > Terrestrial > Soil >...
CCTCGCGGTTGGCCCCATTTCCAACGAAATACCTGCCCCGCGAATCTGCCCGCCGCCTCTATCGGCCCGGTTCACCAACTTTTGCGCCCTTCGGGCCAGCGGACAAGCTTGGTATGCGAAGTTCCTGAGTAACGACGTGTTACGCCCCGCAAAAGCCTGCAAACAGGTGTATACTTTCAGCTACCCTGGGTTCCGAAACCAAAAGGTGCGAGGTACGCATGATGAAACGAAGAGAGTTTCTTATCGGCTCCGCCATGGCCGCCGGCTCCGGCAGCGTGTGGGGACAACGCCCGGATCAAGCCAAATTGGATCGGGTCGCGATCATGAGCCTCTGTTTCAACCCTGTCATTAAGAGCGCCGCGCATCCGGACGATCCGAAGCGAACCCTGGATATCCTGGACCTTCCCGACGCGATCGCCGAACGCTACGGGGTCCATCACGTGGAAATGCAGCATTCTCACTTTTCTTCGACCGAGTCCGCGTACCTGGAGGAGTTCCGCGGCCGGATGAAGAAAGCAAAATCGCAGATGAATCAAATCAACGTGGAATTCGGAACGCTGAATATCTCGGCGACCGATCCGGTGCTCCGGTTGGAGACGATCGACCTGACCAAGAAATGGATCGACCATGCGGTGATGCTTGGCTGTCCGCGGGTCATGGTGAACCAGGGCACTCTCGCGCCTGAGGTGCGTCAGGCCGCGATCGATACGTTGAAGACGATTAACGCATACGGAAAAACCAAGAAAGTCTACATTACTATGGAAAACCGAGGTGGCGGCGGAGGAGGCCGAGGAGGCCGTGCGGGCGCAGGCTCAGCGGCTGCAACCCTGCCCGCTGCTACTCCGGATAATGCCCCAGCCGCCCCACCGCGCCCACCTTCTCCGAGCTGGGAGGTGGTAGTCGAAGTGATCAAGGCTTCCGGGATTTGGGCAAACCCCGATGTGGGCAATTTCCCGGACGAAGAGGCGCGGGCGGCGGGATTGCGAGCGATGTATCCGCTGTCGTCGGGGAGCAGCCATTGCCATTACAACCCGGACCGGTATAACGAAGCCAACGCGATCAAGATTTCGAAAGAGGCCGGGTACAAAGGGCTCTATTCGATCGAAGCCAGCGCCAACAATGGACCCGATCCCTACGCGGCGGTGCAGACCATTCTGGACGAGTTGCTGAAGGATATTTAGCAGGGCCGGAGGTCTTCATCCACCGCCTGCCGGGATAAATCTATCTCAGCGCAGGGCAAACGCGAACACGGCGTGGTTTGCGGAGATGGCGACATACTGCTTGCCATCGACCATATACGTAATCGCGGTCGAGGAGATCTGACCCCCTGTGGTGGCATGCCACAATGGTGTGCCGGTCCGGGCATCGAGCGCCCAGAAATACCCTTCCCGGCTGCCCGTGAACAGAACCTCGGCGGCGGTAGTCAGGATCCCGCTGTCGGTGACGTCGTGCATCTTGAAGGCCCACTTTTCCTTGCCGGTGAACGGGTCTAGAGCGATGATTTCGCCGTGGCCGGCCACGTCCGTCCAACTATTGATCGGACCGCGTCTGATTGGCTGCACGGCGGATTTGGTGGCGCCGCCGAAGTAAGTCTGGCCTTCATTATAGGCGGTCGGCAATTTCGAGAAGTAAGAGTAATAGTCCTTCCACGCGGCCACATAAAACAGCCCCGTGTGTGGACTCCAGGAGGGTGAATACCAATTGGTGCCGCCCTGCATGCCGGGGTAGAGCTTGGTTCCTTCCACAGTCGGCTGGGTACCGGGCGGCCGTATGGGGCGGCCGTTCTCGTCCAGGCCCGTCGCCCATGTCTGATGGACGAAGGGGCTGCCGCGCATGAATTTCCCGGTTGTCCGGTCGAGCACATAAAAGAAGCCGTTGCGGTTGGCCCACAGCATCGCCTTCCTCCGATTTCCGTTCCAGTCCAGGTCCGCCAGAACCGGGACCTGTGCGGAGTCCCAGTCGGAGCTGTCGTTGGGCGTGAACTGGAAATGCCATTTCAATTTACCGGTATCGGCATCGAGCGCCACCACGGAGCAACTGTACAGGTTGTCTCCCGTCCGTACGTCCGGATTCCAGTCGGGTCCCGGATTGCTCGTACCCCAGTAAATCAGGTTCAGGTCGGGGTCGTAGGACCCTGTGACCCAGCTTCCCGCCGAGCCGTGCTTCCAGGAATCGCCTGCCCAGGTTTCGTTGCCGGGTTCGCCGGGGCCGGGCACGGTGTAAAACCGCCAGGCTTCTTTTCCCGTCGCCACATCGTAGGCAGCAAAGAATCCGCGAATCCCGTATTCCCCGCCGGCCGGCCCCACGACCACTTTGTCCTTCACCACGAGGGGAGCTTGTGTGATGGAATAACCCAGCTTCGGATCGGCCACCTGGATATCCCAAAGCACACGCCCGTTCTTCGCGTCCAGCGCCACCAGGTGGGCGTCGATCGTACCCATGAACAGAGTGTCGCCGTAAATCGCCAGACCGCGGTTCACCTGGCCGCAGCACACGCGGGCATAGGGCGAGACGCCGTATTGATAAACCCAGAAAATGCGCCCCGTCCCGGCATCCAGAGCCACTACGTCGTTAGGCGCCTGGGTCACGTACATGACGCCGTCGACGACGATCGGTGTGGCCTCCATCTTTTGAATCGAATCCGCCTGGAACACCCATTTCATTTCCAGATTCCTGACGTTGCCGGGAGTAATCTGATCGAGCGTGCTGTAGCGCTGACTGGAATAACTTCCCGAATAGGTCAGCCAGTTCTGCGGCTCCCGGCCGGCGTGCAGCAACCGGTCATTGGTTACCTGCGCATTGAGAGTGGCGCCCGCCAGTGCAAGTAAAGCGGCAAGTAAACCGGCAAGTAAAGCCGCATGTAAAGCGAGCCGTTGAAATCTCATTGTCCGCGCCCTCCCCTTCCTCTGCCTTCACCGCCATTGGCGGCCCCTTTCAGGCTGACCAGATAGGCGATCAGGTCGGCCCGCTCGCTATCGGTCAGCTTGTCCCGGAAAGATGGCATCCGCGAATCTTTCTCGATGGTGTATTCCTTCAGCTCCGCCTTCGTTAAAGAAAGCAGCCGTTCCTTGGAGTCTATGATCTGTAGTGTCAGCGTGTCCTCGTTGAGGCGACGCCCGGTGATTACGTCGCCGGTGCGCGTGACGGCCCGAACGAAGCGGTGCTGCGGAAGGTCGGCCGACTGCGGATCGAGGAGTGCGTCCTCCAGATAGCTCGGGGTGCGAATGGACCCGACATCGCTGAAATCGAGCGCCAGGTGCGAGCCCTTGCCGTTGACGCGGTGGCAGGCCATGCACCCGCCCTTTCCTTCGAATATGCCTCGCCCGTTCCGCGCGTCCCCCAGAGCAACTTTTTTCGTTTTGAAGTCGCGCATCGCATGGAGATAAGCCACCAGCGCGACCAGGTTCCCACTGCCGATATTATGCGGCGGCATGGCCGTTCCCGGAATGCCGTTTTGAATCACGCGAGCCAGTTCGTCATCGTTGGACGCGTGCCGAAACTGGCCCTTCTTCAACTCGACGCCGCCGGCCTGATCGCCGTCAGGGCCATGGCAGACGCTGCATGTGGCGCTGTAAATCCTTGCACCGGTATCCAGTTCAACCGGATCGGTGCCGTGCTGCTGCGCCAGCAGTGGCGGCGCCGCCCCCAGCGACGTCAATGCCGAAGCCACCAGCACCAAAACCCGAGCGATCTTCCGTCTCATCGATTCCCTCCACCTTGCACCAACCGCCCAGAGTATTCTATGCGAACCGGAACCGCCGTGGGAGCCGGAATGGGACGACAGGGGCGACAGCCGGAATGGGACACTGTCAAATGACCCGGAGCCGGGGATTCATTTCGGCCGGCAACCGAGATAGACTAATTCCTGCGATAGACTAATTCCTGCCCGAAAGGCCCGGCCGGCTGCTGGTGGTCCGGCTTGGCAAGAATCTCTGAAAGGAGGCGCCATGAAGCGTCGCGAACTTCTGAAAGCCCTGCCTGCCATGGCAGCAGCCGCCCAGGCCGCCCAAGTCCGGGCGCAAAGCGCGCAACCGCCGTTCAAAGGCCGGCTGCGGCCCGGCGTCGTCGCCATGTCTTTCCGTCCTCAACTGGAGACGGGAAAGATGACCTATGAAGATGCCGTTCGTTATATCGCGGACGTTGGCCTGGAAGGGATGGACATGACGTCCTATTGGGTTCCGCCCTTGCTGAACTTCAAGCCCGGGACCCCGTCGCAGCAGATTTCCGAGATGGTCCGGCAGACTCCCGCCAACCCCACCAGCCAATGGCTGTCCTCGCTGCGCACTACGGCGTACAGGAACGGGGTGCCGGTGTATAGCGTCGGCTCGCCCGTGAAGATGGCGCAGCCAACGCCCGAACTGCGGCAGAAGGAGATCGCGTTCGCAAAGCAGTGGATCGACATCGCGGACCGCCTGGGTGCGGGGCACGTGCGCGTTTTCGGCGGCGCTATTCCCCAGGGCGCCACCGAGGCGCAGGCGGTCGATTGGGCCATTGAGGTCTACAAGCCGGCGCTCGACTACGCCGGCAGCAAAGGCATTCTTCTGGGCATCGAGGACGACGACGAATTGACGCGGACATCCAACCAGCTCCTGGCGATCCTCAAGAAGGCGGATCACCCGTTCGCCCGTATCAATCTCGATTGCGGTAACTTCCGGAACGACGGCTACAAAGAAGTGGAGCGCTGCGCCCCCTTCGCCGCGGCGACGCACATCAAATCGAACATGTCGACGCCGGACGGCAAGAGGGAACCAGCCGACTGGGTGAAACTGTTCGGTATTCTCGCCAACGCCGGTTACAGGGGTTATGTTTCGATCGAGATGGAGCCTCGCGACACCGATAACCCGGTCCTTCGGTATGCGCCCGAGCTGATCCGGTGCGCCCGCATGTACTCCGGAGCATAAATGGCGAATCGCAAGTTCGGGCGGCGCGGCGACAACTTCTCTCTGGCGAACTCAACATCCGGTACAACCGTGCATCACCAGGCTCCTGCACTGCGAACCCACCACAAACTTAGTACACCGTTTCAATAATACGGTCTCGTATTTCGCGGCAGCGCTCCGTGACCGTCGCGGCTCTGATCGGAGCCGCACGCGTTAGCAAGCGGTTTCCCGTTTCAGTACCCTTCGGGGCTTTCTGACGTTTGGGGTGGCGACGGCTGCACTGCCAACGCTGTTGATTCGCCAAAAATATCGTTGCCCTATTTAGCCGCGTGTAGCGTAACCTTCTGCGCTCGCCAGTTGGTCAGTTCGCCGATGTAGAGCATGTTCGGATTGCGGCAATCGATCTCGTTCACCGTACCGAACTCCTTTACCAGTTTGCCCGCTGTGCCGAACTTGCCCAGAAGCTTGCCATCCAACTCCATCTTGTAAATCTCGCCGTTATCCATCGAGTCGGGCGGGTTGGAGTTCGCACTGTACAGGTATTGGTGAGCTCCGGGTGAAATGCAGATTGCCCACGGCGCGCCTACATCGGCGATCTGGCTCTTGACGTTTCCGTCGTTGTCGAAAACCTGAATCCGCTTGTTTCCGAGATCGGCGACGTACACGTTGCCCTGAGCGTCCACGGCAACCGAATTGGGCATGTCGAACTGTCCCGGTTCGGAACCCTTCGAGCCCCAGGTCTTGATGAACCTGCCGGTTTTGTCGAGCTTCACGATGCGCGCGCTGGCGTAGGCATCGGAGACAAACATGTTGCCCTGCCCGTCCCAGGCGATGTCGGTTGGGCGATTGAAGTTATCGCCCTGGACTCCGCCGCGTCCGCGGCCACCGCCGCCGCCACCACGCCCTTCTCCACCGCCACCGCCACGTCCCTCTCCGCCGCCGCCGCGACCTTCTCCGCCGCCACGGCCTTCTCCGCCGCCCGCGCCGCCCGTGGGACTGACCGACTCCGGCTTGCGGCTCAACACCTGCAGGAACCGGCCGGAGGAATCGAACTTGATGACATTATTCGACCCGCGATCCACGGCCCAGATGTTGTCCTGCGCGTCCACTCGTACAGACTGCGCAAACAGAAACCCGTAGATTCCGGTGCCGATCTCACGGAGGTATTTTCCCGCGGAATCGAACACGAACAAACGCGAGCCGCCGTAGGTGAAGAAGCGAGACCCGCCCATGGCCCCACTTTCTCCTCCGGTCCGGGTGTAGACGAAAACGTTTCCCTTCGAGTCCGTGGCCACACCAGCCGCCTCACCCATATGGATGTTCGAGGGCAGCTTCAGAAAATTGACATTCCCGTCGAAGGGAATCTCGACAACTTGAGCGGAGAGCACACCGCTGCACAGCAGGGAAATCGCAACACCATGGAATCTCTTCATGGAGGCCTCTATTTCGTGGCCGGGTGCAGCATCAGCTTCTGCGCCCGCCACAACTGGATTTCGGAGATGTAGAGCACATCGGGATTGCGGCAATCGATCTCGTGCAATCCGCTGAACTCGCCCAACTGCTTGCCCGCTGTGCCGACTTTTCCGATGACGGTCCCGTCCAGTTCCATTTTGTAGACTTCGCCGCTCACCGTGGCCAGCGTGTAATCGTTGCTGTCTGGGAAGGTGTTGGACGAGAAGAGATACTGATGCGGTCCGGGAGAAATACAGAGTTCCCAGGGCGTGCCGACGTTGTCGTAGATGGCTTTGAATTTCAGGTCGTTGTCGAAAATCTGAATCCGCCGGTTGCTCCGGTCCGCCACATAGGCGTTGCCCTTGGCATCCATCGCCATGGAGTGGGGAAGGTTGAGCTGGCCTTGTTCCGATCCTCTGGTACCGGCCTGCGTGATGAACTTTCCGTTCTTGTCGTACTTCACGATGCGCGAGTTGCCATAGCCGTCGGTCACAAAGATATTGCCGTCCGCGTCCCAGCCTACGTCGGTCGGCCGATTGAAGATGTACTTCCCGGGATTGGCCGGGTCCGGAGCGGACTGCGCCGACAGTGCATCGGCCGGCTCCGGCCTTCTGCCCATGGTCATCACCACCCGGCCTTCGGGATTGAATTTGATCACCATGTTCGAGCCTTCGTCAACAGCCCAGATATTGTCCCGTGGGTCGACCCTTACGGCGTGAGCGAACACGAAGCCGTAGAGGCCCTCGCCGATCTCGCGGACGAAGGCGCCGTTCTGGTCGAACTCGAACAGTCGCGTCCTCTGGCTTCGCGTGTAGACGAAGACGTGCCCCTTGGAGTTGGTCGCGATGCCGATGCCCTCGCCGAGGTACAGGTTCGGAGGAAGCTTCAGAAAGTTCGGTACGGATTCGTAAGGAATCTCAGGCACGTTCTGCACTTTGGCGCGGGTGGCGAGCGCTGCTGGAGACAGATTCTGGGCGCCGGCCGGGGCTTGGGCGAACACGGGTGCGGCCAACCACAAAGCCACAATCAAACAGGTCTTATCGCTTATCTCCATAGATGACCTCCGGGGATCCGGGCGGATTCCTGATCCTTCGTCCCGGCTAGTATACTTCAATCCTCGGGACGCAAAGTACCGGGGGACCAGTTCGGTACATGAAAAACAGATTGGCAAGGTTTTGTTTCTTGGCCGCTGGCGGCTGTTCCCGGTTTTTTCACGGTGGTATGCTTACCACACAGCGCAAGGAAGGGTGGCAATGGTGAATCAGCCTTTCACGCACATCGCATCGTGTTGGCCGTCCACAGACGCTGCGGCGCAAACGGTGCTCGACGAGTTGCTGAAGAACATGTAGGGCAGAAGGAGGAGAAGAGAAATGCGGCCTTGGGTATCGATCTTGGCTCCGCTCGCGCTGGTAGCGATCCTGCCGGCCGCTCGCGCCGCCGACAAGGACTTCAATGGCAGATGGGACATCATCGTCCACAAAACGCCTGCCGACAGGGCGTGGTGGCTGGAGGTTACGGGCGCCGGTACTCCCGAGATCAAGGGCAGGTTCGAGGGATTCCCAGGCGGCAGCCTGAACGATCTACCGAAACCGAAGATAGAGGACGGCGTCCTGCGCTTCACGTGGGTGGACACGAGGAATCATCTCGACTACGAGATCCACTATGTCAGCGGAGCCCTCGAAGGGCAGATGACGGGCGGAGCCGATCCGCTGAAGTTCACGGGACATCGAGCGCCCGTCATTGACGAGCACGACGATGGCACATGGATCAAGGGGAAGCCCATCACCATGTTTAACGGCAAGGATCTCACCGGCTGGACGGGCCTCAAGTCCGGCAAGGCCGACGGCTGGACCGTGGTGGATGGCATTCTGACCAGTACGGGACACGCCGACGATTTGATCACGAAGGACAAATACTGGAATTTCGAACTGCACCTGGAGTACAACGTCGCGGCGCACAGCAACAGCGGCGTCGGGCTGCGCGGCAGGTACGAAGTGCAGATTATCGACGACTTCGGCCGGCCTCCAGGTCTGCATGGCACCGGCGCTCTTTACACGCGCATTGTGCCGCCGGCCAACTATGGCAAGCCCGCCGGCGAGTGGCAGACATTGCATATCCGCCTGGTCGGGATGGAAGTCACCGGGACGCTCAATGGTCAAAAGCTATATGAAAAAGGAGTGATTGAGGGCTTGACCGGGATTGCGTTCGATCCGTACGAAGGCGAACCGGGAGCGCTCGAACTGCAGGGCGATCATGGGGCGGTTCAGTTCCGGAACCTGGTGTTGACGCCGCTGACTCAGCCAAAGAAGAAATAAGAGCCGCTACTCTTGCTCGGGTAGCGCGCGATCGGGTAGCGCGAACACGTATAGCCCGTTTCCCGAAGTGGGAACATGGATCTCCGGCGTGACGATGGCAGGGACCATGCGCGGGCTGCCGCCGCCCAATCCCGTGGAGACGGCAATGTATTGTTTTCCGTCGAGGCTGAAGCTTACCGGAAAGCCCTGAACGGAAGTTCCCAGACGAGTGCTCCACAACACAGCCCCGGTCCTGACGTCGATGGCTTTGAAAGTACGGTCGAGATCGCATACGAACGCGACCCCGCCCGCGGTGGACAGCACGCCCGTCAGAAAAGGCGCGCGTTGCTCCACCTTCCACAGTTCCTTCATCGTCGTCACGTCATAGGCGGCAAGCTTGCCGGTGTTGCCATTGCTGCCAGGCATTTCAAAGAAGCGCCGCTGGCCGCCTGTTCCACCCGACCCTTCGGTGAATTCGACGACGCGCCCGAGCATCTCCTGGCACGTCTGGCTCAGCGGCACGATGAGCGCGTTGATTCCGGGGTGGTAGCTCATAGCGTGCCAGTTCTTGCCGCCCGCCGTGCTGGGACAAGCCTGCAACCACTCGTTGGCCTTCTGCTCGACGATATCGTTCCGGTAATGCACTTCGCCGGTTGTTTTGTCGATCTTGTCAAAGACGTTCTGAAAAACCATTTCTTTGTAGTCGAGGAATTTTCCGGTCTTCCGGTCGAGTTTCCAGAGAATACCGGCTTTGCCCGCCGTGAAGAGCAGGTTCCGGCCGCCTGTGTCCACCAGCACGCGCTCGAAGACTTCGTCCATGTCAAACGATTCGCCGGGTATGTGCTGGAAGTACCATACGAGTTTGCCGCTCTCGGGACGAAGGGCCACGGTTGAACTGGTATACAGCGCCTGGTCGCCGGTTCCACGGCTGGAGCGCATCCAGGGTTTGGGTTGCGCAACACCCCAGTAAGTGAGATCCAGGGCCGGATCGTAGCTGCCGGTAATCCAGGTGTCGCCACCGGTGCGAAGCAGGTTGGGAAGTTTTCCCCAGGTATCGCCGCCTGGCTCGCCTTCGCGCGCCACGGTGTTGAATTTCCAGAGTTGCTTCCCGGTTTCGGCATCATAAGCGCTGATGAAGCATTTTTCTTCCCGGTAGAGAATACACCCCGTCAGCCCCTGGATCACTTTGCCGTGGATGACGATGGGCCCGCTGGTGTGGGTGAGCTCTTTATTCTCCGAAACCGGCGTATCCCACATCACTTTTCCCGTGATGGCGTTGAGCGCCACCACCCGTCCGTCCGTAGTTGCGGCGTACAGCTTGTCCCCATAGAGCGCCCCATTGCGCATCGCGCTGGTACTGCCACTGCCAATGGTGGGGCCGATCTGGTTCTCCCAGATCAGGTCGCCCGAGCGCGCATTGAGCGCCTGAATGTAATTGCTGGGGTTTACCAGAAAAATCGTATTACTGTGGAAGAGGGGCGATGGCTGGTTGGCGCCGCTCTCATTCATGGCTCGGTTCCAGACAAGCCGCAGGCTTTTCACATTGGCTGGTGTAATCTGCGCGAGCGGACTGTAGCTCCAGGCCTGATAGTTGCCGCGGATCATGAGCCAGTCGCCGGCGTCGGGATGGCGCAGCATCTCATCGGTAACCGGAATGTAGTTCTTTACTTCCCCCTCTACCGTGCGGCCGCGCGCGGGGGCGAGGTTGACCGGGAACACGCCGTTTCCGGCGCCGCGGCCGCCACCGCCTCTTCCACCTGGGCCCCGGCCCGGCCCAGAGGGCGCCCCCGCCGCGGCCGCATCGCCTGCCGATGGAGCGGCCGGTGGCGGCCTGCCCGAAGCGACGGAGCGGATGATGTTGTTGGCGCTCGCCGTGAGGGAACGGCTTCCGGCTGCAGCGCCGTTCGA
>Ga0210402_10006286_pt1 | contig 10534 bp, 11 predicted proteins | sample IncBWC7MmetaG_FD_161055 | JGI IMG/M metagenome (GOLD analysis project Ga0210402, IMG submission 161055) | Forest soil microbial communities from Barre Woods Harvard Forest LTER site, Petersham, Massachusetts, United States - Inc-BW-C-7-M | ecosystem: Environmental > Terrestrial > Soil >...
CATGAGTGAGAATCACAGACCTTGTGCATCAGGTTGTATATAAGGATTTTCCAAACCACTTCCAGCAGGGGGGATGTGTGGATGCAGTCGTCGGTAAGAAACCCAAAGCAGGCCTAATAGCAGCATAACACCAATAACCGAGCCCAATGCAATCGCAGCTTTACTCCCTGAAGGTAGTGAGTTCGTGTTGGTCGTGGACGATGATGGTGATGGCGATGGCGATGGACTTGGATCTTCAACTGTGTAACTGGAAAAAAAAGGATCATGTTAGCCTCACAATTTGAGAAAAACCAACAATTCTAAATCATGATTCAGTACAGACATTATTCGATCGATGGTGGTGTATAAACCATCACGGTCAGACTGTGTAATGATTAAGCCATGGGTAGTATTCTCCAGCCCTGTCCTTTGGAAGAGTACCGCCTGACGCTGATATCCACTAGAAGTACTGGTGCTGATGACAGTGTCTTTGCCACCGAACGTGATAGTTGTGAGACCATGATTAACAGTGTCGAGATCGCCATAATAATAAATGGCTGAGCCTGTTGTTTGTTCAAGAGTCAAGAGTCAAGAAACTAATTATGAAATCACTAACATAAACATACCAGTAAAGGCGAGTCTGGCGGAGGAGCCATTATTGACAGTGGCATGAATTGAACCGCCAAAGTAGTCTCCGGCGGTGGGATCATGACTTCCTGTGAAAACTGTCCAAACCCCAGCATATGTAATCTGAGGGTCTCCGTCGTCCAAGCTAACGTTGTATGCCCCGTGTCCCGACGATACCAACAATAAAAGTGCAACGAGGAATAGCATCTTAGCCGTATGTGCAAGATAGGTAAATGGGGCGGCGATTCAAACTTGTGCGGCAACGAGGCTCATGGTGTCCCTGTCCCAGTTGTACCTGGAGTAGCTATAATGGGTATTCCTTCATCGGGAAATGCCGACATGTGCTTCTTCGCCAATTCCATACCTGTAACCATCTTCAAGCATACACCGCGTCGTCGTCTGAGCTAGTACCGGGAGGTAGAGCATCCGCCACGCAGGACTACGATCCCACCCAAAGGCTGCGCTTAGGTAGTACCAAAGTCCAACTCGTGAGTGTTCCTTCATTCATCTTTCGAGATCTCTCCCTCCGGGCCTTTTTGCAATTCAGATCTGGAGTGACTCTCATCGCTCCTTTTCTCGGTTAACCCGGCCGATGAATTAATTCAACTATCACTAACCTCGTTCCCTCCTCACAGGCCTTACCGCCATCAACGTCACAAAATTCGTGCATACATCATCGACGGGAAATGCCGATGTGGTTTCATCTTCGCCTAATCTGTGAAATTCTATTTTCCATCCCAAATTACATGCAATGAATCGCTCGATAACCATTTCTACCGTGTATTTTCAGTATCTTCAATGATGGCGGCGAGGGATGGTTGGCTAGGTCGCGCAAACCTGAGATGGGAACAAATTGTTGAAGTTATCGGGTGGCCTTTGATTGGCGGACGGGTTGGTGTATGAGGGTGTTGGGAGATGGAGGTGCGTGCAGGATGGTGTGTGAGCAGAAAAAGTGCCACTATCAGCAGTATTGGGGTGGCAGGTTGGTATTGGAGTGACTGATGGTGAATGAAACACTCCTTTATGAGATCCGGATCCTCCATCTCGCACAAGCCCGTCGAGCCTCAACGAAAACTCTACTTAGCCTTTTCCAAAGTCCCTCGACCCATCCCCGCGACATAATTTGACGCTACGCTACCGAATCATCCCGACCCTCGGCTTTCGGATCACACACCTTCCTCGCATACATCCCCTTCCTCCAAACTACACGCAAGGAACTTCAAAGGAATACTCTTTCGCTGGTGTAAATCGTCTGGGGTAGCCGTCGACGACGACTGGGCCACCTTGGAGCAATCCTTCCACACCTCTTTCCCTCCCTTGCTACCCTCGGTCCACCTTGCTCGCATACGCTCATCACATGATCCCGAATACCACTTTTCCAAAGCGACCCTCGTTAGCTGGGATAAAAACTGTATTGCAGTGGTATCACAGACATCACGGGTTGATAAATACACCTTCACAAGAACATCCACCCCTATTACCTCGAATATATTGTGGGACGGCATTTTACATGTTCCTTCACTTCACGGAATATTTATATTTATATACAGGCCGTGAAAATTGGACGGGTTTCTCAGGCGTTGTGTATCAAGAACGCGTGGATGCAAGACGACTTCCCAGCATTCACTCCCGTTCCTTCCTCGTCTGTCACTGTAGATGTCGTTCGCTACACCTTTGTCGTGATTGACCTCGTCATCGGGTGAGTCCTTCATCCCCAGCGTTGTATTACTTTAGTATCTCACGACTTCATATCTCATTATTTCGTACTTTCCCAATTAACAGGAATGTTTCCCTGGTGCCCTGTACAAACAACACTATTTCTTGTCTTCCTTCTTCTCCTCCTCGAGCTCCATATTTACCCGATTGTTCGACATCATGATCTGCCAATACAACATAGGTGGATTGGTGGTTATCTTCTCCTTCTCTTGAATCATCTTCCATACGTTTATCTGTATTCCAGGGACACGTTTCGTGATTGCGCGACCGCCTGGCTGGAAAATCACTGCTACTCCAAGTTGCTTCCGCGCAAGCCGCACCTGGCGGTCGTATGGATCTTCGAAGAAAGGAAAATCCAAACCACGTCTTTGTGCCTCCTGCTCCAACGATACCACGCTGACTTCTTTTGATATCTTGAACGGAGGAATACGTCCTCTCGTGACCGCAGCGGCCATTTCCTCATCCCCCTCTCGCGGTTCCACAGTAAGCACCACTGCTTTCCTATCCAATTCGCGCTCGAAATCGACATCGATATCTTCTTTCAGCAGCGCCATAACTGAAATCTCAACTATGGCGGTGTCATGAAACTGCAAAAGGTATTGAATCGCGACATCCGCGGGCGACGGCGGTTCCTTATGCTTCTTGGTGTAGCACGAACGTCGATGCACTTTCCAATGCGCCTTCTGATGCTCCTCCCTGCGGCGTAAACCCTTACGATAAGGTTCTCGACACACGCAAGCGGGGAAACTACGACAATGAGACTGACCCGCAGTAGTACGCCTCTTTGCAGGGACACATTTTCAATCCCTTCTCCCCGTGTTTGCGAACGGGAACGTTAAAATAGCAAACTTCGCAGGAGTGATAGTGCAGATGCATGCGGAGCAATACAGCGATGGGGCTGGTATGTGCGTGCGATTGAGTCGCACCGCGGCCTTTTAACGGCGATCTTTGTACAGAGTCCGTGACAATGGAAGGGAGGTAGGACCCACTACCTGGGTTGGTCGAGCATGTGGCCTTTAATTTCGGGATGTATAAAACTTAACAGATCAAAGTTTGCGACTTGTCCACATGTTCGGGGTGCGATGACTCTGAGCGTAACATGTGAGGGCCAAACGAAGAAAGACAGCTTGAAATGGTCCAACGCAATGTTTTCTTTTCAAAGTGTTTAGATCTTAGGATCAACAATGATCATAGTCGTCTAAGAGGCTGGTGGGCTCGTTGATGGATAGTACTGCAGGCAGAAATGGTTACACCTGGATAGACCTGAGGTAATCAGGGTGGACTATCACTAGACACAATTATAACTTGAGGAGTGGGCCACTGCATTGCATGACATGAATGAGTCCTCTGTGGTGTATTTATTACAATGGAGATTCTCATACATACAGTAGCTGTGGCATGTTTCCATCAACAATTCACAAGATCACCCAAAGAAGTTAACATTCCTTCACATACAAGAAGTCCATTGACCTGACCCATAATACAGAGCATAAATCCTGATACAGATAAAGGCAGGCATTAATCTTTGGTTACTGCAAAAATTGACAGCTAGTGAATCAAGGATGGCTGTTGAGTCATCCACACAGTGACATGAATATTCATGACCCATTCACCAATGCAAGACATACAGGATGTCTTGTCCATGTGGAATTCCTGTTGTTGGGAGAGGAAAGGGGATGGGAGTAGTTGTGCATCATCTCATTTGGGTGTGGTGGCTGTCAATGCCATAGTGGGGGGAGTAGCTGTCCAAATGTTGGTGAGACATATTAGATCTCATCAATGTAGAATCCCTGTTATTGGGAGGGGGAAGGGGAGTGGGGTTGTGGGAGTAGTTGTGTACACTTCATGTTTGGTATGTCACAATCTACAAAAAAACAGCAGCAAAATGAAAATAAATTGGGACAAAAACAGAGTGTGAATGCAGTGATACACTCTTGCACATTATGGAGGGAGTGTACTCACCTTGCATTGCCCACCCTGCTATTTGACATCAGACCTGATTGGGGTCCACAGGTGTGCTTCATGCTTGGGGTTGTTGTTGTTGTGTGGTCAGATGAATTGTTACAAGTTCTTACATTTACATAAGACTCGTTGTTTAACACCGGGTTTGCAGGCTGAAATTCATTGATTCATTGATTCATTGATACTGTGTGACCACTCGAAAGTTTGGCCCCTTGCCATTTCAAGTAACTCCACATTTTCCCAATTCTTTTCTTAACTGCTGGGACAGGTTAATAGCTCCTCCTCAATGTCTTTTTCATAATTTTATGTGCAGAGTCCCTTCGTCAATTGCTAGTGTTCCCTGATTGTTTGGCTCCATGTGAATATTAGATAATTTATATGGCTTCAGTTGATGATAAATGAATTGTTGCACAACAAGCAATGAGAATAAATGAACTATTTTTGGTGGAAATATTCCTCCCATCAATATCCACATTCCAACAGTTTTTCCTTATTTTTGGCAGCTATGTTCCCTCTCCAGAAGCACACAATGTCTGCTCCAATCCATAAATCAATTTATTCCACATCAAAGACTTTGCAAATTACTCCAAGTTTATTTGGGAATCATTTCACCACTCACAACTTCATTTTATAATTTTTTGGCATAATTCTTGTATTTTATTTCATGAGCTATGTATTATCAATGGTGTTTTGGTAATAAATCACATGACTTGTTAGCTGTGGCAACCACAGCAATGTTCTCTGCAAAAACGACCCTAGGTCAACCCTAGGTCCAATTTTTTAATGCCCTTGAACTGGTGTTAATAATATGAAATATATAAAGCCCAATTCTGTTCAGTTGTATGGTAGTTAATTCAAGGGGGACCCGGCATACAAAGCTGTACCCGACGTTGGGGGGGTGGGGTCAGGTCAGTGGGTGCAAAAAAAATTTCGGACCCTCAAAATTTCTGGCTGTTTTCGGCCACAGACACCACAGCAAGCTGAAATAACGGCTGGAAGCTGAAATTTTTTTACGGAAGCACAAAGTTTTGGCAAATTTTGTGCCATTTCTCACTTAATTTGGCCTACTCTGTCCAAAACTAGTTAAACCATGGAAATTTCTTACAGAAAATGTTGTAAATTGGATTCTGTTTAATTGTTTTTCACTCGGATTGCTTGAATCGAGACCGTGCATACAGTGCACCAAGGAGCCAGGCTGTCAGCGAAGTGATGTCCTTGGTCGCGTGATGTCTCAAAAAGGAAAATGCACATGCAATATTACCATATATGGCAGGAGATGGGGTGGGGTCAAGCTTGGAGGTCAAAAAAAATTTACCAACCCCGGGTAGTAAATTTTTTCCCGGGACCCCCTTGCCACACTGTAGAGTTCCCGGACCAGGTTCATCTTGGGTTCATCCTCTTCAATGACTTTAGACATCAGAGACCCGGCTCCCGTTCCCGACGCCGACTTCCAGGGATCATCCAACATCTGAAAGACACCGAGCCCAAGGTTAACGCTCGAGCACCGAAATCGCCCAGTCACTGGCATGTAGCACCACCACTTGGCACAAACATATATCTTTGACCTCATGGTGATATTTAGGGCACAACATTTCACTTTCAGCTGCAGCCGCTCTCTGAAATGTTCCATGTCTTGAAATTCATCCACTGGCATGGGCTGGAATACCCCAACACGAACACCAGACGTAGCCAACATATGCTCGATGATACTGAGAAAAATCCGAGGCAAAAGGTTCTTGGTTGGCACGTAAATTCAATTTGCGCCAAGTGGTGGCACATGGCTGTATCTGTCTCGGATACTAAATATTAGGAACGAGGCATTGGTGCAACCTGATCGGATATCATCTTGATGTCAACTGCAGGCCTCCCAGACTCGCAAAATACAATTTCAATTGTTCATTCAATCGTATATGCAGTCCTTGTTCTATAATCGACTGCGTAGCCGTCTCGGACTATAGCATCGGCTCACCGAACATTGGGAACCAACTTGACTGATAGCTTTCGGAATTCTCTTCCAAGTTTATCCCCTACGTTCAGTTAATTCTTGGGCAAAGTTTTGGCAGTTGGTCTCTCGACCTTCAGAAGATTCCACAGGTCACAGATAAGATAATCGACATTAGATGGGTGGGTGAAGATAATAAGATTTCGAAAGGAAAGGTATTCCAAGGAAACGGGCCTGAGAGCAGAGGAGGCGAAGGAAAAGATTCATGTGGATCGTGTGAAATTGCGGAAAAAGTACACTACGATTATACCTTCACTGTGCACCAAGGAGACTATCGAGTGCTTTTGGCACGTCATATGCATATTTTTCGAGCGCAGATACAGCCTGTGCGCGGCTGAAACCCATCGCCATGAGTCGCTTGACAGGTTCCACATCGTCGTCGGCAGTTGGTGAGGTTGCACTCGTTGGTTCCTCTGGAGTCGATGAAAGATGCTGGGAACGAGATGGTGGTGGTGGCAGTGACTCCTGTTTCTTCTTCTTACCAAATGGTAGGCGAATCTGGCGGAAAAACTACAACTGAGAATCGACAACGATCATAAAGGCTGAAACAACTCACACTTAGCTTAGAGTGACGGGTCGGTGGTTCTTTCAGCTTCTCCTGCGTCTCTTTCGGCGAAGAGGCCGAAGGACGTGATTTCGGAGATGAAATACGAGGCGGAGGTGACCTTTCCCGTGGCGGGGATGACCCAGGTCGTGTGGCAGCTGGACGGGGAGAAGAAGGCCCACTCTTGGATAAGGATGACGGGGATGTAGCGAGGAATGGCTTCTGGGTCGGAGAATCCATGGGGACAGAATGCGGTACAGGCACCGCAGATGTAAAGGAGCTGTCCAGATTTAATGATGGTCCGGATTCGAACCCTGAAAAAGCTTCATCGAATGATACTCCTGTAGCGGTTTGACTTATAGCTGGCTGGGTAGTAGGGCTGGTAGAGATAGCATCAACAAAAGCCGTGGGCTTTTGCGGTTCACGAAGAGGGAGAGACGGGGCTGCAATGGCTGGAGTAGTAAAGATGCTGTCGAAGCCGTCGTTCTTGTTTGCAGTTAGTCGAGTAGGGGATACAGAATGTCCATTCATGGCAGTAGGGGCTGGTGGGAACGGTGCGTCTGTCGCGGTCGCAGAGGCGAAATCAAAATTGTCATCGAAAGCAGATTCGAATGTAAATTGAGGAGTTCCAGAAGCGAGAGTACTGGGGAAATTGCCCATTGCCTCATCGAAAGCATTGACACCAGCAACTGTCGTCGCCAGCACAGGTGCAGCTGGCTCTGTCATGGCCTCAGCGGTGGAAGGGCCGAAACCGTTTCCTGTATTCACAGCAGGTATACCGAAAGCATCTTTGGACTCGTCGGCCACAAAAGGTTGCACAGATGGGCTGGAAGCAGCAATAGTCGGCGGAGTCACATTAAAGACATCATCGAAAGATGTGGTCGAAAGATCCAATGGTGCAATGCTGCCACTCGTTGCTGTACCATTGGTCGCCGGAGCTGAAGCATTAGGTTCCGCTTTGTCCTTCCCCTTCGCAAGACTAGCCAGTGGGACTTCATCCTCATCCTCACTGTCACTGTCGGACTCGTCAGCCTCGAGTTCCTTGAGCTGGGCTGCGAGGTCCGTCTCGGGTTCAGGGAAATGGCCTGGAATATTGGTTTCAACAGGGGGGAACGGAGAAGCCGAACCATCGAGGGCGGGGAACTGTGCCGCAGCACTAGCAACAGGATTTTGTGGTATCGGAGTAGTAGTTACTGTGGTGGGGGGTGTAGTGAAGTGCTCGCTTTCGCTGGCAGTGGTCGGAGAAATGGATGCTTCGGTTGCTGGAGCAGCCATGGGGATCGGTACTGATATGTTCGCCAGTGGTAACTTGGGCGTCGATGTCTCTGTCTCCTCGTTGACTACTTGAGAATCGTGAAGAGGACCGGCATGCTCCTCTGCTTCAAAAACCTGAGAGAAGCCAAAAGGGTCTGCTTTTGAAACATCGTCAGGGGTAGTTTCTATGGGCACTCCGTTCCCAGCGACGGTGGGCGTCGGTACTGGTGCGCCAGCGAATGGCAAGAACGGTGATTGTGAACGAGGAGTTGAATGCTCAGACGACATAACTAGCCGCTCAAAGGGGTTGTTGCTCTTCCCAACGCTTGATCCTCCCACCGGACTGGCCGGATCTGGTGAGACCGGTAATGTGTGAGATGCAGCCAAAGTCAAAGAATCTGAGGACAATTCGCGTTCAGGACCATCCGGCTTAGCCATCACAGTCCCATTCGCAAGGTTCGCCTCCGCCTCCTCTCTCTCCCTGTTCACCTCAGTGACCTCTCTATTAACCTCATCAAGCTCCTTCTCCACCTTGACCTTGTCAGTCTCCCTCGAACTCAGCTGCTTTTTCGCTATCGCCAAGAGCCCCTTCTGTTGCTTCGCCTCTTTCTTCGCCTTCTCCACCTCCAACTTCAGCATTTCGACCTGCTGGCCAGCCTCGACCATCTTCCGATGCAGGTCCCTCGCATCTTCTTTGTCACGCAAAAATGCTCCTTCGACCTCAGCTTTCTCCACTCGGACAGCACTCAGGTCGCTCTCGGCTCTGATAAGCTCTTCTCTTGCTCTCTGGATTTCAGCGGTTTGAGTAGAGTGCCGCTCTCGAAGAGTTGACAGCAGCTTGGTCTCAGCCTCATACGCCGCCTTTGCTGAGGAAAGCTGGGTTTGCAACGTAGAAAGCTGGGCGGCCTGGTTCGCAAGTGTTTGTTCCGCCGAAGCACGCTCGGTTTTAGCCGTCTCTAAAGATCGGTTGGTTGAGTTGAGTTGAATCTGCACGTTTCCTATTTCCGCAGACTGGTCATGCAGGGCGGGCGATGTGGCTCCTGTTTCGTCATCATCACCTAACAGATCTGCGTGTGAAACTACGCCAAATCAGTGTCAGACTCGTATCCTGCGAACACTGAGCGGACATAAACCTACCGGGTGCAGCATAAGCCGAAGAAGAACCGAATGGATCGCGGGTTGGACGCGGCGCGGGCTGTGGGGTAAATCCGGGGAGGTGTTGACCGGTCTGCTGCATTTGCAAGGTATTGAATGAGTTCCCACCAGTCGGTTGGGAAGCGGTAGCTGACTGCGGGGGCGTATCATCCCACGAAAAGAGATCTTTCGCGGGCTCCTGCACCTTCTGCATTTGAGGAGGAGAGAACGGCGACATACCATTCGTGCGCATGGAAGGGGGTATCAACGAAGGTGGGAGGGAGGTGGGAATGTCAGTTCCAGCGAGTTTCTTTTGGATGAGGTACATTGCGACAGCAAACCCATCCCGAGTGAGGCGGCCATCACCGTTGATATCAGCGAGGTCCCTGAATGAATGGACATTACCCTCAAAGCAAGAGAGAATAAACGTGGTATGACGTACCAAACCTGAGCCAAATCTTCTCCAGGCAGTTTGGATTCCAACATGAAGGGAACTGCCACGTCGCCTTCAATAAATCCCCTTCTCTGAGGATCAAGGTTTTCAAAATACCGATCAGAATTAGCCTTCTCGGCGGCGGTGACGTCCCATCGTTGCATATGCGAACTTCCTGGTGGGGAACCAAACGCACCGGTTCCAAAGGCAGGGTTGGGTCTAACAGGAAGTCGAGGTGCTGCGGGCTTGTTCTGGGAACTAAATCCCGTGTGTTCGGGTTGCAGCATCTGTTGACCTGTGTTGTGCGTTTGGATGTGACCTCGGCTTTGTGAGAAGGTACTGCTTAGAGGACTAAAGGAGCCACTGTTGCCTGTTGTGTGCGATCTGATGCTACCTTGGTTACTTGAGGGGTTTCCCCCTGCTTGTTGATAGAGTCCGGGTGGGAGGGATGAGGGTACAAATGAAAGTTGACCGGACATTAGACCCTGAATAAGGTACATTCCGATGGCGAAGTCCGTCGAGTCGAGAGCCCCCCGATCCTGGGTATCCGCAAGGTTCCTAAAGTAAGGAAGGATTATGAAATGTAATCAACGAGAGGATTGAGCCACGGACCATATCTGCAAAAGGTTCTCATTGGAGAGCTTAGATTTTACAAAAATGTCCCGAGCTCTATCACCTGCAGAAATCTGAATCAGACAATCAGGAAGAACTCAGGAGCTGTGATAGCGACTGACCGCTCAAAAGGCCGTCTGTAGGACCGGATTTCAGAAACATGTTCTGAAATTTGGCCTTGTCTTGAGGTGTGAATGGTGGAAGACCGGGCGGCGGAGATTTAGGCATAGACATGCCAGTATTATGTTGGGCTACCACTGAGATGCCTTCA
>Ga0210402_10006287_pt1 | contig 10533 bp, 7 predicted proteins | sample IncBWC7MmetaG_FD_161055 | JGI IMG/M metagenome (GOLD analysis project Ga0210402, IMG submission 161055) | Forest soil microbial communities from Barre Woods Harvard Forest LTER site, Petersham, Massachusetts, United States - Inc-BW-C-7-M | ecosystem: Environmental > Terrestrial > Soil >...
ATGGCCGCCTTACGACGCGAACAACATATCTTCTGCGACCTTGACCAATTTGCCCGCCGCAAAACGATTTTTCTTCGGGATCAATTATCAAACGAATACGGATTCCGGCAACCAACCACCAGTAGCAATGGCGACCGCCACCCCGGCATCAGGTTTGGCCCCATTAACGGTGGCGTTTTCGAGTGCCGGATCATCCGATCCTGAAGGAGCGACCTTGACGTATAATTGGACTTTCGGCGATGGAGCGACTTCAACAGCAGCCAATCCGAATCACATTTATCAGTCGGCTGGAACTTATATCGCTCAACTCACTGTTTCGGATGGAGTCAACATGACCACGTCGAGCAACATGAATATTACTGTTACCAGTGGCGCTCTTCCGGCCGTCCAAGGCCTGCAAATTACAAATGCCATCATCATACAGTAGAATAGACTATGTTAATCGCCATTGATGGAAGCCGGTGTGTGCACAATTGTTAAAGTCTCTCTTTCCAAAATACGCGATTGAAAATGCCAAATGAGATTGTTGGCGTGGTTCAAATTAAAGAGGCATGTTCATGGAGCATATTACTGTCTGCATTTGCACCTTCAAGAGGCCACAGCTTTTGAAACGTCTGTTGGAGGAACTCCGTTTTCAAAAGACAGAAGGTCGTTTTGACTATTCCATAGTTGTGGCGGATAATGACGCTGAAGAGTCCGCAAAGCAAGTAGTGACCGACTTTGCAAGGAATTCGTCAGCCGAAATGATCTACTGCGTGGAACCAACGCCGAACATTGCGCTGGCCAGAAATAAAGTTTTGAGCCGTTCCCGCGGAGACTATCTTGCGTTCATTGATGATGATGAATTTCCCTCCGAAGACTGGCTGCTAGTGCTGCTCAAGACTTGCAAGACGCACCGGGTGGACGGCGTCCTCGGTCCGGTAAAGCCACACTTTGAGGTTGAGCCGCCGAAATGGCTTATCAAGGCGGGTTTTTATGACCGGGCGACGCATGATACTGGCTTCGTGATGAGCTGGCATGAGGCGCGTACCGGCAATGTCCTCATCAGGAGGCAAATTCTGGATGGGATCAATCAAGTTTTTAGTCCTGAATTCGGGACGGGCGGCGAAGATCAGGACTTTTTCCGGCGCATGATCGAGAAAGGTCATGTGTTTATCTGGTGCAATGAGGCGCCGGCTTATGAAACCGTTCCTCCGCACCGCTGGAAACGTCGGTTTTTGATCAAACGAGCCTTGCTGCGAGGGAAGACTACTTTTCGGCATCCTAGAAACCGGATGCGGAATATCGCAAAATCAGCCGTTGCAGTTCCGTTGTATGCTATCGCGCTGCCATTCTTGTTCATTCTAGGACATCATCATTTTATGAAGTATTTTGTCCGGTTGTTCGATCATGTCGGACGGCTTCTTGCGTTGGTTCGCTTGAATCCGATTAAGGAACGATGCAATTGATTGGGCCAAGCCAGTCGTTCGTGGCAAGATTCTGCCGCACTACAACCCCAAAAGTCCCCATGCCGCCGCTTGTATCGATTCTGATTCCCGCTTACAATGCCGAGAAATGGATTGAAGACACGATTCAGTCGGCACTCCAGCAGACATGGGGCAACAAGGAAATCATCATTGTTGATGATGGCTCCAAGGATCAAACATTGGCTATTGCACAGAAGTATGTTTCAAGAGGTGTGTTCGTAGCCACCCAGTCAAATCAAGGCGCGGCCGCCGCCAGAAACAAGGCATACTCCATCTGCCACGGAGACTATATTCAATGGCTTGACGCCGATGATTTGCTGGCACCTGACAAAATCGAAAAACAGTTGGCGATTTCCGCTGGTGATGCCAGTAAGAAAACACTTTTTTCCGCTGCCTGGGGCAGTTTTATTTACCGAACCAGCAAGGTTGTATTCTCTCCGACGCCGCTGTGGTGTGATTTGTCCCCGATCGAATGGATGGTGCGGAAAATAGGCCAGGATCTTAGCATGCAGACGATGGCCTGGCTCGTCAGCCGTGAACTCACGGAAGCCGCCGGCCCTTGGGATGCCCGCCTGTTGGGAGACGACGATGGCGAGTATTTCTGCCGCGTCGTTCAGGTGAGCGATGGCGTTCGGTTCATACCTGAAGCCAGATCATATTATCGCCGCGCCGCGACTAGCCTGAGTCATGTCGGTCAATCTGACAAAAAAATGGAAGCTCAGTTTCTGGCTTTGCAATTATATGTGGCTCATATCCGGTCATTGGAGGATAACCAGATGGTCAGAAAAGCATGTCTGGACTGCCTGCAGAAGTATTTAGGCTGCTTTTATCCGGAGCGGCCTGATATAGTCAAAAAGATGGAGCAGCTGGCCGTAGATCTTGGCGGGCGGCTGGAGTCCCCAAAATTGACTTGGAAATATGATTGGATAAAGAAAATTTTTGGCTGGAAGGCCGCCAAGCGGACTCAATTCAAATATAACAGGGTTAAAACGACTTTGATCAGATCCTGGGACAAATTCATGTATGATTGCGAGGGGAAAAATATTTCAGAAAATGGCTCTGGCCGGACAACGGTGAATAATTCAAGCCCCGTTATTCCAAGAGAACGATAAAAGCATCAGCATCTGACCATGCCCCCTGACTTATCAGTATCCGTCATCCTCTGCACACGTAATCGCGCCTCTGGATTAGCGCAGTCACTGGCAGCCTTGGGGAACGCAAAGTTTCCGACCGATTGGAAGATTGAAGTCATCGTGGTGGATAATGCGTCTACGGACAATACGGCGGTTGTGGTGCAAAATGCAAAACTCCAGAAAATGGAGGTGCGGTATTTATTTGAGTCTAAAAAAGGGAAAGCTAATGCGTTGAACGCGGGATTGGCCGAGGCGCGGGGCGACATCATTCTTTTCACAGATGATGACGTGCTTGTTGCCGAAGACTGGCTGGAACAGATCGTGTCTGCTCTTCTAAATGACAAGTGCGACGCCGTAACCGGGCAAATATCGCTGGCACCGGAACTTTTACGGCCTTGGATGACGCCGATACATAGATGGTGGCTGGCGTCTAGTCATGATGCTCAAATGCACGAGGGGGTTCGCGAGTTGATCGGTGCCAACATGGGTTTTCGCCGCTCGGTTTTGGAACGAGTACCCGCGTTTGATCCGGAACTGGGACCTGGAGCACGGGGACTCGCCGAAGATACTTTGTTTGGATGGCAGTTAGCAGAGGCGGGATACAGGGTTGAGTATGCGCCAAAGGCGGCTGTCGTTCACCGTTTGGATGTGTCAAGACTGCGACGATTCCATTGGATTGAAGACGCTCGTAAACGTGGACGGACCGAAGCCTATCTGGTTCATCATTGGGAGCATCTTGACATTAAGAACCCGCGCATGGCCTGGCTGTTACTCTGGATAAAATTATGGGTCAGAAGGATATTGCAACCACCGCCAAAGCTTCAAGAAGAAGGGTGCCCGAGATGGGAGATGAGTTACATCTGGCGCATGGAAGTTTGCAAGCAATTCTGTCTCGACCGCCAACATCCGCGCAATTATTCAAAGCGTGGGCTGATAAAATGCGGAATTTCCAAAAACGCCGCCGACGATAGGGCACAAATTGGGTTTAAATTTTTCAAGATAAGTTGAATGTCGCCCCGAATGAATGATGATCAACCCAGGCTGACGGTGGAAGAAACCGTCGTTGCTCCAACGGGAAAAGAGCAGGGTGGAGTATTTAAAAAAATAGGCGCGGAGCAGATCAAGGGAACTTCAGTGCGAGGCGGAGTCGTCGCCACAATATCCCAAGGGCTGAGGTTCATTCTACAGACAGGGTCAGTAATGATTTTGGCACGATTGCTGAAACCGGAAGACTTTGGAATTCAGGGAATGGTGATAGCCATGACGGGATTCGTTGCCTTGTTCAAGGATGGCGGGCTGGGCATGGCGACTGTCCAACGCGGTGAGATTGCACATGAGCAGATTTCAACCTTGTTCTGGATCAATGTTTGGATTGGGGTCATATTGGCAGCGTTGGTTGCGGCACTGGCACCTGCCTTGGTGGCTTTCTACCACGAACCACGGCTGTTTTGGGTGACAATCGTCACGGCCACCACCTTCTTGATTGGCGGGTTTGGAATGCAACACGGGGCACTGCTTCAACGAAGCATGAGGTTTGTGACGATGGCAAAAATTGATGTTCTGACACTGGCCATCAGTTCCATGGTAGGAATCGGCATGGCGGCACTTGGTTGCGGTTATTGGTCGCTGGTTGTCATGGCGCTCGCCAGCAGCCTGATTAATGTGACTGGTTTGTTTCTGGCCGTTCGGTGGTTGCCAGGGAAACCAAGCCGCGGACGCGGAGTTCGCAAGATGCTTCATTTTGGCGGAACGATTACTTTAAACAATCTTGTTGTCTACCTTGCTTACAACGCAGACAAAGTTCTTTTGGGGCGCTTTCTGGGAGGTGCAGCTTTGGGCCTCTATGGAAGAGCCTACCAGCTCGTCAACCTGCCGCTGCAACAGTTGAGCAGCTCCATTTTCATGGTGGCATTCCCGGCGCTTTCCAGAATTCAGGATGACAACGAGCGTCTTTGCCGGTCCTTCCTTAAAGGCTATTCCATACTCCTCTCGATTAACCTGCCAATCACGATAGTTACGGCTCTGTTCGGGAACGAAATCATCGTAGTCCTGTTGGGGGCAAAGTGGAAAGAAGCCGGCCCCATTCTTAGGCTCTTGACTCCGGCAATCCTGGGGTTTGCTTTGATGAATCCCCTCGGCTGGTTTCTGATGGCAACCGGCCGTGCCGCGAGGAGTCTGAAGATATCTTATTTGGTAGCGCCGACAATGCTGTTGGGAATCATGGCGGGGCTTCATTACGGATTGAACGGAGTCGCCCTGGGTTATTCGTCAGCCGTGGTTATTCTGGTCGTCCCCGTCATCGCCTGGGCCATCCATGGGACGGGGATTACTCCGAAAGTTTTCTGGAATACCGTCAATCTGCCAATTTTAGCCGGACTGCTGTCGGCGATAGCTGGTTTAGTCTTCAAAATGTTTACTGATAATCTGTTGCCACCGCTTCCGCGTCTGGTTATGGGGGTTGCTCTGGTCCTTGGAGTTTATGCCTGGATTCTATTAGTTGCGTTGGGGCAGAAAGATTTGTATGTAGATTTGGTGCAACAAGTGTTAAAACGAAATCGGCCGAATTGAAGAACACAAACTGACTTTAAAATCGCCATGCCTGTTCCCAAAGTGAGCATTGGATTGCCGGTGTATAACGGGGAGAAATATCTCCGTTTTGCACTCAATTCTGTTTTACAACAGACGCATGCTGATTTTGAACTGATCATTTCCGACAATGCCTCCACCGATGCGACGCAGAAGATTTGCCTGGAATACGCCGCGAAGGATCAACGCATCCGATACGATCGGCACGAAACCAACATTGGAGCTGTCGGCAACTATAACCGCGTGTTTGAATTGGGGCGCGGTGAGTTCTTTAAATGGGCATCGCATGATGATGAATTTCATCCATCACTCATCGAGAAATGCCTCAACGTTTTTGGACAATCGCCGCCGTCGACGGTTCTGGTTTTTTCCAAGGCCGCGATTATTGATGAAGCGAGCGGTGTGACGGATCTGTCGTTTGACACCATTAACTCAACCACCGATTCGCCACATGTCAGATTGGGATCGTTGCTGCGCAATTCTCAATACGCCCATCCTCTTTGGGGGCTGATCAGGTCTGGGGCATTGCGTCGCACCCGGTTGATGGGAAGTTTTGAAGCGGATCATGTCCTTTTGGCTGAACTGGTGCTGCTGGGCAGGTGCATTGAAATTCCCGAGGTGCTTTATTGGGAGCGGCGGCATGAAGGATGTGCCACTAACGCCAACCGCACTCCACAGGAGCTTTTGGCGTGGTATAACCCGAATGTAAAGCGTTCCAGAACTTTTCTATCACATGGGCTGCAATGGAAAATCGAATATATCAAAGCCATCAGCCACATTTCTCTTTCCAAGACGGATCGCTTGCTCTGTTATGCAACTGTTTTGATTGCTCCCTTCAGACGCTGGCTTTTGAGGGTGACTGGTCCGCTAAGGCGTTCCATCGGTTTGTCTCGGGTGCGGCCGCATCCGTTGGATAAACCCCCGGCACCAAGGCAAAGCGTCGAGATTTCAAAGGTGCTTGCCAATGATGCGGCTGCTCCAAAATTGTGAAACATTGAAAACGGTTCCTCTGCGAATGACAGTGGCGGTTATCATTTGAATTCTAAAATCACCTGACGCCGCTCGTTTGCCGCCGATTTTCAAACTGCATTTCTTTGATCTTCCGACTTGAAGATGATCTATGTCTATGCGCACAACCGCAAAATTAAATGCCGGGGAGTGGGTTGAAGTCCGAAGCAAGGAAGAAATCTTCCAAACATTGGATAAAAACGGCCGGCTTGAGGAGATGCCTTTCATGCCGGAAATGCTGGTTTTTTGCGGCAAACGCTTTCGCGTTTACAAGCGCGCCCACAAGACGTGCGATACCGTCAATGACTACAAGGGCCGGAAGATGAAAGCCGCTGTTCATCTGGAGGCAATCCGATGCAATGGAAAAGCCCACGGCGGATGCGAGGCTGCCTGTCTTATTTTTTGGAAGGAAGCCTGGTTGAAACGGGTCGCTGATTCCAGCCAAGGCTTGCCAATGTCAGGCGCAACAGTCGAACATTTTACTATGGATCGCGCAACTGGGTGCACAGAAGCTGACGTAGTCGCCGGCGCGAAAGCATCATCATCTAATGAAGATAGTGAGCCGGCTTATGTGTGTCAGGCAACTCAAGTTCCCGCCGCGACGGAACCTCTGCCGTGGTGGAATTTGAAACAATACGTTGAAGATTATTCCTCCGGAAACGTCGGGATTGGCCGGATGCTGCGCGGATTCTTTTACATGGGTTACAACTGGCTGGCAAATGCAGGAATTGGTTTGGGTTCGAGTCTTCGATGGCTTTACGATAAATGGCAGGGCATTGTCGGAGGGTATCCTTATCCGCGACGTTGGGGACAGATTCCCCCCGGAGAACGAACCCCTGATGCAAGATTGAATTTGCAACCGGGGGAATTGGTGCGGGTGAAAAGCTATAGGGAAATTCTTGCAACGCTGGATCAGACCAACAAAAACCGGGGCTTATATTTTGATGCCGAAATGGTTCCCTTTTGCGGAGGCACTTACCGTGTTCTCAACCGCGTCACCAGAATCGTCAATGAGAAGACAGGAAAAATACAGGAATTCAAAAATCCTTGCATTATTCTCGATGGCGGAGTGTGCGAGGCTAGGTATAGTGAGTGTCGGTTGTTTTGTCCACGCGCCATCTATTCGTATTGGCGCGAGATCTGGCTTGAACGGGTTTCCAAAACTTCCGCCGCTTTGTCGGCGGAAACAGCCAGCGGAGAAAAGTGATGGCGGACAAAAAATTCAAAACAATAAACAGCAAAAGGGCAATCATGCGTATATGTGTCACAGGCAGTGAAGGGTATTTAGGGTCATTGGTCGCGCCTGAATTGATGAGGCGCGGCCATGATGTGTTCGGACTGGACACGGGATTTTACAAGGAAGGAACATTGTATCGAAGCGGAACAATGACACCGATGACACTGGCCAAAGATTTGCGACTGGTCGAACTGAATGACTTCCACGGCGTGGATGCCGTGGTTCACATGGCTGAATTGTCGAACGACCCGATTGGCCAACTGGCGCCGAACATCACCTATGACATCAATCATAAAGGTTCGGTGCATCTGGCAGAACTGGGCCGCAAGGCTGGCGTCAAACGATTCGTTTACATGTCATCATGCAGTGTCTATGGAGTTGCCGAAAGTGATTATGTGGATGAAACGTCTCCCATAAACCCGCAAACCGCCTATGCGATTTGCAAGACCATGGTTGAGCGCGATGTGCGGCCCATGGCAACTGAAACCTTTTCGCCCACCTTTCTGCGAAATGCCACGGCTTATGGAGCGTCGCCCCACATGCGGTTTGACATTGTGTTGAATAATCTTTCGGGACTGGCCTGGACAACCAAGGAGATTCGAATGACCAGTGATGGTACCCCATGGCGTCCGCTGGTTCACGGACTGGATATCACTCGCGCCATCGTTTCAGTGCTGGAAGCGCCACGCGAAGCAGTGCATAACGAGGTGTTTAATGTCGGTGATACGCAGCACAATTATCGTGTGAAAGAGATTGCGGAGATTGTGGCGGAGACATTTGCCGGTTGCCAACTTTCGTTCGGTCCTCCCAGCCCGGACAATCGCAGTTACCGGGTTTCTTTTGAAAAGATTCGGAAGCATCTCCCGGACTTCAAATGCATTTGGGACGCCCGGCGCGGCGCGCAGCAACTCTATGATCTGTTCAAAAAAATTGACATGCCTTCGGAAGTTTTCCAGCACCGCACGTTTACGCGGCTCAAGCAACTCGAATACTTGATCCGCACCAAACAAATTGACGACGGTTTTTTCTGGAAAGAATAAAACAATGTCTTTGATTTTGGCCAAAATAGGCTTTTGTCCAATTCCAACGAAATTCATTCAAAATTGCTGGCACTTCCTCTTTGTTGACTTTCCCAGGCCAATTGGGGGACGATTGGAAAGAGAGTTTTTGAGTTTTGCCTCGTGTGGTGAGTAAAATTGGCAAGCTTGACACTGCGAGCCATTCTTACCGTCAAACGAGGACGACTGAAAGCATAACAAATGACTCAGTCAAAATTCATCTTGCAGACCACGGGTTTGGTGTTTGTGACACTTAATTGTTGGGGTGTCATCATCACCTCTGACCGGCTGCCAGCCAATGGCTCATGGCAGGGCATTGCTGGTGTTCCTGGCGGCATTCCCAATCGGACCAACATCTTTGTGAATGTTCTTACGACTACAAATTTGAAATACAAATGCGTGGCGGATGGTGTGACAGACAATCTTGCTGCCATCAAGAGTGCGATCAACGACTGTCCCTCAAATCAAGTTATATATCTGCCGTCCGGAACCTATTTTGTTGGTGGAACCATAGGGATTGAAAACGGAGGCTACTGGACATTGCGCGGAGACGGACAGGGAAAGACCACTCTCACTGGCGGTGGAAATGGGGTGTTTAACATTGGCAATGCCCCCTCCGGTCCCGGTTGGCCAGCCCCGGCTGCGATTACTGGCGGGGGAACAAAAGGTTCGACCAGCATTACGCTGGCCTCCACCGCCAATCTTGCTGTAGGCCAGTTGATGTGGCTGGAGCAAGCCAATGACGGTGTTTGTGTATTCGGTTATGGTGTTGCGACCGGCAAACCAACTGGCAATGGCGATGACCGGCTAAATGATGGCACGCATTGTCTGAACATGAGGGTGATGGTGACAAACATTGTGGGGAACACGGTCAGTTTCACACCGGCATTGCTTTTTGATTTCAATGCCAGTCTAAATCCGGTAGCTGTCGGATTTGACGGCCAAGAGGGGCCAATTTTCGCCGGCTTGGAGGATTTAACGGTTAAAGGCTCTTCGGGTGCGATAGGAATTGGATTATCTGGCACCTATGCTTGTTGGTTGAAGGATGTCGAACTGACAGGCTGGGCAACCTTCGGCTTTGAGATCGGTTATGGATGTGTATGCACCGAAGTCCGGGAGTGTTATGTGCATGAACCCGCATTTTACGATAGAGATTATGGATATGCCATGCAGCTTGACGCAGCAAACAATACTTTGGTGGAGGACAATATCTTCTGGCACAACGAGGCGGGGATTATTGTTCAGGGCTCATGCGGAAATGTATTCGCTTACAATTTGTTGTTTCAAAGTTATAATGAATACGGAGGGGTTAATATAATGTCCAAGTCACTCTATGGGAATCACACTCCTTTTCCGAACATGAATCTGTATGAGGGCAATTATTCGAGCGGGTATCAGCAGGATTTTTACTACGGTCCTGGGCGGTATAACACTATGTTCCGAAACTATCTAACAGGCACCGACCCGGATGTTACACAAGCCCGTGTCTGCGTCAGTTTGGATTCGCATCAATGGAGCAACAATGTTGTTGGCAACATACTCGGCTCGGTTGGAACGAATGCCCCGCTCCATGCCGTGCTGCCAAACGTCAGCATTATCTGGGCGAACACGACACCGCTGACGTGGTTATATGACCCCGGAACGGCGAATAACTTTTCCTATAGCTCCAATGTTGTTTTTCGGCTGGGTTATCCCAGTTCTGGCAACAATGGATACGACTATGTGTATTCTGACGGCGGGACAAATGACTTGAACGGGCTTGATGCGACGGTGAGAAATAACACCATCATTCATGGCAACTGGGATTATGCGTCGCAATCCGTTGTCTGGTCGCCAAACATATCGGACACGAATCTTCCGGTTAGCTATTACCTTTCCGGTAAGCCGAGTTGGTGGGGGGGTAATCCTTGGCCACCTTACGACCCGAGCAGCCCAATGGCGGCCAGCATAACGAACATCCCAGCGGGAAGCCGATTTGTTTTCGGGATTGATCCGCCGTCATTGCGCATCTTTCTGACGGCCACAAATACCGCAGTCGTGGCGTG
>Ga0210402_10006293_pt1 | contig 10530 bp, 7 predicted proteins | sample IncBWC7MmetaG_FD_161055 | JGI IMG/M metagenome (GOLD analysis project Ga0210402, IMG submission 161055) | Forest soil microbial communities from Barre Woods Harvard Forest LTER site, Petersham, Massachusetts, United States - Inc-BW-C-7-M | ecosystem: Environmental > Terrestrial > Soil >...
TTTCGGCGAGGTGAACATGCCGAGCAACGTCAGTTTGCGCATGGACTCGAAGAAGTCGGTCCGGTCCACCGTGTGCAAATACGCCGCTTGCGCATCCGGCTGCGCCTCGGCAAAGGAAGCGGACGCGGGATTCGAGGCGTGGAACGCCGACTGGAATCGAGCCAGCCCGGCCCGAAACTCTTGGGCCCAGCCCGAGAAGAACGTCGTCAGCGCACGATCGATGAAGTACACCGCATGGGCCTCACGCGCACCGGGGGTCGCGCCGCTCGGCAGGATTTGCGCCGAGATCGCTTCCACATCGGCCGCATCGGCTGCATTGAAGAACTCGAGTCCCGCCGGTGCGGCGGACGCGTCGTCGGCGTGACGAGCTGCCGCCGCGATCGCGGGCCAGTGCGAACCGATCCAGGCGCTCGTCAACAGTGCGCCGCTCGAAAGCAGAAAGGAACGCCGCGAGTGATCGTCTCGATCGCCGTCGGATGGATTCATGGCTGCCTCGGGTTTTCTTGCCGCGGTTTCGTCGCGATCGAGTGTACCAGCGCTTCAGTGAAAATTCCGCGACGCGAAGGTGAGATCGCCCAATAACGCCGATATATTCGTCAGGCGCTGCGCGATCACATGCTGCACGTCGCCTTCCCGCTGCAGCTTTCCCTGCACTTCGAGCAGACGCGACTCGAGCAATGCCGCGCGCTGCGCAACGGCAACGGCGTTCCAAACGATCAGATTCACATAGCCCGTTTCATCTTCCATGGTGACGAACGTGACGCCGCTTGCACTGCCCGGCCGCTGGCGCGTGATGACGAGACCGGCCGTCCTGACCCATTTGCCGTTCGGTTGTTGCCAGAGAGCCTGAGTCGGCAGCACGCCGCGCCGCTCGAGCTTGTCTCGCAACAGGCATAAAGGGTGGCGGCGCAGCGTGAGGCCGGTGCTCCCATAGTCGGCGACGATGTTCTGACCCTCGCGCGGCGCGCGCAGCAGCGGGATGCCTTCCTCGGGTACTGTAGCGGCGGGCAGCAAGGGCAACGCGCGCTCCACAGCGCTGACTCGCCACACCGCGCGATGCCGATGTCCCGACAGCCTCGAGAGTGCATCGGCCGCCGCAAGCGCCTCCAAATCGCGCCTCTCGAGCGCTCCCCGCTCCGCAAGATCGGTGATCGTCTCGAAAGCACGGGCGGCACGCGCTGCGAGCAATCGAGCCGCCCCCTCGCTCGATAACTGCTTGACCAGGCGCAACCCCAAGCGCAACGCCGGTCGGCCGTCGGCTCGCCGTTCGAGCGTGCAGTCCCAATCGCTGTTCATTACGTCGATTGCACGCACCTCGACTCCATGCGCGCGCGCGTCGCGCACCAATTGCGCCGGCGCATAAAACCCCATCGGCTGGCTGTTGATGAGCGCCGCGCAAAATGCCGCGGGCTCGTAGTGTTTCAGCCAGGCGGAGGTGTACACGAGCAGAGCGAAGCTCGCCGCATGCGAATTGTGAACAACGAAGTGATTGGCCAAGAAATTATGATCACCTTCGATCTGCAGATCGTATGTTTCCTGATTCCCTACTGCCTCGATCTCCACAATTCTGTCCCAATAAACATCGGAACGTGACTCCGCCAACAACATTGTGTGACGCGGCCATCTCTGGCGCCCCGCTACCGGCACGCAACGCGCCGTCGCCACGTGATCACCAACCTTGAGCTTTCCTAGCTGAAGCCAACCCCCCATGGTCATGAATGGATGTTCAGCCGTTGCGGCAATCTCATGGCCGAGGGCAGTGCGTAAACGCAATACGGGCTTCATGCCGCTTCGCTTTACGCCTAGCACTTTGCGTTTCCTCAGACGCAGGTCGTCATCGCACGCAAGTGTGCTATCGAGGCGTGCCTGCCCGCGGATGACTTCGTCGATGGTCAACCATCTTCCGGTATCGGCATCCACAACGCGTGTCTCGCCAACGACACATTCCGGGAAACCGTACTCGCCGAACCCCAATATTTGATTGAATATCTGGTGCGCGAAGCTTTCGGGATACCCCCGATCACGCATGCCGTCGATCAATTGGCGCTGGAAGGGTTCCAAGCCGCCCTGGCGCTTCCAGGCCGCCATCGCGCGGCGCAGCCGGTCTGCCTCGCCCGGCGAGAAACCGGCCGCGACGATCGCAAGCTGCATGACTTGCTCCTGAAAAATCGGCACACCCAAGGTTCGCTCGAGAACCGCTTCGACCGCCTTGCTGGGATACGTCACCGCCTCCTCGCCGCTGCGGCGGCGCAAGTACGGATGCACCATTTCTCCTTGGATCGGGCCGGGGCGCACGATCGCCACTTCGATCACCAGGTCGTAGTAATTTCGCGGGCGCAAGCGCGGCAGCATCGCCATTTGGGCCCGTGATTCGATCTGAAACACGCCTACGGTGTCGGCGCGGCAAATCATCTCGTACACGGCCTGATCCTCGCTCGGTACCGTCGCAAGCTCGAGTTCACCGGCCGCCGCAGATGAACCGCCGAAATCATTGATCAATTGAACCGCCCGCCGAATTGCGCTCAGCATGCCGAGCCCAAGCACATCCACTTTCAGCAGGCCCAGCGCATCGAGATCGTCCTTGTCCCACTCGATCACCGTCCGGTCGGGCATCGCTGCGTTCTCGATGGGCACGAGTTCATCGAGACGCCCGCGTGCAATGACGAACCCGCCTACGTGCTGCGAGAGATGGCGTGGAAAGCCCAAGATTTCCGCCGCGAGCGCGATGAGGCGCGCGATCACGGGATCCTCGGGATCGAAACCGGAGGCTCGGATGCGATCAGGGTCGATGCGCTGACCATCCCACCATTGCATGCCTCGCGCAAGCTTATCGACTTGCGCGAGATCCAATCCCAACGCCTTGCCGACGTCGCGCAGAGCGCTGCGCGGACGGTAACAGATGAGGGTGGCCGCCAGCGCTGCGCGCTCGCGTCCGTACTTTCCATAAATATACTGAATCACCTCCTCGCGCCTCTCGTGCTCGAAATCCACGTCGATATCGGGCGGTTCGTTGCGTTCCTTGGAAATGAATCGTTCGAACAGCATCGCCATGCGCGAGGGATCCACTTCCGTGATGCGCAGGCAATAACACACGGCGGAATTGGCTGCGGAACCGCGGCCCTGACAAAGTATTCCTTGCGAACGCGCATATTGAACGATGTCGTGCACGGTCAGAAAGAACGGCTCGAATTTGAGCTCTGCGATCAATCGCAATTCGTGTTCGATGTGCTCGCGTACCGCGGGCGGCGCTCCGGCGGGCCAACGCTGCGCGCAGCCGCGCATCGTCAGCGCGCGCAAATGGCTCGCAGGAGTGGTGCCGGCGGGCACGATTTCTTCCGGATACTCGTAGCGCAATTCATCGAGTTTGAAAGTACAGCGGTCGGCGATTTCCAGCGTTTGCGCCAACAAGGGTTCGGGATACAACTCACGTAGACGCTGCAGGGGCCGCAGACAACGCTCGCCGTTCGGGAATACGGCAAACCCCAAGGCTTGCAGCGGCGTGTTGAGGCGAATCGCCGTCAATACATCTTGAAGGGCGCGGCGGCGGCGGCGATGCATGTGCACGTCTCCCGCGGCCACTCGCCGCACACCCAGTGTCTTGCCCAATGCTTCCAACAGTTCCAATCGACGCTTGTCGAAGCCGCCGGTCAGCAATTCCACGCCCAGCCATAAGCGTCCCGAAAATCGTTCGCGCAACCACCGGCCGTCCTCCTCCTGCCGCTGCGCCGAAGCCCTGTCTGAACGGGGCAACCAGATGATCACGCATCCATCGAGAGCATTCTCGAGATCTGTGCGGGCGAGCGTGTAGCGGCCTTTGACGCTGGCGCGGCGCGCCCGGCTGATCAATCGGCTCATGGCCCCGTAGCTCGCGCGATCGGTGGCGAGCGCCAAGAGTTTGAGCTCGTCGATGCAATTGAGCTCAGTACCGATGATCAGCGGCAACTCGAACTGCTTCGCGGCCATATGGGCGCGTACCACGCCCGCCACTGAGCATTCGTCGGTGAGTGCCAGCCCTCTGTAATTCAAGCGCTTGGCCTGAGCGATCAATTCCTCGGGGTGCGAGGCGCCGCGCAAAAATGAAAAATTGCTCAGCGCATGGAGTTCGACGTACACGTTGGCCTCAAAGGGCGTCCGCCGTTCAGGCGAACATCCCGTGCAAATACCAACGTTTGGATTGTCGTTCCTGAAAGACCCACAGCTTTGCGCCATGAGAGCGATGTGCGTCGGGTGTCCGGCGTGCAACATAGTAGTCGCGCGCCACACCCTTGCCGTCCCACCAACCGCTCTCGATCCGTTCAGGACCTTGTTCCAGGATCAAAGGAACGCTTGCCAACGGCTGCGGTGCGTCCAGCAACCACACGGGGCGCGGCATACCCTCGCCTGCACCCCGCTCGATCATCTTCCCGTCCGCGCGTGAGGCGGAGGGCAGCGGCAGTTCGTGGACGCGCCGCCAAGCTGCCTCGGGACGATGCTCGGGAATTGATGCGACTCCATACACCGCGTCTTCGCCGAGCCGAGCGCGCAAACGCTCCACCAGTTGCGGCAAGCTGTCGTACCTATCGCCTGCGCCCGCGCGCGAGCCGGCCAATCCAGCAAACACATCGAGCGAACCGGCCGAGAGCGGCCGTAGAGATCCGGAAATGAGTTCCATGCCGCGGACCGGCGCCGCCAGCTCGAGTTGCGTCAATTTTTCCGTCAGTACGTCCGTCAAGCGACGGCGTTCGCTCGTGATGCTCGCCAGTCCCACATGCACACAGCTCGCAGGCTCTGCACGATGCCGCAGCTTTAGCCGCAACGCCTGTATGCCGGCCTGACGCTCTCGCAAGAACTGCGCACAGCGTCCGATGAGCGGTTCGAGCGCCTTTTCCAGATAAGCGGCATTCTCGATTTCCGTCTCGAAATCACATCGTGCCCGAAAACGTTCACGTGGCACGAACGCCCTGCGCGGCGCGAATTGCCGCGCCAACGCCATGTCGAGATCCTGAACCGTGTCGCTGCCCAAACGGCGCGCGAGACCGGCGCGCGGCAGGCGCAGCAATTCACCGATACGCGTCACACCCATGGCGCGCAAAGTTTCCAACCGTGCGATATCCCAGGCCGTACAAGCAATCGGCATCTCTGCCAGGTGTCCGGGCAGCGCTCCGAGGTCGTCGATGACGGGGGGGCGGTCGGCCGGATTGCCGGTGTGCGCCGCGCTCCGCGCCAACCACAGCGCTGCCAAAGTCGACGGTGCCGCGGCGCTGTACGCCTGCAGCGCAAGCCGACGCCAACAGGCATCGATGTCGGCATGCAAACGCTCGAGAGAACCGAATAGCTTCAAGCTGCCCTTGATTTCCAACAGCAAGGCATTAGGCGGTTCGATGCTGACGAAGGAGGTGAATGTTTGAGCATGAAGGCAGAGCCGCTGCAGTACGGCGGCAGAATATGCGGCATCGATCAACTCCGGAAATACCACGGCATACCAGAGCTGGCTCACGCGCCCGCCGCCTGCGATCTGCGGCGTCGGCGGCACACCGTCCGCCTTCAAGGGCTGAGGCGCGGAGCGATGCATCGCGGGCGATGCGGGTGTGGCGGCGGCAAATAAATCCGCCGTCCGTGATATTGACGCGTGCCCATCCTGGGCCCGCACCCTTCGGGCGTGCGATTTCAAGAGCCACCCAGATCGACAGGGCCGGGTCGGCCGCCTTGCACCTTGAGTAGATCGAGACGCACTTCATGCTCGCCCTGCGTCATCAGCACCCGCAGACTGGCGGGCGAAGATTCAAAGCGATGCCGCTCGGGGCGAAATAGCACCCCGAGCGCGCCGCCCGCCTCGGCCGCGAGCTTCAAACGCCGCAGCCAGCGATCGTCGGTGCCCTTCAGCCAGAGCAGCACCGCGGCGCAGATCCCCGAACTCAACGCCTGTTCGGCGGCCCACAAGGCTTCCGTCGCACTGGTCGGCCGCACTACGAGCAAACGCGTGAGGTCGATTCCCTGCTGCGCTAAGGCAGGGGCATAAGGTTCATGGGGCGGCGCGATCCACACCAACCAGGAGACATCCCCGGCGCTGCCGTCTTGGCCCATCCTGCGTTGGCACTCCACCAGCGCCGGCAAAAAAAGCTGCACCTCGCCCAAGCCAGTATCGTCCAGCAGCACCTCAATGAGTGACGCCGTCGGCCACCCGCCGCCAGGCAGGCGCGCATCCAGTGCGCTCTTACCGGTGGACCAAACCGGACGAGCGGGGGCAGCCGAGGCGTCTTTTAACTTCCAGACGCGAGCATCGGCCAGAACGTCCGCAAGCGACGATGATTCACGCGCGTCCACGTCTTCGGAATTGTTCGGAATTGTTTACTTCGGTGAAGCGGTACATGACGCATGCTCGCTTCTCGCTTCCCCTTTTCAAGATTCGCAGTTCGTTGAGGGGCACCGGAGACGGCACTGCTGCCAGTTCCTGAACTCCCCTCTCCCTGCGCGTTTTGGGTAGGATGTCGCCCGCGTTTCCCCGTTCCTCGGGGTACGCATACAAATTGCGGGATGCATTCTCATCCCGATTCATCTCGTTGCCGCAAGCGCAGGACATCCAGCGCTTCGAGAGCGGCATGTCGTGAATCTCGCCGCACGCCGAGCACCTGCGGCTGCTCGGGTACCAGCGATCCGCTTCAGTCACTTCGCGCTGCCGCCAGTCGGCCTTGTAGGCGATCTGGCGCAGAAACTCGCCCATGCCGGCATCGGCAACACTCTTGGCTAGGTGGCGGTTGTGCATCATGCCCTTCACGTTGAGCGATTCGACGACGATCTGATGCGCATGGCGCACCAGCATCGAGGTAGCCTGGTGCGCGGCATTCTTGCGAATGTTTGCCACACGCTGATGCAGGCGGGTGAGGCGGCGCTTGGCCGCCTCACGGCGCTTGCTGCCCTTGAGGCGGCGACTCACCCGGCGCTGATACCGTGCCAGGCGCTTCTCGGCCTCACGCAGCGCCTTGGGCGCCTCGATGGCGATGACCTTCTCGCCGTCGAAGGCGGTGGCCAACGTCTTGACGCCCAAGTCGATGCCAACGCGCGCGACCTTCGGAATGACGTATTCCGGGTGCTGACATTCGAACACGCTCGACATGTACCACTTGCCCGCGTCGCACCAGACGCGAGAGGACAGCAGCCGGCCCTCGGGCAGTTCACCGCCACGGAATTTGACGGCACCCAACTTAGGAAGCTTCGCCTTGCCCTCTTCAAAGGTGGTCCGCTGGTTCACCACATAGACGGAGAACTGGCGCTGGAATTTGCCACGGAACTTGGGACGTTTGGCTCGCTTCTGGAACCAGTTTCGGAACGCCTTGTGCATGTCATCGGCCAGCGCCAGCAGCGCATGAGCCGGAATCTCGGCCATCCAGGCCGTGGCCTCCTGTTTCTTGAGACCCACGACGAAGTTCTGGATGGCGGCCTTGTTCGGCCACTTCCCCTCACGCTCGCGGCGCTTGAAGCACAAGTCGAGCGTATCATTCCATGCGCGACGCAATCCGCCCTGCCAGCGGCGCAGAGCCGACCTCTGTGCCCGATTCAGATACAGGCGCAGGACAATGGCGCGGGTGACGGGTTCGGTGTTCATGCGGTTAGGACATCCTTCGACGGTGTTCGGTATGAGCGCAGATCACCGCCAGCGAATCGCGACGGCTCCAGTCGCCGGAACACAGCTCTCAAATTTGTCACATTTCCACGTCTTTACCGCGACGAAGCACCCCGACGACGATCCCTTCAATGATCATGGGCTGTTCTTTGAGATCGACACGAATGGGTTCGAAATCGGCATTTTCCGGCAGCAGCCATACAATCGTCCCTACTTGTCGATAGCGCTTAACGGTGACTTCGTTTTCCAGACGCGCGACCACGATTTGACGATTGCGCACTTCGGGCGTGCGATGTACGGCAACCAAATCACCATCCAAGATGCCGGCATTTTTCATACTCATGCCTTGCACTTTCAGCAGGTAGTGAGGCTGAGGTTGAAATAACTGCGGATCGATCTGATAGCGCCTTTCGATATGCTCTTCGGCCAAGATCGGACGGCCGGCAGCGACTCGCCCCACGAGCGGCAGGCCCAATTGTTCACGCAGAATGTCCTTGAGTTGGATGCCGCGTGAGGCGCCGGGGATGAGATCGATGACACCCTTGCGTTGCAAGGCGCGCAAATGTTCCTCGGCTGCATTGGGCGACTTGAAGCCCAGCGTGCGTGCAATTTCCGCGCGCGTGGGCGGCATCCCGTTTTCCACAATGGCGTCTTGAATGAGCCTGAGAATCTGGGTTTGACGGGGAGTAAGGTCCGACATGCATCACCTGTATATGTAGCCAGTTGCTGTTATTATATACAGTCTGTGGAGGCTGGCAAGTCCGTTCCTTGGGCGAATTGCACTCTGAATTACCCGCTGCCGAAGCGCCCGCATGATTTGCGAATGGCCCGGTAAACGGCCGCTTTCTGCGCCGCGCCGAAGATGATCGCTTGCCGTCCCCGGCCATGATCGCAGCCGCGCGCGCATGAGTTACGCAGCGGTTCCTCACGACCGTCCATGCAAAACCGATGGTACTCAATTTGAACTCAAAGATGTTCGACGACAGTGAGCCATTCAAAGACAGAGATATAAAGAGCAGTTCACAGACCATGAGTGACGAAAAGCATTCGATCCACAACCAAAGTTTCACACCGGGACATGAGCTTCACACTGGAAATCATAGAGCCCTGGATCCCGCCGAATTTCTCGACGCGCAGCGACGAGCCGGCGCGCACGCCCGCATCAGTTCCTCGTGCACCATCGCACCGATTGAAAGGAGCTAGTGATTTACGGCTGTGTTTACCTGTAAAATTTACATTCGGGACTGCATTCTTAATGATGATTTAATTTGTGAATGGAACTTAACGAAAAACGTCGATAAAAAACGACAAATAGCGCAATTCAGTTGCATTCGACGCGCGAATTTGGCTTTATGTGCGACTGTGTTGCGACGCAGACGGGCCCACACCGTGACTGGACCAGTTTGCGGCAGCACTTCGGACTTTCCGATACGAACGAATTAACCCTAGGGGAATACTTTTATGACATTGACCACCACACTTAAGGCCTCTCTCGCCGCTGCCTGCCTGATTGCATTCGCAGGCTGCACGGATCTGAAGCCGATCCAAGCCCAGATCGATGAACTGAAATCAGAAATAAGCAAGAACACGAGCGACGACCAGAAGACGGCGTCCGCTGCGGCATCTGCTCAGAGCGCTGCTGCTGCGGCCCAGTCTGCCGCTTCGGGCGCGCAGAGCACCGCGAATCAGGCGTTGTCGACCTCGCAGTCGAATTCGACGGCCATCGAAGCGATCAACGAGAAGATCGATCGCATGTTCAAGAAGTCAGTGTCGAAGTAAATCGATCCTTGCTCAAAGCTCGAACGCCGCGGGTAGTACCGCGGCGTTTTTTTTCGGGCTTTTGCCGAAGGGCGGCCCCTCGGCCCGTTACATGAAGAACTGCTCCGACACGATCTTTCCGTCCCTGACTTCGTAGGCGCAGATTTCCTCGAGCTTCACCCTCCCGCGTCCTTTCATGGTGACGTCCATGGTCAGCGCGAGGGCGATGGCGTTGCCGGCCACCAGCGGAGCGGAGACGCTGCATCCGTGCAATTGCTCCACCATCGAGTTGAACTTGTGGCCCTTGTCGATGATGGCGCGCAGCCCTTTCGTCTCTTTGGGGAAGTCCGGGGTTGCACGCGGTTCGATGCTGACCGCATCTTCCGCGAATAGCTCCTTTTGTGCGGCCTCGAAATGACCTTTGCCGCAAAGCTCGGCAAGACGGGCAGCGATTTGCTGATTATTCATGGCGGTACTCCTTTGGTCGTGGGTTTGACGTCAGGTTGGTCTGCCGGCGGGCCACCTTGGGTTTTACTCCAATGCAGTGCGGCGATTCAATAGCGAATGAGAGCCGACCCCCAGGTAAAGCCGCCGCCGAACGCCTCCAGCAGCAGGAGCTGGCCGCGCTTGACGCGGCCGTCGCGAATACCGGTGTCGAGCGCCAGCGGCACCGATGCCGCGGACGTGTTGCCCTGGGTGTTGATCGTCACGATCACCCGTTCCATCGGCAATTCGAGCCGCTTGGCGATCGCTTCGATGATTCGAATGTTCGCCTGATGAGGAATCAGCCAGTCGAGCTGGTCCTTGCGGATGCCGTTTGCGTTGAGCGTCTCCGTGACCAAGAGCCCTAGCGTGTTGACGGCGACCTTGTACACTTCGTTTCCCTTCATCTGCACGCCGGCCTTGCCTGCGCGCACCAGGGCGAAGCCCTTGGAGACCCCGTCCGGGTACAGGAGCAAATCCTTGTACTTGCCGTCGGAATGCAGCCGCGTGCTGATGATTCCAGGCTCAGGCGAGGGCTTCAAGACCACGGCGCCCGCGCCGTCGGCGAACAATACGCAGGTGCCGCGATCGTTCCAATCGACGATGCGCGTCAGCGTCTCGGCTCCCACGACGAGGGCGCACTTCGACTCGCCCAGCCGGACGAATTTGTCCGCCACGCTCAGCGCATA
>Ga0210402_10006294_pt1 | contig 10529 bp, 9 predicted proteins | sample IncBWC7MmetaG_FD_161055 | JGI IMG/M metagenome (GOLD analysis project Ga0210402, IMG submission 161055) | Forest soil microbial communities from Barre Woods Harvard Forest LTER site, Petersham, Massachusetts, United States - Inc-BW-C-7-M | ecosystem: Environmental > Terrestrial > Soil >...
ACACTCGAAAATCATGATTCGGAGGGCTCTAGTTGGCGAAGCATTCGAAAGCGACCTTGTCGGCCGAGACGGTACGAACACGGCGTGCGTACTTTGATTGTCGATTCGGACAGCTGCATGTGCGCACAGCGTTTCCTGCGACCGGCGGCTTCGATGAACAGGTGCCCCTGTTCTGCCTTCACTCCGATCAGAGCTCCAGCCGCACCTTCGCGACGTTTTTACCCGAGATCGCGGACGTACGCTCGGTCTACGCCCCGGATCTACCCGGGCTTGGCGAATCGGATCCCGCGCCGACCTCCGTCCTGGACGGCGCGGCAGACGCCATTTCCGATCTCGCTGACGATCTACGGCTGCGTCAGATCGACCTGCTGGGGCTCCATCGCGGCGCCCGCGTTTCGTTGGATCTTGCCGCGGCGAGACCCACGCTCGTGCGACGCCTCGTATTGATTGGGGTGTCTACCGCCGACCCCTTGCCGGCGGTCAGGCAGCAAACGCTCATCATGCGCACGCGGCTTGATACGCCCGATGATATTGCCAAGCTTAGAGCCGTGCTGCCGAACAGCAAATTCGCCGATATCGAAGACTATGCGAGCGACCTATTTGCCGCTGCTCCAAAGACATTGGCCAAACAGATCGGCACGTTCTTGACCGGCTGATCTCACGAGGCCTCGCCGTGCGGCTCAATAAATTCATCAGCGAAACCGGTGCGTGTTCGCGGCGTGAGGCGGACAAGTGGATCGAGGCGGGCCGCGTGACTCTGAACGGTCAGACCGCCACCCTCGGCACCCAGGTTGCTGAGAGCGATGAAGTCCGCATCGATGGCGATTTGATCGGCCGCAAGCGCAAACAGGTCTATATCGCCCTCAACAAGCCGGTCGGCGTCATTTGCAGCACCGAAGCCCACGTCGAAGACAACATCATCGATCATGTCGGCTACCCGGAGCGGATTTTTCCGGTGGGCCGGCTGGATCGCGATTCCGAAGGGTTGATACTGCTGACGAACAACGGCGACATCGTCAATGAGATCTTAAGATCGGAGAACAATCACGAGAAGGAATATCTGGTGACCGTAGATCGCCCCATCACGGATCTGTCGCTGCGGATGCTGGCGGCCGGCGTCAAAATCATGGGTGAATTGACCAAGCCCAGCAAGGTGATTCGAATCAACGCGCAATCGTTTCGGATCATCCTCACCCAAGGCTTAAATCGACAAATACGCCGCATGTGTTCGGCGCTTGGCTACAAAGCCCAGCGCCTGCAGCGCGTGCGCATCATGAATATCCATTTGGGGAATCTGCAGCCCGGGCAGTGGCGCCATCTGACGCCCGCGGAACTCGCCGGGTTGAAGGGCTAGGCCTGAAGGTCAGCGGGCTTGGCAGCGGGCTTGCGCTAGCGAGGCCTCAGTGTTGCGGTCGGGACGCCGTCCGACCACTGCCGCCCGCAGCCGATGCGCCAATCGGGATCCTCGGCCTTGTCCGCCAGCCAGCGATAGAAGTCCCGGCCCTGATTGGTCCAATATGAATGGCTGAACAGCACTCCGCCGGTGCTGGATTTCACAGTGAAGCGCCGGCGAAAGCCGAAGCTCGCGACACCGCGTGTGCAGCTTATTCGCGGGGCATTCTCCGCGAGCGCATATTGATTGGGGCCGACCTGCAGCCGCAGTCGTCCGCCCTGGCCATAGATGCATATATTGGGGCCGGCGGGGCGAATCAACGCAATGCCATGCACGAGAGCAGGAGGCGTATCGCATGCCGTCCAGGTACCGCCGAGTGAATGCCACTGCAGCACCATACTTTGGCGGCGGAAATCGATGACCGAGATGGTGGTGGCCTTATCCACGACCACGCATTCAATCACACCTTATGGTCATTTTGCCGGAGTGTCGGCAAACGCGCTTTGCACGACTCCGGCCGTGAGAAGCTGGGGCAAAATCAGCGGTTCGGTTGAGCCCGGCTTGCCGTTGTAAACCACGTACAGCGGCACTCCGGCGCGGCCGAAGGCTGCCAGTGCTTTGGTGATGTCAGGATCGCGATTGGTCCAATCACCTTTCATCAAAGTGACCTTCTTGTCCCGAAAAATCCCTTGCACAGCAGCATCCGAAAAGGCATTGCGCTCATTCACGAGGCAGGTCAGGCACCAGCTCGCAGTGAAATTCACCAGCAGCGGCCGGCCCGCCGCGTTGAGCTCCGCAACGCGCGCCGCGCTGTACGGCTGCCACTCATCGACACCCGGCCTTAGCAGCGCGGCATCACTGGGGGCAGCAGCCGCGACATCGGCGAAGCGTACCGGCAGAAATATTGCCAGCAACAATGAAATCACCGCCGTGGCGATGACCGTGATCCTGCCGCCGCCGGCACTGGAGCGGGACTTTTGGAAGGACCAGGCTGCCAGCGCAACCAAGATGCTGCCTGCGAGTGCCGCTCCCAAGCCGAATGGCGACGTCTCCTGCGCGACGACCCAGAGCAGCCAGGCCGCCGTCGCATAAACCGGGAAGGCGAATACCTGTTTCAAGGTGTCCATCCATGCACCCGGCTTAGGCAGCACGCGGCGCATCCAGGGCGCGAACGACAAGAGGACAAAGGGCAGCGCAATCCCGACGCCCAGGGCCGCAAAAATGCACAGCGCATTGAAAGGTGCCTGTGTCAGGGCGGCGCCCACGGCCGGCGCCATGAAAGGCGCAGAGCAGGGCGTGGCTACGAGCGTGGCCAGCACGCCGGTAAAAAACGAAGCGCTGTAGCTGTCGCCCTGCGTGAGATTGTCGCCGACGCCCGCGAGACCGCCTCCGACTTCGAACACACCGGACAAATTGAGGCCGACCGCGAGCAGCAGATAAACCAGCAGAGTGACGAACAGGGGCGATTGCAGTTGAAAGCCCCAGCCCAATTGCTCGCCGCCGGCTCGCAGCACCAAGAGCACTCCAGCGAGGCATAGCATCGAAACGATGACCCCGGCCGCGAACACCAGACCCTTGGCCCGCACCGCCGCCGGATGTTTTTTTGCCTGCTCCATGACGCTAAGCGCCTTGATCGACAACACGGGAAAGACGCACGGCATCAGATTTAATATCAATCCGCCCAACACCGCGAACAACAGCAGCGTCGCCAGCGAACGTTCGGGTTCCTGGTTCGATTGCGCCAGCGGTGCGAAGCGCGGACCCGCCTTGAGCTGAGCAGCACCGGCACCCGAAAAATCAGCCGCAATCTCAATGGGAACGGTGTCGGTTTGCGTACCGTTCTGTTCGGTGACGACCAGTACGCCGCGGATCGCACCCGCTTTGGGCGGCTGATAACCGATTTTCATCGACAGATCAACGGTATCCTTGGTGCGCGCCAGCGTTTGAGGAGTGGCATATTCGATCCCGCCCTCATCGTAGGGAAAGAATGCCAACGAGGTGATTTGGGACAGCGTTGCGCCCCACACGCGGCCCAGCGTGATGATGAGCCTGTCGCCGGCAATTCGGGCGGAAGTCGGCGCCGGCTGCGCGCTGGGCAATTCGCTGCGCGCGGTTGTGAACAGCGCTGCCGACGCCGGGTCGATGCCGCCGGCTTGGGCGCTGACCGGTATCGTCAACTGCAAATTCGCGTCTTCCGGTATGCAGACATCCGAGCACACCAGCCAGCTCGCTTTGGCGGCGAGCGAAACGGGGGTGCCCGCTTTTAAATCCTTGGGCGCCGTGATCTGCACCAGGTGCACGGCATGCTTTGCATAGCCGTAATTGACGAGGGGCGCGATTTCGAAACGATGCGGCGTGGTCCAAACGATATCGCCGGCCGTGAACCCTGGAGGCAGCTGCCAAGCCAGCTTCGTAGGCTCGCCCGAATCTCCCGGATTGCGCCAGTAGGTATGCCAGCCGTCGCGAATGTCGAGTTCGAGCGCGATCGTAAATGCCTGGCCGGGTCCGATCGCGGTGACTTCGCTCACCAATCGTGCCTTGACGTTGTCGGTGGCCACCGTATTTCCCGATAGCGCGAAAGCACCCGGAGAGGCTACAGCCAAGGCGAAAAGCCAGATTTTCAGTGCGCGCATAAGCCTATGTTACCGAATTAATGCATGACAGGAGCGCAGGGCCCTCAAGGGGTGTGGACCGTCTCACAGTATGGGCCGGTGATACCGCTGTGCGGCCGCTTCAGCTAATGTATCCATAGATGCCGCTCATGCAAGAAAGCTACGTCGATCGGATTCTCAAAGCCAAGGTCTACGACGTCGCGGTCGAGACAGCATTGGAAACCGCGCCGCGGTTGTCGAGACGCCTGAACAATCACGTCTGGTTCAAACGTGAAGACCTGCAGCCCGTGTTTTCGTTCAAAATTCGCGGCGCCTACAACAAGATCGCACAATTGTCCGCGATTAGCGCGCAGCGGGGCGTCATCTGCGCCTCGGCCGGCAACCACGCGCAAGGCGTTGCGCTGGCAGCTCGCACGCGGGGAATCCCCGCGGTGATCGTCATGCCGCTGACCACGCCCGAAATCAAGGTTCAAGCAGTCGCCGACCTGGGCGGCGAAATCATATTGCACGGCGATGACTACGATCATGCCTACGAGCATGCGACGGAGCTCGGCCGGCAGAGAAATCTGGTGTTCGTGCATCCCTTCGATGATCCGGACGTCATTGCCGGCCAGGGCACGATTGCCATGGAGATCTTGCGCCAGCGCCATGGCGATGAAATCGACGCCATTTTTGTTCCCGTGGGCGGCGGCGGCTTGATCGCGGGCATCGCCGCGTACGCGAAATCGCTGTACCCGCGCATGAAAATCATTGGCGTGCAGCCGGAAGACGCGGCTGCGATGTACGAATCGCTGCGCGGCGCAAAGCGCGTGACCCTCGAGCGGGTCGGCATGTTTGCCGACGGCGTCGCCGTGCGCCGCGTAGGCGAGGAGACCTTCCGCCTTGCGCGCCAGTACGTCGATGAGATCGTATTGGTGAGCACCGACCAGATCTGCGCCGCGATCCAGGACATTTTCCAGGACACGCGCTCCATCGCCGAACCGGCCGGCGCGCTGGCGGTGGCCGGCATCAAGAAATACGTGGCGCGCGAGAATTGCAGCGGACGCACGCTGATCGCCGTGAATTGCGGCGCCAACATGAATTTCGACCGCCTGCGGTATGTGGCTGAGCGCGCGGACATCGGCGCGCAGCGCGAGGCGCTGTTTGCGGTGCAAATGCCCGAGGCGCCGGGATCCTTCTTGAGATTTTGCGAATTGCTCGGCAAACGCAGCGTGACTGAATTCAACTACCGCTATTCCGATGTGAAAGCAGCTCAGGTGTTCGTCAGCCTTGCGCTCAGTCAGGGCAGAACGGAACGCGACGCGCTGCTTGCCGAAATCATCGCCGCGGGTTTTTCAGCCCGGGACATGACCGACAATGAAATGGCCAAGCTGCACGTGCGCTACATGGTGGGAGGCCATGCACACGGGCTCGGCGACGAAAAGTTGTACCGCTTCGAGTTTCCCGAGCGCCCCGGGGCCCTGCTCAAGTTCCTGCAAGCCATCGGCACGCAATGGAATGTCAGCCTGTTTCACTATCGAAATCACGGTTCTGATCACGGCCGTGTGCTCGCCGGCATTCAAGTGCCTGCTGCAACTCACACCGATTTCTTATTGCACATCAACGAGCTGCAGTACGCCTATACGGAAGAAACCGACAATCCGGCCTACCTGCTGTTCCTGGGCGCCTGACCGGCGCCTCACGGCCGGTGCGCGATCCTGGTACTCGCCGTTTGCAGCCCACTGCGGTCCGCAATTTTTTGCCACGCCTGTGCGCGCCGCACCACCGCATCATCGGCGCCGCGAGCTTTTACCAGCACCGGCACAGCGGCACCCAGTTCCGCGGCCGCCTGCGGCAATTTACCCAGATGCTCGAGCGCATAGGCATGAATGGCGTGGGCCAGCGCGGTCTGCGGATTCGAGGCCGGCGAGGTTGCGGTCCAGATCTTGATCGACTCTTCGCTGTCGGCGAGCGCTTCGGCGGATTTGCTGCGATCCACGAGCAGCCTCGCGAAGTGCATGAGCAGGGAGGCGCGATACTGATGATCCGCCGGCAATGACTTGTCGTAAATCGCGAGGGCTTGCCGAAATTCATTTTCCGAAGCAGCCAGATCGCCCTTGTCGTGCAGCAGAATTGCCAAGCTGACGCGATAGTACCCGACCAAGAAATGATCCGGCCCGTTCGAGGCGAGCCGCGCCTCCAACGCACTGCGCAATAGCGGCTCCGCCTCCGATAATCTGCCTTCGCGCTGCAGCAGCAAGCCGTAATTGCCTTTGGCGGCGACGGTTTCGGGATGGCGGTCGCCGTAGATGTGCTCGAAGCGCTTCAGTGCATCGAGATACAGCGTCTCGGCCAGCTTCAAGTCCCCCATGTTCTGCGCGACAATCGCCAAGTTATTCAAGCGGTATGCCACCCGCGGATGATCATCGCCGAGCACCCGCCGGTCGATTTCCAAAGCCCGCTCGTGGGTTTCCCTCGCGAGAATCCATTGCTGTTCGAGCACGTAGACTTTCGCAAGATCGCTCAGCACGGCCGAAACATCGGTTTGCGGTGCGCGGCTGTCTTCGAGAATACGGAGGCTGCGGATGTACAAATCCTTGGCCTCGGCATTTCGACCCTGATCAAATCGGAGCATGCCGAGAGACCACAATGAATGGCCGGTCTGAACGCTCATGGCTCCGGCATCGCGCTGTGCGGTATGCAGTGCTTCCTGCAGAGGCGCCTCCGCTCCCGGAAGATCCCCCGCTCCTATGCGGGCGCGCCCAAGTTCCAATAGTGTGTCGATGCGCGACCGATCTTGAGATTGGGCTTGCAGCTTCAGCGACTCATCCAACAAAGGCAACGCGTCCTGATACTGCCCGAGGCTGTCATAGACTGTACCGACCGTGGACAAAAGCGCTGCCTTGGTTGCCGGCTGATCTTGCAACCCCACTTGCAGACGTTTCGCGCCAGAATCCAAAAGCTCCCGGGCCGTCACTTGGTTGCCGCGATTCTCCCCAGGATCCGACAGCCTGAACAGGTTGACGAGAAAGCTCGAGACTTCCTCAGCTCTGGCGCGTTCATGTTCGGCTCGTTCGCGCTGCTGCGAAGCGCGGTCCCGTTCCGCCGCAATGCGCACAGATTGCAGGTACGTCGTCGTTGCAAAGGCCAGTACGATGAGTGCGGCACTGAAACTCGCTGCGACCGGTAACCAGTGCCGCCTCACAAACTTTGCGGAACGGTATGACAGCGTATCGCCGCGCGCGATGACCGGCATACCGTCGAGATGACGCTGGATATCGCTCGCCATCTGTTGCGCCGACGCGTACCGGCGTTCGGGCTCCTTACGCATCGCCATCAATACGATGTTGTCCAGATCGCCTCTGAGTGTCCGGCGCAGCCGATTGGCTGTGCTGTTGCGGGCCTGCGCGATCGCGCGCGACTCCGGTGAATCTGCGATGCTCACCATATTGCTGGGCGGCGGCGGATCTCTCTCGCAGATGGCGCGCTCGATCTCGGCGAGACGCACCGATGCGATGAAAAATGGACCGACCCCGCACAGTAATTTATAGAGCAGCACGCCCAGAACATAAACGTCGCTCGATGTGGTGATGACCTGACCTTTGACCTGCTCCGGGCTCGCGTGATCCGGGGTCATGATCCGAATGTCTGCCTGCGTGACCGCCAGCGTGTGCCGCGCTGCTTGTCGGTCATCGAGCAACTTCGCAATACCGAAGTCCAGCAGCTTGGGCACGCCCGCTGCAGTCACCAAAATATTCGAAGGTTTGAGATCGCGATGAACGATGAGATTCTGATGGGCGTAGTGGACGGCGCCGCAAACCGTCTGAAAAAGCCCCAGGCGCGCGGTGATGTCGAGGCGATGCGAATCGCAGAAAGCGTCGATGGCGACACCGTCTATATATTCCATGACGATATAGGCGCTGCCATCCGGCAACGCGCCGCCGTCCAACAAATGCGCGATATTCGGATGATCGAGTTGGGCGAGTATCTGGCGCTCCAATTTCAGCCGAGAATGCATCCCGACCGCAAGCGCTCCGCCATGCACGACTTTGATGGCAACCTGCTGCTCGAATTGGGCATCGGCGCGCTCGGCCAGGTAAACCTCGCCCATACCGCCGGCACCCAAGGTGCGCAGTACCCGATACGGCCCTATTCGGTCTCCCATCATTTTTGGAGCATGCACCCACCGTGCCGCATAGCCAAGCAACCGCAGCGGCCCTTGCGGCAGAGTGCTGCTTAAGTGTATGAAAGCTGGGCTTGAGACGAAACTTAGGAGCTGGACCATGTCAAACGGACACGAACCCAAAAACCCGCCGCCCCCGCCCCCGCCTCCTCCGCCGGGTGGTACCGGGCCAGGGACAGCCAAGCCGAACGACGGCAGCCAAATTCCTCCTCAAAATGAGTTGCGCCGCGCAGCGGGTGTGGGCGGTGCCGTGGGTGGCGCAATTGGCGGCGTGATTGGCGCGTTGATCGGTTGCTGCCTGCAACACTTGCACTGATTGGATAGCGTAACTTCGTACCAGGCGCTGCGCCTGCCGCGGCACGAGACGCTGCGGGTGCGTGGTCTCAAGATGCATTTGACATGCTGGGGTCCCGAGCCGTCCGTTCTTGAACCGCCCGTATTCATGCTGCATGGATGGCTGGATGCAGGTGAGACTTTCCAGTTCATCGTCGATGCGTTCAAAAAGGATTGGCCCGTCATCGCGCCCGACTGGCGCGGGTTCGGGCGCAGCGAGTGGCCGCAAGAAGGCTACGGCTTTCCCGATTACTTGGGCGACTTTGACGCCCTGATGGATCAGATTTCACCGGCCGCGCCGGCGCGCCTGGTCGGTCACAGCATGGGCGGCAACATCGCGAATCTCTATGCCGGCCTTCAGCCCGAGCGCGTGCGCTGCGCCATAAACCTCGAAGGGCTCGGGCTGCCGCGCACCGTTCCGCAGGACGCGCCGAAACGCATGCGCAAATGGCTGGATCAAATCAAGAGCCCAACGACACAGAAGAACTACAGTTCCTTCGAGCAATTGGCCTCTGTCATACAATTCCGGTATCAGAGATTTTCTCCGGCCGCTGCCGCCTTCGTCGCGCGCATCTGGGGAACTGCCGAGGCGGATGGCCGGGTCCGGTTGGCGGCGGACCCGCGTCATCATTGGGTAAACCCCATTCTCTACAAGCGTGAAGACGCCGAAGCAACCTGGCGCGAAATTCGCGCTCCGCTTCTCATGATGCTGGGACAGGAGTCGGATTACCTGACGCGGCTGGGCGCCGACGGCACGATCGAGGCGTTGCGCTCCGGGCATCCGAATGCCGAGGTGGTCAGCATCGCGGACGCCGGACACATGCTGCACATTGAACGTCCCGACGCAGTTGCGCCGGTCATCGAAGCGTTCCTGGATGCGCACTAGATGATTCGCCGTATTTACCCCACTCGATTCGGTCAGCTGCACCTGCGCAGTCATGACGGCAGAGGCGTGCCGCTCGTGCTGCTGCACAACTCGCCGCGTTCGGGTGCGATGTGGGAGGCATTCCAACAAAAAGTCGAAAGACCCACGCACGCACCCGACCGCTTGGGCTACGGTTTTTCCGACGCGCCGCCTTGGGCCTTGTCCTTGGAACAATATGCCCAGGCGACCGTGGATGGCCTAAAGGCCGCCGGCATGCAGGGCCAGATCGACCTGCTTGGCGTGCACACCGGCGCCATCGAGGCGATCGAGATCGCGCATCTCTTGGGTTCGCAAGTAAGGCGCGTGGTCGCAGTCGGGATGCCGCTTTTTACGTCCGAAGAACAGCAACGACAGTTCGAAAAATACAGCGAACAGCCGTTGCGGCCGGCGACCGAGGGCGGCCACGTGCTCGGGGCGTGGCGAGGCGGCCTCGCGCTTCGGCACCCGCCGTACGACCTGGGCGATGCGCACCGTCGCTTCGTCGAGCATGTGCTCGCCGCAAATCCAGGAGCCGCGTTTCGCGCTGCCTGCGGATACGCGATCGACAAAAAGCTCAAGAGCCTGAAGACGCCGTTGACCGTGTTTGCACCGCATGACGACATCATCGAACAGACCTTGCGGGTCAAGCCGCTGCTGAAACCCAGCGCGACCTTTGTCGACCTGCCTGACTTGGGACTCGACTTATTTCAGGCGGCGACCGATCGGATGGCCGCGCTCCTCAACCGGCACTTGCCGGCGAACTAGAGGCGGTCATATTGAGACGCGTCGGCGTGATTCTGGTGTTCCTGTGGTTCCTGTTCGGCGGCGTTGCGCACTTTTCGCTTACCGAGGTCGAGATGCGCATCGTACCGCCCGCCGTCCCGTGGCCGCGGGCCGCGGTTCTGATCAGCGGCGTGTTCGAGCTGCTGGGCGCTGCCGGCATTTTGATACCCGCTACACGGCGTGCCGCGGGCGTTGGATTGTTTTTACTGACCATTGCGGTGACGCCGGCCAACGTCTACATGCTGCAGCATGCGGAGCTGTTTGACGTTCCGCGTTGGGCGCTGATCGTTCGACTGCCTTTCCAGGCGGTGCTGCTCGCGCTGATCCGTTGGAGTACCTGGA
>Ga0210402_10006295_pt1 | contig 10529 bp, 8 predicted proteins | sample IncBWC7MmetaG_FD_161055 | JGI IMG/M metagenome (GOLD analysis project Ga0210402, IMG submission 161055) | Forest soil microbial communities from Barre Woods Harvard Forest LTER site, Petersham, Massachusetts, United States - Inc-BW-C-7-M | ecosystem: Environmental > Terrestrial > Soil >...
CGTGTAGTTGTAGGAATTAGCCGGCTCCTCGTACGGAGGACAGCAGGCGGATGATGGCGAACTAGCCGAGCAAGCAGAGCGAGTTCCAGGGGCCATCATCCAGAAGGATGATGGCCCCTAGTTTTTTTACTCTCGCTTTGTGCACGGACTACGGGAGGAGCGTTCCAGTGAACCAGCCATGGCCCAAGCCGCGTAGCGGCACTCTTACCGACGGAGCGCATCGAGCGCCGGCGCGCGCCATGCTGCGCGCTTGCGGAATGCGCGACGCGGATTTCTCGAAGCCGCTGATCGGGGTGGCCAATACCTGGATCGAGATCGGACCTTGCAACTATCACTTGCGGGAGCTTGCCGAACACGTGAAAGAAGGAATTCGCGCGGCTGGCGGGGCTCCGCTGGAGTTCAACACCGTTTCGATTTCTGACGGCATCACCATGGGGACCGAGGGGATGCGCACTTCACTGGTGAGCCGCGAAGTGATTGCGGACTCAATCGAATTGGTAGCACGAGGAAATTTGTTTGATGCGATCGTGGTGCTAGTGGGCTGCGATAAAACGATTCCCGGCGGAATCATGGCGTTGGCCCGGCTGAACATTCCGGGATTAATTCTGTATGGCGGATCGATTGCACCGGGTCAATTCGAGGGGCATTCGGTGACGATTCAAGATGTGTTTGAAGCTGTGGGCATGCACGCTCGCGGCAATATGACGGACGCGCAGCTGAAATCGCTGGAGGCTGCGGCGTGCCCTGGTGCGGGCGCTTGCGGCGGGCAATTTACAGCGAACACCATGGCACTGGTTTGCGAATTTCTGGGCGTGGCGCCGATGGGGCTTTCCAGCGTTCCGGCGACGAATGCAGGGAAAGCAGAAGCCGGGAAACGCGCGGGCGAATTGGTGATCGAGCTGCTTCGCCGCGATCAGACTCCCTCGAAGATCATTACGAAAGATTCGATCGAAAATGCTATCGCGGGAGTTGCGGCTACTGGCGGCTCGACGAATGCGGTCTTGCATCTTCTGGCAATCGCTAACGAAGCCCAGCTGGCGCTTTCCATTGATGATTTCGATCGGGTGAGCAGCCGAACGCCGATTCTTGCGGATCTGAAACCGGGAGGACGATTTGTCGCAACGGATCTTTATGCAGCAGGCGGCACTGCGCTGGTCGCAAAGCGCTTGCTTGAAGCGGGCCTGCTCCACGGTGAATGCATCACGGTCACGGGTAAGTCGCTCGGCGAAGAAGCCGCTGGTGCGAAAGAAGCGCCCAAGCAGGAAGTAGTTCGGCCGCTGAGTTCGCCGCTGAAGCCGACCGGCGGCTTGGTGATTTTGAAGGGCAATCTTGCGCCCGAAGGCTGCGTGGTGAAAGTGGCGGGGCACAATTTGCAGCATTTTCGAGGGCCAGCGCGGGTCTTTGATACCGAAGAACGCGCATTTGCAGCAGTGGAGAGCGGCGGGATCAAGGCGGGAGATGTGGTGGTGATTCGCTACGAAGGCCCGATGGGTGGACCGGGAATGCGCGAGATGCTCGCAGTTACCGGCGCCATCGTGGGAGCCGGCCTTGGCGATTCGGTTGCGCTGTTGACCGATGGGCGCTTTTCCGGGGCGACACATGGGTTGATGGCCGGCCATGTTGCGCCGGAGGCGGCGCGCGGAGGACCCATCGCCGCAGTGGCCGAGGGCGACTCGATCGCGTTCGATATTCCGGGGCGGCAACTCAACGTGGAAATCAGCGCGGCGGAAATGCAGAAGCGGCTGGCGTCTTGGAAAGCGCCGGCTCCGCGATTCACGAGCGGCGTCATGGCCAAGTATGCGCTGCTGGTTTCTTCGCCATCACTTGGCGCGATCACCGCGGTGCCAGCTTCTTTTTCAGCCGGAACAGTTTCCGGCGCGAGGACTCCATGAGACTTACCGGTGCGGAAATCCTTTGCGAGTCGCTTACGCGGCTGGGCGTGCGGCACATTTTCGGGTATCCGGGCGGAGCGATTCTTCCGGTCTATGACGCGCTGGGAAAATCGAAGCTGCATCACATTCTGGTGCGGCACGAGCAAGGCGCCACGCACATGGCGGATGGTTACGCGCGGGCCAGCGGCGGAGTTGGCGTGGCGATGGCCACTTCGGGACCCGGCGCGACCAATATGGTCACGGGAATTGCCACGGCCATGCTCGATTCTTCTCCGGTGGTGTGCATCACCGGAAATGTGAGCAGCAAGCTCCTGGGGTCAGACGCGTTTCAGGAAGTAGACATCACCGGCATCACCATGCCGATCACCAAGCACAATGTGGTGGTTACGCGCGCCGAGGATATCGCGCGGACGCTGCGCGAAGCGTTTTTGATCGCGAATTCCGGGCGCCCGGGGCCGGTGTTGGTCGATGTGACCAAAGATGCGCAGCAGGCTTCTGTCGAATTCGACTGGGAGAAATCTGTTCCAAAACTGCCGCCGAAACGGGTTCGCGACAATCACGATCAAGCACAATTCGATCGCGCGGTGGAACTCTTGAACTCGGCTGAGCGGCCGCTGATTCTTGCGGGGCGCGGCATCATGCTTTCTGGCGCGATGCGTTCTTTCGCGCGGTTTGTGCACAGCTCCAATATTCCTGTGGCGATGACGCTGCTGGGCATCGGCTGCTTCCCTGCCAAAGATCCGCTGAACCTGGGAATGATGGGGATGCACGGCGAGGCGTGGGTTAACAACGCGATTCAGGAAGCGGATTTGCTGGTGGCGGTGGGGATGCGATTTGACGATCGCGTGACTGGCGACTTGCGCACGTACGCGAAGAACGCGCGCAAGATTCACATCGAGATCGATCGCGCGGAAATCAATAAGAACGTTGCGGTTGACGCTGCGCTGATCGGTGATGCCGGCGAAACCCTCGACCGGCTGCTGCCGCACATGCGTTTTTGTGATCACGCGCCGTGGCTGCATCACATTGCCGGATTGAAAGGCGATTCCGCGGTTCGCGACATTCAGAGCCTGCCGGATAGCGGGCATCTCTACGCGGCGCACGTGATCAATGATCTGTGGAAAGAGACGCGCGGCGAAGCGATCGTGGTGACCGACGTTGGGCAGCACCAGATGTGGGAAGCGCAGTATTACCACCACGACCAGCCGCGCACGCTGATTACTTCTGGCGGGCTGGGAACCATGGGATTCGCGCTGCCAGCGGCGATTGGCGCGAAGTTTGCGAAGCCGGAGGCGGATGTCTGGGTGGTGGTCGGCGATGGCGGATTTCAGATGACCATGTGTGAGTTGGCGACGATCGTTCAAGAGAAAATCAAAATCAACATCGCGATTATTAACAACGGGTTTCTCGGCATGGTGCGGCAGTGGCAGGAATTTTTCTACGACAAGCGCTACGTGGCGACGCCGCTGGTGGCGCCGGATTTTGCGGCACTGGCGAATGCGTTTGGCATTCGTGGCGAGCGCATAACCGGCCGCGGCGATGTGATTCCCGCTATTCGCGCGGCTCGCGAGTCCGCGGAGACGGTGCTGATCGATTTCCGCGTGGAGCAAGAGGATTCGGTTTATCCGATGGTGCCGGCTGGAGCTTCGCTGAATGAGATGATCCGGCGGCCGAATAGTCCGTTGGTGGAAACGGCGACGGAGCCGTAGCGCGCCCTTGGCACAGAGGACATCATGCAAACACTTGTGGCTTATGTCGAAAACAAACCTGGGGTGCTGAATCGCGTTTCGTCGCTGGCGCGGCGGCTGGCGATTAACATCGATTCCCTGACGGTCGGGCCGACGGAGGATGAAGCGGTTGCACGGATGACCATCGTGGCGCACACCGACGAAAAAGGCGGGCACCGTCTGGAAGCCAGCCTCGAGAAGCTCGTCGATGTATTGCTCGCGGAGAATGTGTCAGGGCGTTCGCTGCTGGAGCGCGACTTGGCGTTGATTAAGGTGCAGGCGAATCAGGAGAACCGGCCGCATTTGATGGAACTGGTGAAAGTGTTTCGTGCGCGGGTGGTAGACGTTGCGCCGGAATCGCTGATCATCGAAGTTTCCGGCGCGGTGGACAAAATCGATGGGCTGCTGGAAGTGCTGCGGCCGTTTGGCGTCTTGGAGATGGCGCGCAGCGGGCGGATTTCGATGACGCGCGGGAGCGACTTGCTGCGGCCGCCGACAGCGTCAGAACTTACTGGCGTCGCCGAGAAAACGCTTTCGACGACATAGCGAGCGGTTCTTGCAATAGCACAAACTTTGATCGCGGTCATTTTGATTCTACGCCGCTAAGCGGCCCTCGAAAGGAAGCACATGGCAAATCTCTATTACGATCAGGACGCGGACCTTTCGCTGATTCAAGCGAAGAACGTGGCGATCATTGGCTATGGATCGCAGGGACACGCGCACGCGCTGAATCTGCGGGATAGCGGCGTGAATGTTCGCGTCGGGCTGCCGCAGAGCAGTGCGTCGCGCACGAAGGCTGAGAAAGATGGGCTGGCGGTGGGCACGCCAGCGGAAGTTTCGCGCTGGGCAGATGTAATCATGATTCTGACGCCGGATACGAAGCAGCCGAAGCTTTACCGCGATGAGGTCGCGCCACATCTCGCCGCGGGCAAGACGCTCATGTTTGCGCACGGATTCAACATTCGCTTTGGCACAATCCAGCCGCCGGCAGGCGCGGATGTGTCCATGATCGCGCCGAAGGCTCCCGGTCATCGCGTGCGCGAAGTGTTTACCGAAGGCGGCGGCACTCCCGCGCTGATTGCGATTCATCAAGACGCTTCTGGAAGTGCGAAAGCGCTGGCACTTTCTTATGCGCGGGGTCTGGGTTGCACGCGCGCGGGCGTGCTGGAGACTACTTTTACGGAAGAGACCGAGACGGATTTGTTTGGCGAGCAAGCGGTGCTGTGCGGTGGGGTCAGCGAGTTGATCAAGGCGGGGTTCGATACTTTGGTGAATGCCGGGTATCAACCAGAAGTGGCGTACTTCGAGTGTTTGCACGAGTTAAAGCTGATCGTGGACTTGATTTATCGCGGCGGCCTTAGCTACATGCGCTATTCAATTAGCGACACTGCGGAGCACGGCGACTACACCGCCGGCCCGCGCATCGTTACCCAGCAAACGCGCGACGAGATGAAGAAGTTGCTTGCGGAGATTCGCGACGGAAGTTTCGCCAAGAAGTGGATTGATGAAAACGAGACCGGGTGCAAGAACTTCCTGGCGTCCCGCGACCGTGAGCAGCATCACGCGATCGAGCAGCTGGGTCCGAAGCTGCGCGCGATGATGCCGTTCCTCCAGCCGATGGTGGCGCCCGGCCTGGAAGCCAAGATCGCCGCATCGAAGAAATAACTGTCCCCGCCGCTGGCCGGCAGGTGCTCGATTTCGCGTTCGGCACCGCGTGCAACAAACGTTTCCCCAACAGGCGTGCCTAGATACCGACGTTCTTCTTGCCTTGACAAGCACCCGCTAAATCCCTATTTTAGCAGGGCTGCTCGTTGCATCAGTCCGCAACAGACATTTCACTTTCAACTGCTCGGAGGCTCATGCGGATTGAGGCGATCACCCTGCGTAAATTACGCATGCGGCTCCGGGTTCCGTTCGAAGCTAGCTTTGGCAGAACGCACGACCGCGTATTCGCTCTTGTTGAGCTAACGGCCGACGGCGTCACCGGCTGGGGCGAAGTCACCGCCACCGAACAGCCAGTCTTTACGTCCGAAACCACTGCTACCGCTGCCGTAGTGATTCGCGACTTTCTAGTTCCGCTCGTGCTGGGCAAACAAGTCGGCTCGGCTGCGGAGATTCCTGGCATTTTCTCCGCGATTCGCGGTCACGAGATGGCTCGTGCCGGACTTGAAAACGCGCTCTGGGACGTGGAAGCTCAGCAAAAAGGCGTGTCGCTGGCCAACCTGCTCGGCGCAACGCGCTCCGAGGTCGCTTGCGGTGTTTCGATCGGCCTGCAGGCCAGCCCGGAGGCGCTTCTCGAAAAAGTTAACGCGGAAGTGCAGGCGGGCTACCAGCGCATCAAGCTGAAGATCATGCCGGGCAAGGATTTGGCCTACGTGTGCGCTGTCCGGCGGGCGCATCCGAACATTCTGCTATCGGTGGATGCCAACTCCGCTTACACGTTGGACGACGTGGATCATTTGAAGCGCTTTGACGATTTCAATCTGCTGATGATGGAACAGCCGTTGTGGTGGGACGACATCGCGTCGCACGCCAAGCTGCAACGTGAACTCAAGACTCCCATCTGCCTCGACGAACCCATTCGCCACGCGCGCGACGCGCAGAGCGCCATCGATCTGGGCGCCGCGAAGGTCATCAACATCAAACTGGGCCGCGTTGGCGGGCATTCCGGCGCGAGGGAAGTACAGGCGATGTGTCTGTCGCGCAAGATTCACAGTTGGTGCGGGGGAATGCTGGAGAGCGGGATCGGGCGCGTCCACAATATCGCGGTTTCTGCACTGCCGGGCTACACGTTGCCCGGAGACGTTTCCGCCAGCAAGCGCTACTGGGACGAGGACCTCATCGATCCGCTGGTCGAAGTGAGCGCAAAGGGTACGATTCCAGTTCCAACCGCCGCGGGGCTGGGCTATCACGTGCGGCAAGACGTCATCGAGCGATGCACAATCGAAAAGGAGACCTGGCGTGCGCGCTAGGCTTTCGTTCGTAGTGAGCTGGCGCGTTTTTCCGGGCAGTTTACTGCTCTTGCTGGCCGCGCAAGATGTCTGTGCGCAAAGCACGTTGCTCGAACCTGGGCCTCGGCCGGCGGACGTCTCTGCGGCCCAAAAGCAATGGATTGGCGACTATGGGCCTGACGGTCCGACGCTAAGTTCGGTGGCAGAAAAAGACGGCAAGCTGATTCTGATCGGCGAGCGCCTCGGCGAATGCGCCATTTCGGAAAAGTCTTCGACCGAATTGACGGCGGTGTGCCCGACGAGGCAAAACGTTCGCCTGGTAAAAGATGCGTCGGGTGCGTTTGTGCTGCGCGCTGGCGAAGAGAGTTTCAAGCGCAGGGACTTCGGCATCGACGCCAATCAGGTGGCGCGAATCCAGCCAGTGAGGCCGGTCGACGAACTGCGCCGGGAAGCGCTGGCAGCTTCGCCTCCCGTGGAAAAGGGTGAATTCCGCAAGTCCGATCTGGTCGAACTGGCACCTCTCGACGCAACGATTCATCTGGATATCCGCTACGCAAGTAGCAACGACTTCCTGAGCACGCCGGTGTACACACAGGCACGCGCTTTTCTGCAACGGCCTGCCGCCGAAGCTCTCCTGCGCGCGCACAAAAAGCTGAAAGCACTCGGCTACGGCTTGCTCATTCATGACGCCTACCGGCCGTGGTATGTAACCAAAATTTTCTGGGACGCCACGCCGGCCGAAGGCAAGATTTTCGTTGCCGATCCCTCGCAAGGCTCGCGGCACAATCGCGGCTGCGCTGTCGATCTGACCATCTACGATTTGCGTACCGGGAAGCCCATCGAAATGCCGGGCACCTACGACGAAATGTCGCCGCGCTCTTTTCCCAAGTATGCGGGTGGCACTTCCCTGCAGCGCTGGCATCGCGAATTGCTTCGCCGCGCCATGGAGTCCGAAGGATTTGCGGTGTATGAGTTCGAGTGGTGGCACCTCGACTATAAAGATTGGCGTGAATATCCGATCCAGAATATCCCGTTCGAAAAGCTCAGCCCCGCTTCGCCATCCAACTAACAGATTGTAAGAGTGTTTTATCCGAGAGAAGTCTTGCCCAACTCCGCCACGCGGCGCTCGTAAATCATTTCCACCAAGCCGGTTTTGCCGTAGTAGCGCAACACGATCTTGTGGCCCGGTTCAATCTTGGCGCGCGTTTTCAGCATGGAGTCCGAAAGCTCCACCCATTGGCCATTGACGAGATAGCTGCCTTCCCACCCGCGCAATTCGAAGCGCCCATCGTGTTTCAGAATCAACGGCGCAGCGTCGCATGGCGCGGCTTTGCCTTTTTGCTTCACTTCCACGCATTTGTAACGTCCGGAAAGATCGGCGGTTTGCGCCGAACTGGAGCTCACAACCCACAATCCCAGAGAAAGGACAATCAGCAGCCGAGCGAGGTTCCATCCAAAACGGGCCTGCGCCATCAAGGGGCTCCAACCCGGGCCGCGTAGCTGCGGGGCTGCGGCGTTCGGTAGGCTTCTAGTGTGCAATTGCCTCGCCAGCAAAGCCTTTTGCAAAACATTGATAACACACCGTTTAGCCTCAGATAGGCTGACACTTTTTGCCCTGAAGGGGCAGACCTGTGCCCTGTCAGCACACACTTCGGGAACTCTTTTGCTTACCGTTCGCTGTACTTCCGGCCAGCCTGCAGCCAGGGCTCGTTAGTCGAAGCCCAATTCGGGCACGGCTTGCCCATCCTTCCGCGGGTCGCTGGCTCCGTAATTCACGCCGGCGGCAAAATCGCGCATCACGGCTTGCCCTCCGCCAACCACGCTCGAATACATTCCCTTTACGTCCAGCTTGTGGCCTTTCGACGTGAGTTCGTCGCGCACTTTTTGCGAAAAGCGATTCTCCATCATCAAATCGCAGCCGCTGAAAGAGTATTTCGTAAAACGCGGCGCTTCGACGGCCGCCTGAATATTCATCTTGAAGTCCACCAGGTTGGCCACGAATTGCGCGTGCGCTTGCGACTGGTTCCACCCGCCCATGATCCCGAACGCGACGCGAACATCGCCTTTCTGCGCGAACGCCGGAATGATGGTGTGCAGCGGGCGCTTTCTTCCAGCAAGAGCGTTTGGTGACGCTGGGTCCAGGCTGAACAAGCCACCCCGGTTGTGCAGCGCGAATCCCGTGCCGGCCGCCACGACTCCCGAGCCGAAGGCCGAATAGTTGCTTTGAATGAGCGAAACCATGTTGCCTTCGCGATCGACTACCGTCAGGTACGTCGTGTCGCCGCCCGACGGAATCTGCCCGGCTACGGGCTCGCAGTTCGCCTTGTCCGCATCAATCAGCTTAGCGCGCTGCCCAGCCCATTCCTTCGAGAGCAGCGTCGCAACAGGAAGTTTTTGCTTGCGCGGGTCGCCAATGTATTTCGCCAGGTCGGTGTACGCCAATTTCTTTGCTTCGATCATGGCGTGCAACGCGTTCGCTGATCCGAATCCCCAATCCTTTTGTCCCAGAGGGAACGTTTCCATGATGTTCAGCATTTCGAGCGCGGCCAGTCCTTGGCCGTTCGGCGGGATTTCGTAAATCGTCCAATCACGATAGGTGGTCGAGATAGGCTCGACAAATTCGCTCGAATACTCGGCCAGGTCATGCGCCGCCATCGTTCCGCCGTGCTTCTTCATGGATTCCAGAATCTTCGCGGAAATTTCGCCTTTGTAAAACGCGTCGCGCCCGTGTTGCGCGATTTGTTCGAGCGATTCCGCCAACTCTGGATTCTTGAAAATCTCTCCCAGTTTGGGCGGCTTGTCCTGCGGCAGATAAGTCTTCGTCGCATTCTCGTCCGTCCGCAAATGATCGACTTCCGCGGCCCAATACAACGCTGTCCACTCGGGCACCGGGAATCCGCTTCGCGCCGTCCGAATCGCCGCCGCCAAATCTTCCGCCAGTTTTTTTCTGCCGAACTTATCTGCTAGCTTCTGCCAGCCATCCACCGCGCCCGGCACGGTGATCGAATTTACGCCCTGGTTGGGCATGCTCTTCAGTCCCTGCTTTTGCAGGAACTCTATGGTCAATCCCTTGGGCGCCCATCCGCTGGCATTCAATCCATACAATTTGTTGGACTTTGCGTCGTAGACAATCGCGAACAAATCTCCGCCGATGCCGTCCATCATTGGCTCTACAACGCCCATCATCGCGTTGGTAGCAATAGCCGCGTCCACAGCATTTCCGCCGCGTTCAAGAATCTGCGCGCCAGCTTGCGCCGCCAGCGGCGATTCCGCGGCCACAATCCCGCCGCGAGAAACCACCATCGACCGCGCCTGCGAACGGTCCTGCGCCATCACCGTATTCACAAAACTGCCCGTCTCCGCCATCGCCATCACCGCCAGCCCGCAGATCACCGCTCGCGCCGCTCCAGAAATTCCCATCGCTAGGTTCTCCCCAGTGACACTTCGCCTTGATCGCCACCGCGCTTTCGTGCAGCCAGCACTCTAATGAACCCGCTCAGCTATCGCAAGTCGGTTGCCGAGTCGTCTTTTTTCTCAGCGTTCAATCTTCGCCCTCTTGGTGAACCCCACTCGAACCTCCTACATCGAGGGCCGACGTCTAACCGCTCCATCGTCTATTTATGTGAAGTAACTGCGCGTGCTAGAGTTCCAGAAACTCCCGCATCTGCTGCAACGCCTCGTCCAGCGCCCGCCGAAACGCGCTGCCGCGTGGGCGTGGACCGGCAAAGCCCAGTTCGTGCTGCAGCCGTCCATCGACCACCTTTAGATTGGCCCAGCCCAGCATTTGCTCGCCCCATAGCACGGGCATAGCGTAATGGCCCAGGCGGCGCTTGTGGGCTGGCACATACGCCTCCAGCTTGTATTCCCAGCTCCAGAACAACTGGAAGCGCCGTCGGTCCCAGACCACGGGGTCAAACGGGGTGAGGAAGCGCAGTTTGTCGTCGACCAAGTGCCGGGCG
>Ga0210402_10006297_pt1 | contig 10528 bp, 6 predicted proteins | sample IncBWC7MmetaG_FD_161055 | JGI IMG/M metagenome (GOLD analysis project Ga0210402, IMG submission 161055) | Forest soil microbial communities from Barre Woods Harvard Forest LTER site, Petersham, Massachusetts, United States - Inc-BW-C-7-M | ecosystem: Environmental > Terrestrial > Soil >...
CGCAATTGCAGCAATGCCTTACTCGCAGATGAACTCCATGCTCGATGCAGCTTACCCGCAAGGAGCGCACAATTATTGGAAGTCCAACTTCCTCGCGGCTCTAACGGATGAAGCAATTCGCACCATGATTGATTGCTTCGCCAAGTGCCCGACGCCTATGGGCCAATTGCTAATCGAACACTTCCATGGCGCCGTCACCCGCGTTGGTCCTACAGCCACCGCCTTCCCGCACCGGGCGCCAGGCTACAACTTGCTGGTACTGTCGGAATGGGTGGACCCCGCACAAAACGAAGCATGCATTAAATGGGCGCGCGATTCCTACGGAGCCTTGCAGCCATTCATGGGAACCGGCAGATACGTCAACTACTTTGATGATGATGAACAAGACGAAGCGGTAGTAACGGCTTATGGACCGAACTATCGCCGGCTGCAGCAGGTCAAGACTGCCTACGATCCCGAGAACTTCTTCCGTATGAACCAAAACATCCCACCACGTTCGTAGCGGACGGCAAGGTTGACTGGCGAAGCCTTCGCAGCGTTCAATGCCATCGCGCTGATGTCCACGCTATCGCTCGAGAGCAAAGCAGACCCCGATAGGGGGTTCGAGAAGGGCCAGAAGCAGTCATTCGCGCACCGACCTGCGAGAGGCAGCGGAGCGCCGAGGCGGCTGTTGGCCGGTTGCCCTTTGGACAAACCAAATCGGAGTTGAATAGACCGCACCGCACTGCTGGACGGTGCGCCGTGATAGAGCGAGTATCCTGGCAAGCCATGTGGAGCGCGACTATGGATGTCCGCGAATGGCTGCGCGGCCTTGGCCTCGGTCAATACGGGCAGAAGTTTAGAGACAACAAGATCGACGCGGACGTGCTCGCCGATCTCACTGACGGCGACCTCGAAAAGCTCGGCATCCCGCTCGGCGACCGCAAACGACTGCTGAAGGCCATAGCAGCGACTGTGGCGCCCGAACGGCGCGCTGCCCAGACGCGACTGGTGGCGGCTGCTTCGGCGCCGCAGACCTTCGCGCCCCCGGATGCCGAGCGCCGCCCCATCACGGTGATGTTCTGCGATCTGGTGGGTTCGACCAGCCTCGCCTCGCGGCTCGACGTGGAAGACTTTCGCAATATCCTCAATGCCTATCTCAATGAGGCATCGAATGCCGTGGCGGGGCTCGGCGGTCACGTGCTGAGGAAGCTCGGCGACGGGCTGCTAGCCCTATTTGGCTACCCTAAAGCCGAGGAAAACGACGCCGAGCGTGCTGTGCGCGCCGCCTTGGCCATCCAGCGCGCCCTTGCAGAACTCAACGCGCGCAACTCCGGCACTGGTGTTCCGGAACTGGTCGCGCGCATCGGACTTGAGAGCGGCCCCGTCATCGTCGACGCGGCCGGCGAGGTGTTCGGGGAAGCGCCCAACGTTGCCGCACGAGTTCAGACTGCGGCTGAGCCGGGAACCGTTTTGGTCACCGCGACCGTCCAGCGGCAGGTCGCGGGGCTCTTCATCGTTGAGGACAAGGGCGCGCATGAACTCAAGGGCGTCCCGGTTCCGGTGATGCTCTATCGCATCGTGCGTGTGAGTGGCGGCCGCCGCAGAACAGGCGCCCGGATTCTCACCCCTTTTATCGGCCGCGAAGAGGACCTTGGCGTCCTGGCCCGCCGCTGGGAACGGGCCCACACGGGCGAAGGGCAGTTCTTGCTCATTGTCGGCGAGCCTGGCATCGGCAAGTCCCGGCTGGTCGAAGAGTTTCGAGCGCGGCTCGGCGATACGCCGCACACATGGATTGAATGGAGTTCGTCGCAGCTCTTGCAGAATACGCCACTGCATCCTGTCCTAGGGTGGTCGCGCGTCCGGTTTGGCGGTCCCGATGATGAGCCGGAGCGGCGGCTTAGCGAGCTCGAATCTGTCCTCAAGCAAATCAAGCTCGACGCCGGTGAGTATGCGCCCCTGCTTGCACCGCTGATCGGCATCCCGTTACCGCCAGAACGCCTGCCGATCCTTCCGCCCGACGAGGTTCAACGCAGGCAGTTAGCAGCGATGGTCGATTTGGCGATGGCGGGCGCGCGCGTGCAGCCGCTTCTTCTTGTCATTGAGGATTTGCAGTGGTTCGACCCGACCTCGATCGATCTCATTCACGCGCTGAGCGAGAGCAGTGCCCAGGCGCCGCTCCTCATTCTGGCGACGGCGCGGCCTGAATTCCGGCCGCCATGGAGCCTGCGCTCACATCATAGTGTTATTTCGCTGACACCACTGAACGAGGTGCAAGTTCAGCGGATGGTCGCTGAACTCTCATCCCGGCACGCGCTGTCGGCGGAGGTGGTCAAGGGCGTGAGCGAGCGCGCCGGCGGCGTGCCGTTGTTCATCGAGGAGGTGACGCGTCTACTTCTTGAGCGGGGTAAACAAGGGGGCAGACAAGCAATCCCGCCGACCTTGCGGCAGTCGCTCGCAGCGCGCCTCGACCGCTTGGGATCGGCGCGTGAAGTTGCCCAGGTCGGAGCCGTATTGGGTCGGAGCTTTTCCTATACCCTTCTGCGCGACGTCGCTCTTCAAGCAGAGGCTGGCGACCGCGCCTCCCCCACAGCCGGCGACCTCAGCGAGGGCGGTTACCTGAACCTCGATGAAGTCATGCTTCAATCTGCTTTGGACGGTCTCGTGGGCGCGGACCTCCTTTTCGTCGAGGGCGTCCCGCCAGAGGCGACCTATCGCTTCAAGCACGCGCTGATTCAGGACGCGGCCTACGACAGCCTCTTAAGGGGCCGCCGGCAGGCTCTGCACCGACGCGCGGCGAAGGCGCTGATCGAGGCCGTGGGGGAGCCTGAGGCCGTGGCGTATCACTGCCGGGAGGCCGGGCTCGACGACATGGCGATCGACTGGTGGCACAAGGCGGGCGAGGACGCACTGCGCCGCTCGGCCTACAAGGAGGCGATCGCCCATCTCGGTAAGGCGATCGCGATGGCCGACAAAACGGAGCGAATAGCTACGCAGCAAGGGGCAGGAGACGCGAGCGTTACGAGCCGGCTTTTGAAGTTGCACACCGACTATGGTCATGCGGCGATGTGGTTGAAGGGCTTTGCCGCCGACGAAATGAGCGCCGCCTACAGGCGCGCAAGCGAATTTGCGAGACCGGCCGAAGGCTCTGCGGCACGCTTTGTCGCCTACTACGGGCAGTGCCTGACAGGCTTCATGCGTGGCCAACATCGCCAAGCGCGTGAAACAGCTGAAGCCTTCCTTCGGGAAGCCGAGGCCGACGGGCGCGCCCCGGAAGCCGGCGTGGCTCGCCGCGTTCTCGGCTACGTTTTGCTCAAGCTCGGCGACCTGCAAGCGGCGCGATCCGTCCTCGAGCGGGCATTGAGCGACTACATCGGTGAACGGGACGGAGATACGCTGTTCCGCTTTGGCAATGACACTCAAGTGAGTGCGACGAACTTCCTTGCGCTGACAGAATGGCATTTGGGGGAGCTCGAGCGCGCGCGGCAACTTATCGACTGGTCGACCCGACGCGCCGCTGAATTGGGCCATGTCGCAGCGGTCGCCAGCGCCCTCTTCTTCAAGACCGTTATCGCAAGCCGCCGCGGCGACGTCTCTGCCACGCGCCTGGGCGCGGAGTCCTTGCTCGCATTGACGGAAGAGCACGACATGAGGACTTACACTGACGTTGGTCAGGTGTACGCGAACTGGGCTCGTGGTCGGCAACTCGATCCAGAGGCGGGGGCATTTGGGCTGAGGCAGGCGCTGGAATCCTACCTCGCGCGAGGCAACAGGAGCAGCGCTCCATCGTTCTGCGGATTGCTCGCGGAACTTGAGGCCATGACCCGACGCTACGATAGCGCCCTGGCCCGGATCGACCAAGGGCTCGCGATTGCCGATGAGACGGGCGAGCATTTCACTGTTCCGTATCTCTATCGGCTACGCGGCAAAGTCCTGCTAAAGTGCGATGTCGTCGATACCGCCGACGCCGAAGAAGCCTTCGAAACCTCCATCGCCGTCGCAAGGCAGCAAGGAGCACGTAGCTATGAGCTGCTCGCCGCTCTTTCACTAGCCAAGCTCTACCAGTCGACTAACCGCGCTGCCAAGGCCTGCGCCATTCTCGCGCCTGCGCTCGATGGCTTTTCACCGACGCCGGAAATGCCCGAGATCGGGGAGGCTCAGGCGCTGCTCAATCTCTCGACGTATGGCGGCGAAAGACCAGCGGCAGCGAACGACGGATCAATAGGAAGCTAACGTAAACTCGGACCCCCGGTCCCTCCACCAGCGTGTCCGATTGGAGGGAATGCCGCCGACAGTGGACGACCGCTGCTGCTCGTTGGCAGCGACCACCTCATCCTGCCCTCTCCCCCACACAGGGAGAGGGTTTTGCTGGGTGCCAATTGGGGTCTACGCTCATCACGCCCCGTGAGACGAGAGTAGCCGACAACGTCTGCGGCCAGGATCGCCGCTAGCTTGCGCTGCTCACCGGCCACGGGGGCTTCCTCGTTCTCTACTCCACATCGTAGAAGGCCGGGGCCTGCCAGGCAATCGAGTGGTAACGCGGGGTGGGGAGCTCCAACAAGTCTTGCGTTCCACCAAGATCGATCCTCTGATGCCCGCCATTCAACGCCATTGCTTGATGTCAACGAACCCATAGCCATCGGTGGCCCAATTGCAATCATGATACTGGCAGTGCTCAGGTGGGTCGGGTGACTAGGCGGCTGGTGAGAGGACAATGAGAGAAAAGTTCGGTGCAGGCTTCCACGTCGCGCCAGGCAAATCGGTCGATGCCGCGGCCTACGAACAATGGACCGGTCGCTGGTCGCGCCTGTTCGTACCGTCGGTCATCAGAGCCGCCGAGTTGTCGCCTGGATTTCGTGTTCTCGACGTTTCGACCGGCACAGGCGAAGCGGCACTTGCAGCCCTTTCGATAACGGGAACGAGGGGCATGGTGGTCGGCGCCGACATCTCGATCGCCATGCTTGAAGGAGCACGGGCTCGGCTGCAAGCACCCATGTTCTGGCCAGTAGCGGCGGATGGCCAAGCGCTGCCCTTTACTGACCAGAGTTTCGATGCTGTCATTTGTCACCTCGGTCTGCAATTCTTTACCAATCCGTCTCTGGGGCTACGAGAATTTTGCCGCGTCCTTCGCCCTGATAGGAGCGTAGGATTGTGCGTGATCTCTACCGCCGACCGCGCTCCGATGTGGGGTGTGCTTGCAGATGCAATCGGTCGGCTGCGCCCAAAACTCTGGAAGACGCTGCATCTTTCATTTGCGCTCGATAATTCGCAGCGGCTCGAGAGGTTACTCTTGCAGGCCGGCTTCGATGATGTTCGCATTGAGCCTGAGACGCGCGAGAGCAGGTTTGAAAGCTTTGAGGAGTATTGGACGCCCATTGAATCGGGGGTCGGTTCAATTCCCCAAGCTTATCTCATGCTTTCCGACACCGAGCGCCGAAGGGTTCGCAACGAAGTGCGTGTCCGCCTGTCGCCCTTCGAGTGGGGGAGGGGACTTCGCATGAACGTCGAGATGTTAATAGGACACGGACGAGTGCCGGCTCGAAGGTCTTGATTGGGGCGCGGGAAGCGAACATCGTTGCGACCAGGATCGCTGCCAGTTTGCGCTGCTCACGGGCCAGTGGAACTTCTGCGGGTTGCTGCAGAGGATCGTCGAAGGCCGGGAGATGCCAGGCAATTAGTGGGAAACAGAGCAGGGATCAACGCGTGTCGGGTGGCCTCGTACGATGCTTAATCGACGTCCAAAGGATTAATCTCATAGACGGTAACGGGATCAGTAAGCCCCTTTACTCGGACGTCGCCACGAAGTTGCGTCGGAAAATCGGTCTGGACGAAGCTGTAACTCGCGGCGCTCAAGGCAATGTATCCTGGCCGACAGACCTTTTCGATCCTGGAGGCGAGGTTTACCACCTTGCCGATGCAAGTGTAGTCGCTGCGCACGTCGTTCCCGAAGGCACCCACAATTGCGTCACCGGAGTGCATACCGATGCGTCCCAGCAGTTCGCTTTTCAGCGATCCCTCATCTAACCACCGCTCGTTCATGCGTTGAAGTGACCTTTGCATCTCCACCGCCATTCGCACGCAGTTCTTCACCGCGATCGTTGGCGCCATGGTCACTGGCGCACCAAAGAAGACCATAACGCTATCGCCGATAAACTTATCCAATGTTCCTCCGTGACGAAACACGACGTCAGTCATCGCCCGAAGGAACTCGTTCAGCAATCCGGCCAATCGCTGCGCTGGAATCGTGTCCGATAGGCTAGTAAACCCTTGAAGATCCATGAACAAAACGGTGACTTCCCGGTTCGAGTAGTCGCGCAAGGCCCCTTCAGCGCCCGCAAGCACCTGCTCCACCATTTGTGATGGAAGAAAGCGGTCGAGTTGTTGGCGATACCGTATTTCCTCGGCCTTTTCGACGTTTGCGACGTAAGCTGCAACCAAAGCGCCCGAGTTGCGGATGGATTGCCGAGCCTGCGTCGAATACATGCGACAGTCGCTACGGCTGCCGATTGCAAGAGCTTCGCGAGATTTGTTGGCCAAGGGAACGGCCCATTCGTAGTCTGCGAGCGGACCGACATTGACGCCGCTATTTTTTGCAGTAGCGACGTCAAAAAAACCATCTACGACGGGCATTTCACCGATAGACACGATTGCCAGATCAGATGTGCCGAATGTTTCCTGAAAGAAATCCCGGGCGAGCGCGACGACGTCGTTCCGTATCGACGCCGATGAAAGTAGGGCGGCAAGTTTCCATTCGGCAGCTTCGTAGTTCGGCGATCCGATACCCGCCAATTGCCCAGTCCACTCGAACACTACGCGGCTGCACATCGCGTAGACCAATATCACGGATGCTGCCGCCGATACTGCGACCAGGCCAGAATTGTCGACTAAGTCCTGCATCAACGCGCTCGTGGCGATGTAAGCTGTGCCGATCATCAACAATAGAACCCCCCAGCCGAGGGCTTGGGCGAGCAATTCACTGAATGGAACAAGGCGATAGCGGAGACATGTGTAGCCGAAGATGACGAGGAACAACGGCACGAAGAAGCGGCTGACAGGTCCGTGCGTAAAAGCGACGCCGAAGTGGGGAAGGTAGTCCAAGGCCGTCGGAGCAAGCGTCGCGTATGCTAAAAAGATGAAGCTGACTTTGTTGCGCCGTAGAACATCGAATGAACCCAGACGGCGCCACAGCAAAGCAACGTGATAGACGGCGAGCCCAGCGACCAGCAATGGATTCCAAAAGAAGTAGCTATTCGCATCGACGAAATAGCCCCATTGGAACTCAAGGATGTGCCCCGTAAAGTAAACGTCCGAGAAGACGACCATCACTGCGTGGATAGCGACGATCCCCAGACACACCCACAAGAATGGGCCCCGAGTCGGCAGGCCGACAAGCTTGCGGACCGACACTGAGCCAAAGATGGCCAGCAAGATGGCCGCGGTCATGCTCAGCTTGGCGCCCAAGAACGCATATTTTCGATAAGTAGATTCGAGCCACAGTCCAAAAAGCAACAGCGCACAGGCGCAACTGACCACGAAGAAGTTGATCTTGACTCCCTTGATCTCGCCATTTGCGATCAACAACACCGCGATGCAGACTGCAAGCGCCAAGGAGAGAACGAGGAGATAAAGGTTCGTATTCCACTGCATGGATTGTGATCATCTCCACAAGCAACAAGCGCTCTTCGTTCTTCCGCTGGATGACCGTTCCGACCTGAACCGGTCAACTCATCGTTTACAATGCTTGAAGTGTGGAGAACCACCTGTTGCTTGATTTAATTTATTGGCGTTCGGCGAGGTCTGCGCCTTGTACCATGCGACCGCTGATTGCCCAATGTCTGACCGGCATGGCACGAGCCCATGAGGCCGCTGGCGACGTTGTTGCTGCCGCCGACTAGACAATCAGGCTCGGCAACTTTTCGATGAACTTGGGCTGCCGCCGGATTCGCCAATGCGCCAGCAGAGTAGAACTGGTCACACTCGGGGTCCGTCCCGTTTGGCCGCTGACATCGATCCGTTTATGGCGGCGTTCAACGCCATGAAAAGGGGCTGCCCCTCAGATCAGGCCACATTCCTCCAAGAGCCGCACACCGTCGGCGGTTATCGCGACGCTCTTTGGTGGTTCACCTGCGCCTACCAACCAGCCACTTACCTCTGCGTAGTAGATTGCAGAATCGACGCCATCCGGCGCGTGGCTCAGGTTTAGCGTTGAGCGATCAACGTACCATGGCTGGGTTCGGCCCTGCGCGACTTCATAAACTTGAGCCACCATTGCGAGAACCAGAGCTGGAATGTCGTCGCGCTTGTGCTTTGCCACTCGTCACCAGAATTTGGCAGCGGCCCGCACGAAGGGATTTCATTGGGGCTTAACCACTTTGCGCAGGATTCAAAGATGCGCGGGGAGCGGCTTCTGCAAGCCTAGCCGGTCCAAAATTTGTCTGGCGAATGTTGATATTATGACATTGCGAGCTGCCGCCACGGTCCAGACACACGTCCTTCGATTTGTCCTAGGCGGAAGTGATCCGGCTTTCTATTTGTTGGGTGGGACGGAGAGGCTACTGAATGCAGGGCCGTCTGGGTCGGCGCAGCTAGCCATTCCCGGGCCGAAGTGTTCCGCCCGACACGCCGCGGTTAATCCTACTCTTTACTATTGCGGCTCCAGCTTGGCCGCGTCGATCACACGTTTCCATTTGATCCTTTCGGTGACGATGTGCCTTGCAAGGTCTTCGGTGTTCCCGGGGAGCTCCGAGGCGCCAGACTCCCGGATCCTCTTGATTGCCGTATCGGATCTGATGCCCTTGACGATTTCATCCGAAAGCTTCTTCACAAGGTCCAGCCGCATGCCGGCAGGTGCCGCGACATACCACCAGAGCGCGGCCTCGAAGCCAGGGTAGCCTTGCTCCGAAATGCTCGGCACATCGGGCGCGGCGAACCATCGCCCCGCCGAACTCACGCCCAGGGCCCGCAGCACGCCTGACTGGATGTGCCTCAAGTACGGCGGCAGATTGTCCATCGCGATCGGGATGTGGCCTGCCAGCAAATCCTTGATCATCCGCGATCTGCTGTCGTACGCGACATGCCTCAGCTTGATGCCGGCATGGCCCTGCAGATACTCCATCGACAGGTGACCTGCCCCGCCGACTGCCGGGGAACCATAACTGACTTTATCGGGTCCTTGTCCTTTGCAGTAGTCGACGAACTCCTTGAGCGTGCTGGCGGGAAAGGTCGGATGCACGACGATGACGTTGGTCACCTCGCCCACGAGCGCTATGGGCGTGAAGCTCCATTCGCTGTCATAGGGTACATATTTGTAAAGGTACTGGTTCGTGACGGCGGTCCCAAGCGTGCCCAGCAGAAGAGTCCGCCCGTCGGGCGCGGCCTTGGCGACGATCTCCGCGCTGACATTGCCACCTGCGCCGGTGCGATTTTCGATGACGAAGCTCGAGCTCGTTGATTCGGCGAGGATTTGAGCAATGACTCGACCGAGGCAGTCGGCGGTACCGCCCGCCGCGAAGGGCACGACGATGCGCCTGGTCTTGCTGGTCGGATAACTGTCCCCGGCCCAACCATGCCGGACGTGCATCGGGGCAGCGAGGACTGCGCCTGCGATGGCTCTGGCAATAGCTGTTCGACGGTGGATCATCCTGGCCATGTCGTTCCTCCACCATTTTGAAGGACCGCGTTGCCGCTCCGACGTCATCTCAGCAGAAGCCAACTCCACGCCGTGCCAGGCCCATTGGGCGTAGGCACCTGTTCACGGCGTCGCATCCATCAGAGTTCCTCTTCGCCAAGCTCGGCCTCTCGCGGTTTCAGCCGGGCGACTTGATCGAAATCCTCTTCAGCGCGCCGGATTTCACCTCTTTCCAGATACATGTTGCCGCGATGGTAGTAGGCGGGCGTGTAAGTCGGATCGAGCGTGATCGCCTGACTGAAGTCCTCGAAAGCGCGCTCGAATTGAAATGTCCTTCTGTAGCCCAGACCGCGATTGGTGAAGGCCACCGCAAGATCGTGTCCGCTGCGCTTCCCTGATTGGATCACCGCCGTGCAGCCGCTGATCAGGATTCCCGGTGGTTCCAAATCTAGCGGTGCGCCGGTTCTTCCATAGCACAAGGCGCACTGTTGCGCGGTCTGCGCCTGTACTGGCTCGTGCAAGACCACGGCAGAAATCAGCATCGTGCCGCCTGCTATGATGCGCATCATCGCCAATCCTGTTCCCTGCAACTGAGCGATGTCACGTCGGGCCCGAACACCAGCGGCGTAACCCGCCTCCCGCCACCGTCTCCTGCGGGCGCCACCGGTTTTCCGGGGCGCCCGCTTCGTGGCACCGGCTCGACTGCCAACAGATGATGCTTACTTTGACTGGAGCACGGTGCACTCGATCGCCGAGCCGACCGAGACCCAACCCTGACCCTTGCAGGCATTCTGACCCTTGCAAGCGTTGGCGGCAGACTTGCAGGCACTCTGGCCCTTGCAGGCGTTGACGCCCTTGCAATCCTTGCTCGTCATACCGGAGCCACTGGGGCTCGACGACGTCTGCGCATTCGCGGCGAAC
>Ga0210402_10006299_pt1 | contig 10528 bp, 20 predicted proteins | sample IncBWC7MmetaG_FD_161055 | JGI IMG/M metagenome (GOLD analysis project Ga0210402, IMG submission 161055) | Forest soil microbial communities from Barre Woods Harvard Forest LTER site, Petersham, Massachusetts, United States - Inc-BW-C-7-M | ecosystem: Environmental > Terrestrial > Soil >...
AACGTCAAGGACTGGAAGCTCGTCGACGCCCTCGGCGTCAACGCGTACGACGTGCTCGCGCACGGGACCGTGGTGCTCTCGAAGCAGGCGCTCACGCGCGTGGTCCAGAACCTGGGAGGCGAGTGATGCAGCCGCAGGAGTTGATTCGGAGGCCGTTGATCACGGAGAAGGCGACCCGCCTCAAGGAAGCCTCCAACACGATCTGTTTCGAGGTCGCGGTCACGGCGAACAAGATCGAGGTCGCCAAGGCGGTCGAGAAGCTGTTCAGCGTGAAGGTCGCGGACGTCCGTCTCGCGAATCGTCAAGGCAAGCGGAAGCGCATGGGCCGGTTCATCGGCCAGCGCAAGGCCTGGAAAAAGGCCTACGTCCGGCTTGCGCCGGATCAGAAGATCGAGTTCTTCGAGGGCGTGTAATGGCAGTCAAGAAGTACAAACCGACTTCCGCCGGGCGGCGGTTCCAGACGATGCACGACTTCTCGGAGCTCTCTCCGGTGCGTCCGGAGAAGAGCCTGACCGTCGGGCTGCGGGGAACGGGCGGGCGCAACAGCCAGGGGCGGCAGACGAGCCGCTTCATGGGCGGTGGGCACAAGCGCCTGTACCGGATCATCGACTTTCGCCGCGACAAGCTGGACATCCCGGCGAAGGTCGCGTCGATCGAGTACGACCCGAACCGGACGGCGCGAATCGCGCTGCTCCACTATGCCGACGGCGAGAAGCGCTACATCCTGGCCCCGAACGGCCTCGAGGTCGGCGCGAAGGTCGTGGCGGGCCCGACGGCGGACATCGTCGCGGGCAACGCCCTGCCGCTGCGCGCGATCCCGCTCGGCACGACGATCCACAACCTGGAGCTGACGCGGGGCAAGGGCGGCCAGCTCGTCCGTTCGGCCGGCGCGGCCGCGCAGCTGATGGCCAAGGAGGGCTCCTATGCCCAGGTGCGCCTGCCCTCGGGCGAGGTCCGCGAGGTCCACATCGAGTGCTACGCCACCATCGGGCAGGTCGGCAACCTCGAGCACGAGAACGTCTCGATCGGCAAGGCCGGACGCAATCGGTGGATGGGCTGGAGGCCGCACAACCGCGGCGTTTCGATGAATCCGGTGGACCATCCGATGGGAGGCGGCGAGGGCAAGACCTCGGGCGGCCGCCATCCGACCTCGCCGTGGGGCTGGAAGACCAAGGGAATGAAGACTCGCAACAACAAGCGGACCGACGGATTCATCGTTCGGCGCCGCAAGTCGAAGGCATAAACGATGACGCGTTCCGTCAAGAAGGGCCCGTTCGTGGACGACCACCTGACCAAGAAGGTGGCCGCTCTCAATGCGACCCGGGAAAAGAAGGTCATCAAGACCTGGTCCCGGCGCTCGACGATCATTCCGGACATGGTCGGCCACACCATCGCCGTCCACAACGGCCGCAAGTTCATCCCGGTGTACATCGCCGAGAACATGGTCGGGCACAAGCTCGGCGAGTTCTCGCCGACCCGGATCTTCAAGGGCCACAGCGGCAAGAAGGCCGAGACGGGCGCCCCGGTCGCGGGCAAGCCGATCTCGGCCCCGGGCGCCGCTCCGGCCGCTCCGGCGAAGGGGTAAGGGATCGCCATGAAAGCGACCGCGAAGCTCCGGTACATGAAGGGTTCCGCGCAGAAGGTACGGCTGGTCGCCGACCTCGTGCGCGGCAAGTCGGTGAACGACGCCGTCGCGATCCTGCGTCACGCGAAGAAGGCCGCCGCGCGCGACCTTCTCAAGACGCTCCGCTCGGCGGTCGCCAACGCGGAACAGAAGGAAGCGCACCTGGACGTCGACCAGCTCGTGGTCCGCAAGATCACGGTGGACAAGGGGCCCCAGGAGAAGCGGGTGCGGCCGGCGCCGATGGGGCGCGCGTTTCGCGTCCTGCACCGCAAGAGCCACGTGACGATCGAACTCTCGGACGAGGTGTAGACGATGGGCCAGAAAGTTCACCCCTACGGTTTCCGGCTCGGTTTCAATCGGACCTGGCACTCGCGCTGGTTCTCGGAGAAGGACTACTTGAAGTTCCTCCACGAGGACCTCAACCTGCGCAAGGAGCTCAAGCGGCGGTTGTCGCATGCGGGAGTGTCCGAGATCGACATCGAGCGCTTCGCCGGGAAGCTCAAGGTCAACATTCAGACGTCGCGGCCCGGGATCATCATCGGCAAACGGGGCGCCGAGGTCGACAAGCTGCGCGACGAGCTCCAGAAGCGGACCGGGATCGAGGTCCACATCAACATCATCGAGATCCAGCGGCCGGAAACGGACGCCCAGCTGGTGGCCGAGTCCATCGCCATGCAGCTCGAGCGCCGGGTCGCGTTCCGCCGCGCCATGAAGAAGGGGATCGAGTCGGCGTTCCGATTCGGCGCCCAGGGCATCAAGATCCGGTGCGCCGGCCGCCTGAACGGGGCCGAGATCGCCCGGTCGGAGTGGTACCAGGAGGGGCGCCTGCCGCTCCATACCCTGAAGGCCGACATCGACTACGGCTTCGCCGAAGCGAACACGACCTACGGGAAGATCGGCGTCAAGACGTGGATCTACCGCGGCGAGCAGCACAAGGCCAAGAACCGACGGAAGACCGCGGCCTAGGCCGCCGACGACACGGATTGCAGACGGACACACGCCGAGAAAAGACGAGCTAAATCATGTTGATGCCCTCCAAGGTGAAGTATCGCAAGCAGCAGCGGGGACGCATGCGGGGCAAGGCCTACCGCGGCGGCGAGCTGGCGTTCGGAGACATGGGGCTCCAGGTCCTCGAGCCCGGCTGGATCACCGCCCGGCAGATCGAGGCCGGCCGCATCGCCATGACCCGCGCGGTCAAGCGCGGCGGAAAGATCTGGATCCGGATCTTCCCGGACAAGCCGTACACCAAGAAACCGGCGGAAACCCGCATGGGCAAGGGCAAGGGCGCGCCCGAGGGTTGGGTCGCCGTGGTCAAGCCGGGCCGGATCCTCTACGAGATGGAAGGCGTCGATTTCGCCACCGGCAAGGAGGCGCTCGATCTCGCGGCCGACAAGCTGGGGCTGAAGACCCGCATGGTCACCCGGGCGTCCGAGATGGAGATCCGATGAAGAAGAAGGATCGCGAGACGCTGGCCCTCCAGGGCGCGGCAGACCTCGCCGAGAAGGAAAAAGAGCTGCGGGACGCGAGCTGGAAGCTGCGCCTGCAGAAGTCGACCGGACAGCTCGAGAACCCGACGCGCCTGCGGGTCCTCCGCCGCGACCTCGCGCGGGTGAAGACCTACCGGCGGGCCCTGGAGCTGAAGGGAGAGGCGGCCAAGTGAACGAGACCGTGGAAAAGACCGACAAGAAGGGCCGCGCGACCAAGTTGGGGCGCGTGGTCTCGGACAAGATGAACAAGACGATCGTCGTCGAGGTCGAGCGCCGCGTCCAGCACGCGGAATACACGCGGACCATCAAGCGCACGAGCCGGTTCCACGCCCACGACGAGGCGAACGCCGCCAAGGTGGGAGACCGGGTGCGGATCGAAGAGACGCGGCCGCTGTCGAAGCTGAAGCGGTGGCGCCTGCGCGAGATCGTGACGAAGGCCCAGGGCTAGGGAGAACGCCATGATCCAGATGGGGACCATCCTCGAGGTGGCGGACAATTCGGGCGCGCGCAAGATCGCGTGCATCCGCATGCGGGGCGGCTCGGCCGGCCAGTATGCGGGCCTGGGCGACATCATCACGGCGTCGGTCAAGGAGTGTGCTCCGGACTCGCCGTTCGTCGAGAAGCACGGCAAGCGCGTGGTCCGGGCGGTGATCGTGCGGACCCGCCGCAATCACCGGCGCCGCGACGGCTCGTACATCCGCTTCGACGACAACGCGGCCGTCCTGATCTCCAACGAGGGCGAGCCGATCGGAACGCGCGTGTTCGGGCCCGTGGCCCGGGAGCTGCGCGAGAAGAAGTTCATGAAGATCATCTCCCTCGCGCCGGAAGTGCTGTGATGAAAACGAAGCCGAAACTCAAGAAGAACGACATGGTCGTGGTCATCGCGGGCAAGGACCGGGGTCGGCAGGGACGGGTCCTGCGCGTGCTGCCGGTGGCCGGCCGGGTGATCGTCGAGCGCGTCAACATGATCAAGCGCCACACGCGGCCAAACCCCGGCAAGAACATCGCGGGCGGGATCTCGGAGCGAGAGGCCGCGATCCACATCTCGAACGTCATGCTCGTCGACCCGGACCGCAACGTGCCGACCCGGATCGGCCGCCGGCGGGACGCCGAGGGCAACCCGGAGCGCGTCGCCAAGAAGAGCGGCGCGGTCCTCGCGTAGGCCGGCCGGCAGAAACGCAGGAAGCAGAGACCAAAACATGGCAAGACTCAAAGAACGGTACGTGAAGGAAGTCGGCCCGGCGCTCCGGAAGGAGTTCGGGATCGACAACGTCATGGCGGTGCCGCGCGTCGAGAAGATCGTTCTCAACATGGGGCTCGGCGAGGCCGTGGCGAACCCGAAGATGCTCGAGGGCGCCGCCGAGGAGCTCTCCGCGATCGCGGGCCAGCGCGCCACCCTGACCAAGGCGAAGAAGTCGATCGCGACCTACAAGCTCCGGACCGGGATGCCGATCGGCGCCCGCGTGACGCTGCGGGGCGAGCGGATGTGGGAGTTTCTCGACCGGCTCATCAACATCGCCCTGCCGCGCGTGCGCGACTTTCGCGGCGTCTCGCGCAAGGCGTTCGACGGCCGGGGCAACTACACCCTCGGCGTGCGCGATCACTTCATCTTCCCGGAGATCGACTACGCGAAGACCGACAAATCGAAGGGCCTGAACGTGACGATCGTCACGACGGCGGGACGGGATGACCGGGCGCAGGCGCTGCTCGCCGAGCTCGGCATGCCGTTCACGAAGTAACAGAGAAGCCCAGGAGACCTATGGCCACACGAGCGATGCGAGTCAAGGCGGCGAGGAAGCCGAAGTTCATGACGCGGACGATCCGGCGCTGCCGGGTCTGCGGGCGGCCCCGGAGCGTGCTCCGGAAGTTCGGGCTCTGCCGCATCTGCTTCCGCTCGAACGCCAACATGGGTTACATCCCGGGCGTTCTGAAGGCCTCGTGGTGACGCGATGAAAACGAGCGATCCGCTGAGCGATCTGTTCACGCGCCTGCGCAACGGGATGCGGGCCGGCCACGACCGCGTGGACGTGCCGAGCTCGCGCCTGAAGGAAGCGGTCCTGAAGGTGCTCGAGCAGGAGGGCTTCATCTCCTCCTTCCGGAAGGTCCAGGAGGGCGACCGTCCGGTGCTGCGCGTGGGCCTGAAGTACGACCACGAGGGCGAGCCCATCGTCGCCGGAATCGAGCGCGTTTCGCGGCCCGGACGCCGCATCTACGCGAAGGCCGACGCCATTCCCCAGGTGCTGGGCGGCCTCGGCGTGTCCATCGTATCGACCTCCCGGGGCATCGTGACGGACAAGAAGGCCCGTCAGGCCCGCCTGGGCGGCGAAGTCCTCTGCAACGTCTGGTGAGGAGAGTGCACCCGTGTCTCGCATAGGAAAAATGCCGGTCACGATCCCCAAGGGGGTCGAAGTGAAAGCCGACGCCGGAAATGTTCGCGTCAAGGGCCCCAAGGGGGAGCTCGTCAGCGCGATCCCGGCCGGGCTGACGGTTTCGGTTGCCGACGGTCAGGTGAAGATCGCCCGCGGGAGCGACGAGCCGCACATGCGCTCGTGCCACGGCCTCCTGCGCAGCCTCGTCGCCAACTCGGTCGAGGGCGTCACCAAGGGCTTCACCCGCGAGCTCGAGATCTCGGGCGTCGGGTTCAAGGCCGAGGTGAAGGGCAAGTCCGTGGTGTTCTCGCTCGGCTACTCGCACCCCGTCAACTTCCCGATCCCCGACGGGATCGCGGTGGCGATCGACGCCAAGGCGGGCCGCGTGACGGTCACGGGCGCGGACAAGCAGCGGGTGGGACAGACGGCGGCCGAGATCCGGGGGCTGCGTGTGCCCGACCCGTACAAGGCGAAGGGAATCAAGTACGTCAACGAGGTCATCCGGCGCAAGGTCGGCAAGGCCGGTGGGAAGTAGTCATGAATCCATCGCAACAGCGCACCGAAGCCCGGAGCAAGGTCCGCCTGCGGATCCGCCAGCGGGTCCGCGGCATCCAGGAGCGGCCGCGCCTGGCGATCTTCAAGAGCGGCCGGCACATCTATGCCCAGGTCATCGACGACGGCAGCGGCTCGACGCTGGCCCACGCCTCGTCCCTCGACCCGGGCCTGCGCAAGGACGAGAAGAAGAGCGGCGCCTCTCGGGACGCCGCAGACAAGGTCGGCCTGCTCGTGGCCGAGCGCGCGAAGAAGGCGGGCATCACCAAGGTCGTCTTCGACCGCGGCGGTTACCGGTACCACGGCAGGGTGAAGGCCCTCGCCGACGCTGCCCGCAAGGGCGGTCTGGAGTTCTAGGCATGGACACAAGGACGGGAGCAGGCCGATGAGCAGCAACAGAGGACCGAGGGCGCCGCGGGAGCGCGAGAAGGAGCGGGACGCCCAGGGGCGCGAGCTCATCGACCGCGTCGTGCACATCAACCGCGTCACCAAGGTCGTCAAGGGCGGCAAGAACTTCTCGTTCTCGGCCCTCGTGGTCGTCGGGGACGGCCAGGGCCGCGTCGGCTACGGATCGGGAAAGGCCAAGGAAGTCCCCATGGCGATCAAGAAGGGGATCGAGATGGCCAAGAAGAGCATGCAGAAGATCTCGCTGAAGGGCACGACGATCCCGCACACGGTGATCGGGGCCTACGGCGCGGGGCGGGTGATGCTCAAGCCGGCCGCAGCCGGAACCGGCGTCATCGCAGGCGGCCCGGTTCGGGCGGTCCTCGAGTCGGTCGGCATCCAGGACATCCTGACCAAGTCGCTGCGCACGACCAACCCGCACAACGTCATCAAGGCGACGTTCGAGGGGCTGCTGCGCTTGAGGAACGAGGACGAGATCCAGAAACGCCGGGGCCGCGTGGCCGATCCGGTGGAGGAGAAAGCGTGACCCAGACCGGCAAGTCCCCCGAGAAGGCCCGGGCGGGCAAGGAGACGGCGGGCAAGGACCGGCTCGCGATCACGCTCGTGAGAAGCGGCATCTGCACGCCGAAGGATCAGAAGGCGACGCTGACGGGGCTCGGCTTCGGCCGCCTCGGCACCCGCGTCGTGCGCGAGGACTCGCCGTCAGTGCGGGGCATGATCCGCAAGGTCCGGCACCTCGTCGAAGTCACGAAGGGCTGACACATGGTCGAAAAGAAGAAACCGAGCAAGCCCGCGGCTCCGGCCGCGAAGAAGCCGGCCGGCAAGCCGGCGCCCCGCAAGGCGGCGCCCGCGAGGGTCGTGAAGAAGGCGGCCGCTCCGGCCGCACCGAAGGCCCCCGCGGCGGCCCGTCCGCCGCGCCCCGAGAAGAAGGCCGCGGTCGCGCCGTCGCGCCCGGCGGCGACGGGCGTCCATGACCTGCGCCCTGCATCGGGCGCGACCCACTACCGCAAGCGGGTCGGGCGTGGGCCCGGCAGCGGCCACGGCAAGACGGCCGGCCGCGGCAGCAAGGGCCAGAGGTCCCGGTCGGGGTACCGCCACCAGCGCGGATTCGAGGGCGGCCAGATGCCGCTCCATCGGCGCGTGCCCAAGCGCGGCTTCACGAACATCTTCCGGGTCGAGTACGACATCGTGAACCTCTCCGACCTCGACCGGTTCGAGGCCGGGGCCGCCGTCAACCCGGAGACGCTCCACGCGGCCCGGCTTGCGCGCAAGACCCGCCCCGTCAAGATCCTCGGGGACGGTGAGATCAAGAAGGCGCTGACCGTGTCGGCGCACAAATTCTCGGCCTCCGCGAAGGCCCGTATCGAGGCGGCCGGCGGCCGCTGCGAGGTGCTGTCCCGTTGAGCGCCATCCAGAGCTTTTTCAACGTCTTCAACGTGCCGGACCTGCGCAAGCGGGTCCTCTTCACGTTCCTCGTCCTCGCCGTCTACCGGCTGGGCGCGCACATCCCCACGCCCGGGGTGGACCCGCAGGCGATCAGCGCGTTCTTCAAGGCGTCGGCCGGCTCGATCTTCGGCTTCCTCGACATCTTCTCGGGGGGCGCGCTGCGAAGGCTGTCCGTGTTCGCCCTCGGCATCATGCCGTACATCTCGAGCTCGATCATCCTCCAGCTGTTGACGGTCGTGTGGCCCTACCTCGAGAAGCTCTCCAAGGAAGGGGAGATGGGCCGCAAGAAGATCACGCAGTACACCCGCTACGGCACGGTTCTGCTCTCCTTCGTCCAGGCGACCGGCATCGCCCTCTGGCTCGAGAAGCAGGTCGCTCCCGGGGGCGCTCCCCTCGTGCCGCATCCGGGTTGGGGTTTCCGCCTCATGACGGTGCTGACCCTCACGACCGGAACGATTTTCATCATGTGGCTCGGCGAGCAGATCACCGAGCGGGGCATCGGCAACGGCATCTCGCTGATCATCTTCGCCGGAATCGTGGCGAACCTGCCTCGGGCGATCTTCGGCCTTTTCCAGCAGATCCGGAACCAGACGATCAGCGTCCTCTCGCTGCTTGCGGTCCTCGTCTTCATGGTCGGGATCATCGCCCTCGTCGTCTTCGTCGAGCGGGCTCAACGGCGGATCCCCGTGCAGTACGCCAAGCGCGTCGTCGGGCGTCGGGTCTACGGCGGACAGAACACGTACCTGCCGCTGCGCGTCAACACGGGCGGCGTCATCCCCATCATCTTCGCGATCTCGATCCTGTCGCTGCCGAGCTACCTCGCGCAGATCTCGGGCGCCGACTGGATGAAGCGCGCCGCCACGTCGCTCTCGATGGGGCACCCGCTCTACATCCTGCTGTACGCCGCCGGGATCCTGTTCTTCTGCTATTTCTACACTTCGATCGTCTTCAACCCGACCGACACGGCCGACAACATGCGCAAGTACGGCGGCTTCATTCCGGGCATCCGCCCCGGCAAGAAGACGGCCGACTACATCGACACGGTGCTCTCGCGCATCACGATCGTGGGTGCCGCGTACCTGACGTTCGTCGCGCTGTTGCCCGACATCCTGAACAACGGGTTGAAGATCCAGGGAGTCCCGGGAATCGGTCCCTGGCTCGACGGCGTCCTGCCGAAGTTCCTGACCCAGGGCTTCGGGTTCAACTTCTACTTCGGCGGCACGTCGCTCTTGATCGTGGTCGGCGTGGCGATGGACACGGTCCAGCAGGTCGAGTCCAAGCTCGTCGAACACCACTACACGGGCTTTCTCAAGAAGAGCCGCATCCGGGGGCGCCGCAGCTGATGCGCGTCGTCTTCCTCGGGCCTCCGGGCAGCGGCAAGGGAACCCAGGCGAAACTCCTCGCGGAGCGCCTGGGGGTTCCCGCCATCTCCACGGGCGACATCCTGCGCGCCGCGGTGCGCGAGCGCACGCCGCTCGGGCTGCAGGCACAGGCCATCATGGAGAAGGGCGAGCTCGTCTCGGACGCGTTGATCGTGGCGCTGATTCAGGGCCGCATCGGCGCGCGCGACGCGCGCGACGGCTTCATCCTGGACGGGTTCCCGCGCACCCTCGAGCAGGGCCGCGCCCTCGAGGCGCTGCTCGCCCAGGATGGCCAGGGCCTCGCGGCCGCAGTGAACTTCGAGGTGCCGGAGGCCGTTCTCGTCGAACGGATGCTGGGGCGGGCCGGCGCCGAGGGGCGCGCGGACGATCGTCCCGAAACGATCCGCGAGCGGTTCCGCGTCTACCGCGACAAGACGGAGCCCCTCATCGGCTTCTACCGCGACCGGGGCCTGCTCGCCGACGTGGATGGCGTGGGGACCGTCGCGGACGTGGCGTCCCGGCTCGACGAGGCGCTGGCCTCGGTCAAGCGCGCCGGGGGTGTCGCGTGATCACCCTGCGCAGCCAGGAGGAGCTCCTGAAGCTCGAACAGGCCTCGCGCGTCGTGCTCGAGACGCTCGACCTCGTCGAGAAGGCCGTCGTGCCGGGCGTGACGACCGACGACCTCGACCGGATCGCCGAGACCGAGATCCGCCGCCAGGGCGCGCGGCCGGCCTTCATCGGCTACCGGGGCTATCCGAAGACGCTCTGCACGTCGGTCAACGACGAGGTCGTCCACGGGATCCCGGGCAAGCGGGCTCTCAAGGACGGCGACGTCATCGGGATCGATTGCGGGGCGGTCGTGGCCGGCTACTTCGGCGACGCGGCGCGGACGGTCACGGTCGGAAAGGTGTCCGGCGAAACGGCGAAGCTGCTCGCTGCGACCCGGAAAGCGTTGGCGGCCGGCATCGCCGCGGCGAACCCGGGCGGCCGCGTCTCGGACATCGGGGCGGCGGTCGAAGCGGTCGCGCTCGTCCACGGCTACGGGGTCGTGCGGGACTTCGTGGGCCACGGCGTCGGCACGGCCCTCCACGAGGAGCCCCAGGTCCCCAACTACGGGCCGGCGGGGCGGGGCAGCCTGCTCAAGGCCGGGATGGTTCTCGCGATCGAGCCGATGTTCAACCTCGGGCGAGCCGAGGTCTCGGTGGATGCGGACGGCTGGACGGTTCGCACGCGCGACCGTTCCACGTCGGCCCACTTCGAGCACACGATCGCCATCGAGCCGCA
>Ga0210402_10006301_pt1 | contig 10527 bp, 7 predicted proteins | sample IncBWC7MmetaG_FD_161055 | JGI IMG/M metagenome (GOLD analysis project Ga0210402, IMG submission 161055) | Forest soil microbial communities from Barre Woods Harvard Forest LTER site, Petersham, Massachusetts, United States - Inc-BW-C-7-M | ecosystem: Environmental > Terrestrial > Soil >...
GAAGACGAACCCGATGACCGCCGTGGCGACAGTGTTCGTGATCAGGATCAGAGAACCGCGATAGAGGGCATCACCGAATAGGTTTCTCACCACTCCGGTGGTCCGTGACCGGAGGCTGGCCGCCAGGCTAACCCTCTTCATGGAATCCTGAGCGCCTGACCACGTGGGCCGGTCCGCGGGACGTCGCCGAGAACCGACGAAATCTCGGATACCGTTCTCTTCGCGATCTCCTGCCACGTCGTCTGCGACGCGTAACTGCGCGCAGCAGCCGACATCGCGGCCAGTGCCTCGTCATCGGCACAGGCCAGACGGACCAGGGCATCGACAAGCCCTGCGACTTCGCCGTCGTAGCGGAGGACAGCCTGATCCGGGAGGTCGGTCAGCCCGGCCAGATCCGGCACGATCAGCGGCCTGCCATGGGACAGCGCGAGCATGGCGCTTCCGCTCGTACTGACCTGCCGGAAGGGCAGGACGACTACATCAGCGGCGCCAAGCAACTGCGCCACTTCATCGCCGGGCACATAGTCAAGGCGCAGCAGGACTCTCGCGCCGCCCCTTCGAGCGAGCGCGTGCAGGCGCGACCGCCGCCTCGGGTCGTCACACTGGCCGGCGATGGTGAGATGCGCCGCGACGTCATCGGGCATGGCCAGGAACGCGGCCAGCAGGTCGTCGACCCCCTTGTACTCCAGGACACGGCCGAAGAACAGGAATTCGCGCGGCTGGTCACCGGCGCCAGGTATGCGCAGCGGACCGGCAGCCAGTGATGGGCCGATCGGGCCATGGGGGATGACGGCGTTCCGGCGCGGCACCGCGCCGAGTGCGGCGAGTTCGTCCAGTGTCGATTGTGAGTGAACCAGCACCAGGTCGCTGGCCTCGACCAGGGCCCGCCGCGCGAATACGTCGTCGGTGAAGACGGGCTCGTGCGGCAGCACGTTATGCGCGGTCCACACGAGATGCATGCCAACCATCCGGCAGACCCGTAGCACGACAAGAAACCAAGCCTGTGCCACCCCGCGCATGGCCGGAAAACCTCGTGCCCCCGGGAGGACGAAGGCGAAGACCCAGTGCAGGTGCAGCACACGTGCTCCAGCGAGACGCCGGGCCACGACCTCCAACGGCAGGAGCAGGAGGTTGAGTGTCTGTATCGGCGTCAGCTCTCTGAGATAGATGACCTGGACGCCAAGGCGCCGCATCTCGCCGTAGAGCAGGCCCTGGTAAGGATTCGCATCGCGGGGAAGAACCAAGACCTTCATTGGGCTACCAGTTCCGCGAGGACTCCGGCCCCGAAGATCAGGTTCTTCAGGACGCCGACGGCGCCGTCGGAACGGTTACGCCAGGCGGGGATGAGCAGCAGGGCCGGGTAGAAAGGGTAAACAAAAGTGAGCGGCAGTCCCAGCAGGAAAACAGGATACGCGACAACGGCAGGGTCGTTCCGGAGTATGTGTCTTAGCCTTGCGCGGTGCTTCCGATAAAGACGCACGCGCGCCTTGCCGTACACATAGGAACGCCGCAATTGACGGCGTAGGGTCCCCGTATCATGCAGAGCGACAGCGTCAGCCACGCCACGGATACGGTAGCCGGCGTCCATAACACGCCAGCTGAAGTCGGTGTCGGAACCGTAGGCGAATCCCTCGTCGAACCCGCCGACCCTGTCGTACACCTCACGGCGAAAGGCGAGATTGATGGTGCTGGCGGATTCTTTTATGTAGCGGTTCGCCAGAGTTCCTTCTACCATTAGCCGGTCGGCCACGCTGTCTCCGGTGTTCCCCGGCGGCGAGATCGTTATGCCGGCGGCGATGTGCTCGTCTTGGAACAGGGGTTTGACGAGTAGCGCCAGCCATTCTGGCTCTGGCCGGCAGCCCGCGTCAATGAACACGATGATCTCGCCTTCCGCGGTACGCACACCCACGTTACGCTGGTGCGGGATGGAGACGGTTACCCCGGCTGGCTGATCGAACTGCACCCACCTCACCTCTGCCTGGTGACGCAGCCGGATATGGTCGAGTCGGCCGTCGGACGCGTCAACGACGACTATCTCGGCTGATTCTCCCAACGCTTGGGCCTGACCGGCCACATCGGTCAGGGTGTCGTCGAGACTTGCCTCATCTTTGCTGATAATGACCACGGAGATCATCGGTGGAACACCTCCGAAGAGCCATTCGTGTACACCAGATCGTAGTTGGCATTGAGAAAGCCAGCCGGGAACATATAAGTGACGGCACTGTTGTTGAAAAGCACTTCGGCCGAATGATTGAGGACATTGGTACGGTCAGCGTAGACCCAGGCGTGCTGATTGAGCGTCAGCGGGGTAACGTCGCCGATCAAGCTGAGACTGCTCCCAGTCATCGCGAAAAGGCGTAGCTGCGCATAACGGTCGGCGTACACCAGCTGCCCCGGCCGCGCAACTTTACCGAGCCAGCCGGCAGAAGCCAGTTCGGATGCCGTCAGATAGTAGCGGTTAAAGGCCTCACCACTGCTGGCCAGGTTGATATTCGACCCTCCGCCCAGAGCTCCCGTGCCCAACGCCACGTTGGCCAGGCCGCTGGTGCAGATGAGGATCACGCTAAAGGAAGCAACGGCTGCTGCGAGAATGCTGTTATGGCGCCGCCTCGGTCGGCCATCGAGAAGGTATAGGGGCCAGCAGAGAGCGATCGCGAGGACCACCTGCGCCTGGAGAAGGGCCCGCTCCCAGTTGTAGAAGTCAGCCACTGTGGCGCTCAGCTTCATCACCGTGAGCATCGCTACTGCCGCGACCGCGAGGAGCCCAGCCTGCCGGGCGATGACCATGGATCTACGCTCCAGCACCATGAGCAGGGCCCCGATGGCACCGAGCAGGTTCGCAAGCTCCTGAAGGATCAGGTACACCGCGCTGAGTGCGCTGTTGCCGGCGCGCCATCTCACCGGAGGGGCCGGGGCCGCCGCGTCGTGAAGCGCGTAGCGGGAAAGGCCGGCATCGGGGAGCGGAGTGATGTAGGGCCTGTGCGACGCGTAGGAGGCGTGGACCAGCCGCGCGTACTGCCCCGCTGAGATCGGCGGCGCGGTGTTGCCCTGCAGGTAGGCGGAAAGCAGGCTTCCTCCGTGCGCCCGGTTGGGGAGCACGTTGAACCCCTGCGTTTCGATCGTATGGACGAGCGGCCCCAGGCCATAGTTGAAGCTGGTCACCGGCCCGTACCAGATGAACGCGCCCGCGAGCGCCACGACAAATGCGACCGCGACTGCGCCGGTTACACGCGGTACCTCACGGAACCAGGACACCACCCACTGCAGCGGGAGCATGAGCCCGATAAGCGTGATCGCAACGTAGGTCGTCGAGTAGTGCGACGCGGCCATGGCCAGGCCAAGCAAGGCAACCAGCGCCCACTGCGAGCGCCGCTGTATCCGGGCATCGAGCATTGCCGCGATCAGCGCGGCAAAAAGCACCATGGCAATCTCTTGCCGCGCGATCATCGGGAGGCTCGAGAAGGCCTGCGCGACGACGAACGTCGCTGCCGCGAAGGCCCAGCGGTGGGGAAGGATTCTTCGTGCGAGGCCGAAGACCGCCACCGGGAGCAGCGCGCCTATCGCCGGATAGAGGACCTTGAACACCAGCAGGTCCGGTACGCCAGACAGGAAGTGCAGCTCGGCCGGCATGACAGTGACGCTGAGCATCGCGCCGTACGCGTCATCGTGGTGAGCTGGGTGCCAGATCCCCGTTAGCACCGTCTGGTGCAGCTTGTAGTACTCGGTTGCGATGTCGAAGCCGGGGACGAGAGCGCCGCGCACGGAGACTGACCACATCAGCGCAAGGCTCGCGGCATAGAGGATCACGGCGAGCAGCGACCTGTCGAGCCGCGGCGCAAGCACTATGGCGGTGACGAGCACGACAACGCAAGCAGCGGTCGCGATCGCGGCGACACCGTTGCCATGACCGCTGTTGAGCCGAAGTGCGCCGGCCACCGCGACGAGCGGAAGGATGAACGGCCACGCAAGCCGGGCCAGCGACGCAAACGGGCGCCACGGTATCGCCACATTCGACGGCACTTTGCGGGACTTGGCGAGCAACGCGAGACAAACGACTTCCAGGCCGACCAGCAGCGGTGCCGCCCGGAGGGGGGCAGCTACGGCGATCAGCGGGCCGATCAGGTCCACCAGCAAGCCGGAGCCGAGCAGAACCATCAGAGAGGCGCACGGGACATACACGGGGAATGAGGACACAGCACCACGAGGAACTCGCAATGCCCTCAGCAGGATGGCACCCGGTACGACGAGTAGCAGCGGTACGAGCAGCACCTGTGCCGCCCAGAAGCTGTGCAGCGGCACGAGGACGGCAATCAGCGCCAACGCTCCGATGTAGGGCCCAGGACCCCCGGGGGCGAGCGCAACTACCCGGTGGAGAGCAGCCCTATCACGCTTGACATCCGGCGCCGTCGCCGGCGCCGGGCTCTCCACGGCACCAGACGGCAGCGGCGGCGCTGGGCTCTCCACGAGATCGGCCGGCAGCGGCGGCGCTGGGCTCTCCACGGCACCAGACGGCAGCGGCGGCCCTAGGCTTTCCACGACCTCAGCCGACACCGCCGGCCCTGGGCTCTCCACAACGTCAAGCGGCACCGTCGGCGCCTGGCTCTCCACGACGTTCAGCGGCACCAGCAGCGCTCGGCTCTCCCTGGCGTCAGGTGCCATGGTCAGCGCAGGGACCTCCTCGCGAATCCGCGTCAGCTTCTCCACCCCGGCCCCACCTGACGCACCGCTACCATCACCGTGATGGCTGCGCTCGGCGTTCACCCAGTTCCGCAGGGTTCGCGCGTTGACCCCCAGTTCCCGGGCCACCTGCGCGATAGGCTGGCCCGCCTCCCGGACGAGCCGCACCGCGCGCTCCCGGAAAGCCGGATCGAACTTCCTGCGCGTCGCCGCCAGTGCCTCTCCCCATTAGGACCTTGGAGTGGTTTGATGCTGGTTCCGGGACTCGATGCCGGACGGGCTGAAGCCAGGCTAGGCAACTCACCGCGAACCGCGTACTCATGCCTGGCGTTCCCACATATCGCTCTGTTCACGCGAGAAGTCGCGCTCTAGCGTCAGCCTGGTTTGTTCGGGTTGCGAGGTTCGTGGCTGGGCAGCCTGGGCCGGTGCGCGAGCGCCGTTGGGTGGGTCGACAAGGACCGGTCGCGGCGCCTGGCGGATGTCCAGGACAGCCAGGAAGAACGTGCCGAGGATCATCTGACAGCTACAGATGAGCGCGGTTACCGAGGGCAACACAAGGCGTAGCGAGCTTTCATAGTCGAGAGCCCCGAAGCTGGCGCCATGCCACCAGGCAAACGCCGTCGCCAAGCCTGCGGCGCCGGCGCAGGCAAGCAGGCCGCCAGCCCATAGCCCGCGTTCCAGGCTCCAGACCTCCAGCAGCCTGCTGACCTTGGGATCCTCCGGCAAAAACCCCTCCGCACTGCCATGAACCTGGGTGAAAAGGGCACACAGCACAGCCTGGAAGCCGATCACGACCATCGCGCAGGCGACAGCGAGTGTGTTCACGTCCAACGTGATACCGCCCACCGGCAACGGGGCAGGCAGCACAGCGGTACCGATGACCAGACCTAGGGCGAGCAAAGCGGTGCCGGGGATCAGGAAGAGCCAACGCGGGCTGAACAGTAACAGGAACCGCAGATGCCGCCACCCATCCCGCCAGCTGCGCAGGTGGGGCGGCCGGCTGCGGCCGTCCGGCGATAGTGTGGTCGGCACCTCCTCGACGTGCTGTCCCGCGAGCGTGGCCCGGACCACCATCTCGCTGGCGAACTCCATGCCTGGGGTCTGCAGACCCAGCGAAAGCGCACTGTCTCGCCGGAACCCGCGCAGCCCGCAGTGGAAGTCACCAACCTTGATGCAGAAAAAGAGACGGCCAATGAAGCTCAGGACCGGGTTGCCCAGGTAGCGATGGAGCGCGGGCATGGCGCCCGCCTTGATCCCCCCGGTGAACCGGTTGCCCATCACGAGTTCGGCCCCCGCCCGCAGGCGGCTGACGAACGGCGTGAGCGCGCTGAAGTCATAGCTGTCGTCGGCATCACCCATGATCACGTACTGGCCACGGGCCGCCATGATCCCGCCGAGCAGGGCACTGCCATAGCCTGGCTCCGCCACGGAGACCACCCGTGCTCCCGCATGCGCGGCTAGCCACTGACTGCCGTCCGTGCTGCCGTTGTCAGCGACAACGACCTCACCATCGATGGAGTGGTCGGCCAGGAAGCCGACCGCCTTCCGGACGCAGGCCGTGACGGTCTCGGCCTCGTTGAGACACGGCATCAGCACCGTGAGCTCCAGGTTGGCCGCCTGCGGCTTGTCCGGCTCAGCGTCGGGCATGGCGATAGGGCTGTGATCTCCGTTTCGAGTCTCCGGCGGCCGCGTGTGCACATGGATGGTCCCTGTTCGGGAGTGAACGTGCCGATGGTGAGCGCCAGTGTCTGGCACAGGATTCATCGCCCCTAAGCCCAGTCCCCACGGCCCTGTCAGCGGATGCGTGGCATCGCCCGCCGCGAAGGAGAGCTAGGGCGCGGTGCCCCGAGCCTCCTCAGCCAGTGCCGCAGTGTTGCTCCCTCCGAGCCAGCTCACCTCGTGTTTCAGCCCCGATGAACCACTCGCTCCGGTCGCACCCTATAAAGGCAGCAAGCGGCCAGACTCCGCTCAACGGACGGTTTTGGCTACCGCACTTTGACGGGTTGGCGCCGACCGCCTACTCCACCGGTCTGGTGCCAGAGCCAACCGGCCAGTCTCACCGCCAGCTGCGTCCTCAGCCGGGCCAAAGCGCAGGAGTTGGGCGCTCAGCCAGGGGAAACACGGCGAGGGAACGCCGACGCCGGCCGCGGCAAGGGCGAGTTCCCAGCGCTGATGTCCCGAACTAGCAGACCCAGGCGTAACCCGACCAGCCCGTTCCGATCTGCCGCCTCGTCAGTGGCGGCGTCTATTGCGCATCCCTGGCCCGGCGGCCCCGCTCGCGCATCCGCTCCTTGCCGTCCAGCACGGCCTTGCGCAGGCGCACCGCGGAGGGGGTGACCTCCACGCACTCGCCGTCCGCGCAGAACTCCAGCGCCTGCTCCAGGCTCAGCACCCGGGCGGGCACCAGCCGCTCCAGTTCCTCCCCGGTGGACTGGCGCATGTTGGTGAGCTTGCGCTCGCGGGTGATGTTGACGTCCATGTCGTCAGCGCGCGCGTTCTCCCCGACGATCATCCCTTCGTAGACCTCGGTGCCCGGCGACACCAGCAGCGAGCCGCGCTCCTGGAGGGAGGAGCAGGCGTAGCTGGTGACCGTCCCGGACCGGTCAGCCACCAGCGACCCGGTCGGGCGCGCCCGCATCGGCCCCGACCACGGCTCGTAGCCCTCGAATACATGGTGGGCGATGCCGGTCCCCCGGGTGTCGGTGAGGAACTGGGTGCGGAACCCGATCAGCCCGCGCGCGGGCACGGTGTAGTCGAGCCGCACCCAGCCGGTGCCGTGGTTGGTCATGTTCGCCATCCGGCCCTTGCGCACGGCCAGCAGCGCGGTCACCGCGCCCAGGTAGTCCTCCGGCACGTCGACGGTGAGCCGTTCCACCGGCTCGTGCAGCGCGCCATCGATCTGCCTGGTGACGACGGTGGGGCGGCCCACGGTCAGCTCGTAGCCCTCCCGGCGCATGGTCTCGACCAGGACGGCCAGGGCCAGCTCGCCCCGGCCCTGCACCTCCCAGGTGTCCGGCCGGTCGGTGGGCAGCACCCGCAGCGACACGTTGCCGACCAGCTCTCGCTCCAGCCGGTCACGCACCAGCCGCGCGGTGAGCTTGGTGCCCTTCTCTCGGCCGACCAAGGGCCCGGTGTTGACGCCGATCGTCACCGACACCGCCGGCTCGTCGACGGTGATCAGCGGCAGCGGCCGCGGGTCGTCGGCGTCCGCCAGCGTCTCGCCGATCATGATGTCGGCGATGCCCGCCACCGCGATGATGTCCCCCGGGCCCGCGGTCTGGGCCGGCACCCGCTCCAGCGCCTCGGTGAGGTACAGCTCGGTGATCTTCACGCGCTCCACCGAGCCGTCCCGGCGGCACCAGGCCACCTGCTCGCCGCGGCTGATCGTCCCGCTGTGCACCCGGCACAGCGCGATCCGGCCCAGGTAGGAGGAGGCGTCCAGGTTGGTGACGTGCGCCCGCAGCGGCGCGCCGGGCTGGTACGTGGGCGCGGGCACGGTGTCGCGCAGCACGGCGAACAGCGGCTCCAGGTCCGGCGAGTCCGGCAGGGTGCCGTCCTCCGGCCGGGTGAGCGACGCCCGGCCCGCCCGGGCCGAGGCGTACACGATCGGGAACTCGATCTGCTCCTCGGTCGCGTCCAGGTCCAGGAACAGCTCGTAGCAGGCGTCCACCACCTCGGCGATCCGGGCGTCGGCCCGGTCCACCTTGTTGATCACCAGGATGACCGGCAGGCCCGCCGCCAGCGTCTTGCGCAGCACGAACCGGGTCTGCGGCAGCGGCCCCTCGCCCGCATCGACCAGCAGCAGGACACCGTCCACCATGGAAAGCCCGCGCTCGACCTCGCCCCCGAAGTCGGCGTGTCCGGGCGTGTCCACGATGTTAATGGTCAGCCCGCCGTGCCGGACGGCGGTGTTCTTGGCCAGGATCGTGATGCCCTTTTCCCGCTCGAGGTCGCCGGAGTCGAGCACCCGCTCGGCCACGCGCTCGTTCGCGCGAAAGGCCCCGGACTGCCACAGCATCGCGTCCACCAGCGTGGTCTTGCCGTGGTCGACATGGGCCACGATGGCGACGTTGCGCAGGTCGTCCCTGGTGGCCAGGGCAGGTGCAGGCACGGGCATAGGAAGCCTCGGAAGAGGATTGACGGGGGATACGGCAGATTCAACCGCCGGGGACCCCCATTCTATTTCACCGGCATAACGGCGGTGCCGGCCGCCCGCCTGCCCCGCGCCGCCCGCCTGCCTGCCCCGGCGCGGCCACGTGCAACGCCTTCTTGAAGGGTTCTTCACGGCCTCTTAACACGGACCCTGATGAGATCAGATCCCATGCGCGACAGATACGAGCCTCCGACTGACCCGCAGCGGTGGCCGGCCTTCGGGCCGGCCTACCCGGCGCGGGACGCGGGTGACCCGCACGGCTACGACTGGGACCCGGACTACGTGGCCCGGTCCGACGGGCCGACCGACGAGGCACGTGACCAGGGCCTGCGCCGCCTGTCCATGCTGACCCTGCACGCCACTGGGCTCAGCGTGGTGACCGCGATCGGCTTCGCGACAGTGTTCGCGACCACCGCCCATGCCCAGACGGGGACCGCGGTCACGGCCAAGCCCTCCCCGGGCCCGGCGACGGCATCCGGCACGCCGTCGCCGGGCCCGACCCCCACGCACCACAAGAAGAAGAAAAAGCACCACCACCAGGCAACACCCGCGGCGGCGCCCGCCACGTCCGCCGCGGCCGCCCCCGCGGCGGCTCCGCCTACCCTGGCCCCGCCCACCACGGCGCCGGCCCCGGCTCCGCCCAGCCCGGCGCCCACTCAGGCGACGTCCTCCGGATCCGTCCCGGCATGAGGGCCGCGCCGGTCGAGGCCATCGGCGCCCGCACGTTCTCCGCCCTTGGCACCTTCGCATCGCTGCTCGTCACCGACCGCCGCGGCCTGGAACTGGCGTACGGGCTGCTCGCCGGCGAACTGCTGGCGGTGGACATGGCCTGCTCCCGCTTCCGCCCGGATTCCGAGCTGTGGCGGGTCAACCATGCCCACGGCCACCCGGTCGGGATCAGCCCACTGCTGACCCAGGCTCTGGCCACCGCCCTGACCGCCGCCCGGATCACCGACGGCGACGTGGATCCGACCTGTGGGCAGTCGCTGGCCCGGCTCGGCTACGACCGGGACTTCGCGCAAACACAGCAGGACACCACCGACCTGGCCACGCAACCGGCGCCCGCGGCCGGCTGGCAGACCGTGGAGCTGGACACCGAACAGCGCACCGTCCGGGTGCCCGAAGCCGTCATGCTGGACCTGGGCGCGACGGCCAAGGCGCTGGCGGCCGACCGGGCCGCGGCCCGGATCCACACCGCGGTGAGCTGCGGCGTCCTGGTCAACCTCGGTGGCGACATCCGGGTGGCCGGCGAGCCGCCCGCCGGCGGCTGGCGGGTCGGGATCCTCGACGATCTGACCGGCGCGCCCCGCCGTGCCCAGGCCGAGCCCAGCCAGGCGGTCATCATCCGCGATGGCGGCCTCGCCACCTCCAGCACCCACGCCCGGGCCTGGCAGCGGGGCGTGACCCAGCTGCACCACATCATCGCGCCGGGCACCGGGCTGCCCGTGGAGTCCTGCTGGCGTACCGTCAGCGTGGCCGCCGCCACCTGCGTCGACGCGAACACGGCGAGCACGGCCGCGATCCTGCGCGGCGAGCGCGCGCCGCAATGGCTGGATGGGCTGCACCTGCCGGCCCGCCTGGTGCGTCATGACGGCACGACGATCACCGTCGGCGGCTGGCCCGCCGACCCGGCCGGGCCAGGAAACGAGGCATGAGCGCTTTCACCCACGGGCCAGCCCTGTGGTACGCCACCAGGG
>Ga0210402_10006303_pt1 | contig 10526 bp, 6 predicted proteins | sample IncBWC7MmetaG_FD_161055 | JGI IMG/M metagenome (GOLD analysis project Ga0210402, IMG submission 161055) | Forest soil microbial communities from Barre Woods Harvard Forest LTER site, Petersham, Massachusetts, United States - Inc-BW-C-7-M | ecosystem: Environmental > Terrestrial > Soil >...
CTAACTTTTTTCTTATCGATAATTTGTAGAAAGGAAAAAGCTACTTAGTTTGGAATAGGTTTGGGAGTTATTGAGACCACGATACGGAGCGCAGAGCTAGTCTTCAATAAATTATGGATGGACTGCGCTGGCCTCCTTCGGTGGCCTCGTAATCATGGCAGGGGTGATTTTCTAGTCTTTATATTGAAGGTGATACGGCTCTACTAAGGTTAGGATACTTTTAAAACACCGCAGACCCTCCAAAATTTCACTAATAATGTGCTCTATTAGGAGTTTATAAAATTAACTTAGGGTTCTAATAAAAATATAATTTTATACGTTAATAACCTTAGCGCTACCGCGCTAAGGTTATCAACTAGTGCGAATCTATCACACACAAGGTTAATGTTATAGACGTATTTAAAAATTCTAGAAGTTGACGTGGGTCCTCCTTAGGCGTGATCCCGGGCCTTGCCCGGTACTCAAAGCGAGGTCTTTAATACCTATTATTATATTTCGTAATAATACGGATGTAGTAAGAGAATTTTTGTTACTAAAGAAAAGAATAATAATTTATTAACCTCGAAAATAAAACCAAATTGCTGGGAAACCCTATGTTTTAATGTTAAGTAGTACTGGCAACTAATCTTTTAAATTACTACAACAAAACCGACATTAGGGTAATCAGCAGGAAACTTATTCTATAAAACTTTGACTCCCCTCGAGGTGTAAATTTATGCCCTTTCAATGTTTTAATTAAAAGATACGACCCTACGGGTTGTATCCCCCGTAGGGCGATACTTTGTATAGAATATGATCTTCAACGACTAAACGTTTTACAATCTTAAAGATTGATGATATAGTCTAACCCGTATAGAAATATACGGATATGTAATAAGTTTAAATAAATACAGTAGCGAGGTGCTACAATTTGGTTAAAGTCGCCGATGCCATGAAACTTTTATTAAAAGAATATGTAGCGCCAACACAAGCTAATATCGCATTATTCTTTTTAGGTCCCGTTATGACCTTAATTTTTGCACTGCTCGGCTACGCTGTTATGCCCTACGGTCCAGGATTAACGATTAACGATATGGATCTAGGAATATTCTATATTTTAGCTGTTTCTTCTATCTCAACCTACGGAATTTTGTTAGCGGGGTTAAAAAAAAGTTTTTAAGCCCTTTAATTACGCGAGTAATTAATAATTACCGAATGAATTTCAAGAATAACCAGGCGTATTTTTTTAATTAAATATATTTAGTCTAACGCGATTTTTTATGTATAAATATATCCTGTTCGTAGATAGCAGGAGGCTTTAGCCACCGTGCTGTAAAAAAAATATACATATTTTTTTTAGATTTTTATTAAAATGCCCTCAGTCGTCTACTAGCGAAGCTCAGCCCGAGGTCCGAAGGGGGGGGGTACGCAAGGCTACCCTGGACATATATTTATATATAAAAAAGTTTTCGCCGGAGAGAGATGATCCAGACATGGATCATGATGAAAACGTACAGCGCAAGCGACTAATTCCAAAATAAAATAATTAATTATATGAATTATTTTAAAATTTATGTAGGGCTCTAGCGGAGCTTCTAGAAGCGGTCGCTTGCGCCCAAAAAAAGCATAAAATATATATATTTTAATCGTCAAAGCCCTTGTCAACTTGAAGCGAAGCCCTATTTATATATAGGAACGTTCAACGACTAGCAGAGCACTGCCTCGAGTATTCGGAGTCTATATACTTATAAATGTGTGCGAAGCAGGTAGTTTTAGGGTATAATAATAATACCTTATCAAGACTCCTTCATAAAATCTAAGGATAGCATCTCTAATTTTTCTCTGACATTGACATCCACCCCAGCGCGCCAGAGATAAAAAAGATGTAATAGATTATAACATAGTCTGAACCATATCGTGAGATGTGGAATTAATATTAAATTATATTAAATAACCAAATTGGAAGTGCCAATATGTTACATATGACAAAGGAAGCTAAATTTGAAGTAGTGACAATAAAGCGGTGTTATGGAGCCTCAGATTATATTAAGTTTTTCAGCCTGCATTCTCCCTCTTTCAATCATTCAGTTTTAGCGACTTCTCGCATACTAAATTATGATGTATATAGAGGCAGCTGCTGCGGCTCTCTACGATTTTCATCAACTTTACGCTCTATAGGGAAATCAGACTCTGTATTATTAAAACCGTGATTTATCACTGGTTTCTGTGATGCTGAAGCTTGTTTTAATCTTACAGTTAAGAATAGTAAAAGTACTAAAACAGGATGACACGTAATACCTTTATTCCAAATAGGTCTTCATATGAAAGATATAGAGCTCTTGAAACAAATTCAAGCTTTTTTTGAGTCTGGTCTCGAAGGTTCGTTAGGATCTATAAGAAAAGTAGGGGTAATACGTATAAGTGGTAAGATGGCTTATTACTCAGTATCTTCAGCTAAGGAATTAACTAAGATAATAGAACATTTTGATAATTATCCGCTATTGACCAAAAAGCGGTTGGATTTCCATATCTGAAAAGAGGCACTTATTAATTTGTCCCGTAAAGAACATCTAACGGCTGAGGGGTTAAGAGCTATTGTTTTACTTAAGGCTGCATTGAATCAGGGGTTATCTGAAAATCTCCAGACCGCTTTTCAAGTAACCTCTACAGAAGTGGAGAAAGGGTTCCTTAATAAAGCCACCGCTTATTTATGTAACAATGTTTTACCCTTTCATCCTCAATGGTTAGCCGGATTTACTAGCGGGGACGGAAACTTTGCTGTAGGGTTACACTCTAATTCCGTAAGGCTAGGTTTAACTCCTAGATTGTTATTTCAATTAACTCAGCACTCTAGAGATGAGGAATTATTGATTAGATTATGTACTTGGCTAGGATGCGGTACGGTACGTAAAGTTTCTCAATCGTCAGTTGTTATATTTAGCGTCCAGAAATTCGCCGAAAATGAAAGTAAAATCATACCTCTCTTCCGGGAAAATCTTATCCAAGGTGTTAAAGCTTACGACTTTAATGATTGATGTAGTGTGGCTGAAATTATACGGTCAAAAGGTCACTTAACAAAAGCAGGTTTAGATCAAATTGTTGAATTAAAAGCAGGAATGAATAAATATAGAGTAAATGTAGCATCTGACACTGAATAGTGGAATAGGGGATACCTAAAAGAGCTATTTCGTGCCATCTAGCTGCGTTGACAAACTAGGTGCTGTGGTTGCGAATTATTTTATTATTACTTCTACGCTTAGAATTAGCACTGACTGATTATCTCCATAAGGGGTATTACTATTATAACGAGGTGGGTAAATCTAGGGAACATTTCAAATAATTCACCCCTCTAAGGCCCTAATTTCTTGTATAGTCTCTAAGTCATAAACTAAATTTGTTCATATCCTATGAAATCAGATCCAAGGGTCTTCGCTTTATTAAGTACGCATCCGTACACTTATAACAATGTTTTTCTTGTTAGCCGTATACGTCTCAGATAGGAGGGGCTGCTCGCAGGGTTTTCACCTGAAGCCCTCCCCCTCACAATCCTCCTCGTAAAGTGGAGTAGTTAAATAAGATTCTAAATATTTAATTCCCGGGCCCTCCCCGAGTTAGAATAAAAATAACGGAATGTGGTAAAACGATTTAATAATTAATCCTAATCCCCTGCGGGGCAGCGGAGCAGCCCTTTAGGGACAGCGAAGCAGCCCTGGAGGGATGGCTGCACCGCTCCCCGAAGGGAATAGGGTTCTATACACTTCTAAATTTTTAGTGATTCTTTTCTCCTAGCATAAAGGAGCAGCTCGCTCTCCGGTTGAGCTCTAGGGGGAGCTCTATAGAGTATTTAATTATACTTTATTGAGACTCAAACAAAGTAGATATTGTATACTACAATATAATCTGAACCATATCATGCAGCGATATAATCTTGATATAATTATTATATTAAAATAACAAAATTGGAAGTGCAAATTCCAAGTATGCCTTTTTAGGTTCTCTAAGAGGATCAGCTCAATTAATTAGCTATGAGTTAGTAATAACTTCTGCTGTATTAGTGCTTGTTTTTTTAACAAGTAGTTTTAATTTAATTATAAATCTAGAATATCAAAGAGGTGTATGATTTATATTACCTTTAATTCCTGTATTCATGACTTTTTACGTTGCATCCGTCGCTGAAACAAATCGACCTAAGAGGCCCTCCTGAGAAGGGGCCTAAGGGTCTAAACCGTTAAATTGTCGGGAAAGCCCTAAGAGCTATCACAACCAAACGAAAAAGGTAACTTATTTCGTGGCACAAGTAATGACTAACCCTTCGGATACCTCAGCACAAAACGTATAAAAAAATATATTTTTTATAGCGACGTTCCCTCTACGGAGCGCAGTATAAAAATATATTTTTGGAGCGACGTACCTCGCGCAGTAGCTTGCGCAGGAAAAATTATCCGAGGTCGTGGTATGGTAAAATCGTGAAAGATAAATGAAAATTTAATGGGTAATCCGCAGCCAACCACCTAGTGTTTGAAGCTTATATTTCAATAACGGTGTGCAGTTCATCGACTAAATAGTGGTTAGCTTTTATCCCCCCCCCGAGCTCTGCTGCTTTTTTTATATATATATAAAAAAATTTTTATTCCCCCCCCCCCCATATTGGGGGGGGGATAAAAAGGGGGGGGGAATAAAGGAAAGCTTAAGATATAGTCATACCTCACCTGAAAAGGTGCAGGATAATAAACATGGATCTCTAGTTTATTATTCGTTAAATGGGTAGTTTTATAACTACTTAGGGAGAAGGACCTCAACTCAGCCTTAATTGAGTTATATTCAAAGGCTAAAGAGGTAGAAAAGCCCTTCGACTTAGCAGAGGCTAAACAATTAGTCATATTATTATCCTCAATACATCGTAATTCTTTTACAAGCACTAATTTAAGGCGCCAATTCGTATTTATTAATACTTATGTTCACAAACATGTTTTCTCCGAAGGGGCCTCCCGGCCTGGAAAACTCTGCTCAGGGTCCCAGCGAAGATATTATAGTTCAGATAACTCTCCTAAATACCCACATCTTAATCCTCATTGAATAACCGGTTTCACATTTTTTTATATATATAAAAAAAGCACCCAAAGGGTCGACGCTGAGGGAAGTTTCGGGGTTAAAATTTTTAAATCTAAAGGATATAGATCAGGTTGACGAATAAACCCATTTTTTCAAATTAAATTAAATATTCGAGATTTACAAATATTAAACCGAATTCAGGTATATTTTAGGGGTGCTGGTATAATTAGTTTTGAGAAGAATTTTGCTAAATTAATTATAACAAAGCCTAATGATCTTCTCGCGATAGTAATACCGCATTTTATAACTTATCCCTTATTAACTCAAAAATACGCAGATTTTGAGCTCTTTCGTCAAATTATTTTAATTATGTCTGTTAAGGGTCATAGAACTGAGGAGGGATTTTTAAAGGTTATTAATCTCAGGTATAACTTGAACAAAGGAATATCTGAAGAACTAAAAGAATTGTATCCGAATCTCGTACCCGTGGACAGACCTTTTGTACCCGAAAGGGATATATCTCCAGAATGGTTAGCAGGGTTCGTAGATGGAGAAGGTAGTTTTAATGTAATAGCGACAGAGACAAAAACCAGTTCGCCAACTACACCAGTTAGTAGAAAAGTATGATTATATTTTCAAATAACTCAACACGGTCGAGACATTTTACTGATGGAAAGAATAGTAGCAACCCCCTTTTTTTTTTGAAAAAAAGGGGGTTGAAACACACCTACTTTCAATACTGTTGATTACAAGTTAGTTGAATTTGATAAAATGGAGAATATAATTATACCGATTTTTTTTTAAAAAAATTGATACCCCTTACAAAGTGCTAAATTATTTGACTTGCAATGTTTTATAGATGCCGCCGGTATAATAAAACAAAAATCAGGACGGAGTTGAACACTTGAACAATTTAATAAGATTAAAAGTATTCAGAGTGTAATGAATAAATACACCAAAGAGTCCAACCCGCAAGGGGTGGTGGACACCCGGGTGTCTTTAGATGTCGAAAATAGTGATAAATAATAGTACCCTAATACTATAATATTTAATACTCTGTTTCTATTTCGTTAACAGTAAGTACCTTATCTACGATATTAAGCTTTTAGGAAGTGCTAACATAAAAAAATTCCTTCTATTTTGCAGAGGCTAAGGCCCTGACTAATAAAATATGATTCGGTCTCTTTAAATATCACTAATTGCTGGAAACTCCTTCGAAGGACAATCAGCAGGAAACCTTATAAGGTATCTTCAGAGACTACACGTGATACATCTTTTTTAATAAAATGGGTGAAGATATAGTCCAACCTTATATGTGAATATAAGCTAATAAAATTTTTAATTTATTTAGGAATCAGAGTTAGAAGAATTGGTTTTTGCTAATTCTAACCTGGTGATTCCACGTTGAAGAACCTTAGGTTCTTCACTATTTTCTAGTTGTAGATCTTACTCTACATCAATTTCCATGCGGAGCAAGCATACTTCTGGAAGATCAAGCCTCCAAAAAAATGCAGCACACAACCAACCAGATGACTCAGACATAACACCTAAGCCTATTTTAACGCTAAATTTAGATAACACTGGTTGTATAAAATCATATGAAAGTATATTAAAGGGTAAAGGTGGTATTTACTCTTTGGTCAACACAATTAATGGCAAGCGGTATATTGGAAGCGCTAAAGACTTTTTTGTAAGACTTAATCAGCATCTAAAACATAATAGACTTAGCAACATTGCCCTACAGAAAGCATTTGCTAAGTATGGATATGAAAACTTTAAAATTTGCGAGCGGAGCGGTGGTTTTAATACAGTTAAAATAAAAAACTTGGAATCAGAAAAATTAGCCAGTGGTTTTATGACAGAACATCATCAAGCCTGAGTTATTCTATTTTTCCTTATTACTTTATTTCCTTTTATTTTAATAGAAACAGGGTTTATTTATAATTTCGACACCTTATCTAATAATTCCTATAATTCACTAATGTTGCTACCTTTCTCCCTTGGTTTAAAAAAGGATAACACATTGATTAAGTTTCGCAATATGACTGATTATGAATTTAAACAATGGCTTGTAGGATTTATAGATGGAGAGGGATGTTTTCGAATTGCCATCAATAATAAGAATAAAGTTATTAGTTTTAATCTTACTATTGGACTTCATGTTGACGACCTAGAGGCCTTGGAGTTTATTAGAAATAGGTTAAAGTGCGGTAATGTTTTTATAGACAAAGGAGTTACTACTTTTCATTTGACAAAGATTAATGATATCCAAAATATTTTAATTCCTTTATTGGATGAATTCCCTTTAAACGGTGTAAAATATTTGGATTATTTAGCATTTAAACAAGCCATTAATATAAAATTAGATTCTCTAGTTAAACAGTCTGATAAGCTAGAGTTAATTACTCAAATAAAAAATAGAATGAATACTAGAAGAGTAGATTTTACTATGTCTTCATCTCACACAATAAGAATAACACCTTATTGGTTATTAGGTTTTATTGAAGGAGAAGGTTCTTTCTTTTTTAATTATACAAACATGGGTGTTGGTTTTAGTATTACTCTTACTTCTTCTCAAGCACCTTTAATAAATGCAATAAAAAATTTCCTAGATTCTTATTTAATTGAGGATGTTCATTTAAAAGCATCTCCGGTATATAAAGAAATAATTAGTCAAAGAACTAGTTTACATACTAAAAAAAAATCCACAGAAAATGCTAATACTGCGATTATTCTTCAACTTAAACGAGTAAATTTTATCTTGGATAAATTTATACCTTTGCTTTCTAATCTTAGTTTTGTAACTAAAAAATACCAAGATTTTTTGGATTTCTGATTTATTGCTTATTTAATTTATACAGGAAAGCATACTACTCAATCGGGAAAAGAACTGATAGTTAAATTAAGTAAAGGTATGAATAACTATCGCCTATCTACACTTAAAAGTTTAAATAAAGAATCTATATTACCTAGTTTAATTGATGAAGTATTAGGAATGGATGATATTTATGTAAAAAACCAAGATATGTTACGTATAAACTCATCAACTCGAACACTAGTAAAAGCACAGCTTTTTTATATATTAGCTAAAGGTAATAATGGAAAAATTCTAATTTTTAAAGACTCGAAAACTTGCGGAGATTATTTTGGTTTTGGTTATCAAGCTATAAATATTAAAATGAATAAAGGAGTTTCATTTATAGATTCAAATAATATTGAATATAAGTTATACCGTAGACCTCTGTAATAATAATCAGAATAGTGCAGGGTTAAATTTACTTGTATGAAATAGTAGCTTTTACTAGGAATCGCTAAGCAGCTTTTTACAAAGTTTTTAAATATTTAACTACGCTCCGCTATAAAATATATATATATTTTATACGTTTCTTAGCCGAAGGAAGAACCTCAGGAATAACCCCAACCACATGACCCCCCCCCTTTTCTATTTTGTAATTTTTAAATAAAAAAGGGGGGGGGATTGGGTGGGGTCGAGGTTCGGGTACGAAACTCGCCTCCGGTAGCTCCGCGTACCGGAGTACATTTCACTCGGCCCGGCGCATGAAAGCAGAATCATTAGCCATAAATCTTTATCTATGCTAGAGACTAGTTATCTCTCTAAATTCTCCCTTAAAACTCTGTATAATTTTAGTGTTATTGCCCATAATAATTTAGGGTATAAACATACAGAGGAAACTAAGTTAAAGATTAGTAAACCAGGGAAGAAAAATCCTATGTTTGGTAAAAGTCATAATGAGAATACAAAGGCTATGATGAGTGAAAAAAAGAATAAATATCCTTTAGGTGTTGGAATTTTTGACTTGGGAGGTAATTTGATCTCTAAGTTTAAAAATAATGTAGAATTGGCTAAACATTTAGGTATATCAAAACAAACTGTGGGTAAATATTTAAATTCTAAGCTCGTTTATCAAAATACTTATTATTTTAAGCCTATAACCTAGCGCAGCTACTAAGAGCTTGCTGCTTAAAGGTCCGTATATTACATGGTTGTTAAGTTATAAATTGGTCTGGCTAAGGCCGCCCGCCTAGCATACCGCGCTTTAGCGCGGTATGCATACCAGTTGCAACTAGGTATCCTTTATTTTTTTTTTATTATTTTAGTTTTTAGTCGCCTACCTAAAGCTTCGTTTTAGCACCGCTAATTTTTTTTTACGAGGGCTAACTAAGAATGCTAAACTTATTTTAGCTCTCTCTAGTTTAGTTAGTTTGACGAAGGGGCGCTTAAGGTCCTCCTTAAGCAGGTTGCGAAATATCCTGAGGATCGACTAAAAATTAAATAAGTAAAAACCAAAAAAATTTAGCTAGGAGCTAGACCATCGCGAACACGGTAATTATCCAAGATAATTAGTTTTTTTTAAATGAGTGGTTATATATATATAACAAAAAATTTTTTAACGCGAGAGCTTCGCGCTTCGCCCCCCGGAGGATTAGAAAATAAATAAGAATTAGTAAAGACAAAGGAATCAGAATTAGTCAGTGGTTTTATGACAGAACATTCATCGGTAATATTTGTATTCTTTTTTCTCGCTGAGTGAAGAGCCCTTAAGCAAGGCTCAAAATACTCTAAAGTAGCCAAACTCCGGGTAAATCCTAAGAGCTCAGAATACTAACCTACCCTAGGGGTGGAGGACAGAGTAATTACCTGTGTATAGTAACAAGTTCTGAAATTTTACGAAACCTCGCCGCCGCTACAAATTTTTTTTTTAACAGGTTAATAACATTACCCCTCGGGGGTAATGTTATCAACTGCGTAGCGGCTGCGAAAAGACATGCATACATGCATGTTTTTTCCGAGTAAATATTTATATTTACACATTTTTAACACAAACCTTGTCCCCCCCCCCCAACCCCCCCCCCGATCGATCGGGGGTTGGGGGGACAGGTTTGTGTCAAAAATTATTCGGGCAGTCCTAGGGACCTCGTAAGAATGGTGATTCGCGGATCTAAAATACCTTTTAATCGTCTGTAGCAGGCTAGGTTAAAGTGTAAAAGAGCAACGAGTAGACGGTTACTCGCTATCTATTAGGCTAAAACCTCTAATACCTCTTGATTATAGAGGATAGATAGATAGTGTAAGGTGTACTCTAGTAGCCAAATAAATGAGGTGTTATGTATTCAGCTTATACCTAAATTCTTTAAAAGTTATTTTTTATTTATGCGCATATTAACAAAGCTATACCTTTTTTTCTAGCGTAGCTTGTAAAAAAAATAATTTATTTTTTACGCGTTTTTAACACAAACCTTGCCCCCCAACCCCCCCGATTGGGGGGGGACAGGTTTGTTAGGCGGAGCCTACAAAAACTAATCCTCTCTATATCCTTAAATATAATAATCAACCCTTAACGTAATTTGTAGGGGTGGCGAAGCCTCCCCACTACACGCTGTAATAATCAATTACTGTTTTGCTAGCCTTAATTTATTACATTTTTTTTATTTATCCCCCCCCCCCCCCCCCCCCCCCTTCTTATCTTTTCGTT
>Ga0210402_10006305_pt1 | contig 10524 bp, 7 predicted proteins | sample IncBWC7MmetaG_FD_161055 | JGI IMG/M metagenome (GOLD analysis project Ga0210402, IMG submission 161055) | Forest soil microbial communities from Barre Woods Harvard Forest LTER site, Petersham, Massachusetts, United States - Inc-BW-C-7-M | ecosystem: Environmental > Terrestrial > Soil >...
CGTGGGACGCAAACCTTTTTCACGGCGCAACGAATGAAACCGCTTCACGAAATTTTCCAAATCTTCGCTCGTGGCGGGATTGATGATGCGGATGCCTTCGAGCGGGATGTCCAGGCCCTCCGCGACTTCTTTTATTTTCGCGTGGTCACCAAGCAGAATGGGGGCACCAAGCCGCAGCGCGTGAAACTGCCGCGCCGCCTGCAAAATGCGCGGTTCCTCGCCTTCGGGGAACACGACCCGCTTGGGATGCCGCTGCAATTTTTCGATGACATTGCCGATGAAACGCATGAGCGTAGTTTCAAGTTTCAAGTTTCAGGTTGCAAGTTGAAATCCTCCTCATCGTCATGCTCGTTCTCATTCTCAAAAGCTCGCTTCCAATCGAGGATGACGATGAGCAGGAGGATGAGAATGATTTGAACCCGCATTGACTTGAACGCAAACGGCGGGTAATTTCCAACCTTCAATGCTGGATTCAATCGAAAAACTTCTTATTTTGCAGGATCGCGACCGCAAAATTAACCGCGTGCAACAGGAACTCGCCCAGATCGCGCCGGAACGCGAAAACCTGCGCGGTCGTGCCACGGCGACGCAAACACAACTCGACGCCGCGAAAACTCGCGTCAAGCACATCGAGTCCGAACGCAAGCAGCGCGACCTTGAAGTCGAGGCCAAGAAATCCCAGATCGAGAAATATGCCAACCAGCAGTTGCTGACGCGCAAGAACGAGGAATACAAGGCGCTCGCCCACGAGATCGAGATGGCGAAGGCGGCGATCTTCAAGATCGAGGACGCGGAAATCGTCCTGATGGAGCAGGCCGAGGCCGCGCAGAAGTATGTCGTGCGCGCGACCGGCGAGGCGAACGAGGCGAAAAAACTGGCCGACAGCCAGATCGCCGAACTCGGCCAGCGCGAGGAAAATTTCAAGAAGGAACTCGCCGAGCTGCAACAGGGCCGCGCGGAACTGGCGGCGGCGGTGGACGAAGTCGCGCGCAGCCGCTACGACCGGATTTTGAAGAGCAAGGGCGACAACGCGGTGGTGGGCATAGACCACGGCGTGTGCGGCGGTTGCCACATGAAATTGCAGCAGCAGTTGCTCGTGATGTGCCAGGCGCAGAAGGAGCTGGTGACCTGCTCAAGCTGCGGCCGGATTTTGTATCACACGCGCGACATGGAACTGACGGGCGGTGATTAGAAATATTTGTTGCTGTGCTGGGAATTCCGCCAATTGAATCAGCCGAAACTGCCGTGCGGGTGCAAATCGTAAAAGACGCGAAGGGCATCAAATGAACAAACTTGGCGGCATTACAATCATAGACGCTATGAAGCGTCTTATCCTCATTTTTGCAGAGAAATCCACAGACCGCAGCACTCTTGACGAGTTATATCAGATGGCTGATGACCGTGGCAGTTGGAACCGTGCACACGATTTATTTCAACGTATCCGTCGCAAGACTTTGGATGCAGAGCGGCGAGGAGCCACAATCTTTGTGGTTCAATATGCATTTGAGGAAGCGTGCGCCAAGACCCTTTACAACCTTCCCCTAAGCCCTGCGCCATTTGACCCAGATTCACCGTATTGGATTATTCCGAATGCTTTGGTAACAGCACGACATTTTGGGATTGATACAAACGAGATTATTTCAGCCGTGATTTCAAATTAGGACAACGCCTAATTTTTTAAGTCGCTTGAGAAATCCGGCAGGTTAGTTTATTCTAAAGCTGGTTTTGGAAGGGCGGAGAATCGCTCCCGGCGCAAGCCGGGGGAGGAAAGTCCGAACACCGCAGGGCGTGATGCCGCGTAACTCAAGTCTGTTTGATTGAGATATACTCGGGCGGCCAGTTGGAAGACCGGCCGACGGAAAGTGCCACAGAAAATTAAACCGCCGCCGTCTGTTTGAGGCGGCAAGGGTGAAAAGGTGGTGTAAGAGACCACCGCGCGAAGCGCAAGCGACGCGGCACGGAAAACCCCATCGGGTGCAAGGCCAAATAGGAAACCCAGGAGCGGCCCGCTCCGCGTTTCGTGAAAGCGAAACAGGTTTCGGGTATCGGTCGCTCAGACAAATGATTCTCTCCGCCGCAAGGCGCAGACAGAATTCGGCTTACAGCCCTTCCAAAATCAATTTCAATTTTTCTTTTCCCTCTACCCTCGGAGGGGAGAGGGTCAGGGTGAGGGGTGATTTTGTTTCGCGCCGCGTGCCCCCTCACCCCAGCCCTCTCCCCCAAGGGGGCGAGGGAGTAAAGTTTGAGTAATTTCCTATTTGAGATTCTTCGCGCCTCGGTTGGTATCCGTCGGTGAAAACTTTTTTGGCACCAGAACCGCCGGCGCGCTCACATTACCCAGCCGGTCCACGGCACGCAGTGAAATCGCGTCGGGATTTGAAATGTTGAGAGTGCGGCTGATTTGGCCCGCCGGTAAAATTTCGGTCGTCCAATTGTTGCTCGTGCAGATTTGTAAAAACCACCAGCGCGGCGGTTCACCGAACGGAGAAAACCATCGGACGGAAGTGACGGAATTTTCCGTGGCGGCAAATAATTTCGGTTGTTCCGGCGGCGCGGAATCCAGCCACGGCGAGGTGGGTACGAGCGCGGGCTGCGCGTATTGTGATTGCACGGCGGCGGCGAGCGCGGGATTTTCCGCGACGCTGCGCAGGTGATAATGGATTTCGCCGCTGACGCTGCTCTGCGCGCGGACGGTCTGGATCTGACGTGTGATTTCATCCACCGGAAATTTTTCACCGGCGGCGGCATCGTTCAATGCCGCATAGACGTGGCGGCCTTTGGAATTTTGCGCGCGCCACCAGTTGAAAAGAACCGGAAAGCTGTGGTCATGATCCGCGATGGCCCAGTAAAGCTGCGGCGCAAGAAAATCCACCCAGCCGCTGGCCAGCCATTGCCGCGCGTCGGCGTAAATTTTTGCGTAAGCGTCCAGCCCCTTGATTTGCGGAGGATTCTGCGGCCGCCAGATGCCAAACGGGCTGATGCCGAACTGCACCTGTGGTTTCGCGGCTTTGATTTCCTGCGAAATATTTTGGACAAATTGATTTACATTTTTGCGCCGCCAATCTTCGCGCGTCAGGCCGCCGGGCGCGCCATATTTTCTCCAGCTTGCATCGTCAGGAAAATCCAGTTCGCGTCCGGCCCAGTCTTTTACGGGATACGGATAAAAATAATCATCGAAGACAATGCCATCCACGTCATAGCGTTTCACCACATCAAGGACGACGGCCAGCGTGCGCGCCTGCGCCTCCGGTTCGCCGGGGTCGAGCCAGACTTGGTCGGCATAGTGGCGGACCAGTTCGGGACGCGTCCGGGTGATGTGATTGGGCGCGGGCGGCGACTTGGTGGACGGATGCGCGGCGCGGAAGGGATTGAACCACGCGTGCAACTCCAGTCCACGCTTGTGCGCCTCGGCGATGGCGAACGCGAGCGGGTCGTAAAATGGTTCCGGTGCCCTGCCCATCACACCGGTGATGCGGTCCGACCACGGTTCGAGCGTTGAAGGATAAAAGGCGTCACACGCCGGCCGCACCTGAAGAAAAACGGCATTGAGGTGAAGCCGTTGTGCGTGGTCGAGGAGTGAAAGCAATTCCGCCTTTTGCTGCGCGACCGGCAAACCGGGTTTGGACGGCCAGTCGGGATTCGTCGCAACCTCGGTGATCCACGCGGCGCGGAATTCGCGCGCGGGTGGCGGCGGAATAATCGCGCCCGGTTCGTAGCTGATACTTGCCGCGAAAATCAGCGCGGGCAGCAGCGACAAAATGGTGGCGAGAATAAATTGTTTCCGGTTCATGTCGTTGCCAGATGAGACGCGGCCAATAGCGTTTTGGCAACGGTTTTCTGCGTTTTTGTGGGCGATTTGACAAAGAATGAAAGTTGTGGTTTACTCGTTCCGTTGCAGCCGAAATCCGGCTTCCTTCCTGGAGCCGGATGCGGGAGACCCAAAATCCTCAAGCGATTGAGGACGGGGCGAACGAAGTCAGGCAACTGATTTCAAGGCCACTTTCAAGGCCAAGCCCGACAGCTAATCTCGTAGGCAATTGGAAGGGCGATCCTCTAGCTCCCGCGTGTGCGGGAAACCACGGTCACCCCAAGTAAAACTATTGCGGCGTTGTCGCGTTCATCGTGGCCGCGTTGCGTGTATTTGGACAATCATATGCTTGATGTGATTTACATCGGAATTGCAGTTGCGTTTTTCGCCGCATTCGCGCTTTACGCGGTTGGCTGCGAAAAACTCTAATCAAACTTTTATGGAAAACATCATTCTTGGGATCATTTCCGTCGCGCTTTGCGGCTATCTGATTTTCGCAATGGTGCGGCCGGAAAAATTTTAACAACGGGAAAATTTTATGAACGCCCATCATTGGCTGGAACTCGTGATTTACCTCGGCGCGCTTGCGCTCGTCACCAAGCCGCTCGGCATTTATCTCGGCCGTGTGTTCGATGCGAATGGCCGCACCTGGCTCGACCCGATTGTGCGCCCGCTGGAAAAACTCACTTACTGGATTTTCCGCGTTGACCCGGCGAAAGAGCAGGGCTGGAAACAATATGCGTTTGCGATGCTGATTTTCAGTTTGGTAAGTTGTCTTTTCACTTACGCCATTTTACGCCTGCAGGATATTTTGCCGCTCAATCCGCAAAAATTCAGCGCATTGTCGCAGCATCTCGCATTCAACACCGCCGTCAGCTTCACGACAAACACGAATTGGCAGAGCTACGCCGGCGAATCCACGATGTCGTATCTCTCGCAAATGGTCGCGTTGACCATCCACAATTTCTTCTCGGCTGCGGTCGGCATCGCCGTTGCAGCCGCACTTGTGCGCGGCATTGCGCGGCACACGGCCACGACCATCGGCAACTTCTGGGTGGATTTGACGCGCATCACTTATTATTTGCTGCTGCCGATCTGCCTTGTGTTCGCGCTGTTCCTTGTCTCGCAGGGAATAATCCAAAATTTCAAGCCTTACACGTCGGCGAAATTGATCGAGCCGCAAACCATTTCCGTCGCCAAAGTTGATGCGAATGGAAAACCAATTCTCGATGCCAAAGGAAATCCGGTGATGGAAAATCAAACGCTCGACACGCAGACGATTGTGCAAGGCCCGATGGCGTCGCAAATCGCGATCAAAATGCTTGGCACGAACGGCGGCGGTTATGTGAACGCCAACGCCGCGCACCCGTTTGAAAATCCCACGCCGCTCTCGAATTTTCTGCAAATGCTCGCGTTGCTGTGCATCGGCAGCGCGCTGACGTATCACCTTGGCCGCGAAACGAAAAATCAAAAGCACGGCTGGTCGGTCTGGTCGGCAATGTTCGCCATGTGTCTCGCCGGCGTTTTGTTTTGCTGGTGGGCGGAAGCGCGCGGCAATCCGATTCATCAGCAACTCGGCATTGCCGCAGCCGGCGGCAATATGGAAGGCAAGGAAGTTCGCTTCGGCATTTTCAATTCCGCGCTTTTCGCCACGGTCACAACCGACGCGAGTTGCGGCGCGGTCAATTCCATGCACGATTCGTTCACGCCGCTCGGCGGACTGGTGCCGCTCTTCAACATCCAGACCGGCGAAGTGATTTTCGGCGGCGTCGGCGCGGGACTTTACGGCATGTTGATTTTCGTCGTGCTGACCGTGTTCATCGCCGGGCTGATGGTCGGCCGCACGCCGGAATATCTCGGCAAAAAAATTGAATCCTACGACGTGAAAATGGTGCTGCTCGCGTTCGTGATTCTCGCGTTCATAATTTTAGGTTTCACGGCGTGGGCGTCGGTGAGCAATTGGGGAACTTCGAGCTTGGCAAATCAAGGCCCGCACGGCTTGAGCGAAATACTTTATGCCTTCACTTCGGGTGCGGGCAACAACGGCAGCGCCTTCGCCGGCCTCAACGCCAACACGCCGATGTATGACACGACGCTCGGCATTGACATGCTGCTCGGACGTTTCGGCATGATCGTTCCGCTGCTCGCGCTCGCCGGTTCGCTCGCGAAGAAAAAAATTGTTCCCGCCAGCGCCGGAACTTTTCCCGTGAGCGGCTTCACGTTCGTCGCGCTGCTCGTCGGCACGGTCATTTTGGTCGGCGCGCTGACGTTTCTGCCCGCGCTGACGCTCGGCCCGGTCGTCGAGCATTTCCTGATGTTGAAAGGCAACCTGTTTTAACCCGAAATTTTTATGTCAACGAAATCCGTTTCCCTGTTTGAGCCAAAAATTCTTTTGCCGGCGCTCGGCGAAACTTTTCTCAAACTCGACCCGCGCCTGATGGTGAAAAATCCCGTCATGTTCGTCACGCTCGTCGGCGCGGCCATCAGCACCGTGGAGATTTTCCGCTCGCCCGGCCAGACTTTGTTCGTCGCACAGATCGCGATCTGGCTTTGGTTCACGGTGCTATTCGCGAACTTCGCCGAGGCCGTCGCCGAACGCCGCGGCAAGGCGCAGGCCAAATCACTCCGCGCCACGCGCACGCACACCAGCGCCAACAAAGTTTCCGGCGACGGAAAAATTGCAACCGTAGATGCCGACTCGCTGCGCAAAGGCGATGTCATCGTCGTTCGCACCAACGAAATCATTCCCGCCGACGGTGAAATCATTCTTGGCGCGGCGACCGTGGATGAATCGGCCATCACCGGCGAATCCGCACCGGTCATCCGCGAGGCCGGCGGCGACCGCAGCGCCGTCACCGGCGGCACGCGCGTGCTTTCGGACGAGATCAAAATCCAGATCACCGCCAATCCCGGCGAAGGCTTTCTGGACCGCATGATCGCGCTGGTCGAAGGCGCGAGCCGCCAGAAAACGCCGAACGAAATTGCGCTCACCATTTTGCTCGCGGCGCTCACGATTGTGTTTCTGCTCGCGGTCGTGACGCTGAAACCGCTGGGCATTTATTCCGGCGTGAACTTTTCAAACGCCGTGCTCATCTCGCTGCTCGTCTGCCTGATTCCGACGACCATTGGCGGCCTGTTAAGCGCCATCGGCATCGCGGGCATGGACCGTTTGCTCCAGAAAAATGTTCTCGCCATGAGCGGTCGCGCCGTCGAGGCGGCGGGTGACGTGGACGTTTTGCTGCTCGACAAGACCGGCACCATCACGCTCGGCAACCGCCAGGCCACCGCATTTGTGCCCGCACCCGGCGTAACGGAACAGGAACTGGCCGACGCCGCGCAGCTCGCGTCGCTGGCCGACGAAACGCCCGAAGGCCGCAGCATCGTCGTGCTTGCGAAAAATTTCGGCATTCGGGCGCGGACCATCCACGATCTGCCCGGCGCGCTGTTCATTCCGTTCACCGCGCAGACGCGCATGAGCGGCGTGGATTTGGAATGGGGAGCGCACGCCTCTGGCGTGCTGGTCGAGACGTCCCGCCGAGACTTTCATCCGATTGACCCCGCGCAAAGTGTGGAAGATGTTCGGCGCGACGCCGAACACGGCACGCGGGACGCGTGCGCTCCCCAAATCATTTCCATCCGCAAAGGCTCGGCGAACGCCATCCGGCAGTTCACCGGCGGAATGCTGCCGGCGGACGTTGAAAAAATTGTGGAGGCGATTTCGTTTTCCGGCGGCACGCCGCTCGTGGTCGCCACGCGCGAACGCGCGCTCGGTGTTATTCATCTGAAGGACATCGTCAAAGGCGGATTGGCCGAGCGCTTCAAACGTTTTCGCGCGATGGGCATCCGCACCGTGATGATCACCGGCGACAATCCGCTGACCGCCGCCGCCATCGCGCAGGAGGCCGGCGTGGATGATTTTCTCGCCGAGGCGAAACCGGAGGACAAGCTCGCGCTCATCCGCAAGGAACAGACCGGCGGCCGCATGGTCGCGATGATCGGCGACGGCACCAACGACGCGCCCGCGCTCGCGCAGGCCGACGTCGGCGTGGCCATGAACACCGGCACGCAGGCCGCCAAGGAGGCCGGCAACATGGTGGACCTGGATTCCAATCCGACGAAGCTGCTGGAGATCATCGAAATTGGGAAGCAGCTTCTCATCACGCGCGGCTCGCTCACGACGTTCAGTATCGCGAACGACGTGGCGAAATACTTCGCCATCATCCCGGCGATGCTCATGGTGACGTTTCCCGTCATCGCGCCGCTGAACATCATGCATCTGCACAGCCCGGACAGCGCGATTTTGAGCGCGGTCATTTTCAACGCGCTCATCATCATCGCGCTGATTCCGCTGGCGCTGCGCGGCGTGAAATTCCAGGCGCTCGGCGCGGCGGCGATACTGCGGCGCAACCTGATGATTTACGGCGTCGGCGGCGTCATCATCCCGTTCGTCGGCATCAAATTGATTGATGTCATCGTTGCCGGTTTGCATCTGGCGTAACTCAACACTCGAAAATTATGAAAAATATATTTGCTGAATTTGGCCGCTCGATTATGGCGACAATTTTCTTCGCCGTTGTATTATGCGGCATTTATCCATTGATTGTTTTTGGCGCGGCGCAATTATTTTTTCCGCATCAGGCCGATGGCAGTTTGCTCGTGGACAAATCCGGCGCGATTCGCGGCTCGGCATTGCTCGCGCAAAATTTCACCGGTGCGCAATATTTTCATCCGCGTCCGTCGGCGGCTGGCGCGAACGGTTTTGACGCCACGAGTTCCAGCGGCAGCAACCTTGGGCCGACCTCGTCGAATCTCGTTGCGAATATCACGCAAAACATCGCCAATTACCGCGCGGAAAATAATCTGGCGACGGACAAGCCGGTTCCCGCCGATGCCGTGACCGAATCCGCCAGCGGCCTCGACCCGCACATTTCTCCGGCGAATGCGGAAATTCAAATCCCGCGCGTGGCCAAGGCGCGTGGTATTTCAGAAGAGCAATTACGCAAACTCGTCCACCAGAACACGAGCGGGCGCGACCTCAGTTTGTTCGGCGAGCCGCGCGTGAATGTGATGACGTTGAACTTCGCGCTCGACCAGTTGCCGCAAAAATAGTTTCTTTGCGGCATGGAATCGCCCGCGATTGAACGGTTGAAGCCGGAGGATTTTCTCCGGCTCATCGAGAAAAGCCGCCAGGGCAAATTGAAAATTTATCTCGGCCATGCGGCCGGCGTCGGCAAAACCTTCGCGATGCTCGAGGAAGCGCACCGACTCAAGGCGGCGGGTGTGGATGTCGTCGTTGGCTGGATTGAAACGCATGGACGCAAGGAAACCGAGGCGCTGATCGGCGATCTGGAAATCATTCCGCGCAAAAAAGTCCCCCACGCGGGCAGCACGGTCGAGATTCTCGATGTTCCGAAAATTCTTGAGCGCAAGCCGACGGTTTGCGTCGTGGACGAACTGCCCTTCAGCAATGTCGCCGGTTCGTCCAATCCCAAGCGCTATCTTGATGTGCAGGAACTGCTGCTCGCCGGCATCAACGTCATCACCGCGCTAAACATCCAGCATCTCGAAGGCTTGCACGACACCGTCATGCGCGCCACGGGTGTGGACGTGCGCGAGCGCGTGCCCGACCGCTTTGTGCTTGAAGCCGACCAGGTCGTGAACATTGATCTGACCGCCGAGGAATTGCGTGAACGACTGCGGCTGGGGAAAATTTATCCCGCCGACCGCGCCGCCGCCGCGCTGGAAAATTTTTTCACCGAGAACAATCTGAACGAGCTGCGGGAACTGGCCTTGCGCGAAACCGCCAACGCGTTGGATCAGCGCCCGCGCGTCGGCGCAAAGTCGCCGACGGAGGTCAGCGAAAAAATCGCCGTGTTCATCAGCACCAACCCCGTGACGACGGCGAAGCTGCTGCGCGTGACCTCACGACTGGCGGGCCGGCTGAACCGTGAATGGATGGCGGTTTATGTCCGGCGCAAAAAGGAAGACCCCATGCGGATACCCTCGGATTTGCAGCGGCAATTCATGCAGAACGTCCAGCTCGCGACCGAACTCGGCGGCAGCGTCACGGTTTTGGAAAGCGAAAATGTCTGCCAGGCGTTGTTGAAGTATTGCCGTGAAAACGATGTTAATCTCGTCGTGCTCGGCACAAGCGAGCGGCGTTGGTGGCAGTTCACGCGCCCGCATGTCATTGAATTTTTCATGCACCACGCACCCGGAATTGACCTGCATATCGTTGATCCCACCGGCTGACACGCCTCATGTAATGATGTTTTCAATGTTGTCGTCGTCGGATACCTTGTCCGCCATTGGAAGGGCGATCCGCTGGAGCCGCGCATGCGAACTTCACATTCACCCGTAACCACCGCGCTCAAATGCGGCTGAAGAAATTTTTTTACAAAAATGCGCAATTGGTTTGGTTCGGTAAAAAATGTGGTGATCGGACGGGCGCGGAATCTTTCCGACGCCAGTCTGTTCCATAAAACATCGCTTATTGCCTTGCTCGCGTGGGTGGGGCTGGGCGCGGATGGATTGTCCTCATCATGCTACGGGCCGGAAGCGGCGTTTACGGCATTGGCCGACCACACGTTTTTGAGTTTGTTCGTGGCGGCGGCTTCCGTGCTGACCATCGTGGTCATCTGCGCGAGCTATTCGCAGATCATCGAACTGTTTCCGACGGGCGGCGGCGGTTATCTCGTCGCCAGCAAATTGTTATC
>Ga0210402_10006307_pt1 | contig 10522 bp, 9 predicted proteins | sample IncBWC7MmetaG_FD_161055 | JGI IMG/M metagenome (GOLD analysis project Ga0210402, IMG submission 161055) | Forest soil microbial communities from Barre Woods Harvard Forest LTER site, Petersham, Massachusetts, United States - Inc-BW-C-7-M | ecosystem: Environmental > Terrestrial > Soil >...
TTCCCCGCCGGTAGTGCAATTCGGAAGTAATCCGTCCCCTTGAGCACATAGACGGGCTTCGAGGACCACAAGCCGACTTCTGGGGCGTCAGCGAGATTCATTTGTCCGATTACAGACTTGAGGCCGGCATAATTTCCGAGTACCCGTCATCCATAAACTATGGGCAAGACGATCAGGGTGATCCGATTCGACGAGGTGTTTTCACCTCCGAGGATGGTAGGCGTTCCGTCGCGACCTTGCATTCGTGCCGCCAGGTCATCGGCATCCTAGCTGCAAACACGCCGGAAAGAACTCGTTACTGCGACAGTCCCACTCGCTGCACCAGATCTTTAAAACGAGGGTCGGAGCGCAGGGAGTCGAACTCTGGCTCGACTCCAAGTTGGAGCACGGTATATGAATGCTCATCGTAACCTTTGTTCAGCCACGCGATCGCTTTCGAGTTCTCTCCCAGACCAACATAGATGGCGGCGACATCGTGGGATGCCACATACTTCTTCCCCGAGATCACCTTGAGCTGATGCAGAATGCGCAAGGCTTCGTTCCTGTCGCCGGCCCTCGCGTACGCATACCCGAGCCAGGCCATGTAGAACGGATGACTCCCCGACAGCCTGGTCGCTGTTTGAGCCTCGACGATCGCTTGCTCCATGTTGCCCTTCTGAACGTAAGCCCGCCCTAGATACAGGTGCGCTATCGCGAAGTTCGAGTCCATCTCCAGAGTCCTCTGGAACTGGTCGATGGCTTGGTCATTGTCCCGCTCGACATACAGAATCCAACCGGCAACCACGCTTATGGGGAGCGAGAGTGGATCGACTTCCCGAGCGCGCTTTATCTCAGCCAGAGCTTGATCCCCGCGCCCTAGTGCCGCCAATTCTTCTGCGTACCACGCGTGGGCCGTCGCGTAGCTCGGGTTAAGCTCGATGGCCCTCCTGAATTCTTTCTCGGCACCTGACTTATCCCACTCATATTCCCATTGGTAGGCTCCGAGCGACGTGTGGGCTTCAGCGAGACTTTCGTCGAGCTCTAAGGCCTTGAGGGCCGCCGCATGCACTTTGGGAAAGGCTTGAGTCGGAGGGAGGAACCGATGCCCGTTCAACACAATGTAGGATTCCGCCAGCCCGGCGTATGCGACGGCGTAGTTTGGGTCTATCCGCGTCGCCTGCTCGAAATAGTCGATGCCCTTTCTCACGCCGTCTTCGCTCCTCTTGTTCCAGAAATACCGGCCCTTCAGGTAAGCCTCATGCGCCTCGGGACTGACAGGCCGAGCGCTTGCCAAAGGACTCTTTTCCGGGTTAGTCACTTTGATCTGAATCTCCTTAGCGATGTCACCCGACACTTCGTTCTGCAGCGCCAGTACATCCCGCAGATCGCGCTCATAGCTTTCCGCCCACAAGTGCCGGTCAGACCGACCGTCGATCAACTGCGCCGTAATTCGAACCCGGTTGCCGGAACGCGTGACCGTCCCTTCCACCACCGCATCTACGCCCAGTTCTCGTGCGATTTCTGGCAGAGGCCGCTTCGTATCCTTGTACCGTTCTACGGACGTATGTGAAGTTACCCGTAGTCCCCCGAACTTGGCGAGCTCGGTAATCAACTCGTCAGTCATGCCATCGCTGAAGTACTCCTGCTCGGAATCATGGGAGAGATTATGGAGCGGCAGCACGGCAAGCGATTCGATCCCACGGGCGCTGGTCGCCCTGCTCGACTGCCGCTGGCGGAGATGGCCCCAGTCCAATGCAAGTGCGAGAGTGAGTGCAACGGCAGCGGTTGTCATGAAGGCCAGCCCATAGCGCAGAAGCAGTCGCCGCCGGGGTGGCAGGGGCGTGAGCGACGGTGCTGGTATTTCGATTTGCGAAGGTGCCGCGCCGCTCACCGAAGCCGTAAAGCGGTAGCCCCGCTTGGGAAGGGTCTCCAGAAACCGGGGATGTTCCGCATCGTCTTCCAGGGCAGAGCGGATTTGACGGATAGCGAAGTTGAGTCCCTGTTCGAAATCTACAAATGTCTCGGAGCCCCAGACCTGCTGGGCCAGGTCTTGCCGGGTGACGATCTCCCCTGGCCGGCTTACCAGCAAGGCTAGAACTTTGGCGGGTTGAGGCTGGAGCTTTAAGGAAGTTCTATTGCGTCGCAGTTCTCCCGTACGCATGTCAAAGTCGAAGTCAGCGAAACGTACAACTGGGGAGGAACCAGGCTGCGTGGCCACGCGGGTCTCCTAAGGCGAGCCCGAACAAACTAGTTCTGGCATTATAGCCGACATCGCCAAGTCTTTGATTGTCTTTAAGTTGCTGCCCTCACAATAAACTCAGCAAAAACTCAGACCGGCTACATTGACCCCGGCCCCGCAAAGTTACATAAACGCAGACCTGATGGCGGATTTAGTCGGCACGTGAATCGACTTACACGGGGGAAATCATGCAGTTCACAAAAGCATGGAAAACGGTCTCAATTCTGGCGATGCTGTCGTTCCTAGTCGCAGGCGCAGCCGCGCAGAAAAACAGCAAAAAGCAGACTTGTCAATCGGTTGGCGGAATGTTGATGACAAACCTGGGCGCAATCGATGCCAGTACCACCATGGGTCCGGTGACCGGCGACTTGAAGGGGTCGGTTAGCGGCACCGTCGTGAGCACCGAGGTCGTGGGGAATAACCTGGTGTTCCACATCCAGCATCACTGGGTTACCGAATCAGGAGAGACGCTCGCTTTTGATCAGGCGACTGCCACCACGACACCAGTGGCCCCCGGCCTGTACGCAATCATCACATACCCAGTCCATCTCGCAGGCGGCACCGGCAAGTTCGCCCAAGCGACTGGAGATTTCAACAACATCGGGGAAGTTGACCTGAACAGCGGCCAGATCGTGCTGCGCTACTCCGGGCAGCTTTGTTCCCCGAAAAACAATTAGTCGACGCCCGAGTCTCATGGCGGGTGGGAAGGCAACAGTGTGTTTGTAGGATTCTTGGAGACAGGAGAGGAACATGACAACCAATTTGAAGCACGCCGCTGCATTGGTACTCGTGCTTGCCGGCTTGGGGGCTCTTACCGGAAGCAAAGCATTCAAACTGCATGCGAATCCCCAAGCTTGCACGACTGCGATCTTGCAGGGCGGATACGGGGCCGGCACCACCGGCCTGATCAACATTTCCAGTAATCCGAATGACATCAAGATCAAGACTTTTGTGCCCTTCGCAGAAGCGGTGTATTTCCTTTTCGACGGTCGCGGAAACCTCTCGGGCACTTCCACCGCGGATTTCGGAGGCTTCGTCTCTCCCGTTACTTTCACCGGCACCTATACGGTGAACACCAACTGCACCGGCAATCTCACGGTGGACGCCGGCGCAAACGGCATCGTTCACCGCGACCTCGTGATTGTTGACGCCGGCCGAGAGGTGGAGTTTGTGAGCACCGACCAAGGTGTAGTGATTGGCGGCTACATGAAGAAACAGCGCATCGGCGGGGAGTAGATCTGTCGTAGCGGCGAGTCCTTACGTCAAGGGAGACTCATCTATGAAAACCACAATCAACCACACACTATGGACGTTCCTTATGCTAGCGCTGGCCGCAAACTCCATCCAGGCTCAACAATGTTCAACCCGCACGACTGCCGGACGATACCTGGTGCGCTGTGATGGCTTTCTCACACCAGGGCCGAACGCTCCGCAACTGCCTGCGAAAACTTTGGCCACTGCCACTGCGGACAAGAATGGTAACTTCAACGGCAGCGGCACGGTCAGCCTTGGTGGCGTAACCGTTACGCAGACCCTGACTGGTACCGAGCAGATCAACCCGGACTGCACCGGCACCGTCACTTACTCGCAAACCATCAATGGGCAGCCGGGCCCGCCCATTAATATCATTTTTGTCGTCTCCGAAGGCGGCGACCAGATCGACGGACTGGTGACCGATGCTGGAAACACCTTTGCCTGCAAGCTCACCAGAAACCCAAGAAGGAATGCAAAGGAATAGTAGGCCCGCAAGAAATGGCGCTGCCGGACCGCGACTTGCGGAATGGCGAAATGCCTCTCTTGACCGGAAGTAACCGCATCTCCTTCAACCGTGCCTATCCTGGCGTGGATCAAGTACACTTTCGTCCAGCCGATCAATTTGGAAAGCCGCGAACGAGACGGACGAAGGGACACGTTTATGCGCAAACCAGCGATCCTTTTTGCCTGCCTGCTATGCTCCTGTAGTCTGGCCGCGACACAGGATGTGGACTTCAGCAAAGTTCAAATGAAGGTCACCAAAGTAGCTGGCAACGTCTACATGCTGGAAGGCGCAAACGCGGGCAACATCGCCGCATTGGTGGGTGATGACGGAATCGTGGTAATCGACGACCAGTACGCTCCGTTGGCGGAGAAGATTCAGGCCGCGCTCAAACGCATCACCTACCAGCCGGTGCGGTTTATCATCAACACGCATTACCACGACGATCACACCGGAAGCAACGCGTACTTCCAGAAGCAAGCACCCGTCATTGCGCATGACAATGTACGCAAGCGACTGGAGAGTGGCGGAGTTGCCGGTAATGGCAGCTCTGTGCGGTTCGACGCCAATGCCCAACCTAAAGAAGCGCTGCCCATCATCACATTCGACCATGATGTTACCATCCACTTGAATGGCGAGGACATCCGCGCGCTCTACTTTCCAGCCGGGCACACCGACGGCGACACCATCATCTTCTTTCCCAAGTCGAATGTCGTACACATGGGAGACGACTTCGGAACGTATGGCTTCCCCTTCATCGACATAGACGCCGGCGGCAACATCAATGGCATGATTAGTGCGCTGGAAACGGTGATCGCCCAGCTTCCGCCGGACGTGAAGGTGATTCCAGGACACGGTCACATCAGCAGCGTGGACGACATGCGAGTCTTTCTGGAGATGTTGAAAGAAACTCGCGCGGTCGTCCAGAACGCTTTGAATCTGAGTCAGACGTTGGAACAGATGAAGCAGGCGAAGATATTGGATCCGTGGAAGAAATATTCCGGGGATTTCATCAGCGAAGAAGCCTACCTGGAGACGCTCTACAATTCGCTGACCGGACAGAAAAACGGTAAGTTTATCAAGCACAACTAACCTCCCAATTGAAGGGCCCGTTTGAAGGCTTGGCAAGAGATATCGAATCGAATATCGCATTCTTATACGAATCGGAGCGCGTCCACAAGAAACGCGAACAACTAGCGGCTATGCCGCTTCGGCCGTATTGTCGGCTAGTCGGAAGCTGGCCAGAAAACGGGCTTCGAGGAGACAACTCAGGCTTCTCCGAAGGCGACTTCCAGCCCTGGAACATTTCCGGGCAGGCCGTAACTCGAAAGGAACTGAACTCGACGAATGCAACCGAATCACGCTTTCCAAACGGAACGATCCGGGCAGCTGTTGGCTTCGGATTTCAGGATCACTGTACTGCACTCATCGCTGGCTATCGCGCGATACAAATCCCTGAGATCTTCGTTTCGCAGTCGAGAAAAGCCCAAACGCTGTGAGCGTCGGCCTTAAGGTGCTTAGAATCGGTTACTACAGGACGAGCTGTCGCCCGCCGGAGGAAGATACAATGTGCATCTCCAAGAGTATCGGGCTAAACGCTCAGAATCAGAATGACGACGTCACCTTGATTCAAGCATTGTTGAACTTGAACCTTTCCCTGCTGCCGGGTGTGCCTTTCCTCACTGAGGATGGTGTGCTGGGCCCGCACTCGCAAGCGGTGATCCAGCAATTCCAGAATCTGGTGGCCACGCCTGGAGTCGCTTCTGGTGTCATCGATCCCGGTAGCGTCACTGTCACCGCGCTGCGAGCGGCTGTCGACGGCCAGTTTGGCTCCAACCTGCTGCACATCCTGATGCCCCTGTCTTCCCAGGAACAGGCGGATACCTTCGCCGCGCCGCTGACGGCTGCCATGGATGCCAATCAGATCAATACCCCGCTTCGTCAGGCCCATTTCCTCGCGCAGCTTGGTCATGAAAGCGGCAGTCTCCGTTTCACCGCTGAGCTGGCAAGCGGCGCAGCCTACGAGGGCCGCACTGATCTTGGCAACACGCAACCCGGCGATGGTCCGCGTTTCAAAGGACGTGGGCTGATCCAGATCACCGGCCGGACCAATTACACCAGCTATGGCAATGACAGAGGACAGGATTACATCACCGGCCTCAATCCCAATCTACTGGCCACCGATCCCAACATCGCGGCTGATTGCTCAGGTTGGTTCTGGGCGACACGGCACCTGAATGAGCTGGCCGATAACGATGACCTGCTTACCATTACGAAGCGGATAAACGGTGGCACCAACGGCCTTGACGACCGTGCCCGCCGCCTGAAACTTGCCAAATGCTTGCTTATCCCCTAGCCGCTATCATCGCGCTGCAAACCCTCGCCACCGTGCCTCTCGCGGGACCGCAATATGTCAAACGCTGCGATCCTTGCACGATCGTCCTTCACGACGGCAATCCGCCCGCTGACTTTCGTTTCGAATTGGAGACGGTTCCGGAGGGGCGTGTGGTGAAAGCCATCATCTTTGAGCGCGGAGGCCATGCCGTGCAGAAGCTGGACGTTCCTTCGATGACACCGCTCGCCCAAGATGAGTCCTTCTTTTTTGGGGCACAGGAAATTAACTTTGACGGCTGGCTCGACCTGTTGCTTATGACCGAACGGGGATCCGCCAACGCTAAGGCCCAGTACTGGGTGTATGACCCAGCGGCCGATCGTTTTCGCGACCTTGGAGAGTTTCCGATGTTTCGGGTGGATGCGGTCCACAAGCGACTGAGCACATACGTCAGCAATGGGCCCGCGGGACTTGATTTCGAAAAACGCGACTACGCCTTCGAGGGTAGTGATCTTATTGTGATGAGCGAAGAAACCCAGAAGCCCTCGCCCAGCCGTCCGGGATGGTATGTTCACGCTGTTCGCCGCCGCAAGGGTGGCAGGCTGGTAGTGGTCCTACGCCAGACAGTCAAGCAACCGCCCACACCATGACTGGTCTGCCTCGAGTCCATCGGCGTTGGCGCGGGAGTACCGATCAAGCCAAAAAAGACTCCGCGGCGAACCAGATTAGGTGCGAAAAGGGCAAACACTAGGAGTAACGCGCAGTCAGTTGCTCGCTTCCGCCTTCAAGTTCTTGACGAGCCGCTGAAACGGAGTCTGGTACGAGTCATTGTCTTTCCAGCTGCTGAAGGAGGGGATGACGTACTCTCGTATCTCGTGGGCCGAATCGACGCCTCAGTCGGCATCGAACAGCTGCAACTTCTTCATGTCCTCGGCAGGTACAAGCGTCATTGGGAACAACAGCTGCTTGCCTTCCCGGCCCTCCGTTCCCGCGCATGCGCAATTTCGTTTCGCACCAATCCTGGGCGCTCGGAAATAGTTTTTCCCTGGCTGCACCAGAGCGGTTCAGTTTGCGGGCGGCAAATTGGGACAGGTTTTGCGATAAGGTTGTTTGGGAATCCAACGCTCCCATTCATCGTGAGACAGATTTTGAGTTAGGCGGGCGCAGGCTTGGTCTCGCAGATCACCCGAACGCCAGAGCCAAAGCGCGGCGGACCGCTGGTCGTATCCAGCGAGCACCTCGCGGCCGTCGGGACTGAAAGCGGCGACCCGGAGGTAGCCCGCATCGGGGAGTTGTGCCACGCGAGCGCCGGTGACGGCATCCCACACGGTGAGGTGTCCGTGAGTAACGGTGGCGAAGGAGGCAGAAGAAGGATCGGGAACGATTTGGTCAATGTCGCCGCCGGCAGTGAGCGAGAAGCGTCGCTTGCCGGACGGGATGTCCCAGGCTTGCAGATTTTCGCCTTGCGCGGTGAATAGGATTGTGCCAGACCGATTGAAGGCGAGGCGAGTCAATTGAGCGGGCAGGGGAACGCGGCTGACACGGGCTTTACTGACGACACTCCAGATATCGACCAAAAACTCGTTCGGCGGTTTATTTGTCTCAAAGGCCAACAGCCCGCCTTCTCCTGCAGTACGCAGCTGACCGGAAAGAGGGCCGTCCAGGGATGTGGTCTGTTGAAGGTTGGGCAAGGTATACAGGTGGATGATGCTGTCCCGTTGGCTGGCAAGAACCCTACCAGATGGGTCGATCCGCACTTCTCCGGGAACGTCAGGCAAGGCAGTGACCTTAGCCTGGTCAATGGCAATGAGGAACAGCTTGTTGCCCCACTGGGCAATCACGTCATTCGGATCAACGAAAAAGAGCTTGTCTATAACAGGAGCCCCGTGGAATTCGATGTCCCGCAGAGTATTGCCGCTGATTTCGGCGATTCTCACCAGAGGCTCGAAATGCACCGAAGTTGTGCCGATGGCAAAGCGCCGGCCATCCGGGCTGAAGGCAACGCTGCGCACCTCGGCAGGCAAATCAAACGAAGCAGGTCGGTCTGCGCGGCGGCTCTCGGAGATGGAGACCGAACCGTCCATGCCGCCAGCAGCAAAACGGTTGCCCATAAGGCTGAAAGCTACCACTTCGGCGCCGCCGGCATGTGAGACTCGTTCTAGTTCGCGTCCAGAAGGAAGTTCCCACACGCGCGCCGTGCCGTCGTACGAGCCCGTGCCGAGTTTTGTTCCATCCGCATTCAAGGAGACAGCGGCCACCGCGGAGTCATGCTTGAGCTCGAGAGTTTCGCGGCCCGTCTCCACATTCCAAACACGGGCCATGTTGTCGCCGCGCGCTGCGTAAGCCAGGATTTTGCCGTCTGAATTGATGGCTGCGCTGACAATCCATTGCTGTGGAGTGAGCGTTCCGGACCCACTAGCATGGGTCGCCTTCAGCAGTTGTCGACCGGAACTTACATCCCAGACAGAGGCAAAATCGCCGCTCGCAATAGCCACACGATTGCCTTGATCGCTAAACATCACGTTAAAACCGGCCTCACCGCCACCTAGCGTACGAAGAAGCTTGCGATGCACTGGATCAAAGAGTGAGACCACACCCTCTGAAGATAGGGCCGCAAGGAGGTCTCCGCTAGGACTGAAGGACGTCGAAACGATTTTGCCCGGACATTTGAAGTCGGCGACGACGGCGGCGCGAGCGACATCGAAAATACGCACATGACCATCGTCGCTAGCGGAAGCAAGTTGGTTCGCCTTGGGGTGGAACGACACCTGGGAAACCGGTGCACCGTGGGAAATTCGTAAGATTTCGCGTCCGCCGGGCAAGGCCCAGACATGGACTACGCCATCGCGGGCGCCAACCCCGAGCAGCGAGGCAGAGAAGTTAAAGGCCACAGAAACAGCTGCATTGTCGTCCAGGGACGCGCTTTGGGCAGCAGTCGGAAGTTCGATGTTTGCCGCGGGTTGTTCGTCCGGGGTGAAATATCCGATCGCCTTTTTGTTTACGACGTCAATGAGTTCAGTGGAGCCATCGTCGCGCGCTACGGCGACGGTAGTACCATCACGAGAGAATGCCATGTCGCGAACGCGCTCAGCTGGGTCGGAGTTTTCTGGGGGGTACAATTGCACGTCCGCAGGTAAGAGGGAAACTGCTGTCCGCAACGCACTGTTCCCTTCGAAGGAAGGATTGATGCGCGTCGATTCGATAGCCAAAAGCGCGGCCTCGCGAGATCGACCCGGACTGTCGGTGAGGACTTTGACAGAGTTGGCGGCAAGGCGGGCGGCGAGATTTTGGAGCGATTCTTCGTGGCTCACGCGAGTTTGGCGAAACGCGAAGAGCGAGGCCAGCAGAATGGCGATAACGCCGGAAGCGGCGAGCAAGCGGGTGTGCCGCTGGTTGCGAATATCCGCGCCGTCGAGTTCGTCTTTCGGGCGATTGTGCAGGGTAGCAGCGAGTTGGAGGACCGCTTCGTGAAAGCGCGGCTCGCGCAAGCGCAGAGGGGCGGCGGCTGCGCGTGCCCATCGAAGATCAAGGAACAGAGGCTCCTCAGGAAAGGCACGAAGAAGGATCGCTGGGAGAGCGGTGGTGTCGGACGTGAAAGAGGCGGAGGAATGATCCCACTTCAGAGAGCCTCCGGTAAGAACAACCAAGACGTGCGACGGGCCGTTTTTGCCGATCCAATATTCGACCTCCTTCTCAACCCAGGGCGAGGCGGCCGCTTCAGGCGAAGCAAGAAGGATGAAGAACAACGCTTGATCGAGGGCCTCGCGAATGCTAGACCAGAGAGCGGGATTCACCGCGAGGTTAGTTTGATCTCTAAAGATGTGCAAGGCACGCCGCTTATACCAAGGTTTGGCAAAAGAATGTAAGGCCGATTGAAGGGCGGCTGCAAGCGTGCCATCGGTCGTGTGACTGTAGGAGATGAAGGCGTCGTAGGCCATCAATCTTACGAAGATACACCAAGCGCCACTCCGACCTTCGCGGTCGAACCGCAATTACAATTTGGCGCCTGCAAGCCTGCAAGAACAGACGTTCGGTCGGGGAGGAAACAGATTCTACAGCACAGTGACGGGAAACCCTGCCCCCAAAGTGGCCGTAGGGGATCGATGAATGATCTCCACGAAGCCGACTTCTGGACAGCCAGGATGAGCGGCCCCAATCCTGACCCCAGCGCATGATAACGTCCATTATCGTTCACTACTCGGTTTAGTCGGGCGGT
>Ga0210402_10006308_pt1 | contig 10521 bp, 10 predicted proteins | sample IncBWC7MmetaG_FD_161055 | JGI IMG/M metagenome (GOLD analysis project Ga0210402, IMG submission 161055) | Forest soil microbial communities from Barre Woods Harvard Forest LTER site, Petersham, Massachusetts, United States - Inc-BW-C-7-M | ecosystem: Environmental > Terrestrial > Soil >...
GGCTGCCAGTGTTCCAGCGCGCGCTGCAACGTCCGGTTCGCGCCGAGATCGACGTTGTTCGGAATGCGGTCCTGATAATTGATGCTCATTTACACTCTCTCCTGCGAAAACCTGGCTGCCCCACACGGGTGCCGCGGTTGTCGCCCCGCCTTTGGGCGCTAACCTGGGAGACTAAACTCTTTCCCAGTTAAACCGCGCCTTCGATCCGCTTCCGAACAACTTGAGTGCCCCGTGTTCTCCCGTCGAATTTGGACGGATGAACACCCAGTTCTGCCACGCCGACAACCGTCCAAAGACTTTCGTCTCGGTGGTCTCGGCGCCGGGGAAGCGCAAGCTGGCTTCCATGCCGGTCAGCGCGTCGGGCGAGAGTGACGCGCGCTCCTCGATGGCGATGCGCACTTCGTCTTCCCAGTCGAGATCGTCGGGCGCGACCGTGACGAGACCGAACTCCAGGGCTTGCTCGGGGGAGAGCAACTTGCCTTGTTGGCCTCGAAGTTCGGCGAGTTTGGCGGCGTCGCCGCCAAACCGCGTGTCGAGGTGGCCGCGGCCGCTAACCGCCGGCAGCAATCCGAAGTTGAACTCATCCAGAGCGATCGCCGGCGAGTGATCCTCTTCCGGAACCGCCAGCATGTAGCTGCGGTCGGCGGCCAGAGCGAGTTCGAACAGCACTCCCGCAAAGCATGAACCGGGCTTGATGATCGCGTACATGCTCCGCGACGAAACATCGAGCCGCGCCAGTGCGCGGCGCAACAATCCGATGGTCTCGCGTACGAGCCAGTCGGTCCGTTCCTTGAGCATCAGCCTGTCAGCGGCCAGCACCGCATCGATGCTTCCGCTGGTTTTGAGAAGCCACAAGCCCAGTTCGAGTTCGTTGGTCCGCAGCATCAGAATGGCGTCATCCACCTCGCGCGCCATCTGCAGCGGCCACCACTGGTCCGCCGCCTCGTGAATTTCCGCGATTGAGGCCGGCTGATTTCCCTCCGGAGCGTGCACCGTCAGCGTCGCCGTGCGCGCCGCGCGATCAAACGTCACATCGACGTGGTGGTAGTGATAGCCGTCCTCGTCGACACGGCGCTGCAGCGGATTCAGCTTGATTCCTTTTGCATCCGCAGCTCGCGAAGAGCTCTCAACCAACTTCTGGGTCCGTGCGCGCACCAGTTCCGCAAACTTCGCCGGAGGCGCAATGTCGTCCACCATGCCCCACTGCTTTGCGCGCTCACCCTTGATGCCATCGGGATTGGTGCAGAACATGTCAGCCAGGTCGCGCCGGACCTGGCGCTTGTCCACCAGTCGGGTGAGACCGCCGGTCCCGGGCAGGACCCCGAGCAGCGGAACTTCAGGCAAGCTCACCGCGCTTGAACGGTCATCGACCAGCAGGATCTCGTCACAGGCTAAGGCCACCTCGTAGCCGCCGCCCGCGCATGTCCCGTTAATAGCGGCGAGAAACTTGAGCCCGTCGTGCCGGCTGGAATCTTCCATCCCGTTGCGCGTCTCGTTAGTGAACTTGCAGAAGTTCACCTTCCACGCATGCGACGACGTGCTCAACATGTAGATATTGGCGCCAGCGCAGAACATCCGTTCGCGCGCGCTGGTCAGCACCACGCACGCCACCTCGGGATGCTCGAAACGAATGCGCTGCAGGATGTCGTGCAACTCGATATCGACACCGAGGTCATAGGAGTTGAGCTTGAGCTTGTAGCCCGGCCGCAGTCCGCCGTCCTCGTCGACGTTCATGGCAAGCGTGGCCACGCGCCCATCGAGTGTGAGCCGCCAGTGGCGATACTGATTTTCGGCCACGTCGAACGTGACCTGCTTCAACTCATTCACTTTCAGCATTCGTCAAGAACTCTCCTCACAGCAGCGGAAGGAAAACCTTCGCGGCGCGACAGGGCAATATGGTCCCACATCTCATGCATGCATTATAATGCATAAGAGGGTTTGCTGGCGCGCCGCGTCTCATCTTGTGGTTACGCCGCTCAGGCAGGCTTCTGCCACCAGACGGACGCTTTGCGAAATCGAGTGGGCGCTTGTGTCAACCACCAAGTCTGCCTTGCTGTACAACGGTTCGCGTGCATCAAGAATGTGTTGCAAGTCCTCCATCGATTCACGGCTGCCGGCCATTGGACGCAGGTCACCCTGGGCCATCACGCGCTGCATGTGGTCCTTCGGAGATGCTTTGAGCCACACGGTATAACACGTGGCGAGCAATCGCTCGAATGTGGCTGGTTCCGAGACCAGGCCACCGCCGGTAGCGAGCACGAATCGCGGGCTACGCCCGATAAGGTCGTCGAGACAGCGGCGCTCGAGTCGCCGGAAGCCCGCCTGCCCGTACAATTCAAAGATCACCCCGAGCGGGACCCCTGCCTGCTGCTCGATCAGGCGGTCCAGCTCAAAAAAGGGGATGTCGAGGCGGGCCGCTAATTTCGCGCCCAGAGTTGACTTGCCCGCACCTCTGAGTCCGATCAGGGCGACGCGGTCGAAACGATCGGCTTCGTCCACTCCGCCAAAATGTTGTACTAAGAGTCGCCGCGCCTGTAGCAGCTCCTCCGCCGACAGGCGGCGGAGAATTTCGGTCATGTGTACCAAATCAATCGGAGGTTCGGGGCCTTCCAGCAGCAGGGTTTCCAGTCGCATGTCCAAAGCGCGCGCTACGTCGCGTAGCCTCAGGACGGACACGTTGCCTTGTCCGCCTTCGAGTTGCGCCAGGTAGCGTTCAGAAACTCCCGAATCCCGCGCCAGGATCTTACGCGTCATGCCCCGATTCGCCCGCGCTTCCCGCACCCTGTCGCCGAGAACCTTCAGGAAGTGCGAGTCCGGCGAAGTAGCCGCGCTTCCGATTCGCGGCGAGGTTCGCGTGCCAAGGGAGGTGAGGCTTCTTAGCATGTCTTTTGGCGCCACGATTGGCGCGATATGCATTATACTTCCTATTCGCCGCGTATAATACGACCAACTCAAAGACATCCGGGGAACGACAGTCTTCTCGAAACATTACTCCAGGTGGAATACTGCGACTTGACCCTGAACCTAACAATCCTGGTGGGCACGATGACCGGCACCGCCGAGATGGTGGCGCAGGAGGTGCAGACTGCTCTGGAGGCGGGCGGGCACGTGGTCGCCATCCGCATGATGGACGATCTGGATGCCGGCGTTTTTGCCCCCGGCGGAACCTTTCTCATCTGCACCTCGACGTATGGCCAGGGAGATGTCCCCGACAACGCACAGGAGTTTTTTGCCAGCCTGGAGCGCGAACGTCCCCACCTTTCTTCGGTAACCTATGGGCTCATCGCCCTGGGCGACCTCACCTACCGCGACACATACTGCGCAGGCGGGACCCGTTTCGACAACTTGCTGACAGAACTCGGCGCCAAGCGCGTGGGGGAGATCCTGAAACATGACGCCAGCTCCGGCACGCTACCGGAAGAAGTCGCAGCGCGGTGGATCGTGCCGTGGGCCCAACTGGCGATGGCGGGGTCCACCGACGCGCTTGCGGGAAAGAGGATCGATGCAGCCAGCGAATAAACCTTCGCCAGCGGTGACGGGTCTTCGGCAACAGTTCGGCGAAGTCACCGTCGACGGCAAGCGTCTGGAGACCCTGTGGATCGAGCCCTGCGATGCCACGACGGAAACCATCGTGATGTTGCACGAGGGATTGGGATCCGTCGCGCTTTGGAGGGACTTCCCGCACCGCCTCGCGGCGCGCACTGGCTGCCGCGTACTGGTTTACTCACGCTATGGACATGGGAATTCCGACAAGCTGATGGAGAAGCGGCCAGTTGAGTTCATGCACCACGAGGGCGAGGTGGTGTTGCCAGAGTTGCTCGACAAGATGGACATCGAGCGGCCGATTGTCTTAGGGCACAGCGATGGCGGCTCGATCGCGTTGATCTTCGCCGGGCGATTTCCTGACAAGCCCCGGGGGCTGATTCTCGAGGCTCCGCATGTGTTCGTCGAGGATCTCAGCGTTGCCAGCATAGCGGCTGCCAAGGTGTCGTACGAAACGACAGACTTCCGCGCCAAACTGGGAATCTACCACTCGAACGTAGACCTAACTTTCTGGGGATGGAACGACATCTGGCTCGATCCCCGATTTCGCTCCTGGAACATTGAGTCGTACCTGGACGCAATTCGTTGTCCCGTCTTGTGCATTCAGGGCGACGAAGACGAGTACGGTACGCCGGCGCAGGTCAAGGCGATCCATGCAAGTTTTCCCGATACCGAAATTCTGATGCTCGCGGACTGCAAGCATTCTCCGCATCGCGACCGGCGGGAAGCGACGCTGGAGAAGATGGCGGAGTTCGTGGCGAGGTTGTTGCGCCAGAACCTTCGCGCCAACCACGAAAATCAAGAACCAACCACGGATTCCCACGGATGACACGGATCGGAAATCAAGGCGGAAGCGAAAGGCGGCCATCATGGCGGAATGGGTTCATACCTTTAAAGGCGCGGTACTGGCCTCCGAGTACGACTTCACCAGCCACATGAATTCGCAGATGTACGTGTCTCGCTTCGACCAGGCTACATGGTTCCTGCTGCACGCCATCGGGGTCACGCCCGTGTCAATTAAGCAGCAGAACCAGCGCATCGCCATCGTGCGCCAGAACTACCAGTTCCTCGAAGAGTTGCGGGGCGGCGAGCTGGTCGAGATCAAGAGCGGCTTCCTGGCCGTCGGTGAAAAGTATTTTCGCTTCCTCCACCAGATGTATGACGCCGAAAGCGGACGCATGGTCGCGACCTGCGACAGCGTTGCCGTGCGCGCCAGCCTTGAGTCCGGCAAGAGCGTCCCGCTCACCGCCGAATTGCAGGACCGGGCCAAACAATACCTGGTGACGCCGAACGTGCCGCCGGATGAAGCGGTCGGGTAGTTGCGGACATTGTCCGCTGGATATTTCTTTCGTTGACCGCACCACGCCCCGTTCCGCATAATCGTGCCACGGGTGTTGGAGTTCACCCTTAACCGCCCCAGCACGGGGAAGATGACTCCTACCAGGGTTCGCTTGGGGGAGTCTTGCCTGCCGTTGCTTCCCGTATGTGTACCCGATAATTTCAAGCTCGTAGGCGATTGCCGGGTTCAGCAACTTTCGAGTAATCGCGCACATCGGGCGCCGATCCCGCGAGCGGACAGGAATAACTGGGAGTGCACAAATATCTGCTGATTGGCATGGGCGGTTTTGCGGGCGCGATCGCGCGCTATGGGGTGGGCTCCTTCGTCACGCAGCGCATGGGACTGCGCTTTCCCTACGGCACGTTTCTCATCAACGTGAGCGGATGCTTCCTGATCGGGTTCTTCATGCACCTGCTGGCTGAGCGCGGCGTACTCGATCGGCATTGGCTCTACATCGTCGTGATCGGGTTCATCGGCGCGTACACCACGTTTTCCACTTTCGAGTACGAAACGATGCGCGCTTTCGAGGACGGCCAGCTCGGCACCGGCCTGCTCTATGTCGGCTCCAGCCTGGTGGTGGGATTCTTCATGGTGTGGCTAGGCTCGCTGGCGGCCGAACTGGTGCCGTGACAAAGAAAAGAAAAAGCCAAGTTGCTTTCCAGCGCGAGAGCAGGGGATTAAGATGACAACATGGCCGCCGACAATCAACCGACCAAAGCGAACGCCGAACAGAAACCCGATGCCGTGCAGCATGTCGCTGACGCGCACCGCCGTTTGACGTCCCTTCGCCAGCAACTCGACAAGCATCCCGACCTGGAAGCTGCGATCGAGCGATTAGAGCAGGCGCTCGCCGTGCTCACGACGAGGACAGGCGGGATGCTGTAATCAGCTGAACAGCAGTTCTTTCGCGCGCTGCGACGCTTTCACTACTGCTTTGATCAACGTCACGCGCAAGCCACCCTCTTCCAGCTCAAGGATTCCATCGACGGTGCAGCCGGCCGGAGTGGCCACTGCGTCTTTCAACAGCGCCGGATGGTCCCCGGTCTCGAGCATCATCTTGGCCGAGCCGAGCACCGTTTGTCCCGCAAGCTTCATGGCGATGTCGCGCGGCAGGCCGACCTTTACGCCGCCTTCGGCGAGCGACTCCAGGATCATGAAAATGTAGGCTGGCCCGCTGGCAGACAGACCCGTAACGGCGTCCATGTGTTTTTCGTCCACGCGGATGGTCTCGCCGACGGTGTCGAACAGGCGGTGCACGATTTCGAGGTCCGAAGGCTTCACCGCCGTCCCGCAGCAGAACGCAGTCATGCCCGCCCCGACGCGCGAAGGCGTGTTCGGCATCGCTCGCACGACGGGAATCTTCGCCGGAATGCGCTGCTCGATGTACGAAGTGGGCACCGATGCAGCGATAGAAATGACGATCTGGCTCTCGCGCAGTTCCGGCTCGATCTCGCGCACCACGTCGCCGAGTGTCTGTGGCTTCACGCAGAGCAGAATGACGTCAGCGTTCTTGATAGCGGCGCGATTGTCGGTGCTGACCTGCACACCGTACTTCGAGGCAAGCGCATCCACGCGCTCGCTATGATTCACCGTGGCCACGATGTCTTCTGGCCGGGCGACATGTTGACTACAAAAAGCCTGCAGCAGGATGCTGCCCATCTTGCCGAGTCCGAGGATGGCGAGTCGCGGTAGCGGAGCTGTTGAGGACACGTGAGGTTCCTGGCGTAAGATTCCGGTTGTCCGGTGTAAGTGCGATTGTAATGCGCGGCGGGAGAAAAAACATTCGCCACCAAGGCACAGAGGTCATGCAGTGATCAATGGGTGCCATGGCTGCCGCCGTGGTCCGATTACGTTCGACGCATGCCTTACACTAGGCGATCAAGCAATCCATGAACTCGAGGAGCTTCAATGAATCTTGGTATGCGCCCCGCCGTTCTTATTCTGGCCATCTGTACGGCCGCGAACTGCTTCGCGCAGGAAACCGCAACCCCAGTCAAAGATCCAAAGGGAGAAGCCTGGACGGTCTTGTACGCCGGGCTCGCTGACACCAATCTCGAGAAGCGAGCGAAAGCGGTGCGGGTGCTGGGCTTGCTGCCGAACGATCCGCAGGCGCAAGAGGCGGCGCTGCACGCGCTGAAGGACGACAAGCCCGAAGTGCGGGCCGCTGCCGCGCAAGCGCTGGGCGACATGAAAGCCAAGAGCGCCATTCCGCAATTGGCGGCGCTGGTCAACGACAAAGATGCGGGAGTAATCATAGCGGGGGCTCACTCACTCATCGCGATGGGTGATAAGCGCGGTTATGACGTCTACTACGCCATCCTCACCGGCGAGCGCAAAAGCGGCACCAGCCTGATGGACGAGCAGAAGAAGATGCTGAACGACCCCAAGAAGATGGCGCAGTTTGGCTTCGAGCAGGGCATCGGCTTCATTCCCTTCGCCGGCATGGGCTATGGCGCATTCAAGATGATTACCAAGGACAACACGTCACCCGTATTGGCGGCGGCGGCGCTGGTGCTGGCGAAGGACCCGGATCCCAAGAGCGGGGATGCGCTGGCCAAAGCCGCCAGTGGCAACAAAAGCTGGATCGTGCGTGCGGCATCGCTGAACGCGATGGCCATTCGTGGCGAGACCTCGCTGCTGCCGTCGGCCGAGTCGGGCTTGCAGGATGAGAAGGAAGAAGTGCGCTACTCGGCGGCTGCGGCCGTCATTCGTCTGACTGACTTGAGTGCGCATCGCGCTCCCGCGAAGAGGGCTCAGGCAGTAAAGCCGACGAAGAAGAAGTAAAGCGAGTGAAGATGAGGCTTGGCGGTCCAGCTCTTGGCGTGGCGTTCGCGCTTTGCTCGGTGCTTGCCAGCAGCGCTAATGCGCAGACGTTCCCCCGCTTGCAGGAAGAGAATCTCAACGGGGAAGCAGGTGGTGCAAGACCGCGAGCATCGCATGGTATCAGTTGCCGGTGCTGGAAGAAGCGCCGCGGCTGATTCGCGGCACGATTGTCTCGGGCATGAAGAAAGGCGTGGTCGCGGACATCCACGCCAACTTCGTTCCGGTCATGCACGACGAGGCGGAACTCAAGAAGCTGGTGGGATACAAGGAGGCTGACGACGCCTACATCGTCGTGCTCGACCGCAGCGGCAAGGTGGCCTGGCAGACGCACGCGGCCTCGGCGGATGCCGGCTTTTCGGAGTTGCAGGCGAAGGTAGCGTCCCTTCTGAAGTAACATTTACTGACCCGCAACTACGCATCACACCTTCTGGCGAGTTACTTGCGCCATTCCGTGCGATATAATCAGCGACCTTGCACGGTTCCAATCGCCCTGCGCAATCTGAAGCATTTTCGTCCGGAGGTCTGCCGGTGACCCGCCAATTGGCTGTTGCTGCTCTTACTCTTGCGCTGCTGCAACCCGGCAACGCTGCTGCTCCCGCCGCTACCATGGATGGCTACTCTCCCGCGCATGCTGCTACCGAGCGCGACTGGGAGACGAAGTTCCGCAGCATCCCCGATCCTAAGACGTTGCGCGACAACATGCAGCGCCTGAGTGCGCGTCCGCACAACGTGGGCTCGCCTTACGACAAGGACAACGCCGAGTGGATGCTGGCCAGGTTCAAGGAGTTCGGCTTTGACGCGCAGATCGAGACCTTCTACGTCCTGTTCCCGACGCCGAAAGAGCGGCTGGTCGAACTGCTGGAGCCGACCAAGTTCACGGCCAAGCTGCAGGAGCCGCCGCTGGCTATCGATCCCACGTCGCAGCAGACGGCGGAGCAATTGCCAACCTACAACGCATATTCCAAAGACGGAGACGTGACCGCTCCGCTGGTGTATGTGAACTACGGCGTGCGCGATGACTACGAGCAGCTCGATCGCATGGGTGTGTCGGTGAAAGGCGCGATCGTGATCGCGCGCTACGGTGGCGCCTGGCGCGGTATTAAGCCGAAAGTTGCCGCCGAGCACGGCGCGGTGGGATGTATCATCTACAGCGATCCGCGTGACGACGGGTTCTTCGAGGGACAATATTTTCCTGACGGGCCGTTTCGTCCGTCGGATGGCGTGCAGCGCGGCAGCGTGATGGATACCGATTATCCCGGTGATCCGCTGACTCCGGGCGTGGGCGCAACAAAGGACGCGAAGCGGCTTGCGATCACCGAAGCCAAGACGATCACCACCATTCCGGTGCTGCCGATTTCCTATGGCGATGCGCAGCCGATGTTGGCCGCGATAGGCGGACAGGTTGTGCCTGAGAGTTGGCGCGGCGCGCTGCCTCTCACTTATCACGTTGGTCCGGGCCCGGCGAAGTTGCACCTCGTGGTCAAGTCGAACTGGGACACCAAGCCGATCTACGACGTGATCGCGAAGATTTCCGGCAGCGACACGCCGGAGCAGTGGGTGATTCGCGGGAACCATCATGACGCCTGGGTGAATGGCGCGGAAGATCCGGTGTCGGGCATGACGTCGGTACTGGAAGAAGCCCGCGCACTGGGCGAGCTGATGAAACAGGGCTGGAAGCCGAAGCGCACCATCATCTATTGCGCGTGGGACGGCGAGGAGCCCGGGCTGCTGGGCTCGACCGAGTGGGTCGAGGAGCACGGCGCTGAGTTGAATCAGCATGCGGTGGTGTACATCAACTCTGACTCGAACTCGCGCGGATTTCTGTTTGCGTCGGGTTCGCACACGCTGGAACACATGATCAATTCGGTGGCGCGCGATGTGCAGGACCCGGAAACGAAGCTGACGGTGCAGCGTCGTGCGCAGTTGCGGCGCATCGGACGTGCGCAGAAGCCGGACGATCGCGAAGAAGCGCGCGGCGCGGACTTGCGCATCGGCGCGCTGGGCGACGGCTCCGACTACGCGCCATTTCTGGATCACGCTGGAGTTGCGGCGCTCAACATTGGCTTCGGCGGGGAATCGGATGGCGGCATCTATCACTCGATTTACGACGATTTTTACTGGTACACCCACTTCGGCGATACCGAGTTTGTTTATGAACGGGCGCTGTCGCAGTTGGGTGGCACGGCGGTCATGCGCATGGCCGACGCGGACGTGTTGCCGTTCGATCCGTCGGGATCGGCTGACACCGTCAAGCGCTACGTGAGTGAGCTGAAGGCAGAACTCAAAGAGAAGCAGGACAAGGTCCGTGAGCGCAACCGCGAAATCGAAGAGGGCGTGTTCACCGCCACCGCTGACCCGCAGAAGAAATATGTGCCGCCGCCGAAGGAGCAGGAGCCTCCGTATTTGAACTTTGCGCCGCTGGAGAATGGCGTCGAGGCGTATTCGCGCGCCGCCAGGCGCTACAAGACGGCGTTCGCCAGGCTCGCCGACAGCAATTCCACAGTGTGGGAGTCGCCGGAGTTGAAGGCCATCAACCAGCAGCTCATCCTCACCGAGCGTACGTTCATGACGACCGAGGGTTTGAAAGAGCGTCCCTGGTTCAAGCACCAGATCTACGCCCCCGGGGCCTACACCGGCTACGGAGTGAAAACGATTCCGGCGGTCCGCGAAATGATGGAAGAAGACAAATGGGCCGACGCCGATGCCGGGTCCGTCGTCGCCGGAGGCGTGCTGAAGAAGCAGGCCGCGCTGGTGGACTCCATCGCCGCGGAGTTGGAGAAAGTCGTGGGGAATGCGCCGCCGGCAACGCAGACGGC
>Ga0210402_10006310_pt1 | contig 10517 bp, 5 predicted proteins | sample IncBWC7MmetaG_FD_161055 | JGI IMG/M metagenome (GOLD analysis project Ga0210402, IMG submission 161055) | Forest soil microbial communities from Barre Woods Harvard Forest LTER site, Petersham, Massachusetts, United States - Inc-BW-C-7-M | ecosystem: Environmental > Terrestrial > Soil >...
ATCGGCACCTCGTCCGGATCGAAGCCCGGCCACAAGCCCGCGAACATCGCCCGGCTCACCCGGCCGTGGAGCCGGCTCACCCCGTTCACCCGCTGCGCCAGCCGCATCCCCATCACGGCCATGTTGAAGACCTCTGGGTCGCCGCCGGGGTAGGTCTCCGCGCCCAGCGCGAGCACCCGGTCGGTGGGCAGCGCCGGGTCGCCGGCCGGCCCGCTGAAATGCTGCTCGATCAGGGTCCGGGGGAACCGGTCGATGCCGGCCGCCACCGGGGTGTGCGTGGTGAACACCGTGCCCGCCCGGCACACCTCGATCGCCTCGTCGAAGCTCAGCCCGGCCTGCGCGTACTCGCGGATCCGCTCCAGGCCGAGGAAGCCGGCATGGCCCTCGTTGGTGTGGAAGACCTCCGGCTGCGGATGGCCGGTCAGCGCGCAGAACGCCCGCACCGCCCGCACTCCCCCGATCCCCAGCAGCAGCTCCTGCCGGAGCCGGTGCTCGCTCCCGCCGCCGTAGAGGCGGTCGGTGACCTCCCGCAGGGCGGGCTCGTTCTCCTCCACGTAGGAGTCGAGCAGTAGCAGCGGCACCCGGCCCACCTGGGCGAGCCACACCTGCGCGGCCAGCACCCAGCCCTCGGCCAGGGTGACCGCGACCCGGACCGGCGACCCGCCGGCCTCCCGCAGCAGGGTCAGCGGCAGCCCGTTCGGGTCGGCCCCCGGGTAATGCTCCTGCTGCCAGCCCTCCGCTGACAAGGACTGGCTGAAGTAGCCATGCCGGTACAGCAGGCCCACCCCGATCAGCGGCACGCCCAGGTCGCTTGCGGCCTTGAGGTGGTCACCGGCCAGGATGCCGAGCCCGCCGGAGTACTGCGGCAGGGCGCTGGCGATGCCGTACTCCGGCGAGAAGTAGGCGACCGCGGCCGGGGCGCCGGTGAGCTCGTTCCCGCCGCGCTGGTACCAGCGCGGCCCGGTCAGGTACTCCTCCAGCTCGCTCGCCGCCTCGGCGAGCCGGGCGAGGTAGCCCGGGTCGGCGGCGAGCTGGGCCAGGTGCTCGGGTGGCACCTCGCCGAGGAGAGCGGCCGGGTCGCGGGCCGCCTCGGCCCGGCCGGCCGGATCGATCGCGGCGAACAGCTCGCGGGTGCTGGAGTGCCAGGACCAGCGGAGGTTCAGCATCAGCGCGCGCAGCGCGGCGAGCGGTTCCGGCAGCGTGGCCCGGACAACGAAGCGGCGGATGGCTCTCACGCACCGTGACCCTAACGTGCGCCAGCGGCTGCCGCGAACCGGGCCAGCGAACGAGCGGCAAAAGATTTCCGGTGCCGCGTCTGCCGTTAACTTGAGTGTCGGATGATATGCCGGCCCGGCGAGTGGGTAGCGTTCAGAGGTGATCGGACGCATACCCATCCTGGATGTGCAGCCCGTCCTGGACTGTGGGCGGCGCCCGGCCAAAGCCGTGGCTGGTGAGGCCTTTGAGGTCAGCGCGACCATCTTCCGGGAAGGCCACGAGATGCTCGGCGCCGGTGTGGTCCTGCGCACCCCCGAGGGCGGGCGGCTCCCGCTCGCCGGCATGACCGAGGTCGCGCCGGGCACCGATCGTTACGCGGCCGAGGTCACGCCCGGCGGCGAGGGCCGGTGGCGGTTCCAGGTGGAGGCGTGGGGAGACCCGATCGCGCACTGGCGCCACGACGCCGCCATCAAGGTCCCGCGCGGGCTGGACGTCGGGCTCATGATGACCGAGGGCGCGATCCTGTTCGAGCGGGCAGCCAGGTCCATCCGGCCCGACCGGCCCAATGGGACGAACGGCTCCAACGGCCCGAACGGGACGAACGGAACAGGCCGTGCCATGGCCGGGACCGCTGCCGGGCCGGCCGACCCGCCCGGGCTGGCCGGCCCCCCGGGCCCGCAGGGCGCCCGCTGGGCCGAGGCGGCCCGCGCCGCCCAGGCCACGCGGGCCGCCCGGTCGGCGCTGCTGGCGCTCGCCGCCCGCCTGCGGGACCCGGCCATCCCGCCCTGGGACCGGCTCGCCGCCGCCGATGAAGAGGAGATCGTGGCGATCCTCGCCGCCTACCCGCTGCGCGAGCTGCTGACCCGGTCGGCCAGCTACCCGCTGGTGGTGCACCGGCAGCGTGCCCTCTACGGGGCCTGGTACGAGTTCTTCCCCCGGTCGGAGGGAGTGCAGGTCGATCCCATGGGGCGGCGCGAGCCGGCCGGGGGGACCCTGCGCAGCGCCGCCTGCCGGCTGGAGCAGATCGCCGCGATGGGTTTCGACGTGGTCTACCTGCCGCCGGTCCACCCGATCGGGGTGACCGCCCGCAAGGGGCGCAACAACGCGCTGCGGGCGGCTCCCGGCGATCCCGGGTCGCCGTGGGCGATCGGCTCACCGGCCGGCGGGCACGACGCCATCCACCCCGAGCTCGGCACCCTCGCCGACTTCGACGAATTCGTCCGCCGGGCCGGCCAGCTGGGGCTCGAGGTCGCGCTCGACCTGGCCCTGCAGGCGTCGCCGGATCACCCCTGGGTCACCGAGCACCCGGAATGGTTCACCACCCGGGCCGACGGCGCGATCGCCTACGCGGAGAACCCGCCCAAGAAATACCAGGACATCTACCCGCTCAACTTCGACAACGATCCCGAGGGCCTCTACGCCGAGGCGCTGCGGATCGTGCGGCACTGGGTGGATCACGGGATCAGGATCTTCCGGGTCGACAACCCTCATACCAAGCCGCTGCCGTTCTGGGAACGGCTGCTGGCGGAGGTGGACCGCACCGACCCGGATGTGATCTTCCTGGCCGAGGCGTTCACCCGTCCCGCGATGATGCACACCCTGGCCCAGATCGGCTTTCACCAGTCCTATACGTACTTCACCTGGCGGAACACCGCGGCCGAACTCATCGCGTACCTGGGCGAGCTCTCCGGCCCCGCCGCCGCCTACATGCGGCCCAACTTCTTCACCAACACCCCGGACATCCTCCACGAGTACCTCCAGCATGGCGGGCCGCCCGCCTTCAAGGTGCGCGCCGTCCTGGCCGCCATGCTGTCCCCGTCCTGGGGCATCTACTCGGGATACGAGCTGTGCGAGCACACGCCGGTCCGGCCGGGGAGCGAGGAATACCTGGACTCGGAGAAGTACCAGTACCGGCGGCGGGACTGGGCGGAAGCGGAGCGCCCGCCCGCTGGCATCGCGCCGTTCATCACCCGGCTGAATGCGATCAGAAAGGCCCACCCCGCGACGCACTGGCTGCGCAATCTGAGCTTCCATTACGTCGACCAGCCGGACCTGATCTGTTTCTCCAAGCGCAGCCAGCGGGACTCCGACACCGTCCTGGTCGTGGCGAATCTCGACCCACACGCTCCGCGCGAGGCCATGGTCTGGCTCGATCTGCCCGCACTCGGTATGGACCCGGGGTCGCAGTTCGTTGTATCAGACGAGCTGTCCGGCGAGTCCTACCTGTGGGGGCAGGCGAACTATGTACGCCTCGACCCAGCGTGGATGCCCGCCCATATCTTCACCGTCACACCATCCCCGGCCATGTGATGGCGCACCGTCCGCAGGAGAAGTAAGTGGCCATTGAGCCTGACCGGAGCCCCCCCGGCCCGCCGCCTCCCCCGACCGCGCAGCCGCCGGGGTTCACCCAGCTGCCGGCGGAGCCCATCCCGGACTCCTTCTCGTTCGAGAAGCCGCGCGACCCGTTCTGGTACAAGCGCGCGGTCTTCTACGAGGTGCTGGTCCGCGGGTTCCACGACTCGAACGGGGACGGCACCGGCGACCTGCGCGGCCTCACCTCCCGGCTCGATTACCTGCAATGGCTCGGCATCGACTGCATCTGGCTGCTGCCCATCTACGCCTCACCACTGCGCGATGGCGGGTACGACATCGCCGACTTCACCAAGGTGCTGCCCGACTTCGGGCACATCGGGGACTTCGTGGAGCTGGTCGACGCGGCCCACGAGCGCGGCATGCGGGTGGTCGCCGACCTGGTGATGAACCACACCAGCGAGGACCACCCCTGGTTCCAGGAGTCCCGCGCCAACCCGGACGGCCCCTACGGCGACTTCTACGTCTGGTCCGACGGCGACCACGGCTACCCCGACGCCCGGGTCATCTTCGTGGACACCGAGCACTCGAACTGGACCTTCGACCAGGTCCGCGGCCAGTACTACTGGCACCGGTTCTTCTCCCACCAGCCCGACCTGAACTACGAGAACCCGCTGGTCCAGGACGCGATGCTGGAGGTGCTGCGGTTCTGGCTGGACCTGGGCATCGACGGGTTCCGGCTGGACGCGGTGCCTTACCTGTACGAGCGGGAGGGCACCAACTGCGAGAACCTCAAGGAGACCCACGAGTACCTCAAGCGGGTCCGGGCCGAGGTGGACCGGCTGTACCCGGACCGGGTGCTGCTGGCGGAGGCGAACCAGTGGCCCGCGGACGTGGTCGAGTACTTCGGCGAGCCGGGCACCGGCGACGAGTGCCACATGGCCTTCCACTTCCCGCTCATGCCGCGCATCTTCATGGCGGTGCGCCGCGAGCAGCGCTACCCGATCTCCGAGATCCTGGCCCAGACCCCGACCATCCCGTCGTCCTGCCAGTGGGGCATCTTCCTGCGCAACCACGACGAGCTCACGCTGGAGATGGTCACCGACGACGAGCGCGACTACATGTACACCGAGTACGCCAAGGACCCCCGGATGAAGGCGAACATCGGGATCCGGCGCCGGCTGGCCCCGCTGCTCGACAACGACCGCAACCAGCTCGAGCTGTTCACCGCGCTGCTGCTGTCGCTGCCCGGCTCACCGGTGATGTACTACGGCGACGAGATCGGGATGGGCGACAACATCTGGGCCGGTGACCGGGACGGGGTCCGCACCCCGATGCAGTGGACGCCGGACCGCAACGGGGGCTTCTCCACCGCCGACCCGCAGCGGCTGTACCTGCAGACGCTCACCGACCCGATCTACGGCTACCAGGCCCTCAACGTGGAGGCCCAGCAGCGTAACGTCGGCTCGCTGCTGCACTGGACCAAGCGCATGATCGAGATCCGCAAGCGCCACCCCGTGTTCGGGCTCGGCGGGTACGAGGAGCTGAGCTCGTCGAACCCCAGCGTGCTCGCGTTCGTCCGGGAGCATCCCGAGGCCGGCGACCCCGAGGCGCCGGACCCGGGTGACCGGATCCTGTGCGTGAACAACCTGTCCCGCTTCCCGCAGCCGGTCGAGCTGGACCTGCGGCGGTTCCGGGGGATCACCCCGATCGAATGCATGGGCGGGGTCATCTTCCCGCCGATCGGGGAGCTGCCCTACCTGCTGACCCTGCCCGGCCACGGGTTCTACTGGTTCCAGCTGCCAGAGCCGCGGGAAGACCACCCGCGGTGAGCGGGATTACCGCCCGGCGGGCGGCACGCCCTGGGCGGCGGGGAGAATGAGACCGGCAGCCCTGGGCAGGGGTGCTCCACGGGGGACACTGACGGCCGACGCGACAGGGTAGATCCCAGATGACATTCGAGGAAGCGCTGACGGGCTGGCTCCCCGGCCAGCGCTGGTTCGCGGGCAAGGGCGCTCCGATCGACCGTCTCGCCATCGTCGCCGACACGCTGCTGGTGGAGGGCGATCCCAGCCTGCGCCACCTGATCGTCGCCGTCTCCCAGGCCGGTGGCACCGACCGGTATCAGCTGCTGGCCGGCCTGCGGACGGCGATCCCGGACCGGCTCGAGCATGCGGTGATCGGCCCGGCGGGGGACGCCCAGCCGGGCCAGGCGTGGGTGGCCTACGACGCGCTGCACGACCCGCCGCTGACCCGGCGGCTGCTGGGGGCCATGGCGGGCCAGGAGACGATCGGGCCGCTGAGCTTTCACGCCGAGCCGGACGCCGCCATCGACACCGGGCTCGACAGCCTGGTGCTCACGGCCGAGCAGAGCAACACCAGCATGATCTTTGGCGAGGAGGCCATCCTCAAGGTGTTCCGGCGGCCGCATCCCGGCCCCAACCCTGATCTGGAGATCCCGCGTGCGCTGCACCGGGCCGGCTCCCCGCACGTGGCGCCGCCGCTCGGCTGGATGCAGATCGCCCTGGATGACGTGCCCACCGTCCTCGCCATCCTCTCCACCTACCTGCGGGGGGCGACCGACGGCTGGCTGCTCGCCGCGACCAGCGTGCGTGATCTTTACGCGAGCGACGCCGTCAGCGCGGCCGAGGCCGGCGGCGACTTCGCGGCCGAGGCACACCGGCTCGGCGAGGCCACCGCGGAGGTCCACCGCGCGCTGGCCGAGGCGTTCGGCACCGCCGAGCTGCCCGCCAGCGCGTACCGCGACCTCGCCGCGCAGATGCGGGGGCGGCTGGACGCGGCGGTCGCCGCCGTGCCCCAGCTGGCGCCGCATGCGGGCCTGCTGGCCGAGGCCTTCACCGAGCTGGCCGGCATCGACGAGCCGCTGCCGGTCCAGCGGATTCACGGTGACTACCACCTCGGGCAGGTGATTCGCACCCAGGCCGGGTGGGTACTGCTGGACTTCGAGGGCGAGCCCGTGGTGCCGCTGGCCCAGCGGCCCGCCCGGGCACCGGCGCTGCGCGACGTGGCGGGCATGCTCCGCTCGCTCGACTACGCCGCCCGGCACCAGCTGCCCGGCCATGCCGACCAGGAGCGGGCCCACGCGGCCGCCCGCGACTGGGTGAGCCGCAACCAGGCCGCGTTCTGCGCCGGGTACGCCCAGGCGGGCGGCACCGACCCCGGCAAGCACGCCGTCCTGCTGCGTGCCCTGACCCTCGACAAGGCGGTGTATGAGGTGATGTACGAGGCCAGCCACCGGCCCTCCTGGCTGTCCATCCCGCTGGAGTCCATCGCCGATGCCTGATCAGACGGGTCCCGCGGGCCGCCCCGGCCAGGCGGCCGGCGCCGACGGGCCCATCGAGGCCGGGACGACCGCTGATGACGTCCGGGCCGGCCCTCCGCCCGCGCTCGATCCCGGCCTCCGGGCGGAGATCGACGCGATCGTGGCGGGCGCCAGCCACGACCCGCACGCCGTCCTCGGCGCCCACCCTGGCCCGGACGGCGTGACCGTGCGCGCGCTGCGGCCGATGGCGGAGACGGTGACGATAGTCCTGCCCGACGGCCGCCGCATCCCCGCCAGCCACCTGCACGAGGGAGTGTTCGCCGCCACGCTGCAGGTCACCGAGGTGCCCGACTACCGGATCGCGGTCACCTATCCGGGGTCAGCCGGCCCCGGCGGCGCCGGAGCCGCGACCGACGATCCCTACCGCTACCTGCCCACCCTGGGGGAGATGGACCTGTACCTGATCGGCGAGGGCCGGCACGAGCAGCTGTGGCAGGTGCTCGGCGCACACGTGCGGACGTTCGGGGAGGCGACCGGCACGTCGTTCGCGGTGTGGGCGCCGAACGCGCGGGGAGTACGGGTCATCGGCGACTTCAACCACTGGGACGGGCGCGGCTACCCGATGCGCTCGCTCGGCGGCGCCGGCGTATGGGAGCTGTTCGTGCCGGGGGTGGCCGACGGGACCAGGTACAAGTTTGAGATCCGGGGGCCGGACGGGCTGCTGCGGCGCAAGGCCGACCCGATGGCCAGCCTCGCCGAGCAGCCGCCCGCGACGGCGTCGGTGGTGTTCACGTCCCGGTACGAGTGGGGGGACGGGGACTGGCTGGACCAGCGGGCCAAGGCCGAGCCCACGCGCGAGCCGGCCAGCGTGTACGAGGTGCACCTGGGCTCCTGGCGGCCCGGCCTGTCGTACCTGGAGCTGGCCGAGCAGCTGACCGCCTACGTGACGGAGATGGGCTTCACCCATGTGGAGTTCCTGCCGGTCGCCGAGCATCCGTTCGGCGGCTCCTGGGGCTACCAGGTCACCTCCTACTACGCGCCGACCTCCCGGTTCGGCAGCCCGGACGAGTTCCGTCACCTGGTGGACCGGCTGCACCAGGCCGGGATCGGGGTGATCCTCGACTGGGTGCCGGCCCACTTCCCGCGCGACGACTGGGCGCTGGCCCGGTTCGACGGCACCCCGCTGTACGAGAACGCCGACCCGCGCCGGGGCGAGCACCCGGACTGGGGCACGCTCATCTTCGACTACGGGCGGTCCGAGGTGCGCAACTTCCTCGTCGCCAACGCCATCTACTGGCTCGAGTCGTTCCACGTCGACGGGCTGAGGGTGGACGCCGTCGCCTCCATGCTCTACCTCGACTACTCACGGGAACCCGGGCAGTGGACGCCGAACGTGCGCGGCGGCCGGGAGAACCTCGACGCCGTCTCCTTCCTGCAGGAGGTGAACGCCACCTGCTACCGCCGGGTGCCGGGCACCATGCTGATCGCGGAGGAGTCCACCGCCTGGCCGGGCGTGACCCGCCCCGTGCACCTGGGCGGCCTCGGGTTCGGCTTCAAGTGGAACCTGGGCTGGATGCACGACACGCTGAACTACCTGTCACACGATCCGGTGTTCCGTCACTACCACCACAACGAGGTCACCTTCTCGCTGATGTACGCGTTCAGCGAGAACTTCTTCCTGCCGCTCTCGCACGACGAGGTGGTGCACGGCAAGGGCTCGCTGCTGGGGAAGATGCCCGGGGACGAATGGCGGCGCTTCGCCGGGCTGCGCGCGCTGCTGGCGTACATGTGGGCTCATCCCGGCAAGCAGCTGCTGTTCATGGGCGGGGAGTTCGGCCAGGGCGCCGAGTGGTCGGCCGAGCGGGGCCTGGACTGGTGGGCGCTCGACCACGACTACCACTCGGGGGTGCAGCGGCTGGTCCGCGACCTGAACCAGCGCTACCGGGACTTCCCCGCGCTCTGGGCGCTGGACTCCTCGCCGGAGGGATTCAGCTGGATCGACGCGAACGACGCGGCCGGGAACGTGCTGTCCTTCCTGCGCTACGACGCCGACGGCGGCGTGATGGCCTGCATCGCCAACTTCGCCGGCGGCCCGCATCTCGCCTACCGGGTGGGGCTGCCGCGGGCGGGGCGATGGCGGGAGCTGGTGAACACCGACAGCTTCGACTACGGCGGCAGCGGGGTCGGCAACCTGGGCGCCGTCGAGGCGGTGGCGGAGCCCTGGCACAGCCAGCCTGCCTCGGCCGAGCTCACGGTCCCGCCGCTCGGCGTGCTGTGGCTCGTCCCCGACGACCAGCCGCACCCCGACGACCAGCCGCACCCCGACGACTAGCCGCACCCGGGGGCCGCTGCCCGCGCCCGGCCGCTGGCGGCGACCGGGTCAGCGGTAGGCGGAGATGCCGAGCTTGACCGCGACCGCCAGCCCGCAGACGGCGACGCCGAAGCGCAGCACCCGCCCGGGGATCCTGCGGACCAGCGCCGGGCCGGTCCAGCCGCCGACGAGAAACCCGCCCGCCAGCGGCACCACCGCCGCCCAGTCCACGTGCCCGAACACGGCGAAGGCAACCGCGGCGACCGCGTTCGCGACCGCGCCGAGCATGTTCTTCACCGCGTTCACCCGGGCCAGCGGCTCGGCCACCATGGCGATGAGCAGGGCGAGCATGACGATGCCCCCGGCCGCCCCGAAGTACCCGATGTAGACCGCGACGCCGGCCACGCCGGCCAGCAGCCACGGGCTGCGCTCGCCATGGCCCGGCTCGGTGCCGGGGCCGGGCGCCCGGTCCTGGCGGGACGGGGCGAACAGGGCCAGCGAGGCGGCCCCGATCAGGACCGGGGCCGCCCGCACGAACGTCTGCGGCGGCGTGATCAGCAGCAGGGCCGCGCCCGCCCCGCCGCCCAGGGCGGCGATCGTCCCCAGCCGGCGTATCCGGCCGGCCTGCCCGGCCAGCTCCGGCCGGGACCCCGCCGCCGCGCCCACCCCGGTGAACAGCAGCGCAACCGTGTTCGTCATGTTGGCGGCCAGCGGCGGGAGCCCGATCGCGAGCAGCGCCGGGTAGGAGACCACCGACGCCAGGCCCACCACCGTGCTGATGACGCCCGCGACCGCACCGGCCGCCGCCAGCGCCAGCCCCTCGGTAACGGTCACGTACCCGACCCAAGCACACGCGCCGTGTCCATGCGCTGCCCGCCTGCGGGGATAGGGTTCAGCCTGTGAGCGACTACGGCGGCCCGCCCGGGTCCGGTGACGGTGAGCTGGCCGCTTCGGGCGACGGCGGTCCGGCCGCACCCGGCAATGGCTCACCGGTCGGCGGCGACGGCATCCTGGACCCGTGCCAGCGGTCGGCTCTGATCAGCTGGCTGGCGTTCAGCGCCACCTTCGCCACGGTCCGCGGCATCACCTACAGCATCCGGTCCGGACGCGGGCCGTTCCGCAACCTCAGCCTCGGCGGCGAGCACGTGCACCACTATCTGTGGGGCATCGGGCTGCTGGCCGGGGTCGGCGCGATCGCCGTCCGGGGCGATGAACGCCTGCGCCAGCACCCGGTGGTGGCCGTCAGCTACGGCAGCGGCCTGGCGCTGATCATCGACGAGTTCGCGCTCCTGCTTGACCTGCGCGACGTCTACTGGGCCAGGCAGGGCCGGATCTCGGTCGACCTCGGCATCGGCGGTGTCGCGGTGGCGGGATCCTACTTCGCCAGCCTGCCCGTCC
>Ga0210402_10006311_pt1 | contig 10517 bp, 7 predicted proteins | sample IncBWC7MmetaG_FD_161055 | JGI IMG/M metagenome (GOLD analysis project Ga0210402, IMG submission 161055) | Forest soil microbial communities from Barre Woods Harvard Forest LTER site, Petersham, Massachusetts, United States - Inc-BW-C-7-M | ecosystem: Environmental > Terrestrial > Soil >...
CCTGATCCACGATCTGTTTCTGCGCGGCCTTCCATTCCACGAACCGTCGCGCATCGTGCGTATTTACGGTGAGGCGAAGGAGCGCGATCTGAGACAACTTCCGTTCTCCGTGCCGAAGTTTTGGCATTACCGCGATGGACAAACCATTTTTTCCAGCTTCGCCGCGGATTGGGGCAACGGTTACATCCTGACGGGGCTAGGAGAACCGGTCCAGATCCTCGGCGAAAATGTCACTGCCAACTATTTCGACTTGTTAGGCGTCCATCCGATTCGCGGCCGCAATTTTCTTCAGCAGGAGGAAATGAAGGACAACGTTGCCTTGGTAACGGAAAATTTCTGGCGCAAACGGCTAAACTCCGATCCCGGGGTGCTCGGCCGCAGCATCGCTTTAAACGGCGTCGCCACCACGATCCTTGGCGTTTTGCCCAATCTCCCGATCTCGTGGTTCGGCCGTGACGCCGAGGTTTTTATCGCCACGCCGTTTGATAAGCCGGACGTAACCAAAGATAGATTGATGCGCGGTGTCAGTTTCATGCGCTGCATCGGACGATTGAAACCTGGCGTCACGATGCAACAAGCGCAAGCGACGATGCCCGCTCTGGAGCAAAGCTATCGCGCGCAACATCCGGAAACCGCGGATTGCACTTGGACGTCGGTCCTGATGAGCGCGCCCGAAGACGTGACGGGCGATTTGCGGCCGGCTTTCGTTACGCTGCTCATCGCGGTCGGCGCGGTGTTGCTGATTGCCTGCAGCAATGTGGCAAATCTTTTACTCGTTCGTTGCAGCGGACGCCGGCGTGAAATCGCGTTGCGAATGGCTTTGGGAGCTGCGCGACGCAACGTCGTTCGACTGTTCGTGCTCGAAAGTACAACCATCAGCGTGATTGCCGGCGGGATTGGCCTGACCCTCGCTCTTTGGATCGTGGCGGTCGTTCCGAAAGTCGCCGGCGACAATGTTCCGCTCGAGAGCGCGGTCACGCTTCACTGGCCGGTCCTTCTTTTCACGCTTGCCCTTTCATTGCTGACCGGCCTCGCGATGGGAGTTTATCCGGCCTGGCAAAGTTCCCGCGCCGATCTGGTTGATGGATTGAAAGAAAGCGGCCGCGGCGTTAGCGGCGGTCGCGGACAACATCGACTCCGTCGCGGACTCGTCTCGGCGCAGGTTGCTCTCTCAATGGTCTTGCTCGCCGCCGCGGCGATGCTGATCTCCAGTTTCGTCAGACTCAGCAATCAGGAGACCGGCTTTCGGTCAGACCACGTTTGGGCTGGTGGTATCGGTTTACCAGCAGCGCGATACCCGGATGCTGCATCGCGCGGTCATTTCGTCCAACGTTTGGTGGACGAGCTGCAAGTAGCGCCCGGGGTTGAAGCAACGGCGACTGCCGATGCGGTCCCGTTGAGCGGCAATTATTCGGGAGCTCCGTACGCGCGCACGGATGGCAATCCGTTGCCCTTAAATCAGCGCCCGCTCGGTTTAACACGCAGCATTTCGCCGGGATATTTCCGCACTTTACGCGTCCCACTTCTCGCTGGTCGCGAATTTAACGAACGTGACGCCGCCGACCAGCCACTCGTCGTTATCTTAAGCAGTTCGACCGCGAAGAAATTGTTTCCGAACGAGAACCCGCTTGGCCGGCAAATCCTCTTTGGAGCCGATAACGGCAATGGGCTTCCCGCCGAAGTTGTCGGCATCGTTGGCGACGTTCGATCGCGCGAACTTGCCAAGCCTAACGATATCGAATTCTACCGTCCGTGGCCGCAGAGAAGTTTTTCGTTTTTCAACGTGATGGTGCGCACGTCAATGAAGCCGAAAGCAGCACAGACTATTGTTCGCGCCGCGCTAGATAAGATCGACAAGGAGATGCCGATTCTTCAACCGAACACGCTCGACGCGATCGTGGCCCAGTCGCTCGGCCAGAAACGGTTGACTATGGGATTGCTTGGGGCTTTTGCCGGGATTGCGCTGTTGCTCGCGATCGTCGGCATTTACGGCGCCGTCGCTTACACAGTGGAACAGCGCACCGCCGAGATCGGCGTGCGAATGGCGCTTGGTGCGCAGGTTAAAGATGTTTTGCAGCTCGTCGTCAGACAAGGAATGAATCCCGTTCTGATCGGACTTGGCGTCGGTCTGATTGCGGTCTTCGCTACTGGCCGGTTGCTCGCGGCGCAACTGTATCAGATTTCCCACCACAATCCGGTTCTACTTGCCTTGACTGCTATCGGACTGGCCCTCGCCGCCCTCCTCGCGTGTCTGATCCCGGCCCGCCGCGCCACCTTGATCGATCCCATCCAGGCTCTCAGGACCGAATGAAAACAAAATGACGAAGCTCGAATGACGAATGATGAAACAATGACGAAGCCTAAAGCTCGAAGAATCGAGCGCTCGATTCGAAATTTGTCATTTGGTCATTCCTTCGAGCTTTGTCACTCGACATTCGTCATCCGAAAATCGGTAGTCAGAAATCAACAATCAGAAATTCCATGAACGACGTTCGCTTTGCTTTTCGGCAATTACTCAAGTCGCCGGGATTTACTTTGCTTGCGCTCATCACGCTGGCGCTGGGGATCGGCCTGAACACTGCCATCTTCAGTTTGATTAACGATCTGTTTCTACGCGGTCTTCCATTCAAGGAGCCCGGACGTGTCTTGCACATGTATTCGAATGCCAAGGATCGCAATCTGCTGGAAATTGCAGTGTCTGCGCCCAAGTATCAGCATTACCGCGACGGTCAGAGGATGTTTGACGGCTTCGGCGCCGAAAACACGCTTCCCTTCACTTTGACCGGACTGGGCGATCCAGTTCAACTTTTTGGCGGCAAAGTGACCTCGAATTATTTCGATGTGCTCGGAGTGCGTCCGATTCGCGGCCGCAATTTTTTGCCGCAGGAAGAAGAGACCGCGGATGTGGCGATGGTGACCGAGAATTTCTGGCAAAAACGGATGGGCGGCGACGCGAACGTGATTGGTCGCAGCATCACCCTCGACGGAGTTCCGCACACGATCGTTGGTGTGTTGCCAAATTTGCCATTCTCCTGGACCGGACCGAACGCCGAGATTTGGACGACGAAACCGTTCGTGATTCCCGGATTCTCCTACGAACGAATGATGCGCGGCACCGGTTTCCTGCGCGTCGTCGGACGATTGAAGCCAGGTATGACAATAGACCAGGCGCGGGCCGCGTTACCTTCGCTCGATCAAAGTTACCGCGCTCAGTATCCAGACAAGATCGACAGCTCAGCGACTATGTCTCTGAAGACGCTGCCCGAAGATGTCGTCGGCAATCTGCGGCCGGCGTTCGCCACTTTGCTTGCGGCAGTTGCCTTCGTTTTGCTCATTGCCTGCAGCAACGTTGCCAACCTATTGCTCGTCCGTTTCACCGGCCGACGACGGGAGATCGCGTTGCGCATCGCGTTGGGCGCGACCCGCGCGAGCGTGTTACGGCTTTTTATTTTCGAAAGTCTGCTCGTAAGCATTTTCGCAGCGGTAGTTGGCACTGCGCTGGCGTGGCAGCTGGTGCCGCTCGTGCCGAAGATGGCGGCAAATTTTCTTCCGTTCGATCCGGAGACTACGATCGGTCTCTCGCTTCCCGTCCTCGGATTCACAATTGCATTGTCGATCTTAACAGGCGTCGCCATGGGAATTTATCCTGCCCTGCAAAGTTCGCGGGCAGATCTGGTTGAAGGATTGAAAGAAGGCGGCCGCGGAACGAGCGGCAGTGTGCGGCAACACCGGTTCCGCAAGATTTTAGTCGGCGCGCAGGTCGCCCTGTCTGTCACGCTGCTTGCCGGCGCGGCGCTGCTCATCACCAGCTTCGTCCAGTTGAGCCGGCAGAGCATTGGGTTCCGCCCCGAAAATCTCTGGATCGGCCTGGTTACGTTACCGCAAGCGCAATATCCCGACTCGCCCACACGTCAACATTTCGTGGAACAAACTCTCGCCGCGTTGCACGCGATCCCAGCTCTCCAAAACGCGACGGTCAGCGGCGACATTCCGCTGCTCCCCGGCGCTGGCGGCGCAACGCTTTACTCGCGCCCGGACGGGGAGATTTTGCCGATCGATAAACGCGCATCGGCCCCGAGCCACGACATTGCTCCGGATTATTTCAAGACGTGGGGCATTCCAATTTTGGCTGGACGCGATATCGACGAACACGATGTGGCCGATCATCAAAATGTCGTTCTGATCAGTCAGGCTGGCGCCAAGAAAGTTTTCGGCAATGAGAATCCGATTGGCAAGACGCTTCTGGTCACAAGTGGGAGCATCCCTGTAGAAATCGTCGGTGTAGTCGGCGATGTCCGGACGCGAAAAGTAGCCGAACCGGACGACATGGAATTCTATCGCCCCTGGGCGCAGGAGAATTTTCCGTTCGCAGTGATCGGGGTGCGGAGCAATTTAAGAGTCGATGCGGTGACAAGATTGGTGCAATCGGCGCTAAACACGGTCGATCCGGGTTTGGCAATCGCAATTCCCCAATCGATGGAAAAAATTGTCGCGCAAGCGCTTGGCCAGGCTCGGCTGATGATGTGGTTGCTCGGCATTTTCGCTGGAGCGGCGTTGTTGCTGGCTACGGTCGGCATTTACGGCGCAGTCGCATACACAGTCGGGCAACGCACCGGAGAAATCGGCGTGCGGATGGCGCTTGGCGCGCAAACGATGGATGTTTTGCGATTGATCGTGAACCAGGGAATGCGGCCGGTGATTTTCGGACTAATGGTGGGATTGGCCGCGGCCCTGGCGCTCGGCCGTTTGATCGCATCGCAACTTTATCAAACGTCCGCTCACAATCCGGTTTTGCTGGCAGCGACGATGTCGATCCTCGGGCTTGCTGCGTTGCTCGCATGCGTGTTTCCCGCACGTCGAGCTGCAATGGTCGATCCCATCCAAGCGCTCCGCACAGAATAATTGCCTATGTAACTATGTAATATAATATGCTGAGCGACCTGAGATTTGCCCTTCGGATGCTGACCAAGAGTCCGGGGTCCGAATGCGGAGGAAACGGCGCATCATAGAAAACCTCATGTCATGACAAGCGCTCTTTTGTAGACGCTTCTCAAAAGCATGAATCGCCTGGATGAAATTCTGCGCGCGAAGCGCACCGGGATCGCGCGGCGCAGAGGGACGCGGCTACAGCCATCTGATCACGCCTTCGTGCCGAACAATCGCTGCCAAAAACCTCTGGCGCTTGCCAGTTTTCCAGAGCGCGCCACCAGGACTGAACAATTCGCGTGATTCAAAATACTGCGGGTGAGATCGCCCATGATGTAATGCCGGAGCATTCCGCGCGCTCGCGATGAACCGGTCACGATCAAATCGTGATCGCCTTGCTGCACCTCCGCGAAAACTTGCTCGATCACGATGCCATGGCGCACACGCACCTCGGCCGGCACGCCCAAACGTTCGAGTTCTTCCTTTTGCCGGCGCAAATTCAACCCGAGTTCCGATCTCGATCCGAGCAATCGGTCGACGTCTTCTTCGAGTCGCACCAAATCGGCATAAATCGCGGGTGGCTCGGCCATGACATGCAACAAGGTGACCGACGCTCCGACGGCGGTGGCAACTTTTCCGGTCAGTTGCACCGCCTCCTCGATGAATTCTTTTCCGCCCGTGCAAACGAGAAAGCGCTTCAATCGGTTGCATTCGCCAATGGCGGCGAGCACCGGCGGCGGAATCGCCTTGATCACTTCGTAGGTTTTCTCCGACCGCCAGTAGAGCCCGGTCCGACCTGTGTGTCGGGCGCCGATGACGACGAGATCATAGGTCGTGGTCGATGTTTGATTGAGAATTTGCCGGACCGGTTCGCCGGCTCGCACCACGATCTCGGGTGCGACACCATCCGCACGCAACGATTGCGCTTGGGCCTCGAGCGCATCGCGCAAGGGACGTTCGTCAGACGGTTTCTCCGCGATACCCAGAAGCGTCGCCTCCGCGTGAGAGGGACCGGCCAAAAGGCCGCCAATTCGCGTGGCGTTATCGGCGGCTGGCTTTCCGTCACTGCAAATCAGAATCTTCATCGCGCGTTACAATTTATGCCCGGTCATCAAAGTGTAGAACACGATGGCCGCGCCGATCAGTGGAAGCGGAACAAAAGCCAGCCGGATTTTCGGCCCGGCAAAATATTGCGTGGAGATGGCGCCAATCTGCGCACCGATCGCCGCGCCCGTGTTCATGACCAGCGCGATCAGGATATCCACATTGCCTTTGATCGCGTGGGTAAATGTTCCGTAGCTGGCCGAGATGATGATCTCGAAAAGATCGGTCCCAACAGCGAGGTGCGTCGGAATTCCGAGAACGTAAACCATCGACGGCATCCGAATGTAACCGGCGCCGCCGCCGAGAAAACCGCTGAATAATCCGCCCACGAACGCGACAAGCAGAATGATCCAGAGCGAAATCGCTTTCACGCCGGAGACAGGAAGTTCGATCATGGGCCAGATCTTTAAGCGCTGAATGGCCCGCGTTACGTGCCCGAATTCCGAATGGTCTTGTTTTATCTTCCCGCCTGTTACCTTTCCTCGCGGCAATCGTCCCTTTTGCGAGGTCAACGTTTTCCAGCTCTCCCAAATCATAAAGGTTGAGATGCTCAGATAGACGGCGATCGAAACGACGCTCACAACCAGGTTAACGTTGCCCGCGCGTTTCAACATTTGAATCAACTGCGCGCCCACTTCCGCTCCTCCAATTGTTCCAATAGCCATGATCAATCCAAGGCGAAGATCAACATTGCCGAGCGCCCGATGCCGTTTTGCTGCGACTACCGACTTGCCGACGATATGTGCCAGATCGGTGCCGACGGCGAAGCTCCAGTCAAGACCCACCGCGCGCAGCGCCGGGCCCGCAATGAAACTGCCGCCCACTCCAAAGAAGCCGCCGAGGATGCCGATAAGAAAGCCGACGATGACAAGATAGACCGGACTGATGCGCGCTCCGGAAATTGGAAAAAACATGGCTTATTCCGAGCGGCCGCGAATGACCCGCAATAAAAGCGTTGTCACATTCTCAAGCACCACGGCCTGACCGATGATAAGGAGAATCGCAACCGCGCCATAGGTATTGCGGTGGTGAACCTCGAGCTGCTGCAGCCACCCGCCCAAAAAATGTAGAACAAGAAAGAAATAGGCGACGACGAGGAGCGCATAGATCGCCAACTCAATCGCAAAAGCCCTTAATGTTTTGGCGGTTGCGGCTTTCATGAGGCTTGTTAAAACGTTAAGCGTTAGAGCGTTAAAGCGGCAGATGAATCGGCGTGGCGCCGATAGCCCTCCATCGCTTCCAACTCTTCATCGCTTCAACCCCATTTGCCGGTTGCGTGCGAGGCCGTCAACCGGCAATTTCCATTGCACCTCGAACGTTTCCTCTTAACGTTCCATTCCACTCTCTCCAGAAAAAACCATGGCTGATGTTGCGAACAAATACGCCGAGAACGTAGCGGGAAAATTTTACGTCGACGATCAATGCATCGACTGCGATTTGTGCCGCGAAACCGCTCCGGCCAATTTCAAACGCAACGACGACGGCGGCCACTCCTACGTTTACAAACAACCGGAGTCTCCGGAGGAAGAAGCGCTCTGCAAGGAAGCGATGGAAGGATGCCCCGTCGAGGCCATCGGCGATAACGGAGCGTAGTCTTTGCTTCTGTAGCGGCGGTCTGCGACCGTCGCACTATGCCTGAACGGCGCGTTCGAAAAAAAGCAAACGAGGAACGTCCAGCGCCGAACGCACAACATCCAATTCCATCCATCCCCGTAGCGCTCACCATCGCCGGATCGGACAGCAGCGCCGGCGCCGGCATCCAGGCGGACCTCAAGACTTTTAGCGCCCTCGGCGTCTATGGCTTAACCGCCGTCACCTGCGTCGTGGCCGAAATCCCGGGAGAAGTTTCGCGCATCGAGCCAATGAGCGCGACGATCGTTCGCAAGCAAATCGCAGTTCTCCTCGAGAATTTCCCAGTCGCCGCGGTCAAGACCGGGTTGCTTTACTCCGCCGAAATTATTTCCGCGGTCGCGCGAGCGATACGTGGCACAGACATCTTGTCTGTGGGGTGGGCAGGCGTCCCGCCTGCCGATTCGACAGGCAAGATGCCCGTCGCCCCCACAGCCGAGACGGCTGTGCCCCGCATCCCGCTCGTGATCGATCCGGTGCTCGTCGCCACCAGCGGCGCGAAGCTTTTGCGCGCCAACGCGATCGAGCTTTACAAGAAAGAACTGTTTCCGCTCGCCACTTTGATTACGCCCAACCTCGACGAAGCGGCCAAGCTCCTTGGCCAACCGATTGGCGATCTTGCCACCATGCGCGTTGCTGGAAAGAAACTTGCGGAGAAATACGGCGTCTCGATCTTGCTCAAAGGCGGTCATCTCACCGGGAATCAGGCCGTTGACCTGCTCTTTGCAAACGACCGCGTCATCAAGTTCTCCGCGCCGTTCGTGCGCGGCGTTTCCACCCACGGCACCGGTTGCACTTATTCAGCCGCGATCGCCGCCGGTCTCGCATCCGGTTTATTGCTGGAGGATGCAATTGCTCGCGCGAAGAAATTTGTGAACGCATCCATCGCGCGGCGTTTTCGATGGACGTCGAGCTCTGGCAAAAACCTCGACGTGCTCAACCATTCACCATTCCTGTAGCGGCAGGCGTGCCGCCTGCGTCGGCCCTGATCCCGAAGCCGACACGACTACCTTGACAGAGACTTATCCGCGACGTTTTCCTTTTTCCAACGCTTCAACTCCATTGCTTCCAGCGCGGCCGCGGTCTCCGCCTGTTTTTTGCTCCGGCCGCTGCCTTGGCCAAGGACAAGGTCTTCCCAAATGGCTTGGACAACGAATGTTTTTTCGTGCTCGGGCCCGCTCTGAGAAATCAATTCATAGACCGGGCTGCGCGGAGAAATGCTCTGCAGTAATTCCTGGAGCTGACCTTTCGGGTTAATGTCGATCGGCGCCTCGGCGAGCTGATCGAGATCGGTGCGTGCTTGCGCGAGAACAAATTTTTTTGCCGTCGCCAAATCGCTGTCGAGATAGACCGCACCGATCAGCGCCTCGTAAGCGTCAGCCAAAGTCGATCCCCGCTCACGCCCGCCGCTTGCCTCTTCCCCGCGTCCCATCATCAAATAACGTCCGAGATTGAGCGCGAGCGCATGACCCTTCAACGCTTCGCGCGAAACCAGGCGCGAGCGGAGCTTCGTTAACTGGCCCTCAGCTTCGCTGCGAAAATGTTCGTAAAGATACTCGGTGATGACGAGCTGGAGAATGGCATCACCGAGAAACTCGAGCCGCTGATTATCAAAATGATAGCGCTGCGTCTCGTGACCGAGACTGGGATGAGTCAGGGCTTCCGCCAGCAAAAGCGAATTGCGAAACTTATAATCGATGCGTTCCTCGAGCGGACTCACAGTTATCGCTTCTGATAGATTTCGAGCGAAGTCACAATATCAACAGCGCGCTGCAAGACCGGGTCGTGCGCCGCTGGTTTTTCCGGCGGACGCCTGCGACGCTCCTGCGCTGCTTCCGCCGCGTCGAGCTCTGGATTTGTTCCGGCCAAAAGGGCGGCCTCATTCAGATGCGGACGTTCCGTCTCGTAAACAAAGGGGCCCATTCCTTTTTGCGCGCTCAACTGAAAGATCTGCCGCTTGTCCGCCATCGACATCTCGACCGGCAAATCCGGCTTCACTCCATCTGGGAATAATGGCCGGCCTTCGGGCAAGACCGCTTCGGCCACGGCAACCCGCAACACTTTCCCGCTCGGCAATTGCAAGTCGGAGTACTCAACTGCGCGACCGGCCGTGGGCTGGCCAATGATCAATGCTTTGTTATAAAATCGCAGCGCGCCCGCGAGCGTTTCGGGTCCGCCCGCGGTGTCGCCATCGGCCAGCACCATGATCAATCCTTGAAACGCCGGTTCGCGATCCGAGCTAAATACACGGTCCTGGCGCGCGGCCGGTTTGCGCAACGTGAAAAGCGGCTTGCCTTTCGGACAAAATCGTTTCGTGAATTCCGCGGCCGTTGCGAAATCGTTCGTGGGTGGACTGTCGCGAAGATCGATAATCAACGCGTCCATTTTCTTGCCGGAGAATTCTCCCAGCTTTTTGTCCATCGCCTGGAGATTCGCGGTAGTGAACGCACCCAGTCGCAAGTAACCGGCATGACCATCCAAAATCTCACTGTAAAACGCACCCGACGATTCCCTCAGCGCAGCTTCGCCCGGCGACTCCGGGGGCAAAAGCATCACGCCGTGAGAGAGCCGAATCATCAGGCCCGCAATAGTGGCACGATTTAATTCCGTCTCGGTAATCGCATCCGGATTCGTGAAATTGTTTTTCAACAGCGTGATGACCGCCTGCAAGTCGGCCGCGCCTAACGAATTAATCAATTCTTCCGTCGTAGGCGTCGGGGAAGATTTGGGCGGAGTCGGAATGCTGCTCGCCGCCGGAGAGGCGGCCGAGGGCGCAGGGGATTGGGCGAACCCATTCGTCACCATCAAAACCCAAAGCGCGATTCCCGCCGGCCAAGTAAACCGAAACATCAGTGTGA
>Ga0210402_10006312_pt1 | contig 10516 bp, 8 predicted proteins | sample IncBWC7MmetaG_FD_161055 | JGI IMG/M metagenome (GOLD analysis project Ga0210402, IMG submission 161055) | Forest soil microbial communities from Barre Woods Harvard Forest LTER site, Petersham, Massachusetts, United States - Inc-BW-C-7-M | ecosystem: Environmental > Terrestrial > Soil >...
GCAGTGAGGCCAATCGAAGCTTCAAGGCACTGTATCTTCCGTGCCTTGAAGCCTCCCATCCTCCGGTACTAGCGAAAACGGCCCCGCTGCGGCTGGCCGAAGCTTCTCGTTCCGCCGCCCGAACCCTGATTGGAATTCGACCGTGCACCCGAGCTGGCGGGGCGGCGCGAATCGCGGCGCTCGGAATTTCCGTCCCGGCGACCGCCGCCGTGGCGGTTCGGCGCACCATGACCATGCGAGTGCTGAGGGCGTCCTTCGCGGGAGGGCGGAGGCGCTGCGGACTCGACGATTTTGAATGCGGGAGTCGGGAGTGTGGGGATACTGCGGCGCAGGACCCGCTCGATATCGCGCAGCAATCCGGATTCATCCGAGGATACCAGCGAAATCGCTTCTCCCGCGGCGCCGGCGCGGCCGGTGCGGCCGATGCGATGCACGTAATCCTCGGGCACGTTGGGCAATTCGTAGTTGACGACTTGCGGCAGTTCCTTGATGTCGAGTCCGCGCGCCGCCACTTCGGTGGCGACCAAGCAGGTGACTTGACCGCGCTTGAACATGTCGAGTGCTTTCACCCGCGCGGCCTGACTCTTGTTTCCATGGATCGCGGCGGCCTGAATGCCGGCTCCTTCCAACTGTTGAGCGAGCCGGTTGGCGCCGTGCTTGGTGCGCGTGAAGATCAGCACCTGGCGCCACTGGCCTTCCTGGATCAGATGCACCAGCAGATGCCGCTTCTGTTCCTTCTGAACCCGATAGGCGCGCTGTTCGACGAGTTCGATCGGCGCGTTGCGCGGAGCGACTTGTACGGACAGCGGGTTGTGCAACAGGCGTTCAGCCAGCCCACGGATATCGTCTGAATAGGTTGCGGAGAACAGCAGATTTTGGCGTTTCTGCGGCAAGAGTTTGATGATGCGGCGAATATCATGGATGAAACCCATGTCGAGCATCCGGTCGGCTTCATCGAGGACCAGCACCTGGACCTTGGACAGATCCGCCGCCCGCTGTTGCGCAAGATCAAGCAAGCGGCCCGGGGTCGCGACCAAAATATCGCAACCGCTGCGCAAGGCGCTGATCTGCGGATTGATGCTGACGCCGCCGAACACCTGATAGGTGCGCAGCGGCAGGTATTTGCCGTAGTCGCGCGCACTTTGTGCAACCTGCGCGGCCAGTTCACGGGTCGGCGTGAGTACCAGCGCACGCGGCGATCGGCTCGCCGCATTCGCCGTATCAGCCGTAAGACGCTGCAAAATGGGCAGCACAAAGCCGGCCGTCTTACCGGTGCCGGTTTGCGCGCCCGCAAGAACATCGCGGCCCGCGAGCACCGCGGGGATCGCCTGTATTTGAATGGGAGACGGCGTGTCGTAGCCCTTATCGGCGACAGCACGCATTAATTCGGGCAACAGCCCGAGATCGGAAAATGACATTATTAAACCTTTATGAAAAGTGGACTCGCACGACGGCGCTTTAAGCGTCCGCAGCGGTCAGCAGCGAGGAGGGTAAAAAAACGAAGTGCGTCGTGGACGAACAGCGAGCCAAGGACGGTACTGACCGAGTACCAGCCCTATAAAGCTGCGCGCAGTATACACAGCTTCGCCGGGCGCGTCGAATTGGCAGCCGGGGCCACGGCCCGGCGCCTTGATGCGCTGTTGCTTAGGGCAGATCCTGCAGCGCTCCAAATGTCCCCGGCGTGGTCGTACTTTGCAGCAGCACCCCAGGATGCGTCGTCGATACACCGCCTTGCATCGGAAAGGTCACGCCGTTGCTGACCACGATGTCGAGCTTGCCGTCGCCGTTGATATCGGCGATGGCAATTTCGTTGGCACCGGGCGCGGTATAAATGCCGGCCGGCAAGAACTTGCCGGGATTCGCAGGATCGTGCAGCAGCACGGTGACGAATTTCTGACCGCCGATGACGATGTCGAGTTTGCCCGTTCCCTGCAGATCGCGTAGCAGAATGGACTGCGGCCGGTCTTGCGTGGCGATGGCGAATCCCACCGGCGCTAAGAATGTGCCGTGATTGGCGGGGTCTTGAATCAACACGAACACCGCGGTCGACATGCCGCCAGTGGGACCGGGATCGGTGATGACAAGGTCATTGAGGCCGTCACCGTCGACGTCAGCAATGGCAATGATGCTGCCGCCGATCACGTTGACATTGGGAGTCGGCGTGAACACCGTCACCGGTGCGGCGAACGTCGTGCTGGAGGCGGCGCCCGTGTGCATTAGAACTTTGACGCTCTGACTGTCGGTGAGTGCCACATCTGCGGCGCCATCGCCATTGAGATCTCCCAAGGCGACCCAGTTGGCGCCTCCCGAATAGAGACTGACGGGTGCTGCGAAGGTGCCCGGCGAGCTTTGCACGAACAGCGACACATTGAAATCGGCAGATACCAAGTCGGGCAGGCCATCGCCGTTCATGTCGGCGATGGCGAGCTGCGAGGCCCCGGGAGAGTTCAAGACGAGCGGGGGGTTGAAAGTGCCGGGGGTACTCGTGTTGTTGAAGAACACGCCCAGCGCGCCATCATCGAAGCTGGCCGTCACGACATCCATCAGTCCGTCGCCGTTGAGGTCGGCGCCGGCAATGAACAAAGGATTGAATCCGTCCGCGGTCGAGACAGGGGCCGCAAATACGCCCGCGCCGGTCGATAGGTACGCCTTGATGTTGGATGCATACGAGGATACCGCTGGCTGCACCGTGCTCAGCGCGAGCACGTCGGCGAAGCCGTCGCCATTGAAATCGCCGCTGACGACGCCGTTCGAGAATTCGGTTGGGGTAATATTTCCACAGCCGTAGCAGAAGTTGTTATCGTCGTTGCAGCTCGCCAGAGCGGCGGAAAGAATGGCGAGCGACAATCCAAGCGAAACAACGCGAATATGTTTGTTTAACATGCTGATTTTTCACCCCTTTATAACCACCAAATGCATGTCGATTGACGCATGAAGCGATCTAAATGCCTGATTCCGAAGGCGTATCCTTTCAACTTAAGACCGGCAGCGCCGTGTCCTGGTTCAACGTTTCACCAAAGCTCCCGATGACACCGATGATGCTTTATTCCGGGGGGCCGATGACAAATAACATGTACCCGGCAGGGCGCTGCAGCGCCGTGCTCATCGCCTGCGCGGTGCTCTTGCCCTGCGCTGCGATGCTGTCCGCGCCAGCCCACGGGGCGGCGCGATTCGACATCAGTGAAACGACCATCGCCGAAACACAGCGCGCCATTGCTGAACATCGAACCAGCTGTCACCAGGTCATCGGCCAATACTTGGAACGCATTGCCGCCTACGATCAAAGCACGCATCTGAATTCGCTGGTCGTGGTCAATTCCAATGCCTTGGCTGAGGCTGATCGATTCGATGCTGAGTTCAAGCTGACGCAAACGATCCACGGGCTGCAATGCATCGGCGTGATCGTAAAAGACAATTACAACACCATGGACCTGCAGACGAGCGGCGGCTCGCTGGCGATGAAATGGTTCGTGCCGGCCACGGATGCATTCATGGTGAAGCGGATCCGGGAGGCCGGCGCCATCATGCTGGGAAAGTCGAATATGGCGGAATGGGCGTTCAGTCCCTATGAAACCGTCAGTTCGATCGCTGGGATTACCCGCAATCCGTACAACCTCGACTACGTACCCGCCGGATCGAGCGGGGGAACGGCAGCCGCAATCGCGGCCAACTTCGGCGCCGTGGGTTTGGGGACCGATACAGGCAACTCGATCCGCGGCCCTCATCGCACAACGCATTGGTGGGAATTCGGCCGAGCATCGGGCTGACCAGCCGCGATGGGATTATTCCACTGTTCCTTGCCGCCGATGTCGGGGGCCCAATTGTGCGTACCGTCGAGGACGCCGTTGCGCTGCTCGACGTCGTCGCAGGATTCGACCCGCAAGATCCGATCACCGAGAACTCCACGGGACACATACCCAAAACCTACAAGGCGTTTCTCGATCGGCGTGGGCTGCGCGGCGCGCGCATCGGGGTGTTTCGTGCCTACTTGGACGCGCCGACAGGCGATCCAGAAATCAAAGCACTGGCTGAAAAGGCCATTCAAGACCTGAAAGCGCAAGGCGCCAAGATCGTAGATCCGTTCGAGATACCGAATTTTGAAGCGCTGACAAAAAACATTTTTTGCGGCGACTTTCAATCCGACCTCAATGGCTATCTTGCGAAACATGGGCAGGGGGCGACGTACCAGACGCTCGCGCAGATCATCGAATCCGGACTGTACCTTCCCTACATCGAGAGCCGGCTGAAGAGTACCGCGGCTGCCAAACCCGCCAGCGAATCTGACCGCACGGTTTGTCCAGATGTGTATCACAACGACAAGAAAATCGCGTTTCGCGCGGCGATCCGCGCCGCGATGGCCCACAACAAGGTGCAGGCGATCATTTATCCAACCTGGAGCAATGCGCCCCGGAAGGTTGGCGACGACAAGAGTCCGGCGGGTGACAACAGCCAGGTCCTGTCGCCCCAGAGTGGTTTTCCGGCGATCACCGTGCCGATGGGCTACACACACGGAGATCTGCCCGCGGGGTTGACATTTCTGGGCGACAGCTTCGATGAGGGTACCTTGATAAGGTTCGCGTACGCGTATGAACAAGCGACGAAGCATCGGCACGCGCCGCCGAAGTTTCCGCCGTTAAATTAGCGAATCCCATGCGCGCGATATCGTATTTGTTCAGCGTTGCCATCCCGTCGTCATCCCGGAGAATGCATGCATAACCAACAGAATTCGACCATCGGCTCCAACTCCAAGAGGCATACGCCGATCTGGATGTGCCTTTCACTGGGAATGGCGCTCGCACTGTCGGCGGTTTCTCCGGCGATCGCGCAGCAAGGTGCGTCCCGTCCCATCGTTCTGCATGCCGCGCGTCTGCTCGAGATCGATACGGGACGCATGATTACGCCGGGGGAGATTCTGGTCGAAGGCGAGCGCATCACCGCCACAGGTTCGGCGGTATCTCATCCCGCAGGCGCTCAAGTCATCGATCTGGGCGATACCACGCTGATGCCGGGCTTGATCGACGCGCATGTGCATCTCTTTCTGCATCCGGGCGCGGAGGATTTGCAGACGGTCGAAGAGTCGGTGCCGCAGCGGACCATCCTGGCGGTTCTCGCGGCAAGGGATGACGTGATGGCGGGCTTTACCGCCGAACGGGACATGGGGACCGAGGGCGCGGGATCCGCCGACACAGCGGTGCGCGAGGCGATCAATAAGGGCCTGATTCCCGGCCCGCGTTTGCGGATTTCGGGCAACGCCGTCGATATTCTCGGCGGACATGAGGACGCCAATCATTTCAATCCCGCGCAGCAGGTGCTCTCCAACGCAACCTACGCGAACAGCGCCGACGAGATTGTTGCCGCAATCAGGCAACAGCACAAAGAAGGATCCGACTTCGTCAAAATGTATGAAACCGGCGCTGATTCGATGCGCGATGGGGTGCTGCATACACCGTATCAGTACACGGTCGCGCAACTTAAGGCAGCGATTGAGGAGACCGCACGTTTCGGCGGCAATGTGGCGGTCCATGCCACAGGCGAACCGGGCACGCTATACGCCGCCCAGGCGGGCGTCGCGTCCATCGATCATGCGACGCAACTGAGCGACGAAACCATGCGGATCATGAAAGCCAAGAACATACCGGCGGTGCCGACCTTTGCGATCTTCGAGTACTTCATGAATGCGTCGGAAGCCGGAGCGAAGCGTGAGCGCCCGATGCTCGAGTACAAGATAAAGGAGTTCAAAAAGCAGATTGCCGCGGGAATTCCCTTCGCCGTCGGCTCGGATGTCGGGCCATTTCCCCACGGAACCCAAGCTCGAGAACTGGAGCTGATGGTGAAGTACGGGATGAAACCCCTGGCCGTGCTGCAGGCGGACCTGATCAACGGTGCCAGATTGCTCGGCTGGGGCGGGCAGATCGGCGAACTGAAGCCAGGGTTTTTTGCCGACATTGTGGCGGTGCCGGGCTCGCCGCTCGAGGACATCACCGCGGTCGAGCATGTTTCCTTCGTGATGAAAGGCGGCGTGGTCATGCGAATGCCCGCGGCTGCCCGATAGGACGCAAATTGCACGCGAACAGCGTGAAGGCCCTGTTTTTCGATGTCTTCGGGACACTGGTCGATTGGCGATCAGGTGTGGCGGGCGCCGCCGAGTCAATCCTTAAGCCCCAAGGCATTGTGCTGGACTGGTTTGCGTTCGCCGACGCGTGGCGCGATCAATATCAGCCTGCGATGGAGGCGGTGCGTTCCGGCAGCATCCCGTATACGAAGCTCGATGTGCTGCACCGACGAACCCTGCAGACTATCCTGCCGCGATTTGGCTTAAGCCGGCTGAAGGAAACGGATCAAGAGCAGCTCACGCTGGCGTGGCACCAGCTCGACGCGTGGCCCGACGTGCAAGCGGGGCTTGCAAGGCTGCGTCGGCGCTTCTTGATTGCGCCCGTGTCCAATGGCAATACAGCGCTCATCTGCGACCTCGCGCGGCGCAATGACATTCATTGGGATGCGATCCTGGGCGCCGATCATGCACGAGCATTCAAGCCCATGGCGGAGGTTTATTTGGCCGCGGCAGATGCTTTCAATCTGCTTCCGAGCGAGTGCCTGATGTGCGCAGCCCACGGCAGCGATCTCAAAGCGGCCGCGGCGAATGGATTGCGTACCGCCTTTATTGCAAGGCCCATGGAGCGCCCGGGTTTCAGCGAGGGCCGGACTGCCGTCGACATCTCTGCCGCGACGATCTCGGATCTCGCCGATCAATTGGGCGCTTAGCCGGCGGGGACTTCAGTCTTTCTCTCGATCCTCCGGGCGGTCAGAATGCCTTCGGTGTAGCCGTTGGGCTGCTCACGGCCTTTGAATATCAAATCGCAGGCGGCCTTGAACGCGATGTTGTGCTCAGGATCAACGCTAAGGCGCTGGTAAGACCGGTCGCTCGCATTTTGCTGGTCGACAACGCGCGCCATCTTCTTCAGCGCCGTCATCACCTGCCCGGTGGAACAAACCCCATGCAGCAACCAATTCGCCACATGCTGACTCGAGATGCGCAGCGTCGCACGGTCCTCCATCAGCGCCACATTGTAATAATCCGGTACTTTGGAGCACCCGACACCAGAATCGATCCAACGCACGACGTAACCTAGAATGCTTTGCGCATTATTGTTGAGTTCCTCCTCGATATCCGACGTGCTCCAATGCGGCGCGGCCACAAGAGACGGCGTCAGAATTTCATCGAGCGAAGCTCGCGGCCGCTGGGCAAGCCGCGCTTGTACTTGCGCAACATTCACCGCGTGGTAGTGCAAGGCGTGCAAGGTCGCCGCGGTTGGGGAGGGAACCCACGCCGTGTTCGCGCCGGCCTGGGGGTGGGCAATCTTCGCCTTGAGCATGTCGGCCATGAGATCCGGCATGGCCCACATGCCTTTGCCGATCTGGGCGTGGCCTCTCAGGCCGCAGGCCAGGCCGATGTCGACGTTTTGCCGTTCATAGGCATCCAGCCAGACAGCCTTTTTGAGTTCGCTCTTGCGAGGCACGACTCCCGCTTCCATCGAGGTGTGAATTTCGTCGCCGGTGCGATCCAGAAAGCCGGTATTGATGAACGCGACGCGCTGACGAGCGCCACGGATGCATTCCATGAGATTGACGCTGGTGCGGCGCTCTTCATCCATGATCCCGATCTTCACCGTGTTTCTTGGGATCCCCAAAAGATCTTCGATGGCGCCGAAAAGCTCATCCGCAAAGCGCACCTCCTCAGGCCCGTGCATTTTGGGTTTGACCACGTACACAGAACCAGTACGCGAATTGCGGCGCGCGCCGGCTCCACGCAAATCATGCAAGGCGATGAGCACCGTAACGGCCGCATCGATAAAGGTTTCCGGAATGGGCGATCCGCTCAATGTCACGATGTTGCTGAGCATGTGGTGGCCCACATTGCGCACCAGCATGAGGCTTCGCCCGGACAGCACGAGATTTTTCCCGTCCGGCGTTTGATAGTGACGATCCGCGTTCAAACGGCGAATGATCGGGTCGTGTCCCTTCTCGACGCGGGCCTCCAGACCTCCTTTCATCAATCCCAGCCAGTTGCGATAAACGTGGATTTTGTCCTCGGCATCCACGGCGGCGACCGAATCCTCGCAATCCTGAATCGTCGTGATCGCGGATTCGAGCACGACATCGCTGATTCCAGCCGGGTCGTCGCGGCCAATGTAGTGTGCGCGATCGATGTGAAGTTCGATATGCAATCCGTGGTGCTGAAGCAATAGCACCGATGGCGAACTACGGTCGCCCTGAAAGCCGGCAAATGCCGCGGAATCCTTGAGGCGAGAAATCTGGCCGCCTTTCAACCTCACGTTGAGGCCGCCCTCTGCCGCGCTGTAGTGCACCGCGTCGCGATGTGAACCTTCGGTGAGGGCGAAGTGCTGGTCCAAGAAGTCTCGGACGAAGGCGATGACCTTCGCGCCGCGTTGTGGGTTGTACTGGCCGCCGCGAGGCGCGCCTTCCTCCGGGATCACGTCGGTGCCGTAGAGCGCATCGTACAAGCTGCCCCAGCGAGCATTGGCGGCATTGAGCGCGTAGCGAGCATTGCTGACCGGTACTACCAATTGCGGACCGGCAATTCGGCCGATCTCGGCATCGACATTGGCGGTGCTGACGGTGAAGGGGTCTCCCTCTGCGACCAGATAGCCAATCTCGCGCAAGAAGGCCTGGTATTGTGCACGGTCGAAGCCAGGACCGGGATTCTGACGATGCCAGGCGTCGATTTTGGCCTGCAATTCGTCCCGCCGGCGCAGCAGCGCGGCGTTGCGTGGCGCGAGGCCAAGAACCAGTGCCGCAAAGCCCTTCCAAAACACCCCCGATTGCACGCCGCTGCCGGGAATGGCTTCGTCATTGACGAAATCGTATAAGGCTTTGTCGACCTGGAGTTGGTCTACGCTAACTGTCGCTCTCATCGCGCAATCCTGGACTTGGGGAAAATACGCATGCTGCGGGCATTGCCCTGGCAAATCAATGCCAATCCGGCGCGATTTTGCCGGACTGCGGTATCCTTCCCGCCAAGTTCTGGATTCGGCGGAGTGATGCGTAGTCCGACAACCCGTGAATGGATTATTGGGGCAACCGCAGTGTCGCTGGTTATGGTGCTGGCAATCGGCGTGCTTACGCCGCCAGGAGAGCGGGTAGCGTTGGCCCTGCGCGCGACGGCGCGTTGGTCTTTCCTCTGGTTTTGGCTGGCATCTACCGGCGGTGCTCTATGCACCTTGTTTGGACCGAAGTTTCAGGCCCTGGCGCAACGCGCCCGAGATTTCGGGCTGGCATTCGCCTCCGCCCATCTGGTGCACATCGGCCTCGCTGTATTTCTTTTGTACGTCCTGGCGGCGCCATTTCCGCTTCCAAAGCTGATTTTCTTCGCTGTCGGCGCGTTCTGGGTTTATCTCCTGGCGTTGTTGTCCATCAAGCGCGTGGCAGCAATGTTGCAGCCACGTGTGCAACCGCGTGCCTGGCGGATCGTGCGAACTATCGGTGTTGAATACATCACACTGGTTTTTCTATTCGACTTCTATCAAGGGCCGTTTCAGGGAGGCCTCAAGAATCTGGTGATCTATCTGCCGTTCTTGATGTTGGCGACGGCAGGGCCTGTTCTCCGGATTGCCGCTGGGTTAAAACGCCGCGCTCGAGATCAGGCGGCAGTCGGTTTGGAGCGTCGAATTTCGTGAGATCGATGAGGGTCAGTCCCGGGGTTATCAGCGCGTTGTCGGCGGGCGTGCTGTTCGGCGCGAGCACGCCGCTGGCAAAGCAGCTCATTCACGGTATTGATCCCTGGATGCTCGCCGGCTTGCTCTATTTGGGCTCCGGCATCGGCTTGGGAACGTACAAGGGCCTTAGCTCCCTTCTAGCGCGGCGTGCAGGCGCTGTCTCCATTCGAGGCGCGGATCGCGGGTGGCTCAGCGCGGCTATCTTGGCCGGCGGCGTCATGGCTCCGGTGCTCATGATGTATGGTCTGAAACGCACCGCGGGATCGAGTGCATCGCTGCTGTTGAACTTAGAAGGCGTGTTCTCTGTTCTGATAGCGTGGTTTGTATTTCACGAGAACTTCGATCGACGGATCGCGTTGGGCGTCTTGGCGATCACCGCAGGTGCGTTGCTTCTGAGCGTCAATGGCGGTCTCATGTGGAGCAATGCCATGGGGCCCGCAGCGATCGCCTGCGCATGCCTGGCGTGGGCGCTCGACAATAATTTCACTCGCAAAGTCGCGCTCAACGATGTCACGCAAATCGCCATGCTGAAGGGGCTGGTTGCGGGTGCCGTGAATGTGGCGATTGCGATTGGGCTGGGGCGGTCCCTACCGAGCGGAGAGGGCATCGTGGCCGCCGGCGCGGTCGGGCTCGGCGGCTACGGTCTGAGCCTCGTGCTATTCGTGATTGCCTTGAGGTATCTGGGGACTGCGCGCACCGGAGCGTACTTCTCGATTGCACCCTTTATCGGAGCCCTGATCGCGGTGGCGTTCTTTGGTGAGCCGGTGACGGTTCCCCTTATT
>Ga0210402_10006313_pt1 | contig 10516 bp, 8 predicted proteins | sample IncBWC7MmetaG_FD_161055 | JGI IMG/M metagenome (GOLD analysis project Ga0210402, IMG submission 161055) | Forest soil microbial communities from Barre Woods Harvard Forest LTER site, Petersham, Massachusetts, United States - Inc-BW-C-7-M | ecosystem: Environmental > Terrestrial > Soil >...
GCCTCGGGGACCTGGTCATTGAATGCAAGAACGTGCGCAAAGGCTACGACGATCGGTTGCTGATAGATTCCTTGAGCTTCAGCCTCCCGGCAGGCGGAATCGTCGGGATCATCGGCCCCAACGGCGCCGGCAAGACCACGCTGTTCCGAATGCTGTCGGGTGCGGAGAAGCCTGACGGGGGCGAGATCCGATTGGGCCCCAGCGTAAAGCTCGCCTACGTCGATCAATCACGCCAAGCTCTCAACGACAAGAACACTGTGTGGCAGGAGATCTCCGGCGGCCTCGACCTCATCAAGGTTGGCAACTACGAAACCTCGTCGCGCGGCTATGTGGGACGCTTCAATTTCAAGGGCGTGCAGCAGCAACAGGTGATCGGTGATTTATCGGGCGGCGAACGCAATCGCGTACACCTCGCGAAGGTTTTGAAAGCCGGCGGCAACGTGCTGCTGCTCGACGAGCCGACCAATGATCTCGACATCGAAACCTTGCGCGCGCTCGAAGATGCCTTGGTGGCGTTCCCGGGTTGCGCAGTCGTCATCTCGCACGATCGTTGGTTCCTCGATCGTATCGCAACGCACATCCTCGCCTTCGAGGGCGACTCTCAAGTCCAATGGTTCGAAGGCAACTACCAGGAATACGTCGAGGACTATAAGAAGCGGAAGGGCGAAGATGCCGCTCAACCGCATCGGATCCGCTATAAACCACTGTCGGGGTAAAGCCATGAGCATGTACATTACGCCGCAAGACGAACTGCACGTCGAATACCAGGGCATTGCGCTCACTTGCGCTCACTGTCAAACGCTGACTCATCTCACCGCGGTCGCCGTCCCCAAATTCGAGGATCTGAGCCGCCGCAAGCCTAAGCACATCGGCATTGTGTTCCGCTGCGACGCGTGCGCGGAACCGATATTCCTGAAGTTCGCCGTCAAGGCCTATACCGCATTGCGCGTGGAGCTCGCGAACTACACGGAAATCGAGCGCGCTCGCGAGCATTTTCCGCTGACCTATCTTCCGGAGGAGGCGGAGGGCATGTTCAGGGAGGCGCTCAATTGCTACGCGGCCGGGTGCTTCAACGCGTTCGGAGCGATGAGCCGGCGCACCGCGCAATCGCTGTTCCGCGAGCTCGGCGAACGCGGCAAATTGGAGCTATTCGATACGCTGCAAGAAATTCGCACCCTGGCCGAGCTCGATGACGATACGTTCGCGACGCTGCGCGCGGTGCTGTTCGGCAGCGATAGCGATCCCTGGCCGCATCAGCCGGACATCAATGCGGAGCGCGCCGGCATCCTGCTCGAAGTCATGCGCGATCTGCTGTATCAAACTTTCGTGCGCAAGGCCCGCCTGCTGCAAGCGATGACATTCCGCAAGTTCGTGGCTCCCGCCCCTCAGGCCGAAACCGGTTAAGAGGGCGCCGCCGCCTAGCCCACGAACACGCGCGCGTTGCGGAACAGGCGCATCCAGCCGCCGTCCTCCTGCCACTCCTTGGGGGCCCAGGAGTTTTGTACCGTGCGAAACACCCGTTCAGGATGCGGCATCACCGAGGTGACGCGCCCGTCGGCACTGCAAAGTCCGGCCAACCCGAGCGCCGAGCCGTTCGGGTTGAAAGGATACCTCTCGGTCGGCTGCTCGCGGTTATCCGCGTACTGCAGCGTGACGAGACCCTGCGCTAGCAGGCCCGGAGCGCTCGACCCCGGTTCGAATTCGGCGTGGCCTTCGCCATGGGCCACCGCAATCGGCAATACCGAGTCTTGCATGCCGGCCAGCAGTACGGAGCGCGAAGGCGGGACGCGAACCAGCGCCAGGCGCGCCTCGTACTGTTCCGACCGATTGCGCACGAAGCGCGGCCATCCTTCCGCCCCCGGGATCAGCTCTTTCAGCGCGGACAACATTTGACAGCCGTTGCACACGCCCAACGTAAAAGTCGCGGGGCTTGCGAAGAAGGCCGCGAATTCCTTGCGCGCCAAGCCGTTGAAGAGAATCGATTTCGCCCAGCCCTCGCCGGCGCCCAACACGTCGCCGTACGAAAAGCCGCCGCAGGCGACGAGGCCGTGAAATCGCGCCAAACGCACCCGGCCGCCCAGGATATCGGTCATGTGAACGTCGTAGGCATCGAACCCGGCACGGGTGAACACGGCGGCCATCTCTGTCTGACTGTTGACGCCCTGTTCACGCAAGATCGCGACCGCGGGGCGCGCGCCGCCCGAGATGAAGGGCGCCGCGACGTCCTCGCGCGGATCGTAGGAAAGGCGTGCGTGCAGGCCCGGATCGGCCGTATCCGCGAGCCGCGAATATTCCTCTCGCGCACAGTCGGGATTGTCCCGCATCTCTTGAATACGGAACGACACTTCGCTCCAGCGTCGATGCAGGTCTAGACGCGAAGCGGCGTACGCCAGCCGGCCGTCGATGTGCACCTGCACGTCCGCTCCGGCGCGCGGCGCACCGATGTCTCGCGTCTGCGGTCCCAGTCCATGGCGCGCCAGGATATCGAGCGCCTCGGAAGAGCGCGCCGCCGGCACCTGCAGCACGGCGCCCAACTCCTCGGCAAAACATGCGGAGATGGGATCCGCCACCGATCCTAGGTCGATGGCCAGCCCGCAATGGCTGGCGAAGGCCATCTCGAGCACCGTGAGCAGCACGCCGCCGTCAGAGCGGTCATGATAGGCGAGCAGCAATTCGCAGTCCTTCAGCTCGCGCAGCGCCGCGAAGAACCCGAGCAGGAGCTCGGGGGAATCCAGGTCCGCCGGTTCACCGCCGGTCTTTGCATGAACTTGCGCCCAGCACGATCCCCCCAGGCGATCCTTGCCCGCGCCCAGGTCAACCAGCACCAGGCGTGAAGGCTGCGACAAATCCAGTTCGGGGGTCAGCGTTCTGCGCGCGTCTTGCACCGGCGCAAACGCCGAGATGATCAGCGACACGGGCGCGATCACCGCACGCTCGCCGCCGGCGTCCCGCCATGCAGTTCGCATGGATAACGAGTCCTTGCCGACCGGGATGGTAATCCCCAACGATGCGCAGAGTTCGACGCCCACCGCGCGCACCGTCGCGTAGAGATCGGCATCCTCGCCCGGCTCGCCGCAGGCCGCCATCCAATTTGCGGACAGGCGAATATCGCCGAGGCTGCGGATGTCTGCGGCGAGGATATTGGTGATCGCTTCAGCCACAGCCAATCGTCCCGAGGCGGGCGCGTTCAACACCGCCACCGGGGTCCGCTCACCCATCGCCATCGCTTCACCGCCATAGCCGTCGTAACTATTCAAACTGACGGCGACGTCGGCAACCGGCACCTGCCAAGGCCCCACCATCTGGTCACGGCTGATCATTCCGCCGACGCTGCGGTCGCCGATCGTGATCAGAAACGACTTGTCGGCAATCGCCGGCAAACATAGCAATCGATCGAGGGAACCGCCGATCGTCGCCCCGGCGGTCGAGAGATATTCTGCGGCCTTGGGGACCGATCGCACGTCGCGGTTCATGCGCGGTGGCTTGCCCAACAACACGTCGATCGGCATATCCACCGGCGTCGCCGCCAGCAGCGAATCGGTGACGAGCAGGCGCCCGTCCGCCGTAATTTCGCCGACGACGGCGTACGGACAACGTTCGCGTTCGCACAGAGCCGCGAACTCGGGCACCGCGCCGGGCGCGAGCGCCAGGACGTATCGCTCCTGCGCTTCGTTGCACCAGATCTCCATCGGCGACAATTCGGGCTCGGCACTCGGGATCTTGCGTAAGTCGACGCGCCCGCCGCGCCGACTGTGTGCGATGGCCTCCGGAATAGCGTTCGATAGACCGCCGGCACCGACATCATGAATCAGCAAGATCGGATTCGCATCGCCGAGGCTTGCGCAGCGGTCGATGACTTCCTGAGCGCGCCGTTGAATTTCCGCGTTGCCCCGTTGCACGGAGGCGAAATCCAATTCGGACGAACTCTGGCCGCTGCCGACGGATGAGGCCGCGCCGCCCCCGAGACCGATCAACATCGACGGACCGCCAAGAACGACGAGCGGCGCGCCGATCAAGACCTCCTTTTTTTCCACGTGCCCCGGGCGCACGTTGCCGAGGCCGCCGGCAACCATGATGGGTTTGTGGTAACCGCGAATCACCGTGCGGCCCGCTTCGAGGCCTTGTTGTTCGAAGGTCCGAAAATATCCGCACGTGTTTGGCCGCCCGAATTCATTGTTGAAGGAGGCGGCGCCCAACGGTGCGGCGATCATGATGTCGAGCGCAGAGGCGATACGTTCCGGCTTGCCGAAGTCGCGTTCCCAAGGCAGCGGCATGCCGGGGATTTTCAGATTCGATACCGAGTAGCCCGTGAGCCCCGCCTTCGGTTTGGCGCCGATACCCGTCGCACCTTCATCGCGGATCTCGCCACCCGCACCCGTGGCAGCTCCCGGAAACGGCGAAATCGCAGTCGGATGATTGTGCGTCTCGACCTTCATCAATATATCGGCCGGCTCTCGCGTGCCCCCGTAGCGGCGTGTCAACGGATCCGGGAAAAATCGAGTCGCGGCAGCACCTTCGATGACGGCGGCGTTGTCGCGGTAGGCGGACAACACACCGCGCGAATTGCGCGCGTAGGTGGCGCGAATCATGGCAAACAGCGACAGCGGCATCGCTTTGCCGTCGACGGTGAAGTCGGCATTGAATATCTTGTGCCGGCAATGCTCGGAATTCGCTTGCGCGAACATCATCAGCTCGATGTCGGTGGGGTCGCGCTTCAGTTGGCCGAATGCGTCGAGCAGGTAATCGATTTCGTCGTCCGACAGTGCCAATCCCCAATCACGATTGGCCGTTGCCAGCGCCGCACGGCCATCCTCGCCCAGTTTCACGGTCCGCAGCGGCCGCGGAGCGGCGCCATGAAACAGGTCCTTTGGATCGATCGAGTCGATCCAAATCGACTCGGTCATCCGATCGTGCAAGCGAGCAGCCAGCCGCCCGAGCGCTTGGGGCTCTATCGCGGCGGTGGATTCGATGAAGTACACCGTGCCGCGTTCCACGCGCGCGACGGCATCGAGGCCGCAGACATGGACGATATCGCTGGCCTTGCTGGACCATGGCGATTCCGTCCCGACGCGCGGCGTGACCAGTACCCGCTGGCCGCGAGACTCGATCGCGGGGGTTCGCGGCCCATAAGTCAGCAGCTTGCGCAGCAGCGCGAGCTCGGAATCGGTCAGCGGCCGTGATACATCGGCGAAATGCAGCCAACGGGACGAGAGCGCGGTGACGCGTGCGTCCTCGGCCCGCAATGTGCGCAAGCTGTGATCGAGGCGAAATTGCGACAGCGCCGGAGCGCCGAAAAGGCTAATCACGAATCGTTCCGGAAAGGGACACGGTTATTTGCAGGGCTATTTTCCTGGCTTTTTGCGGAGCTAGTTCCCCGGCTATTTGCGGGCGTTGGAATCTCCCCCGGGGGTGTAAATGGGGACGGGAAATTGAGCAACGTTCGAACCTTCCAGCGCCACGACTTTGCTGACGCCCTGCTTCTTGACCTCATCGATGCGCAACACCGAATGCATGGGCAAGTAGGTACGCTTTACATCACTGAATTCGGCCTTTATCTTCTCTTCGGCGGGGTCGACGACCACGGTCGTGCGTTCGCCGAACACCAGCTCCTCGACTTCGATGAAGCCGAATAGACTGCCGTGAGTCACTTTCCGGGCGTAGATTTCGTAAACCTTGCCCTGATTGACGAACATAATTTTGAAAATGTGACTCGCGGCCATTTAGGAGGCTCCAAGCATTGCTAGTATTTCACCATATTATACGGGCACTTAGCGCAAACCTGTCGCCCCGTGGGAGGGATTGAGTATGGCCTTGCGCTTGCGCGTCGTCAGCGAACATGCCATCGGCCTCGGCGAACAAGCCACCAAGGTATTCGGTGTGCATGGCGGCACCATTGGGCGTGCAACTGATAATGAGTGGATTCTACCCGACCCGGAGCGCTACCTGTCGGGCAAACACGCCCGCGTCGATTTCCGGGCCGGAACCTACATCCTCGTCGACACGAGTTCCAATGGCACCTACGTCAACGGCGCGCAGGTGCCACTGGGCAAGTACCACGATTACCTCCTGAAGGACGGCGATTACGTACGTCTGGGCGGATACGAACTGCTGGTCAGCATCGACAAGAGCAACGACTTTCCGCCCGAGGAAAGCGCCATTGTGGCCTACGACGGACAGTCCCCGTCCTCGGCCGTCAAGAAATCCACCGCAAATGACCTCGGCGAGGACTTGGACTTGAGTCAGCTGCTCGAGCCCAGCGACCTCGTGGCGGGCGATTCCGGGGTGCGCCCGCGCGATGCCTATGGACAGTCCGTGCCTGCTAGCGCCGAGCCGCCAATGCAAACGCGCGCGGAGTTGGAAGCCGATGCCGCCGCGACACCCTGGCACATGATGACCCGGCCGCTCAAAGTCGAGGGCGCCAAACCCGAGGCACCGCCAGCGGCACCGCCGCGTTCGCAGACCCCCGTGCTCTTCGACGGCGACTTCGACGTCGGATTGACCGCCTTCTGCCGCGGCGCAGGCATCGATCCGCTCACCATTTCGACCGAGGCTCGTGCCGCGGCGCTGCAGCTCGCCGGCCAGCTGTTGAGGGAGGCCGTGCTCGGCTTGATGGACCTGAATCAGAGCCGCAACGAGTTCCGCAACCGTTTCCGCATCCCGCCACCTGCCAACGACGGTGCGGAGTCGCCGCTGAATTTTTCGCGCGGAGTCGATGAAGCATTGGTCCGTTTGCTGACCACCGTGTCGACCCGCGCCGGGTCCGTCGAGGCAATACGCCAGAATTTCCGCGAACTCAAGGCGCAGAATTCCGCCACGCTGGCCGCAACCCGCGCCGCATTCGAGGAGTTCCTTGGGCGCGTCAACCCGGCGGAATTGGCGGAGCGTTTTGAGCGAGCGACCAAGCGGGGCGTTTTCGGGTCGCAGAACAAAGCGAAGTATTGGGACCTCTATGCCGAGATGTTCACCGGTCTCGCGCAGCGTCCTGCGGACGGATTCCCGCATCTATTCACCGAGACTTTCGCCAAGGCGTTCGAGGCCAAATTCAGGACCTTGGTCCCGCCGCGGCGCCCAAGCTTCAGTGCCGATCGAGGCGGCGACGGGGTGCATCGCGACGATCCGAGCGGCCAGGCGGTCGGCGACTAGGAACCTGTCCGAGTATTCCGTGTGGCCGCGAACTCAGACAGGCTCCTGGCATGCCTTTCGCTTAAAGTAGCGTTTCGTCCCTTACAACATAGAGTGGCCCGTGCGGCTCCTGATAGTAGAAGACGATGACATCGTCGCCGACGCCATTACGCGTGGTTTAGCCGCGGCCCACTATTCCGTGCTCCGGGTCACCAGCGCCGAGGCAGCTCAAGCCGCGCTCGTTCACGAGGAATTTGCCATGGCGGTGATCGACGTGGGCCTACCGGGCGCTGACGGCCTGACCCTGGTGCGCCGCCTGCGCAGCGCCGGCAAGTCCATGCCGACCCTGATTCTCACGGCCCGCTGTACCCTCACCGACAAGGTCAAGGCGCTCGACCTCGGCGCCGACGATTTTCTCAGCAAGCCCTTTGAGGGCGCCGAGCTCGCAGCTCGGTGCCGCGCCCTGATGCGCCGCTCGAACGGCGCGTTGAACGGCGTCATCAAACTCAACCGCATGAGCGTGGAGCTGATCGGGAAACGGATGTGCATCGACGACGTCGAGGTCGAATTGACGGCGCGCGAATGGGCGGTACTGGAGTGTTTGGTGCGTCACATCGGACTGATCGTCTCGAAGGAACGCCTTCAGCAGGCCGTGGCCGACCCCGATCACGACATCACGCCGAACGCCGTGGAAGTTCACATTTCTCGATTGCGCGCCAAACTTGGGGCTGCCGCCGTCATCCGCAGCCTCCGCGGCCTAGGCTATCGGCTGGAAGAAGCGAAGTCCGCGTGACCTCGTCCATCAGCCGCCAGTTGATATTGTGGCTGGCCATCCCGCTCATGTTGGTTGCCCTCTGCGGCGCCCTGGTCCACTACTTCAACAACGTTGCTCCGGGCGTCATCAGCAGCGATAGGCGGCTGAAGGAGGCCGCGAACACGCTGATGGCGCGCGTCGTAGTCAATCAAGGCCAAGCGGCACTCGATGTCAATCCGGACCGCAAGCCCTCCCTGCCGAATGTCGACTCGATCAAGTACGCCCTGCGCGACTCTCAGGGACGTTTGCTCGCCGGCGACGCACGCCTGCCGGCAGTTGCGATGAGCAGCGACACCAGCCAACTCTTTGCCATGACGCAAATCGACCGAGCGAGCCTGCGCACTCTGACGACACGATTCGATACCCCGGCCGGCGTGATCACCATCGCGGTGGCCGACATGAGAGGGACCAGCGAGCCCGAGGCGCGGCTCGGTTTCATGAGTACCTTGCTTTGGGACTTCGTGCAGCTCGACATCACTCTGGTCTTGGTCTGGGTCGGGATCCAGCTCGGACTCCGACCGATTCGAAGACTGCGCGATGAGATTGGCCGCCGCTCGGCGCTGGACCTGCGGCCCATCGTGGAATCCTCGGTGCCGCGAGAAATCGCGCCGCTGGTCGTCACGCTCAATCGTCTGTTCGGAATGCTGCGCACTTCGGTGCAATCGCAGCAGCAATTCATCGCGAACACGGCGCATCAACTGCGTACGCCGATCACTGGCATGCAGGCGCAGCTCGGCTTGCTGATTGCCGAGCGTGCCGCGGAGCCGATCAAGGCTCGACTGATGACTTTGCAGGAAGGCGTGAAACAGTTGGCGCATTCGGCGAACCAGCTGCTCATGCTGGCGCGCGCCGATAGCGCGGCGAATGTCAGCGCGAAGAACCAGGATGTGGATTTGAACGCGATCGTCGGCGAGGTCGTCGCGAAGTTCTTCGACCGCGCGCTGCAATCGAATATCGACTTGGGCGCCGATGCGAAACCCGTATCCATCGTCGCGGATCCTTCCCTGCTCGACGACCTCCTGAGCAACCTCGTCGACAATGCGTTGAAGTACACTCCGGCGGGCGGGACCGTCACCGTCAGCACCGGCCGCAATAACGGCAGGCCGTTTCTGGCGGTCGAAGACAGCGGATCCGGGATCCCTGAGCCTGAACGCCAACGCGTGCGGCAAAGGTTTTACAGAATGCCGAATTCCCCGGGGCACGGCAGCGGGCTGGGGCTCGCGATAGTCGATGAAATCGCCCGACACTATGACGCTGCCATGACCATCGGCCCGGGCCCGGACGGCGTGGGCACCCGGATAACGGTCCAATTCCCCGATTCGAGTGCATCGAAGAGCTGACGACCCCGAAGAACGCCGCCCCGCATGCGAACTGAGTCCCGTATGCGAACTGAGTCTCACTCTTCGAGGTTCAGGCCCGGCCGTCAGTTTCGAGCAAGCTTGGCCCTCTACCATGCCTGACCATGAAACCTCTGCCGACATTGACTGGCGAAGTGCGACGCGCTGGACGCGGTTTTACGCTGATCGAAATCATGGTCACGATTACGGTCGCCGGAATTCTGCTCGCCATCGGGGTGCCTGCATTTCAGAACTTCGTGCAGAACGATCGCGACATCGGCCAGGCCAATTCCTTGGTCGGGAGCCTCAACTACGCGCGCAGCGAAGCCATCAAGCGCGGCTTTGGCATCACGGTTTGTCCCTCCGGGGGCGGAACTACCTGCGTCGGCGGGAGCACCGCGTGGGCGGCCGGGTGGATCGTGGTGGACACGAACAACGCTGATTGCGGTGGAGCTCCTTGTCCGGTCTTGCAGAGTGTCCCCGCGATGTCGGGCAGCAATACCCTGACACCCGCCGGCGCCGCGGCCACCGGCATTACTTTCTTATCGAGCGGGCTTCCGACGCCGGCGACCACGAATCCAGCGCTCACGATCCGAATCTGCGACACGCGCGGCGCCGCATTTGCACGCGATGTAGAAGTCAATTCCACGGGGCGAGTGGCGTCATCACAAAACATCGGGCAAACGGTGGGCGGTGCCGCCCTAGTGTGCCCCTAATAGCTATGGCAAACCTCACACGACATACGCGGCGCGGAACGGGTGGATTCACCCTGATCGAAGTACTCGTTTCGATCGTCATCTTGAGCATCGGGCTCTTGGGAATCGCCAAGCTCATGCTCTTCTCGTCCCGCTCGAACGACAGCGCGTATTTGCGCAGCCAGGCGACTGCGCTGGCATATGAAATCTTGGACAACATGCGCGCCAACAGGCAGGAAGCGATTGCGGGAACGTATCAGACTCCGCAGGCCGCGGCGGCAGGGGCGCCTCCCGGAAAAATATGCCTCGGTGCGGTCCAGTGCAACACCACCGAGCTCGCCACATATGACATCTATGAATGGAAGCTGCGTTTGAGCAATACCAGCGCTCTCCCCGGGGCGTTGCCCAATGGCCAAGGATCTGTGGCAATCGCCACGGTCGGATCGCAAACCACGGTTACGATTCAGGTGTTCTGGGACGACTCGGTCGCCGCAGGCGTCGCCGGAACAACGCAATCGGTCATTCTGGAGACGCTCCTATGATTCGGG
>Ga0210402_10006314_pt1 | contig 10515 bp, 10 predicted proteins | sample IncBWC7MmetaG_FD_161055 | JGI IMG/M metagenome (GOLD analysis project Ga0210402, IMG submission 161055) | Forest soil microbial communities from Barre Woods Harvard Forest LTER site, Petersham, Massachusetts, United States - Inc-BW-C-7-M | ecosystem: Environmental > Terrestrial > Soil >...
AATACACCGCGGGCGCCTTCCGCGCGGCCTGCCAGCGGCTGGGCGCCTGCCAGTCGATGGGCAGACCCGGGTCCGCGCTGGACAACGCGGTCATCGAATGAGGCCAGCCCGGAGTCGGCTGGTCAGCAGAAGGGTTCCGCGGTGGGCCAGGACGCGGATCGTTGCATGATCCAGACCTTCCGTTGCAAGAGTTCCTGCAGGACCCGCTCCAGCGCGGGACGGTCTGACAACTCGCCGAAGGCGTCCGGGGGGAGCACGAAGATCCTCTCGTCGTCGCTTGTCACTGGGGCGATCATGAGCGGGCCGTGGTACCCGGCCTGCGAGAAGGCGTTTGCGATTGCGGCTTGCTGGCCAGCGGTGAACACATCCTGATGCTACTTCCGGTTGTAATCATCGGGCCCGGGTCATGCCGACTCCGCACCAGCAACACCACCACCACCACCCGGCGCAAGCGGATGGCCTGACCCGCACCGGCCTGGCACCATGCCGATCATGGACGCTGACACCCAGACGAGCATCTGGAACAGGGCGGCAACGGCCGGCGGAGGTCCCGCGCCCGGACCGGGTGACACCGCCCTCTCAGCAGTGCTACGCCTTCACGACATGATCATGAGCGGCGGCCTGGACCATGCCCTCGACGTCCTGACTCCCGAGGACTTCGCCTCAGCCGCGGCCGGCTTCCGCTACCTGCAATTGAGCGACGTCGCCGAACTCGTCGAACAAGCACAAGGCGCGCCCGGCGACGACCTCCTTGAGGAGCTCGGCGCCCGCTACAGCGCGCTCATCCCGCGGGATCAAGTGATCGGTGACCAGTTCGAAGCTCTCCTGCAACAACGTCCCGGCGACTTCACACCCGCGAGCTGACGAACCACCCGCCCGGGTAGCGGGGCCATTATCCGCGACGACAGCCGGGGCCAGGCCACTTGACGAAAGGCGGGCCCGCGGAGGAACTGTGCGATGTCGTGGCCGTCCGGCCGCCCGGCGTGTCGTGCTCGGAGGGTCCGGTGGGGGCCGGTGCTCGTTGTAGAAATGCTCGAACTCCCGGAACGCGCGCAGGAGGTGGCGCTGGTTCCACATGAGCGTGCGGTCCAGGAGCTCGTGCCGGCAGGTCTGCACCCAGCGTTCCATGATCGAATTCATGCGGGGCATCTGGACGCCGCTGAGCACCCTCTCGATTCCGGCGTCCTGGAGCACGGTGTCAACCACGCCGGCAAATTTGCCGTCGCGGTCACGGATCAGGAACCGCGCCTGGCTCCCGGCATCCTCAAGGTCCATGACGGGATTCCTCGCGGCCTGGACAACCCAGGACGCAGTGGGATGAGGGGTCGTACCGAGGATCCGGATCCGCCGGGTGGCGTGCTCGATGACCGCCAGCACGTGCAGGCGGGTGCCGGTTAAGGTGACGGTCTCGAAGAAGTCGCAGGCAAGCAGGGCCCCGGCCTGAGAGCGGAGGAAGCTGCCCCAGGTGGCCGTGGTCCGCTCGGGTGCCGGGTCGATCCCGGCCTGCTGCAGGATCTCCCACACGGTGGAGGCAGCGACCTTGATCCCGAGGACGAGGAGCTCGCCGTGTATGCGCCGGTAGCCCCAGCACGGGTTCTCTGCTGCCAGGCGCAGCACCAGCTGGCGGATGGAGTGGACGGTGCGCGGTCGGCCCGGGCGCTTGGAGCGGGACCTGGCTGCGTGGCGGCGCGCCAGCAGTTTCTGTGCCAGCGCAGCACTGTCTCGGGTCGGATCAGCAGCCGGAACCGGCCGAGCACGTCCCACGGGAGCCGGTGCAGCAGGGCGGCCAGGAACGCCCGATCGGCGGGAGAGAACCGCGGCCGGGTCGTGCCCAGCTGCCGTTCGAGCACCGTGATCTGGTGGCGCAGCGCCAAGATCTCCACATCCTTGTCCCGGTCGCTCACCGGAAGCAGCCGCAGTAACGCGAACACGTTCGTCACACCCAGGTAAGCCAGTCGAAACAGCACAGCCGATCATCATGCCGCAACGAGCGGACCTCCGGAAAGCAACCAGCTCATCCGGCCTCTACCGAAACCGAGAAGCGTCTCTCACCTGGGTGGATGAGATTTTCGGCACACGCAACGCCGCGTCAGCGGCTGGTATTGCGCGGTATTGGCTTTCAGGAATTGCCGCATAATTCGGCATGTGACGGCATAATGTGGCATTATCCGGAACGGCCGAATTGGCAGAGCAGCGGACTCTTAATCCGCGGGTTCGGAGTTCGAGTCCCTGGCGGCGCACCCGGAGGTCTTCACGTTTCAGTGGGGGCCATTTTCACGTTTGGGTCTGACATTCCTGACGTGACCGCGGCTGTTGCCGTGTTTGTCGCGTTTGGTGTTCTCTGGATGACTTTCTGCGCGCGGGTGTTTTCCTGGCATGCTGCCGTTGTTGACGTGCGGTGTCCGGACGCTGCCGGAGATGGTGTTGTTCTGGGGGCGGGCGGCCGCCTGGCGGCTAGGGCGGCTCCACGTTGTCACGTTCAACGTCCATCGGGAGCGAGAGGCCGCCGTACGCGGGCGATGCCGGCAGATGCCGGGTTACGGACCAGCGTGAGACTCCAGCCCGATAACGGCGCAGCCGGGTGGCGAGTTCCAGCAGCGAAAAGGGTCATCTCGGCGGGGCGGCCGGGGCGGTGACTCCGTCCCGCTCCGGTGAAGCGTCGGTGGCCACCAGGGTGGTCGTGATCCGGCCGAGCAGGCGGCGCAACTCCGGGACCTTGTCGGGCTTCCAGTCCGTCACCAGCCGGTCAATGCCCGCCTCCCGTGCGGCGACCAGCCGGTCGGCGGCCTGCTCGCCAGCGGAGGTAAGCGTCACGCTGGAGCTGGCTCGGGCGCCGTCCCCGTCCCCGTCCGCCGGGCGGGCGGGGACGGCCACGGAGACATAGCCGACCGCCACGGGTTCGGTCAGGCGCTGCTCCAGGTCGGAGACGTCGATGCCGAGCAGACGGGCCAGTTCCGCCTCGGTGATCGGGGCGTGGTCCGCGATGCGGTACACCAGCCAGGTGCCGCGAGGGCCCAGCTGCACATCAGCCTCCTGCGCGAGGCGCCGGTAGGTCTCCGCCCGCCCCTCACGTCCGAACAGCGTCATCAGTGCGCGCTCCATCTCCTGCGCGGAGTCGCGGGTGGCGGGAATGACCGTGGGGGCGGTGCTCTGGGCCCGGTCCACCGCCCGCACCGTGTCCCGCAGCGGCACCTCCTTCAGGAACAGGCTCAGGACGAAGCCCACCGCGGCTATGGGCGCCGCGTACAGGAACACCGTGTGCAGCGCCTGCGCGTACCCGGCGATGTAACCGTCCCGGATCGCTGCGGGCAAGTGCTCGATCACGGCGGGGCTGGCTCCGGCGGACGCGCTGAGCCCGCTGGGCAGCGCGACGCCGTGCAGCGCGGCGGCGATGTCGCCGGCCAGCACGCCGGAGAAGATCGCGCCGAAGACCGAAGTGCCGAACGAGCCGCCGATGGAGCGGAAGAACGTCGCGCCGGACGTGGCCGCGCCGAGATCGGAATAGTCGACCGCGTTCTGTACCGCGATGATCAGCACCTGCAGCGACGCGCCGATGCCCACGCCGAGGACGAACAGGTACAGCGACACGATCCAGAAGCTCGAGTGGATGCCCAGCCGCGACAGCAGGAACAGGCCGAGGGTCATCAGCGCCGTGCCGATCACCGGGAAGATCTTGTACCGGCCCCACTTGGAGACCAGGAAGCCGGTGCCGGTCGAGGTCAGCAGCAGCCCGACCAGCAGGGGCAGCAGCCTCAGCCCGGACACGGTGGGTGAGATCCCCCGGACGACCTGCATGTACTGCGGCAGGTAGGCCAGCGCGCCGAACATGGAGAAACCGACCGCGAAGCCGACCACGCTGGAGGAGGTGAACACCCGATTCGCGAACAGGTGCGGCGGTATGACGGGCTCGGCCGCCCGCCGCTCCACCAGGACGAAGCCAGCCGCGCAGACGACCGCGAGCACCCCCAGCAGGATGATCGGGAAGGAACCCCAGGCGTACGTGTTGCCGCCGAGCGAGGTCAGCAGCACCAGGCAGACCGCCGACGCGCCGATCAGCGCGGTGCCGGCGTAGTCGATCACATGGCGGGCCTTGCTCAGCCGGCCGGGCAGCACCGCCGAGGTCACCACCAAGGCAACGATGCCGATCGGGAGGTTGATGTAGAAAACCCACCGCCAGGACAGGTTGTCCACGAAGAAGCCGCCGATCAGCGGGCCGAGCACACTGGCGACCCCGAACGTGGCGCCGAAGATTCCTTGATAACGGCCGCGCTGCCGAGGAGGGACGACGTCACCGACGATGGTCTGCGCGCCCACGATCAGGCCGCCACCGCCCAGTCCCTGGACGGCGCGGAACGCGATCAGCTCGATCATCGAGTGCGCCAGGCCGGACAGCGCCGAACCGATCAGGAAGATCACGATCGCCGCCTGGAAGAACACCTTCCGGCCGTACATGTCGCCGAGCTTGCCCCACAGCGGCGTCGACACCGTGGAGGCGAGCAAGTAGGCCGTGACGACCCAGGACAGATGCGACAGCCCGTGAAGATCGCCTGCGATGGTCGGCAGCGCCGTCGCGACGATCGTCTGGTCGAGCGCGGCCAGCAGCATTCCGAGCAGCAGCGCACCGATGATTACCAGCACCCGCCGCTGGCCTATGGGCTGCGGCCCATCGGGCACTGTCGCGGCTTCGGCCTCAACGGTCATGCCACGTTCACCTCTCCCCCGGCATCGCCGGGTGCCGTATCCCACGGAGCGCCTTTTGAGGCATCAACGCTGGTGGGTCCCATCGTGACATAGCCGCCAGGCAATGTTGTCAGCCCATGGTGAAGACCAGTTTCCCCGCGACGTGCCCTCCCTTCCCCGGTCGACCTCCGTCAGTAGGACCTGGACCCCGACGCCGAGCTGTGCAGCCTGGTCCGTCACCCCGGGCTCGAGCCGCCGGCCGGGGAAAGTTATGGTCCGCCGCCTGCGAAGGCGCGGGCTTCGTCGATCAGCTCGGCCCATCGGGTCTGGTCGCGGTCGTCTATCAGGACCCATTCGCGGAAGGTTCTGCCCGCTGGGGCGAAGGGCTTGCCCGCGCCCGCCTGGATGAGCTGCTCGACGCGGTGCCTAGGGAGCTTGACGATAAGGTCGCCGGAGCGATGGTCGCAGGAGGCGAAGAACGCGCCCGAGACGCGCAGGCAGGGAAAGCCCATCATCGTTCCGGTAGCCACGTCGCTGTGGGCCAGGGCGGCCGCGCTGACCTCCCAGAAGAAATCGGTGGGCTGCTCAGCCATACCTGCCTTCCATGACTCCTTCTTGGGTGGTGTCCGGCTCAACCTGCAGCAAGTAGCCGGTGGCGGCCAGCCAGCGCGGCCACGCAGCAGGGGGGCCTTCGACAATCACCTCGCCGCGGGCGCGGCCGTCGTTCCAGTCGGCCTCGCCGGTGGCCCAGCGGTCAAGGAATGCCGAGCTGGTGCGCACGATGAGCTCGGCGCCGGGTGCGGCGCCGGGTTCTTGCCGTAGCCGGCCCGCGGTGAAGTGCAAGGTCGCGGGCCGGTCATCGATCACGAGCTGGAACTGGCCGTCGGCGAGCGCCTGGATGCCGGCGACGTAGGTGACATCGAAGGTCTGCTGTGCCGAGCCATCGGCAGTGGGGTCAGCCAGGAAGCCCGCCCCCCACCGCCGCAGGGCACGTAGCGCCTCCTCCAGCTCCTGGCCGCGTGCGGTCAGCGCGTACACGACGCCGGCGCCGACCGCGCCCGGCTCCCGGGCCACCACCCCCGCCCGTTCCAGGCGCCGGAGCCGGTCAGCGAGCACGCTGGTGCTGATGCCGGGAAGCCGGTCAAGCAGTGCGCCGTAACGGCGCGGCTGCTTGAGCAGTTCCTGGACGATCACCAGCGTCCACCGCTCGCCGATCACATCCAGCGCGCGCGACAGTGGGCAGAACCGCCCGTAGCCGGTCCATGGCCTGGCGGGCATCGCTTCGTCCTCTCACGAACCAGGCATCAAGGGCTGGGCATCAGTGCAGCCATCGCCGCGGTGTCGAAGATGAGGCGGGCCGAGGCGAGCTTGCCGTCGCGGAATGAGTTCCACTCGGCCATCGGGATTGACCCGGCACCGGCCGGGGTCTCGATCTTGAAGTCGTAGAAGGAGCAGAGCTCGCCGCCGTCTTCCCACTGCCGGTGAATCTCGGCGCCGCGCATGATCGGGCCCAGCGGTGCCGAGCCTTCCAGGAACGCCGCCTTCCCCTGCGACTGAAGCATCGGCCCGTGGAAACGGAAGTCGTCGGTGAGCAGCTCAGCGGCGCCGACCGTGTCGCCGGAGGTGAATCGCTGCAGGTAGGTGCGGAAGATCTCGGCAGGCGACATCGGACCCTCACTCTCTTGATAGGAGCTTCCTTTTATAATAGGAGCACTCGTCTGTTGTCAATGCCGATTCGCCGAGCTCGTCCGAGGCTGAGGCGGCGTCATCCGCCTCGGACGAGGTTTTCCTGGGTAGGTGTCAATATGGGCGGGGCCCGTTCGTAGCCGGGGTGAGACGCGGGAAGTGCCCGCCCATGAGGAGGACCACCATGACGCAGTACCTGCTGTCCGTCCACAGCGTCGATGGCGAGGCCGGCGAGCCGATGACCGACGAGCAGATGCGGCAGTCCTACCAGCAGGTCATGGCCCTGCAGGCGGAGATGAAGTCGGCGGGCGCGTGGGTCTTTGGCGGTCGGCTGCACGAACCCGGCACCGCCACCGTCGTGCGCATGTCCGGCGGCGAGATGCTGACCACCGACGGGCCGTTCGCGGAGTCGAGAGAACACCTCGGCGGCTTCTACATCGTCGCCGCTGAGGATCTCGATGCAGCGCTCGTCTGGGCGTCCAAGACGAGCGCCATCATCGGGGCTCCGATCGAGATCCGCCCGTTCTGGGACGAACCCGGGGCCTGACGGCGTGCGCGGTACCGGTGCTGGACCCGGGCCCGGCGAGGCCGAGATCGGCCGGATCTTCCGCGAGGAATCCGGCCGGTCGGTGGCTGCCCTGATCCGCGTCTTCGGTGACATCGACGTCGCCGAGGACGCGGTGCAGGAGGCGTTCGCCATCGCCGCATCCAAGTGGCCGGGTGACGGCCTGCCGCCCAACCCCGGCGGCTGGATCACCACGACCGCCCGCAACCGTGCCATCGACCGCCTGCGCCGCGAGTCACGTGGACGGGAGCTGCTCAGCGAGGTGGCGGTCCTCTCGCCTGGCACCAGCGATCCCGGTATGCCCGAGGAGGCAGGGCCCGTGGAAGACGACCGGCTACGTCTCATCTTCACTTGCTGCCACCCGGCCCTGTCCACCGAAGCGCAGGTGGCGCTCACCCTCCGGTTGCTCGGCGGCCTCTCGACTAGGGAAGTCGCAAGGTCGTTCCTGGTGGCCGAGCAGACCATGGCGGTACGTCTGGTGCGGGCCAAGCGCAAGATCAAGGCCGCCCGCATCCCCTACCGCGTGCCGGGAGATCGCGAGCTGCCCGGCCGCCTGCGCCCCGTGCTGGCCGTCGTCTACCTCATCTACACTGCCGGGCTGACCAGCCCAGCCGAGCCGGGCCTGTGCTCAGAGGCGATCCGGCTGGCCCGGATCCTGGCTACGCTCATGCCTGATGAGCCAGAGGTGGCCGGGCTGCTGGCGCTGCTGCTGCTGACCGAGTCCCGCCGCGCGTCGCGCATCCGGCCCGACGGCTCCCTAGTGCTGCTCGGCGAGCAGGACCGCAGACGATGGGACCGGGCCCTGATCGAGGAGGGTCAGGCGATCGTCCGCCGGTGCCTGCGCCGCAACCAGCCCGGCGCCTACCAGCTCCAGGCCGCCATCAACGCCGTGCATGCGGACGCTGCGGCAGCCGCGCAGACCGACTGGCCGCAGATCGCCGCCCTCTACGACCAGCTGCTCGCGGTCGCTCCCACGCCGGTCGTGGCCCTCAACCGCGCCATCGCCATCGGTGAGGTCCAGGGCCCCGCCGCCGCCCTAGCGCTGGCAGACGAGCTGGACATAGACAACTACTACCTATTCCACGCCACCCGAGCCGACCTGCTGCACCGGCTCGGCCGCAACCGCGAGGCCACGGCCGCCTATGAGCGTGCGGCCAGCATGGCACCGATCCCCGCCGAGCGGGACTTCCTCAGACTCGGCGGCCGGGCATCCCGCTAGGTTCGGGGACCAAGGTCGTTGGCTCTACGCACGTCCTCGTGGTGGACGAAGAACTCGTTGAGGCTCGGGAGCCGACGCACCCATCCGGTGCGGAAGAACCCCGGCGGCGGTCCGGACCGGAACGTCGCGACGAGCCATCTGAAGTCCCTCGCAGCGAGCGCTCTTCTTCGCCGTTCCGCCAGGCGGTCGCACGCCCGGGCAGGACAAGCCCGGGGCCGGCGAGGTAGTCGCGCTCGCGCGAGATAGACCCCCCTGGCATCCTGGATGTGTCTCTGCTCGCAGGGTCAGCCCGGTGCTCATCGGCCGTGAGGCCGAGGCTGGCGTGCTCGGGGCGCTTTGGAGGCTGCGGCATGCGGGGTGCCGCAGCCTGACTATGTCCCCTACCCGGACCACCCTCCTAGGGCGGAGGCTGGCCCCCGAATGGGCGATCCAGTGTCCTCCACACCGAAGGTTGCTAGTACGGATCACCCATTCCGGGTTTACTCGGGGCACTGCCACGGCGGAAGGGTGCCCTGCGTGGTGCGGCGATGGCAGCGACCACCTCGCGGACGGACACTGCCACGTCCGGGTCTTCAGCGAAAGCTCCGCGAGCAGGTGCCCGCGCGAACTGCACGTCTTGGAGCTGGGATACCAGCGGTCGATCACGATCAGGTGCCGTCCGGCCCTGGCCGCTTTGTACTCGGCCATGGCACGGAAGGTGCCCCACCCGTAGTCGGAGATCGCCTTGGCCAGCGACCGGTTGCGGACCATGTTCTTGACGGCCAGGTCTTCGATCACGATCACGTCGTGGTCGCGGACCAGGCGGGTAGAGGCGCGATGCAGGAAGTCGGCACGGCTGGCGCGGACTTTCCGGTGGGCGCGGGCAACCTTCGCCTTGGCCTTGGCGCGGTTCGCCGACCCGCGCTGGCAGCGGGCCATCCTGCGCTGGTAGCGGGCGAGGGTCCGTTCCCGGCGAGCCAGGCTGTGCGGGTTAGGGATCGTCTCCCCGTCGCTGGTCACGGCGAAGTCCTTGATCCCCAGGTCCACACCGACAGTATGGCCCGCCGCGGGGAGTTGCTTCGGGTCGGCCACCTCGACGGCGAAGGAGACGTACCAGCGTCCGCACGGGTCCCGGGGAGACAGTCACCGTGGACGGGTCGATACCTGCCGGAAGGGGGGGCGGCGTTTCCTCCCTGGCCTGAAGGCCGGGGTCTCCACGCCGCAAACATGGTGAAGGCAGTCCGTTTCAGCCGGTTCGGGGGCCCGGAGGTCCTCGAGATCGTTGATCTCCCCGATCCGCACCCGGGTCCCGGCCAGGTCCGGATCGCGGTGCGCGCGGCCGGCGTCAACCCGAGCGACTGGAAGAAGCGCAAGGGCCTGATGGATTCCGAGCTCCCGCAGACCATGGGCCACGAGGCGGCGGGCGTCGTCGACGAGCTCGGCGAGGGCGTTGCGGACGTGGCCGTCGGCGATCGCGTGTTCGGCTTCTCCGCCGAGGGGGCGGCCCAGGCCGAGCTGGCGGTGCTGTCCTGGTATGCGCCGATCCCGCCGTCGCTCGACTTCCCCGGCGCTGCCGCGCTGCCGGCCGCCATCGAGACGGCGACGCGGGCGCTTGACCAGCTCGGCGCCGGGAGCGGCAGGACGCTGCTCATCAACGGCGCCTCCGGAAGCGTCGGCAGCGCCGCGGTTCAGCTCGCCGTGGTGCGCGGCGTACGCGTGATCGGCACCGCCAGTCCGGCCAACCACGACTACCTGCGCTCGCTGGGCGCCGAGCCCGTCGCCTACGGCGAGGGCCTCGCCCGGCGGGTTCGCGCGCTCGCGCCCGACGGCGTCGACGCGGCGCTCGACGTCGCCGGGAGCGGCGTCCTGCCCGAGCTCATCGAGCTCGCGGGCGGCCCGGAGCACGTCGTGACGATCGCCGACTTCGGCGGCGCGCAGGAGCACGGGGTGAGGTTCAGCAGCGGGGACGCAGGCCGCGCGGTCCACGTGCTCGCCGAGATCGGCGAGCTGATCGAGTCCGGGCGCTTCTCGCTCCCGGTCGCGCAGACCTTCCCGCTCGCCGAGATCGCGGAGGCGCACCGCGTCAGCGAGGACGGTCACGTGCGCGGGAAGCTCGTGCTGCTGGTCGGCTGATGCGGCCGCCGCGACCGTGGGTGACCAAAATGACTGGCTGAGCCTGGCCGCGGCATGGAAACCTGGACCGGTGACCTGGGATGAGGCGTTCGCCGACCGCTACGAGGAATGGTCGGCTGAGATGACGGCCGACATCGCTTTCTACGTCGGCCTCGCCCGCCAGGCGGCCGGACCGCTGGTCGAGCTCGCGGTCGGCAACGGGCGCGTGGCGATCCCGGTAGCGCAAGCGACCGGCCAGCGGGTCATCGGCATC
>Ga0210402_10006315_pt1 | contig 10513 bp, 9 predicted proteins | sample IncBWC7MmetaG_FD_161055 | JGI IMG/M metagenome (GOLD analysis project Ga0210402, IMG submission 161055) | Forest soil microbial communities from Barre Woods Harvard Forest LTER site, Petersham, Massachusetts, United States - Inc-BW-C-7-M | ecosystem: Environmental > Terrestrial > Soil >...
AGGCCGGCTGCGGCGCCAAAAAAATCGCGACGGCTCGGGTCGGTAATGCGTGCGTCGAAGTGTTTCGTCATGGCTCAGCCCTCCCGCGAAGCGCGCTGGATTGCGCTGATGATTTTCAGATAGGTGCCGCAGCGGCAGATATTGCCGTCCATATGCTCGACGATCTCGTCGCGCGTGGGCGCCTTGTTGCGCGCCAGCAGATCCGCGGCCTGCATGATCTGGCCGGATTGGCAATAGCCGCATTGCGGCACCTGTTCGGCGATCCATGCCTTTTGTAAAGGATGGCTGCCGTCGGGCGAAAGCCCCTCGATGGTGGTAACGGATTTGCCCTCCACCATGGACACCGGCGTGGCGCAGGCGCGCGTCGCCTGCCCGTCGATGTGCACTGTGCAGGCGCCGCAAGAGGCGATGCCGCAGCCGAACTTGGTGCCGGTGAGTTTGAGATGCTCGCGCAGCACCCATAACAGCGGTGTGTTGGCGTCGACGCCAACCTCCCTGTGCACTCCGTTGACCGTGAAGGCGACCATGCGTTCCCTCCATTTGCAGGTTGAGAAGATTTTTGAATTCGAAACGACTTTTCAGGACTTGCGCGGCGATGCATCGCATGGTCCTGGATTTTGGGCGAATGGTAGCGGATTTACGCTTGGTTCGCGAGGGGCTGCCTAGAGCCCGCGATGTGTGTCCGGGGACAGCGCATGGTAAAAGTGGGAAAGCGGATCCCGCATTACGCTTCGCTCCTTCCTGGCCGCGAAAAAACGGGCGCCTTGCGATAATCGATTGCTCGCGCTACCGCTGATCAAATGCCCGCGCCGAGCCCGACATCGCACACCTACGTTTCGCAGCGCCTGCGCCTCCATTATTTCGATTGGGGCAATTCGGATGCACCTCCGCTGGTGCTGGTCCATGGCGGCCGCGATCACGCGCGCAATTGGGATTGGTTGGCGGAGCGGTTACGCGACCGTTGGCATATCATTGCCCTCGATCTGCGCGGACATGGCGATAGTCAATGGCTGGCGGATGGCGGCTACGCCATGCCGGGCTACATCTACGATCTGGCGCAGCTCATTCATCAGCGCCAGCTTGCGCCCGTGACCCTGATCGGCCATTCGCTCGGCGGCAACATCGCCACGCGTTATGCCGGCATCTACCCCGAGAAGGTGAGGCGCCTCGTTTCGATTGAAGGTCTTGGATTATCGCCCAAGGCGATGGCCGAGCGCCTCGCAAAGCCCATGGCAGAGCGCATGCGCGTCTGGATCGAGGCGCAGCGCGGCCTCGCCGGCCGTCTGCCGCGGCGCTACCAGTCGATTGACGACGCCGTAGTGCGCATGCGGGAAGCGAACAAGCACCTCTCCATCGAACAAGCCCGCCATCTCACCCGTCATGGCGTCAACCAGAGCGAGGATGGCACCTACAGCTGGAAGTTCGACCCCTACCTTCATGTTTTCCCGCCAGTCGATCTGCCAGTGGCGGAAATTGAAAAGTTATGGGCGAACGTCTCCTGTCCGACGCTGCTCGTCTACGGCAAGGAAAGCTGGGCCTCCAATCCGCAGGAGGACGGCCGCGCCCGCCATTTCAAGAATGTCAGGGTCTTCAGGGTGGAGAATGCCGGGCATTGGGTCCACCATGACCAGACCGATTATTTCGTCAGGACGGTGCAGGAGTTTTTGGCGTAATCAGGACAGCCTGTCGGCGGGTAGGGTGGGCAAAATCGCCCGCCCCGACGAAGGGCGCGATGCCCACCCTACTCAACTCTTTTGTTCGTCGGTCAGATCCGTGATGGTCCAGCCAAGGATCTCGGCCTGATTGGAAGGCAGACGGAAATCGTAGCCCTCGACCTTCGAGGCGATCAGCTTTGCCTTGATCTTTGGCGGCATCGTTGGTGGCTTCCGCCGTGATCTGCACGCGGCCCTCGGTAAGGTCGCCGAGAGTGGTGAGGACGAGGCGAAGGCCCTCGCCCGCGTCCACCGTCATGCGACGCGCATCTTCCGTCGACTTGGTGGCTTTGCGCACGTCTTGAAACGTGAAGCTTTTCTTAGCTCCCGGCATTGCGACCCGGGCGTCGATTTTGAATCCGCCAGATTCGAAATTACCGCCCGGCCAGTTCGTTACTCGAGGTTTGACAGACCTCATGCGTGTCGTGCGTCGCGTGACCGACATCGTGGCAGATTGCAAGAGGGGTTGGGGCGTTGCCAATCCACATGCTTGACTGCGTTGCACAAATCGAGACGATGAATTCGCTTGGAGTCGGTAGTCGAAACGTCTGTAGTCGATACAATGAGAGGGCTGTTTGCAAACTAGAGCGGATTTCGTTCTTATGGAATCAAGCCGTGTCATCGCCCGCGAAAGCGGGCGACCCAGTAACCCCAGCGACGCTGCGGAGTACTGGGTTCCCCGCTTTGGCGGGGAATGACAGCGTAGATTTGGTGGGCAGATTGTCGGTTCCATTCCACCGGAATCGGCTCCAGCCGTTCATGCGACTTTTCGACCTACTCTCAAATCCCGATCGGCCTTCCGCGTGCCCCCATTCGGTATGCAATCGCTATTATCGGGGCACAATCCCGTGAGCAAGCGGAGGAAGCCGCCTTATGGTGCCAGGCCGGGCACGATCCGCCGGGCGGAATCCGAGGCTCTCCCGGGGTCCATCCAATCGTGGCGGCGCCGAACGTGCAGCAGCGGTTTGCAGCCGCACGACCGGTTGCGTCCGCAGCGGCATCAAGCGTCGCTTGGAAAGCTGGATCCAGGAGGGCACTTTTTGCCGGATCACGTGCACATGGCGATGGCGGTCGCGCCGAAATAAGCGGTCTCACAGGTGATCGGCTTCATCAAGGGGGAAGAGCGGCATTCGCCTGGCGCTCGTGGACGGAGAAAAGAGACGAATCTTCGTACGCCAAAGCTTCTGCGGTCGGGATTTTTCATGCCGACCGACCGTCGGGCGGGACGCGGCCTATGCGGGAATACATCAGGAACCATAAGCAGTAGGACAGGCGCCTGGAGCATCTGAACCTCTGGCGCTAACCGGCCACCATTGGGTCGCCTAGCTGAACCCTGGGCGGCGTCAGCGATCCCATTTGCTGCTTTGGGCGGCTCACTTTTACCAGGAGCCGCGTTAGCGACCTCATACAGCCGCCGCGAACGGCTCCTAAGATAAAGGCCCGGCTTTGCCGCGGATATGTACGGGGGAACCTCGGCACTCGTGTTGATTATTGCAGGACATTAGTGAAGCGAGAATCGCGTCGAACACGGGCCGAATATCCATGGCAGTACAGTGGTTGCGGCGATCCAATCTCTCGCACTGACGCGAATAGGACAAGGTCGCGCCGTCTCAGATGAGCCACGACGAATTAGAGGAAATTAACTGTAGAAGTTTCTCACCGGTTCGTCTCGCGGCAATGCCGCGGCGGTGTGGTCGGCGCGCCAGCAAAAAATCCCTTTTCGAGATATAGGAATGCTCGCGAACAACGGCTCGTCGATAGGCATTCTCGCGGTCGACCGGACGGTATGCATGGCTTTATGCCCGACCAAGGTATCTGCGTCTTTCCGGAGTCCGGCTGACCCTCAGTCTTTTAGGTTGAATTACGGTTTTATGCGCTTATTACCAAACCCTGTCCCGGTCGTCGCATGCTTGTGGCGCGGATTTATCTTCCACTTGAAAAGTGGATATGAAAGGGTTCAACTGCGACATCCACAGTTGGCGAGGTTCTTTGACTTGCATTTGGGGCCGGATCGAGATAATCGAAGTAATCCTTCTAATGGAGCAGCATGGTTATGAATTTGAAATCAATGTCGATCGACGCACTTGTCGGTCTCCGTGGCCAGATCGATGCGGTATTAACAGCCAAGGTCGCGGACGAGCGCCGCTCTTTGGAATCCGAGCTTGTCAAGCTTTCGCGTGTCGAGATGGGCAGCGGCCGATCGAAAGCTTCCTTCGGGCGTGGAGTAAGGGGAAAAGTCGCTCCGAAATACCGCAATCCCGAAAATCCCAGCGAGACTTGGGCGGGACGTGGGCTGAAACCGCGATGGCTCGTGGCGGCTCTCAAGTCGGGCAAGAAGCTTGATGACTTCAGCATTGGCGGGGCAGGGAAGGATACCGCATCGAAACCGTCGAAAAGAAAGGTGCGCGCCAAGCGCAAACAGTAAAGGAATTTGCAACCAGGCCGAATTTACGTTTCCGGCAGATTTTTGATCGTCGGCGCGGAGGCTGCGCGCAGCATGTCAGTTGCGCCGGCGGTGGACTTTACTTGGTTTGCACGCATAGGATGCGATATTGAGGCATAGTGCGATATCGAGAACACGCGATATCGAGAACACGCGATATCGAGAACACAGAGTGAGATGTTGGGTCCAAGTTCTCGATGGCAGCCATTTTTTGGATGTTCGATGTTTGCAATCGGACACTCCGATACTGCATCTTCAGAGGATTGGCGGGGTTGTTGGAAGAGACGCCGGGGCGTCGGGTTACGGGACGGTGCTATTGCGGGGTAAAGCGGCGCGCGCCATGAGTTGCTTGCCGATCGGCCGACGGGACACTGCGCAAGCAAGAACTCCAGGGCTTCACTTTGTCTGAGGCCGTGGAGTTTTGTTGCAAATATCATTCCGTAGGTCTCAGCTGGTGGCATGCTCCACCTGGGCGCCTCGAAAGGCGCGCCGGCATTGACGAGCGACCGCATTAAACGCTTAAACACGTCGCCCGACTGCGCCGGGTTCACTGGAAGCCGTAGAGCGTTGCGGGATTTTCGGCGAGGACGCGCCGGCGGAGAGTCGCATCGGGAATCCAATCGAGCAAAAGATTGGCGATTGCACCGTCGTTGGGCATCGGGATTGTCCACTTCGTCATGACGTGCGGCCAATCGGTGCCCCAGACGATCCGGTTCGGAGCCGTGTCCAGCAGCGCGTGCGCGAACTCATTGGTATCCGCATGGGGCAACGTCTGAGACGAGATACGATAGGCGCCGGTGAGCTTAACCCAGGCGCGTCCGCCGCGAAGCAGCCGCAACAGCGATTGGAATCCCGGCGCTGTTATGCCCTTTCCGGTTTTGACATAACCCAGGTGCCCGAACACGACGTCGACCGGCAGCCCGCCAAAGGTCATGTCGATATCCGGAAATTCATCGACATGCATCAGGAACTCGATATGCCAACCGAACGGTTTGATCCGGTCGGCGAGTCTCGCGATCTGCGCGATCGGGAGCTGCCCCTTGCCCTCGCGCACATCCACTATGTTGAGCCGTGCGCCGCGAATTCCGGCCGCATGCAATCCGTCAAGCTCGCTCGCCGTTACGTCGTCGCCGATAACCGCCACGCCGCGGAACGCCGGACCTGCGATTTTCATGGCGGCAAGCATGGCGGAATTGTCGGTCCCGTAGAAACTCGGCTGCACCAACACGGCACGACTGCAGCCGAGCGTCTCAAGAACGTGGCTATATTCCGGCAGCAGGGCGTCGGGCGGAGAGTAGATGCGTTGAGGGATGTACTTATAGACGTTCTGTGGTCCGCATATATGGGCGTGACAGTCGCAAGCGAGCGAAGGAAATTGGAATTTGGGTTTTTTCGGATGAGGATCGGGCGGGGCGCAGACAGGGATGTCTCGATCGAAAAACAGCTGCGTCATGTCATTTATCCTGCGGCTTGCTCGACTCGCAGCCGGATCGCGATCCTGCGGTCAAGCCACCCGCAAATGCAGACCGCGACGACCAGGCAATTCGAACTTATGCCGCGCAGGCAATGATGTCATGCTCCAAGGGAACGACTCCGGAGGATATCGAACACCGGAGCACGTTCGCCGGCAACATCCGCATTCGATAAGCATGGAGGAGAAAAGTCAATGAGCCGACCGAAACCAATCGAATATGCCGGTGCGGCACCCCAGGTGCGGGCCGTGTTCGACGATATCAAGCGCAGCCGCAAGGTCGATGACGTCAACAATTTCTGGAAGTACCTCGCGAACGATCCGACGTTGCTCAAGCGCACCTGGGAGAGCATCAAAGATGTGATGGCCGACGGAGCGCTGAGTCCTTTGGTCAAGGAACTGCTGTACGTCGCAGTGAGCGTAACCAACGGCTGCGAATATTGCATCGCAAGCCACACGGCTTCCGCCCGCAAGGCAGGTATGACGGACGCGATGTTCGGCGAGCTCTTGGCCGTGGTCGGCATGGCCAATGAGACCAACCGGCTGGCGAACGGCTATCGCGTCCCGATCGATGAGGCGTTTGGCTGATTCATCAGGCCCGCACGAGCGGGCCTAGCGACTTGAGATATTGCGACGTGATCGCTTCGGCGGACCAATAAGTGAGCGCCCCGATCGTCCCGGTCGGATTGTGCCCGGGATTTTGCGGAAACGTTGCGCCGCCCATGACGAACAGGTTGCTCGCATCCCAGCTTTGAAGATAGCGGTTGACCGCGCTCGTGGCCGGATCGGTTCCCATGATGGCGCCGCCGGTATGGTGCGCAGCACCGCCATTGCCGGCGCCGAAATTGCCGCGGCGTGGCTGCGGATTGCCGACGATCCGCGCATTGGCGGCCCGCGCTATGCCTACCGCTTTCTCGGTCAGAAAAGCCGACATTTTGTAATCGTTCTCGGTGTAATTGTACGTCATGCGGATCAACGGGCGGCCGATCGCGTCTTTGTAGGTCGGATCAACGTCGAGATAGTTGTTGCGATGGGCGTAGCTGATGCCGTGGCAATTCAGTGGGAAGGCGTGATTGTACCAGTGCGCGGTTGCTTCCTTCCATGCCGAGCCCCAGCGCGGCGTTCCGGGCGGCAGGGCGCGCACCTGAATCGGACGTCCGCCGCTCACCGCCGGCGCGATGAAGCCGCCACCGAAGAAGCCGAGGCCACCATGATCGAAATTATCGCCCTGGAAATCGTCAATTGCCGCAGGTGACGTGCCGGTCCCGATCCACGGATTGACCTCGTCGTCGACGAACATCATGACGTTCGACGTGGTCTGGTTAGCCGCAAGCGCCTTGCAGAGTGTTTCGTAATGCAGTCGATTCGATTATGATCTCACCAAGCACACTCGAATTGGCTCCACGGGAGGGTACGCATGACCAGCACACCGTTTTCGGCAACCGCCATCGCTTGCTGCCTTTCGTTGACCGGTGTGGTGCTTTGCGACGCGCCGTCAGTGCAGGCGCGGGTCACGCAGGTGGTGATCGCCAAGACGGAATCGCCGACCTTCGGCGGCAAGAGCTTTGGAGTGGTCGGACAGTATGAGCGCATCAGCGGGCAGATCATCGGCGAGGTCGATCCCAAGGACCCGCTTAATGCCATCATCGTGGACATCGGCCTGGCACCGAAAAATCCGAACGGCACGGTGACGTATTCTACGGATTTCCAGATCCTGCGACCGGTCGACCGCGGCAAGGGCAACAAGCGGCTCATCTACGAAATCACCAATCGGGGCCGCACCAATGTGCTGGAGACGCTTAACGACAGCAAAACCGGAAATGATGCCGAGTCGTCGGGCGACGCCGGCAACGGCTTTCTGATGCGGCAGGGATATGTGGTGCTGGAAAGCGGCTGGGACTTCTCGGCGCCGCGCAACGGCAAGCTGTTTACCGCAACCGTGCCGATCGCGAGAAATCCGGACGGCTCCACCGTCACCAGCCGCAATACGGAGGAATTCGTCATCGATAAAGCGGTGACGCCGGCGCAGCAGCGGCTCAATTATCCGGCCGCAAGCGCCGATAAGTCGAAGGCGAGCCTCACGGTTCGCAAGAACTACGCCGACACGCCTGTTCCGATGCCGTCTGCGGAGTGGGATTACGTCGATGCGAAGTTGAATACGGTCAAGCTGACCTCGGGCAATTTCGGCGGGCCGGGCTCTTTCGGGCCGACGGCGCTCTACGAGTTCACCTATGAGGCAAAGGACCCTGTGGTGGCCGGACTAGGTTTTGCCGCCCTCCGCGATATCGCGACGTTCCTGCGCAATGCCGAGACCGACGACAAGGGCACGCCCAACCCGCTCGCCGGCGATGTGCAGTATATCTACTCATTCTGCTCCTCCCAGCCCTGCCGCACCATGCACGACTTCGTGCAATTCGGCTTCAACCAGCCGGAGCGCGCGGCGGGCGCGGCCCCGAAGGCGTTCGATGGCGTCCTGAACTGGAAGGCCGGCGGCAGCGGTCTGTTCATGAACTACCGTTTCTCCCAGCCGGTGCGCACCCACCGTCATCACATCGCGCGATGGACGCCCGAATACCAGTTCCCGTTCGCCGACGTGAAGGTCACCGACGCGGTCACCGGCAAGACCGACTGGCGTCTGCGCCGATGCGAGGAGAGCAACACTTGTCCGAAGACCTTCGAGGCCAATTCATCCAACGAATACTGGGCCAAGGCGTCCTCGATGATGCAGACCGACAGCCAGGGCCGCGATCTCGATCTCGGCGCCGTCGCTAATGCGCGTTACTACCTGCTCGCCAGCCTGCCGCACGGCGCCGGAAACGGCCCCGGCATCTGCGCACAACCGCGCAATCCGCTGCGCCCCAATGCGGCGCTGCGGGCGCTGCTGGTCGATCTCGATGCCTGGGTGACGGTCGGCACCACGCCGCCCGCAAACCGGATGCCGCGGGTGGCCGACGGCACGCTGGCGCCGCCGCTGCCGCAGGAGGGATACGGTTTCCCCCGCATTCCGGGCGTGGTCTACAACGGCACCCACCACACCGGCGACCTGTGGGATTTCGGTCCCGACTTCGATAAGGGCTTCATCTCGGTGCTGCCGCCCAAGCTCATCGGGACGCCCTACCCGGTGTTCGTCCCCAAGGCCGATGCGGACGGCAACGACATTGCCGGCATCCGGATGCCCGAAGTAGCGGTTCCGGTCGCGACTTACACGGGCTGGGCGCTGCGCGCGGATGGGCTCGACGGCTGCGACGCCAACGGCCAGAAGCTCGACTTCGCCAAGACCAAGGCGGCGCGGCTCGCATCCGGCGATCCGCGGCCTTCGGTGGAGGAGCGCTACGCCGATCACGCGACTTATGTGGAGCAGATCAGGCGTGCGGCGGAGGCCCTCAAGGAGCAGCGCTTCATGCTTGAGGAGGATGTTGTGGCGACCGTCGCGGCTGCCCAGGCAGCGAGCGTGCCGTAGGGTGTCCGGACCGCGGGCGTTCCGCCGCTCCTTTCGTGAGAGTGAAAAAGAGCGGGCGGGACGCCTGCGGTCCCAGTATGCCCGGTAGCCCAGATGGAGGGACAGCGTCTTCGCGGTCCCGCTATCTGGGATTACCCGCACAACCGGCACCGCCGCTCCCGGATTAAGGAAAGCTGTAACATGAACTGAATCATTTTCGATCCGCAAACCGGCGAACACGGTTAACGCCACGGCACGGTTGTCGTATCGTACATATCGTATGGAGGTCATACCGGCGCCCTCCCCGCCAATCATCCGAAGACCGGCGGTCCCGAATTCCCAGAGAACAGGGAAAATAACAGGGAATTTTAAAAATCCGAGGCTATCGCGTGCTGTTGCATCATCTCCTCTGATGAGCCACGGTAACTAAATCTATTATAGGGCCATCAGGGGTTTTGTCAACTACAGGTTGTTTTCCGGTTCGCAGGGTGAAGTGAAGCAGTTATTGTTGCACCTATCCTAAGGCCGACTTCATCCGGGCTACTGCGCCCACCCCAAGCACTCCGCCAGCCCGCGCCCCATGATCCATTGGAGCTCTTCGGCCGAGAGGAAATCCAGCTCCTCGGTAAAATGCGTCACCGTCTGCCGGTAGCTGCACGACGCCGGCACGCGGGTGATGTCGCTGCCCCAGAACGCGCGCTGCGGCCCGAACGCCGCAATCACGCGGCGCAGCGGCTCGCGCAGGTTCCGGAACGGGTAGGGCGCGGTCGAAAAGCACGGCAGCGCCGAGACCTTGACGCAGACATTCGGATAACGGGCGAGCGCGATCATGCGCTCCGCGCCCGCGATGGTTTCGTCATCCATGGTGGCGCGGGCAAATCCCATGTGGTCGACGATGATGCGCAGTGCCGGATGCCGCGCCGCGATCTCGCCCACGGCAGTCAGCCGCTCCGGCGCGTGCACCATCACGGGAATTTGTTTGTCCTCCGCCTCGCCCCAGAACCAGTCGGCGGTGCCGTCGTCGATCCAGGGCCTGTCGGCATCGCGATGGAAGGTGAGGCGTATGCCAAGCATGCCGGGTTGGTCCTTCCACCCCGCGAGCAAATTGCGCCCGCCGCCGCCCCGCAAGGGCACGCGTCCCATGATGGCGAAGCGGTCAGGATGCTTTTGCACCGCCTCGATGACGTAGTCGTTGCGGTCCTTGTCGATCGACGGCGGCACCAGGATCGCGCGATCGACGCCGGCGACATCCATCGCAGCGAGGAGTTCCTGGTAGCTCAACGGCGTACGTTCGAGGCCGGCGTCATCGAGCGGCCGGTCCGGCCGGTGGGGAGGCCAGACGTGGACCTGGGAGTCGATGATCAGCATGAGCCGTACCTTTCTGCCACGCCAGTGCCGGCATGTCGGCGCCCGAGACGTTCATCATCTGGCCGTTGTCGTCGAAATTC
>Ga0210402_10006316_pt1 | contig 10512 bp, 7 predicted proteins | sample IncBWC7MmetaG_FD_161055 | JGI IMG/M metagenome (GOLD analysis project Ga0210402, IMG submission 161055) | Forest soil microbial communities from Barre Woods Harvard Forest LTER site, Petersham, Massachusetts, United States - Inc-BW-C-7-M | ecosystem: Environmental > Terrestrial > Soil >...
TTTCTCGAGCCAGGACGTTCCAGTCTCGATTGGCGTGATTTTCGACATGAGTGGCAGCATGGGCGACAAAATTCAGAAATCCCGGCTCGCCGCCGGCCAATTTTTCCGCACGTCGAATCCACAGGATGAATTTTTCCTCGTTGATTTCAACGACCGCGCGCAGTTAATCAGCCCTTTTACCGCCAGCGTGGACGATTTGCAGAATCGCCTGATGTTCACAAACGCCCACGGGCTCACCGCGCTGCTCGACGGAATCTACCTGGGCCTGAGCCAGATGAAAGGAGCACACAACACTAAGAAAGCTTTGCTCATCATATCCGATGGAGGCGATAATCATAGTCGGTACAGTGAGGTGGACATTCGCAAGTATTCGCAGGAGGCGGATGTTCAGATTTACGCCATCGGCCTTTTTGAGCCGGGCGGAGGGCCGACCCCCGAGGAACGAGGCGGGCCGGAACTTTTGAATAACTTGACGGAGATGTCCGGCGGCCGAGCATTCACGGTTCGCAATCTTGGCGAACTCCCGGATATCGCGACAAAAATCAGCATGGAGCTGCGGAATCAATATGTCATCGGATACAGGTCCGGCAACCACAACCACGACGGCAAATGGCGCAAGGTCAAGGTCAAGCTCGTTCCGCCGAAAGGGCTCCCGCCTCTCAATGTTTTTAACAAATCTGGTTACTTCGCGCCCGGCCACTGAGCGTTCATTGTTCTTCTCGCCGAAAAATTTAGGATACCTGTTTCTTTTGTTGCTGCTCAGCCCTGCTTTGAGCGCGCAAATTCAGCTTCCACCACCACCGCCGCTGCCGCCTCCACCTGGAACACAGCCAGATCAGAGCCACAGCATTAAATCCAATGTGGATCTGGTCGTACTTCACGTGACCGTGACAAATAGCCGCGGTGCGTTTGTTCCCGGCCTCGCGCAGGACAGCTTCCGTGTCTACGAAGACAAACAGGAGCAAAAGCTTTCTGTATTCTCAAAGGACGACGTGCCAGTAACCATGGGCCTGGTGGTTGACAATAGCGGCAGCATGCGCGAAAAGCGTTCCCAAGTGAATGCGGCGGCGCTTGCTTTCGTCACTACCAGCAATCCTCAGGACGAGGCGTTCGTCGTAAACTTCAACGACGAATATTACCTCGACACCGAAGGCGATTTTACGAGCGATGCCAAGGAATTAAATGAAGCCCTTGGCCGCATTGATTCGCGCGGCAGCACGGCGCTCTACGATGCGGTAATCGGCTCGCTCACGCATATCAAGAAGGGTCACAAAGACAAGAGAGTGCTGCTCGTGATCACCGATGGCGACGATGACGCCAGCACCAAGACGCTCGCGCAAACGATGAAAGCCGCTCAGGAATCAAACGCCACGATTTATACCATCGGAGTTTTTAGCGATGACGATCGCGCACATCAAAAAGCCATGGTGCGCCGGTCGAAAAAAGAACTCTCGGATCTATCCGAAGTTACCGGTGGCGCGGCGTACTTTCCAGAGACCCTCGAAGAAGTAGGCCCGGTCTGCGAGCAAGTCGCGCGCGACATACGCAATCAGTACACGCTGGGATACTACCCCTCCAACGCAGCCAAGGATGGTACATTCCGCAGCGTCCACGTTGACGTGCTGCCTCCTAAAGGTGAAAGCAAGCTGGTCGTCCGCACGCGCACCGGATATTACGCGCAGAAGCAGGCGGCTTCGGCGGAAGTTTCTTCACCGGCAAAAACCCCCGCGGGAAACTGAATCAACTCCACACATCGCAACATCGCGCTTCGCCCGTAGGGCTCACTCGCGTCTCAGCTGGTTCAAAAAGCTGATTCCATGAGGAATTGAAGTGTTGAAATTTTCGGCGACTGTTTGTCCCAGGTCGGCCAGCGTCGAACGAGTCCCCAGATTTACACCTTCCCGCACGCCAGGGCTGTACGCAAGCACGGGAACGTATTCGCGCGAGTGGTCGGTGGTTGGATTTACAGGGTCGGGATCGCAGCCGTGATCGGCCGTGATTATCAAAAGGTCCGAGGCGCGCAACGAGTCGAGCATCGGCCCGGCCAGCGTGTCGAATTCTTCGAGAGATCGCGCGAAACCTTCCACGTCTTTCCGGTGGCCGTAGAGCATGTCAAAATCCACCAGGTTCGCGAAGATCAGGCCGGCCGGTTGTTGCGCGAGTGAGTCTGCGATTTTGCTCATGCCGTCCGCATTGTTTTTCGTGGTGACGTACCGGTCCACCCCTCGCCCATTGTAAATATCGTGAATTTTGCCGACCCCCAGCACCGGAACATTTCTATCTGCGAGCACGTCCAGCAGCATTGGCCTAGGCGGCTCAACAGCGTAGTCGTGGCGGCGCTCCGTGCGCTGACAATGCCCCGGCTCTCCGCGAAACGGCCGCGCTATCACCCGCCCCACGCGATTTTTTCCATCTAGCAGTTTGCGAGCGATCTCGCACATGCGGTACAGCTCTGGAACCGGGATCACGTCTTCGTGCGCGGCAATCTGAAAAACGCTGTCGCCGGAGGTATAGACGATCGGATAGCCGGTGCGCACGTGTTCTCCGCCGAACTCCTTGATGATCTCCGTGCCGGACGCTGGCTTGTTGGCAAGCGTACGCCTGCCGATCTGCCGTTCGAACTCCTCGATCAGCGCCTTCGGGAACCCGTAGGGATAAACCGGAAACGGGCGGTCGAGCCAGATGCCCGCCATTTCCCAATGGCCAGTCGTTGTGTCCTTTCCCGGAGAAACAGTGGCGGCTTTGCCGTAGCCGCCGATTGGGCGGGCAGGCGCGGCCAGATGATCAAGCGGCTTGATATTCGCAAGACCCAGCTTCACTAAATTTGGGAGCTTCAGCGGTCGCGAGCGGGCCACGTGCCCCAGCGTGTCGCGACCGACATCGCCGTAGTCGCCGGCATCCGGAAGTTCGCCGATGCCGACGCTATCGAGCACGATCCATACGACACGTTCGAATTTTGGAGTTGTATGGCCCATCACACGCTCTCCGGAAGCATTCCGTTCGGTTGGGAACGGTACCTCCCTCGATTGTACTCCACGAAAATTCAGCACGGTGCTGTTAGAATCGGGCGGTCAGGGAGGAAGCATGAAACTTGATTTGCTGGCGATTGCGCCGCATCCGGATGACGTGGAACTCACCTGCGGCGGCACCATGCTGAAAATGGCCGAGGCAGGCTATCGCACGGGTATTCTCGATCTCACTCGAGGAGAAACGGGGACGCGCGGAACTCCTGAAACGCGCTTAAAGGAAGCTGCCCGGGCAGCGAAAATCCTCCGCGTGGCGGTGAGGCAGAACCTCGGCTTTCCGGACGCGAAACTTCATGTATGCGAGGAATATAAAGTCGCGATCGCTGAAGTAATCCGCGAATTTCAGCCGCACACTGTAATTCTCCCCTACTGGGAGGGTCGCCACCCGGACCACTACACCACTGCAACACTGGGTTTCGAGAGTTGCTTTATCGCAGGGTTGAAAAACTACGCGCTCGCAGGAGATGCGTTCCGGCCATTCAAGATTTTGTACGCTGCCGCGTACGCGACAGTGACTCCAACATTTGCGGTGGATATATCGAACCACTACGACCGGCGGAGACAGGCGATTCTCGCCTACGGCTCGCAATTTCGTCCGCCGAGCAAAGATCGCAAATCCAAGGTGCACATTCCACTGGACGAGTTGGAAGACCGGATGAGCATTAGTGCGCGGTATTACGGAAGACTGATCGGAGTGAAGTACGCCGAAGGTTTCGTAGTCAAAGAAATTATGCAGGTGGATGACGTGGTTAAGATGCCGGTGCGCTCCGTGTAATATGGCGCGGAGGAGTTAGAAGCTGTCAGATTCCTGGGCGTACGTAAAGCCCGCAAGGGTCTGCGTCGGGCCGGAGTTGGTTACTTTGATGCGAATCGGCGGTTCGGTTTCGGAGCCAGCTTTGCGGAGAACGGCATAGGTCGCGAGGGCTTCGCTATAAATCTTGGTGATCAGAAACGAATCGTCGCTTCCCTCTTTTTTCCACACCTGGCCGACTTGTATCTTGCGAACGGGCACATTACGAATGTAGTCAGATTCCCGACGAGCGTCAACATGCGAAACCTGCGTTGATTCCCCAGACCAAACGCGCCACATTCCCCGATTTGCGTGCGGTTTCCGTCGGCTGCACTATCCCAAACGGGGTTGCCAAACGCTCGCACCGGCCAGCATAATCCTTGCTCGGATGGCCCGTGTGCCAACCGCTTTCCGATTCATGACGGAACCCACAACTCCTTTAATGCAGCAGTACAACGCCCTCAAGAAGCAGCATCCCGAGGCGCTGCTGCTCTTTCGTCTGGGCGATTTTTACGAGCTTTTCTACGATGACGCGGTGACCGCGTCTCGCATTCTTCAGATTACGCTAACCTCGCGCAATAAAGAAAAAGGCGACCGGATTCCGATGTGTGGAGTTCCCTACCACGCGGCAGAGAACTACATTTCTCGTCTGATTCGCGCCGGACACAAAGTCGCCATCTGCGAACAGATGGAAACGCCCGGGCCTGGCAAAAAACTGGTGCGACGCGAGGTGATCCGCGTCCTGACGCCCGGCACGGCCACTGGATCGTCGCTGATCGAGCCCAACGAAAACAATTATCTCGCGGCCGTCTGCCGCAACCCGGCATCAGCGCGAGCAGAACAGCGACTCCTGCCCATCGGTGCGCAGGCTTCGACCTCAGCCGAACTGGAGCACGCGAGCAGTACAAGAACAGCGAGTAAATCGCGCAAGACCGCCGACGAAGTGGTCATCGGGCTGGCTCTGGTAGATTTGTCAACCGGCGATTTTCGAGCAACGGAGTTTAGGGGTGAACTAGCAGAGGCGCGATTGCGCGATGAACTCGGACTTTTCAGGCCACGTGAAACACTTCTACCCAAAGCGGAAACGCTCTTTCCCAGGGAACGTGCAGCGGAAATGAATGCTGCCGGTGTCGAGACGCATCTCGATGAATGGGTATTTGAAACTCAGTATGCCGCTCGCACGCTCGAAAAACATTTCGGCGTCGCGGGCCTTGAAGGTTTTGGCCTGGCGGGTCATCCGCGGGCCATATCGGCTGCGGGGGCTTTAGTTCACTATTTGCGGGAAACATCTGCGATCGGCGCGCACAAGCAGGAGGACATTGCCGCGATTCCTTCACTGCGTCCAGCGGGCGCAGGACTAGAACATCTCGATCGCATTTCATATTACGAACAACAGAACGCGCTGGTGCTCGATCAGGTGACGGCGCGAAATCTGGAGCTGGTTGAGCCGTCCTCGGGCGACGATGCGTCCGCCACGCTGTTGGCAGCCATTGATGAAACCGCCACCGGAATGGGCGCGAGACTGCTCCGAAGCTGGATTCTTCGACCGGAAATTTCTTTCATCGAAATCGAAGCTCGTCTGAACGCGGTCGAGCAGTTGAAAGCCCGGACCATTGCCCGGGAGGAAATTCATAAGGAACTCAGGGGCATTCTGGACCTTGAACGGTTAACGAGCCGTATCACGCTCGGAGTCGCAACTCCCCGGGATTTGCTGGCTCTTCGGGCGTCGCTCGAACTGATTCCACGGGTTCGCGCGCTTTTGGCTCCTGATGTACAGCGTGACAAAATTACCGAAGATCGCCTGACGTCACTCCAGGAACAGCTGGACGAGATGCCCGAAGTTCGGGATCGCATCGCGGTTGGAATTTCAGACGATCCGCCCGCGCTGCCCGGCGATCCGGGCGTCATCCGGCGCGGGTTCAACGCGGAACTCGACGAATTGCGCGACATTACCAAGCAGGCGCGCCAGATCATCGCCGCGATGGAAGATCGCGAGCGCAGACGCACTGGTATTTCGTCGCTCAAGATTCGCTACAACCAGGTTTTCGGCTTCTATATTGAACTTTCGAAAGCGAATCAACATCTCGCGCCAGCGGATTACGAAAGAAAGCAGACGCTCGTGAACGCCGAGCGGTTCACGTCCGCCGAACTCAAAGAACACGAGCGCAAAGTTTTAACCGCCGAAGATCGCGCCGTTGAAATCGAGCGGCGGTTATATGGCGAGATTCGGGAGTTTATCGCGAATGAGGCGGCTCGCCTTCGCCGCACTGCGGCGGCAGTCGCACAACTTGACGTGCTGGTGAACTTCGCGCGGATCGCAGCGGCTCGGAATTATACGCGGCCGGAATTTACGGAAACGATCGTCGCACGGCAGGGTTCGCGCGGCGCAATGCTGATTGCCGGCGGGCGACATCCGGTGATCGAAAAACTGATCGAGCAGCGCGGCGAACGGTTCGTTCCGAATGACCTCTACCTCGACGATGAGCAGCAATTTCTGCTGATCATCACGGGACCTAATATGGGAGGCAAATCCACGTACCTGCGGCAGGCGGCTCTGATTTGCATTCTCGCGCAATCGGGCTCGTTCGTTCCCGCCGCGCAAGCGAAGCTGCCTCTGCTCGACAGGATTTTCACGCGCATCGGCGCTTCGGACAATCTCGCTCGCGGGCGTTCAACTTTTCTCGTCGAGATGAGCGAAGTCGCCGCCATTCTGAACTCCGCGACCGCAGCCAGTCTCGTCCTTCTTGATGAAGTGGGCCGCGGCACTTCTACCTTCGACGGCCTTTCCATCGCGTGGGCCGTAGTCGAAGCGTTGCACAGCGGCGCACGACCAAAAACGCTTTTTGCGACGCACTATCACGAACTTACTGAGCTCGAACAACTGTTGCCCGGCGTGAAAAACGTTCACGTCTCTGTGCAGGAAAGCGGCAGCGAGATCGTTTTTCTGCGCCGCGTCGAGCCCGGGAGTGCGGATAAAAGTTACGGCATTGAGGTTGCGAGGCTTGCCGGCCTGCCTCCTGACGTGATCAGCCGCGCTCGTGAGATTCTTCGGCGCCACGAACAAAGCGAAGAAAAATTGACCGAGGAGTTATCGCCGCGAAAGGATGCTGCCGCTGCGTCTGCTCCCGCGCAAACGAGTTTTACTGCCATTGACGAATCCGTGCTCAAAGCACTCCATGGGGCTGACTTGAATAAACTGACACCGCTCGAGGCGCTAAATCTGCTCGCGGCACTTCAGAAACAGCTTTCGTAAGTCCTGCTTTTCTCCAGCCGAAACTGCCTCATAATGATTTTGCGTGATAGTGACGATGATTAATCAATCTCGAGCGATGAGCGAATCATGAAGCGCGCTGCGGGCGCGATGCGCGTGATCGGCTTGATGTCTGGCACTTCGGCCGATGGAATTGACGCTGCCCTGGTTGACATTTCCGGCGCAGCGCCTGCTATTTCAGCGCGGCTCGTCGGCCACTATCACACTTCGTTTCCCTCGCGGGTGCGAAAACGGATATTGCGCATCGCGAATATGCCCGCGACCACCACTGCTGAAATCAGCGAGTTGAATTTTGTGCTCGGAGAATGCTTTGCAAACGCTGCGATTGAGGCGTGCCGCCGCTGGAAAGTGCCGATCGGGCGAATTTCGCTGATCGGCTCGCACGGCCAGACAATCTACCATCAAGGTGCACCTGGAATTGCACTCGGCGCGCGCCGCGTCGCGTCTACGCTTCAAATTGGAGAACTGGGCGTGATCGCCGAACGTAGCGGCGTGCCAACCATCGGCAATTTTCGGCCACGCGATATCGCCGCCGGAGGCCATGGCGCGCCGCTAGTGCCATTCGTAGATTATTTACTTTACCGCGACCAGCATCTCAGTCGCGTGGCGCTTAACATAGGAGGCATTGCCAACGTCACCGTGATTCCCGCAAAAGCTCGGCCGAAAGATGTTTTCGCATTCGACACCGGCCCCGGCAACATGATCGTTGACGCTCTCGTCGAAAGATTTACGAAAGGCCGGGCCACCTACGACCGCAACTCTCGCATTGCGCTAAGCGGACGTACGATTCCCGAACTCCTAGCCAGCATGATGCGCCAGCCATACCTGAGAATGAAGCCTCCCAAAACAGCTGGCAGAGAACAGTTCGGCCAGCGCTACGCTGACGTTCTCGCAGCATGGGGGAAAAAGCACCGCGCAGAATTTGCAGATGTTTTGCGGACCGCGACGGTGTTCACTTCCCTTTCCATCGCAGACGCATTCCACCAATTCATTCTGCCGCGCGTGAAAGTTAATGAATTAATCGTCGCAGGAGGCGGCACGCGCAATCCGCTTATCATGGCGCAACTGGCGGCCGCGTTGCCGGATATTGACATCGTGTCGCCAGATGAGTTCGGCGTGCCCTCTGAAGCTAAAGAAGCATTCGCCTTCGCTGTTTTGGCCTACGAGTCTTTTAACGGCCGCCCGAATAATTTGCCATCGGCTACGGGAGCGTCGCATCCAGTGGTTTTGGGTGACTTTGCTCACGGTTCTCGATTCGGAGATATGAAACGCTGAATCAATGGCGAGACTGAACCAATCCGGGGGAGCTCCAAGATGCCGCAGCCGCCACAGCAGTCACCGCGGCTGCGCTCTCTTATGGTTCGCTCTCTTCTTGCCCGCGCTGCTTTCGGGATGCAACAACACGCACGCCAACGACGAGCCCGGCACAGTAAATTTTCTAATTGAGTCTTCGCCCACAAATCTCGATCCGCGCGTCGGCACCGACGCGCAGTCCGAGCATCTCGACGGGCTGATATTCAACAGCCTCGTAGCGCACGACGCGCAGATGAATATCACTCCCGACCTGGCCGAAAGCTGGGACCAGCCGAATCCGTTAACTTACATTTTCCACCTGCGCCACGGCGTGAAATTTCATAATGGCCGCCCGTTCACTTCGGCGGACGTCAAATTCACATTTGACTCGATGCTTTCCGGTTCCATAAAAACCGTGAAGCGAGGCGGGTCATTCAGCCTAGTCGAGTCCATTGACGCGCCCGATGCTTTCACCGTCGTGTTCCATTTGCGCGAAGCTTATGCCTCATTTCTATGGTCTATGACTCGTCCCGCAATCGGAGTTGTCCCGCAGGGCTCGGACAAAAACTTCGGCCAGCACCCAATAGGCACTGGCCCGTTTCAATTCGTGAGCATGGTTCCCGACGACAACATCGTGCTGGATCGCAATCCCCACTATTTCGGTGATGGGTCGGCGCCAACATCAACAACCGCGTCAGTTACCGCCGCACCGACTGCGGAAAAGCCGGCTGCGGACGCGCCCACTCCGGGCAGCCTGATACAAAGAATCCGCGTCCGCATCGTTCCGGATGCGATCGTGCGAGCGCTCGAACTCCGCAAGGGCACCGCTGATATTTCCGCCGTAAATTCCCTTACGCCCGATATGGTCGTGGCCCTGGGAAAACAACCCGGCATCGTGGTGGACAAACAGCCGGGAACTACGCTCGCTTATGTCGCCATGAATTTCGACGACCCCATCGTCGGTCATCGCGAAGTCCGCCAGGCGCTCGCCTACGGAACGGATCGCGAATCGTTGGTAAAATATTTGTTGCGCGGCCAGGCGCGCCTCGCAGCATCCCTTCTGCCGCCAGGCCATTGGGCATATGACCCAGCCACGCCGCAGTACAATTTCGATCCAGCGCGCGCCGAAAAGCTTCTCGATGCTGCCGGCTTCCCCCGTCGCGCGGATGGCTCGCGGTTTCACCTCCAAATTAAAACTTCCACCGACGAATCAACGCGCCTGCTATCTGAGGCGCTCGCGGACCAATGGAAGAATATCGGAATCGCGCTCGATCTTCGTCCTCTGGAAAGCGCCACGTTTTTTTCGGACATCACCCGTGGAAGTTTTCAGATGTATTCGCTTCGCTGGATTGGGGTGAACAACGATCCCGATGTTTTCGATTTTGTTTTCAACTCAAAAAAAATGCCGCCCGATGGCGCCGACCGCGGCCACTACAAGAATCCTGCGCTCGACGCGCTGCTCGCGCAGGAACGCGTCGAAACGGATCTAGCCAAGCGCAAAATAATCTTGTCGCAGATTCAGAAAATCGTGGCCGAAGACGAGCCTTACATCAACTTGTGGTTTCCGGATAATGTCTGCGCGCACCGCGCTCGAGTGACAGGAATCGTAATTCCACCAGCTGGTGATTTGGACTTTCTAGTGCAGGCAAGGCTTCAGCAGTAATATTTTCTGCGCAGGTGCCGCGCGCTTGCGCCGTCAGCGATCGCTATTTCGCAAACGCCTTGTGAATGTCCGCCTCGGGAATTGCGCCTTCCCGCGCGACGTACCACTCGTTGCCGTCAATGCGGACAATCGTTGAGGCAAGCGTTCCGCCGGTATCGCCTGCATCCAGCACCAACGGGAGGCGGTCGCCAAGCTGCCCGACGATTTGCGTGCTGGTCGAGCAGGACGGATGACCCGAAAGGTTCGCGCTGGTGCCGGTCACTGGGCCGCCCACCGCTCCGATAATCGCAGACGTGACCCGGGAATTGGCCCAGCGTAGCGCCACTCGGCCACTGTTACCCGTCACCTTCAACGGAAGGCGATGCGTAGCTTCCACGACGAGGGTCAGCGCCCCCGGCCAGAACTTGCTCGCTAGGGTCAGAAACGCGTCCGGAACGTCGCGAGCCAGAGTCACCGCCTGCTCGACCGA
>Ga0210402_10006318_pt1 | contig 10510 bp, 9 predicted proteins | sample IncBWC7MmetaG_FD_161055 | JGI IMG/M metagenome (GOLD analysis project Ga0210402, IMG submission 161055) | Forest soil microbial communities from Barre Woods Harvard Forest LTER site, Petersham, Massachusetts, United States - Inc-BW-C-7-M | ecosystem: Environmental > Terrestrial > Soil >...
GCCCGCGGCGCGCGATAAAACATCAACGGTGGTGTGCTCTTGCGAATCAAGGCCAGTGTGATTGGTGATGATTCCAACGCGCTTGCCCCGAAGCGGCGCAAACTTTTGCGCTTCGAGAACATCAAGGCCGGTTTGCACTCGCGCGGCGCGGCCCGAATGCTTCGATGTAGCACCCGCGGGCGGAGGCGCCAGCCAGAACCACACGGCAATAATCGCTAAAGGAATGAACATGGAATGCGCGCGCTTGAGTCCAGTCAATGGGTCCCCCGCTATTGCAACCATACAATGATATTCTGGAACGCATTGGCCGAAGCCGCGTTGAGAGCATGATGTGCGTGTGCTATCTATAAATGCAGACCGCTGGCGGCCACGGGGGGATTCTAACCGATGGTGGGACGCCGCGTCCGCTTTTTGCTCTTGATTCCGGCTTTGACAGTTCTCCTTATGGCCCATAACGCGCGCAGCCAAGGCGGCACCACCGCGGCAAAAAAAACTGCCGTAAAGGAAAGCCCCGTCCCCGCAAAGAGCGGACCGAAAAAATTGTCACCCGCCGCGAATGCCTGGGTGGAATCCACGCTGCGCAAGATGACCGCGGACGAAAAGATTGGCCAGCTCCTGTTCACTACCTATCACGGAAGTTTGACGGCCACGGACACCGCGGCCTACCGACAGATCATGCACGATGTCACTGATCTCCACGTCGGAGGCTTCATCAACATTACGCATGGCTCGCCGCTGGGAATCGTGAAGAGCCAGGCTTATCCGACAGCGGTTCTAAACAATCAGCTTCAGGCCAAGTCGAAACTGCCGCTGCTGATTGGCGCCGATTTCGAACGCGGCACGGCCATGCGTTTGGATGAAGGCACATCTTTTCCAACCGCGATGGCGCTCGCCGCCGGCGGCAGTCTCAAGGATGCACATACGATGGGCAGAATTACCGCCCTCGAAGCACGCGCCGTCGGCGTGCACTGGATTTATGCTCCGGACGCGGATGTAAACAACAATCCCGGAAATCCGATTATCAATACCCGCTCTTTCGGCGAAGATCCGGCGCGCGTTGCGGAATTTGTGACCGAGTTCGTTCGCGGCGTGCAGGAAAATGGCGGCCTTGCGACTGCAAAACACTTTCCGGGCCATGGCGATACCGCTGCGGACTCGCATATTGACCTGCCCGTGATTCGCGCCGACCGCGCCCGGCTGGATGACCTCGAACTCGTTCCCTTCCGCGCGGCAATTTCCATGCAAGTCGACAGCATCATGACTGGGCACCTAAATGTTCCCGCCCTCGAGCCCGATCCCAACACGCCCGCGACGCTTTCGCACAACATCCTTACCGATGTGCTGCGCAGGCAGCTTGGATTTCAGGGACTGGTCGTTACCGACGCGATGGATATGGGCGGGATCACCGTGCGCTACGCGCCGGGAGAAGCGGCGGTGCGCGCGGTTGTGGCGGGAGCGGATTGTGTGTTGATGCCGCCGGTGCCGGACGCAGCATTCGAGGCTTTGCAAGCGGCTGTGATGTCCGGACGAATTTCGAAAGAACATCTCGACGCGTCGGTGCGGCGAATCCTTCAAGCAAAAGCGCGCCTTGGATTGAACGCTAACCGGCTCGTGGACGTGAACGCGCTGAATCACAAATTCGGCAGCGCTACCTGGCAGAGCGAGGCGCAGGAGATTTCCGACCGCGGAGTGACGTTGCTTCGAGATACGGCGCACCGGCTTCCGCTCGATGCAACGAAGGCGTCGCGTGCCCTGTTGCTGGCGTTTTATGCCGATCCGGAGCCATTCCCGGGAGAAGATCTGGAGCGCGAGTTACGCTCGCGGTTCGACTCCGTGACAACGCTGCGTGCGGACACGCGATTTCTGAATGCCTCCATTCTGAAATTGCCGCCGCCGGAAAGTTATGACCTCGCGATTCTTGCGCTGTTTGTGCGCGTCAGCGATCGCAAAGGAAATGTGGATGTGCCGGCAGAGCAGGCTGCGCTGGCGGAATCAATCTACAAAGCGGGCAAGCCAGTAATCACGGTGGGATTTGGGAGCCCTTATTTGATTGAGCGGTTTCCGCAGGCGGAGACGTGGCTGGCGGCGTTTGGCATCAGTGACGTCGCGCAGATTTCCGTAGCGCGCGCCTTGTTCGGAGAAATTCCGGTGCGCGGGAAATTGCCGGTGACGATTCCAGGAGTGAATTTGAAGACAGGATTTGGAATGGAGTTGGCGGCGAATCCGATGACGCTGCAGCCGACGGATGTTCGCGGCGAAGCGCAACTGCAGCCGGCTTTCGACGTGATCGAGAAAGCGATTGCGGACAAAGCGTTTCCGGGAGCGACGCTGGCGGTCGGCTACCGCGGAAAAGTGGCGCTGCGTGCATTTGGAAAATTGAGCTACGACGCGAAGTCCCCTGCAACGGTTCCAGCGACGATGTATGACATTGCATCGCTGACGAAAGTGGTGGCGACGACCACGCTGGTTGCGAAATTAGCCGAGGGCGACTTCGCCGTGCCGCTCGATCTCGACGCGAAGGTAGAGCGGTATTTGCCGGAGTGGGCTAGCGGGCCGAACACCGAGTGGCGCCACCGCGTTACAGTGCGGCATTTGCTGACACACACTTCGGGGTTGCCTCCGTTCAAGGAGTATTGGCGGACTTCGAAGGCCAAGCAGGAGACGCTGACGAAGATTTTTGCGGAGCCGCTGGATTACGAGCCGGGGACGAAAGAAGTGTATTCGGACCTGGGAATTATTTTGATGGCGGAAATCATCGAGCGGTTAACGGGAAGAAAGCTCGATGATTTGGCGAACACCTACATATTTTCTCCGCTGGCGATGAGGGACACGATGTACCGGCCGCCGAAAAGGCTTTGGCCCACTATTGCGCCTACGGAGATCGACAATAATTTGCGACACCGGCTGGTGCAGGGCGAAGTCCACGACGAAAACGCGTTTGCGATCGGGGGAGTTTCGGGGCACGCGGGTGTTTTCAGCACCGCACCGGACCTCGCGGAACTTTGCCAGATGCTGCTGAATGGCGGCGTTTACGCGCACCAGAGAATTCTGCGGCGAGCGACGGTCACGCAATTCACTGTGCCGCAGCAACTTTCAGGCGGAACTCGCACTCTTGGCTGGGCAGTGCCCACCGAAGGCGGGTCGAGCGGGCATTATTTTTCGGCGCACACCTTTGGCCATACCGGATTTACCGGGACTTCGATCTGGATCGATCCGGACCGACAGCTTTTTGTGGTGCTGCTGACGAACCGTGTGCATCCGACGCGCGAGAATACGAAGATCCAGAAGGTGCGCGTGGCGCTGCACGATGCGGTGATGCAATCGCTGGGATTTGCGACCGCGGCCGCACCGGCGAATTGAAGTACTGCTAAATGCCTCTTTTCTGCCAGTCGATTCTCGTGAGTTCGTAGGAATGCAGGATGCGGCCGCTTGCGGGAATCACTTCCTGACTTATGTATTTGAATCCGGATTTCTGCAGAATATGTTCCGAGGGGGCATTTCCTTTTTCGACTTCTGCTGAGAGACGATCCAGGTGCAAGCGCGTGAAGGCGAGGTCAATGAACGCCTTGGAGGCCTCGGAGGCAAAACCTCGACGCCAGTACGGACGGGCCCCAGGTAAAAGCCGAGATGGGCTTCCGCTTGGTGCTCGCCAGGTCGCAGGCCACAGCATCCGATGTAGTTTGCTTCCTCTTTGAAGATCGTGGCCCATAAGCCGTAGGCATCAATTGGCCGGCCGAGAAACTGGTTGCGAAAACGAAATTGCGCTTTTTCAAGGGGCCACGGTTTTCCGCCCACGTAGCGGCGGACTTCAGAGTCGGTGTGCATGGCGATGAAAACAGGTTCGTCCTGCGGTTCGTGGGAGCGGAAGAGCAGGCGTTCTGTTTCGAGAAAGGTCATGGCCGGCCCGGGAATCATAGCTTAGGCGCGGAGGCGCCGTACCGTCAGAAGTCGGTTGTCGAAGAGGGGCCTCCTGAGGGGATGGAGACGGGTTAGTTGGCTTGTGTTGGTGGCTGGGCGGGGAATAACCGGCGCAGGATACCAGGCGGGGCGTCGGCCCAAGCAGGTGGCCATGCTTTCGGTCTTTGAAAGCGTGGGGCTTTGACTCAGCTTTTGCACCTTGGCAATCTTCTGCGGCCTCAACTTCAGATATACTGCGCTCATTCCGAGGGTGTTGTTCAAATCCATGCCATCTCGTGATCGGAAGTGCCAAATGACAAAGCTGTACGCGTTCTTCCTGACGGCGCTCGTTCTAGTGCTCACCGCCGCGACGGCTGGGGGCCAGAAGCGTGGCGGGCCTGAAACCGTACTCATCCACAGTGGGCCGGCTGCCCTGCACGCGATGCTTTACCGGCCCGAGGGCCCTGGACCGTTCCCCGGCATCCTGCTGAATCACGGCAGCGGCCGTACCCCCGAAGATCTCAAACGGCTCGGACCGTACGAACAAAATGCCGAAAAACTCGGCCCGCTTTTCGCTCACCGCGGCTATGTATTCCTATACTTGTTCCGGCGCGGCGTCGGGCTTTCCACCGACCAAGGCGCTAACGCCGTTGACCTGATGAACAGCGAATCCGCCGCACACGGCCAGGAGGGGCGCAACGCGCTGCAGATGCAGTTGCTGGAAGGCAGGGAAATGGACGACGCCGTGTCCGGGCTCAAATTCCTGCAGGCGCTGCCTTACGTCGATGCGAAAAATGTCGCCGCGATCGGCCACTCCTTTGGAGGTTCGCTCACCGTGCTATTGGCTGAACGCGAACCGAGCCTGCGAGCGGTGGTAGTCTTCTCCGGAGCCGGTTATAGCTTTGATCGCTCTCCGGAGTTGCGAACCCGGCTCCTGGCGGCCATTGACCACATCGCTGCGCCGGTCTTCTTCATTCACGCCGAGAACGATTACTCCCTCTCGTTGGGCAAGGTGCTGGACGCGCGGCGCGAGCAGACCGGCAAGCCGCATCGCTTGAAGATCTATCCGCCCATCGGCCACACGGTAGACGATGGCCACGACTTCCTCCATCTCGGCGTGAACATTTGGGAGCCCGAGGTGTTCGCCTTTCTAGACGAAAACATGCGGAGGTAAGCCTGCCGGGAACGGATGGCACTCCGGAATTAATCTTCCTGACCCGGTACTCCAAGACGGCAGCGCCAGGAGTTGAGCAGCGGGGTTTGGCTTGTCAGGATACATGCTGGCTGACGCCGAGGATGTTGCCGTCGGGGTCTTTGAACCAGGCGACTTTGCTGCCGTCGGGGGTGGTCCAGATGCCGAGGGTTTGGTCCTGGGCGAAGGGATACTTTTCCGGGGGAACGCCGCGGTCCCTCAGCCAGGTGGCGGCGGCTTGGATGTCTTCGACTTGCCATCCCAGGATCGTACCTTGGAGCGGAGTGAAATTCGGGACCTTGGCAATGCGAATCATGTGGCCGCCAATACTCATGACCAGAGCGAATTGATCGAGGCTGACGAACTTGAATCCTAGCTTGCCTTCGTAGAAGGCGCGCGCTTGGTCGTAATCCGTTGTAGGGATGAAACCGATCATTTTTCCTGATGCCAGCATCGTTTGCCTCCTGCCGCCGCTTTCCGAGGTGCCTTGCAGCTCATAGGAATAGCACTTGCGGGGTGCGAATACTCTCGATATCGTGACAAGAAATGTCGCACAAGTGCCAAAGCATACTGCATGGGCCAAACGGGCGGCTGCTGGGGGAACTGGCCAGCGTGTCGGCGGACCTCGCTCATGGACATGTGATTCCGGAGCATTCGCACCCGGAGGACCAACTGTTGTTTGCGTCGAGCGGGGTGATGACGCTGCGCACGAAGCAGGGGGTTTGGGTGGTGCCACCGCTGCGGGCGGTGTGGATTCCGGCGGATACGCCGCACTCGGTGGCAATGTCCGGGCCGGTTTCGATGAGAACGCTGTATTTTCTTCCCAAACTTTGCCGCACGCTGCGGGGGAGATGTTTTGTGATGAATGTTACGGCACTCTTGCGAGAGCTGGTTCTGCATGCGTGCCAGTTTAAGAGATTGAGCAAGAAAGCTCTGGCGGAGCGGCGGATTATCGAAATGATTGTGGACCAGTTAAAGGCGGTGGATTCGATCCCGTTGCAGTTGCCTCATCCGACGGATGCGCGGGCGGTGCGCGTGGTGAAGGCGCTGTTGGGGGATCCCGGGGATCAACGGGATTTAGCGAGACTCTGCAAGGATTGCGGGGCGAGCAAGCGGACGATTCAGCGGGTGTTTCTGGAAGAGACGAAGATGAATTTTGGCAAGTGGCGGCAGCAACTGCGGCTGCTGCATGGATTGCAATTGATGGCTTCGGGAGAGAAGGTGACCGCCGCGGCGTTGGAGGCGGGGTACAGCAGTCCGAGCGCGTTCATATCGATGTTCCGGAAGCAGCTGGGGACGACGCCAATGCGGTATTTGGGGGCTGGGAATGGGCGGGGGCAACCGGAAGAGTGAATGCACCAGGAAGAGCGGGAGGGCACAAGATGGGTGTGGTTATTTCGATGCTGCGTGGCGTGAATGTTGGCGGCCACAACAAGATCAAAATGGAGGCGCTGCGGGCGCTGTATGAATCACTGAAATTCAGGGATGTGCAGACCTACGTGCAGAGCGGGAACGTGATTTTCAGGACTGACGAGCGCGACGTGGCGCGGCTCGGGAAACGAATCGCGGACGGGATTGAGCGGAAGTTCGGGTTTCGGCCTGATGTGATTCTGCGAACAGCGGCGGAGATGAGAGATGTGGTTGCGAATAACCCGTTTGCGAAGCGGCGTGGGATTGAGCCTGGCAAGCTGCTGGTGAGTTTTCTCGCGAGTGATCCTGCGGAGGAAGGCCGGGAGAAGGTTCGTCAGATGAAGTGCGATCCGGAGGAATTGCGGATCGCGGGGCGAGAGCTGTACATCTATTTTCCCAATGGCATGGGACGAACGAAACTGCCATGGGCGGGGCTGAATAAGATGCTGGGGACGCCGACAACCGGGAGAAACTGGAACAGCGTGACGAAGATGCTGGAGATGGCGGAGAAGCTGGAAGCGTCGTCTAAGTAGGCTTCAAGAGTGGACGAGTTCGCGGCGTTTCAGCTCAGGCAGAGCCTTGACGGACTTGCCGGCTTTCTTTTGGGCGCGCCTCAAGTCGTAAAGACTTTGGGGACTGAGCCGATCTTCCCTTGGGATGAGTAAGTGGCAAGCCCTTGCTGCGAGGAGTTATCGGGTTGGACTGGTTCGATGTCAAATCCTGCCGAACCTGGGTCAGGAATGTAGTGTTCTGCAGCTCGTCCCTGAGTGCGGCTTGAGGGAGTATTGCAGCCAAACAAGACAATGAAACTAAGTGCGAGGAAGGAGACCAAGGAACGGGGAGTCACGGATGAATCGACGGTATTACAGCAAAGCATTTTGCTGCAAGTCGAGGGCGGCCTGCGCGAGGTCGGAGGGGCGGCCGAGGTCGCGCCAATAGTATTGATCGGAAAGGAAAGCCAGGATTTTTTGGGATTGCGCGGAGAGGCGGAGGTAGGAGGGGACGATGGAGAAGATGCCTTCTTCGGTGAGGAGGGGGAGGAGGCGGGGGGAAATGATGTGGATGCCGGAGAAGGCGAGGGCGTGGAGAGGTTCCGAAGGGCGGACGATTTCGGGTCGTTGGTCGCGACCGGCGCGGCGACCGACGAGTTGGAGATCGTTGTTGAAGAGGAGTTGGCGCCCGGAGTCGCGGGATTGGACCGCCAGGGTGGCCAGGGCGTGATATTGGGTGTGAAATTGGAGCATGGCGCGGAGGTCGATGGTGCTGATGACGTCGACGTTGTGGAGGAGGAAGGGTTCGTCGAGGCGGGCGGGATCTTCGAGGAAGAACCAGGCGGCTTTTTTCAAGCCGCCGCCGGTGTCTAGGAGGACTTCTTCGCGGGAGATTTCGATGCGCAGGCCGAAGTTGTTGTGGGATTTCAGGTAGGCGATGACTTGGTCGACGAAGTGGTGGACGTTGATGATGAATTCGGTGATGCCGAAGTTGCGAAGGCGGGTGAGGGTGATTTCAAGGAGGGTCCGGCCGGAGAGTTCGACGAGGGCTTTGGGACGGGAGTCGGTGAGGGGCTTGAGGCGAGTGCCCAAGCCGGCGGCTAGGATCATGGCTTTCATTGGAGCGATTTCCGCTTGCCCAGCTTCTCCAACTCAAGATGGCGCACGACAACTTCGAGGCCGGGGCGGGAGCGGAGGCGTTTTGCTAATTGTTCGGCTAGGTAGACGGAGCGGTGCTGGCCGCCGGTGCAGCCGAAGGAGACCATTAGATTTTTGAAGCCGCGCTGCTGGTAGGCACTGATGCTGGCGTCGACGAGGGAGAGGACACCAGCCAGGAATTGATGAACGCTTTCTTGTTGATTGAGGTAGTCGATGACCGGGGCGTCTTTACCGGTGAGAGTCTTGAAGCGCTCTTCGCGGCCGGGATTGGGAAGGCTCCGGCCGTCGAAGACGAAGCCGCCGCCGTTGCCGCTCTCGTCCTTGGGCATGTCGTGGTGAAAAGAAAAACTGAAAATGCGCACCGCGAGATTGTCCGCGTCAGTGGCCAGGCTTTGCAATTTCTCGGAAGCCAACATGTCTTTAAAGGCGTTCATCAGGGCCGGCAGGGGGATAGGGAGCCTGACGTTGTGGAGGAGCCAGCGGAGGTTTTTGAGGGCGTAGGGGACGCTCTGGAGAAAGTGGACTTTGCGTTCGAAGAAGCCGCGAAAACCGTAAGCGCCGAGCGCTTGCATGATGCGGATGTAGACGTAGGGATAAAAGTGCTGCATGAAGGCGTCGCGGTCGAGCTTGATAAAGCCGGAGAGGCGATCGAGATAGTGCTCGAGGAGTTGCTGGCGAAGTTCGGGGGGCAGGTCGGCTTTGGCGTCGTAGAGGAGCGAGGCGATGTCGTATTGGAGGGCGCCTTTGCGACCGCCCTGGTAGTCGACGAAGAAGGGGTCGCCGTTGCGAAGCATGATGTTGCGGGATTGGAAGTCGCGGTAGAGAAAATAATCGCGCGGGGCGCTCAGAAGGAAATCGGTGAGGCGGCTAAAATCGTCTTCGAGGGCTTGTTCGTTGAAAGGGATGCCGGCGAGGCGGAGGAAATAGTATTTGAAATAGTTGAGGTCCCAGGCGATGGATTGGCGGTCGAAGCTGGGGTTGGGATAGCAGACGGAGTAGTTCAGGTCTAGGCCAGCCTCGACCTGGAAGCGCGGGAGGACGCCGACAACTTTGCGATAGGACTCGATCACTTGGGGAGCGATGTTGGCACCCGAGCGGTTTTTGGAAAGGAATTCGAACAGCGTGGTGTCGCCGAGATCTTCTTCGAGATAGGCGCCGTGGTCGAGATCTTCGGCGAAGATCTCGGGGACGGGGAGGCCGTGACGGCGGAAGTGTTTGGAGAATTCGAGGAAGGCAGCGTTTTCTTCGCGGATGCTGTAGAGGATGCCGATGGCGCAGTGTTTTTCGCTGGCGAGGCGGATGATTTTGCGGCCGGAGCCGCCGAGTTCGCCCTGGAGCGGGAGGATGCGCTCGGGCGGGGTGTGGAAATGCTGCTCGAAGAGAGTTTTAAGTGCGTCCAGGGACATGAATTCTCGCCCGATTCGCTGTTGCGGATCGCTCTGAAGCCAACCGATTTCTAGCATAGCTGATTTCTGTTGATGACCATCGCAGGAGAGTGCGGTGGTGTGCTTAGAAATATGCACAGAACCACACAGCCAAGAATGCCCGGGACACGGGACTTTTTGTATGACCTGTATAATGCGGGGATGAGTTCCGAGCCTAAAAAACGCGGGCGCGCGGCGCGTCTGCTTGCAGAACAGCGATTGACAGAAAAAAGGAATGCGGCGTCGAAGAGTCTCGACCACATGACGGCGCGGGAGATTGTACGGTTGATGAACCGGGAGGATCGCAAGGTGGGGCGCGCGGTGGGGCGGGAGAGCGCGGCGATTGCGCGGGCGGTGGACGCGATTGTGAGCGCGATCCGAAAGGGCGGGCGATTGATTTATGTGGGGGCGGGATCGAGCGGGCGGATGGGAGTTCTGGATGCGGCAGAGTGTCCGCCGACTTTTGGGATTTCGCCGAACCTGGTGGTGGCGTTGATTGCCGGGGGACGGCGGGCCATTACGCGAGCGGTGGAAGGAGCGGAGGATTCGGAGCGAAACGGGGCACGAGATTTGCAAGCGAAGAAGCTGACGCGGCGGGACGTGGTAGTGGGAATTGCGGCCAGCGGGACGACGCCATACGTCGTGGGGGCGCTGAAGTACGCGCGTTCGCGCGGGGCAACGACGGTGGCGCTGACGTCAAATTTGCGAATGCCGGTGGGGCGAGTGGCGAGAATTGTGATTGCGCCGGAGGTGGGGCCGGAGGTGTTGACTGGATCGACGCGACTGAAGGCCGGGACATCGCAAAAGATGGTGCTGAACATGCTGAGTACCGGGGTCATGGCGCGGCTCGGGCATGTGTATGAGAACTTGATGATCGACATGCTGCTGACGAATGAGAAACTTGCGGAGCGAGCGGTGAGGATATTGGTGGAGGCGAG
>Ga0210402_10006321_pt1 | contig 10504 bp, 16 predicted proteins | sample IncBWC7MmetaG_FD_161055 | JGI IMG/M metagenome (GOLD analysis project Ga0210402, IMG submission 161055) | Forest soil microbial communities from Barre Woods Harvard Forest LTER site, Petersham, Massachusetts, United States - Inc-BW-C-7-M | ecosystem: Environmental > Terrestrial > Soil >...
TGAGGTCGTAAGCATTGAAGTCACGCAAGCCTCCTGCTCACGCCGTCATTGCGAGGCATACAGCACGCGACCGTATCCAGCGCTCCGGGAGCGATCTGAATGAGCAGCATCTACATACCAAATCGCTGCATTGCAACGCGGCCCGCAAGAAAACGAGCCTCGACCGCTGAGATGATCGAGGATTGCCCGCGCGGGACTATCCTATGCCGGAGGGCGACGGGCGTCGAGGCACTACCGCGGTTCGTTCGAGGGCGACCGAATTGAAATCGCGGCAACTTTGCCTTAATTAAGCAGCGGCTGATTTGCGAGCGGCTGAGGCATGATCCTTGCGACGATTCATTCGTACGAGGAGTTAGTCGACGCTCTGCGCCTTCGCGGCACAAGTTTTCATTCAACACCTTGACCAGTTTTCCGGGCTCCATCTAGGCTACCGCGCGGAGGTGTTAGCGCCCGCTCCAGTCAAGCCGAAGCACCTAGTACCCCAGAATCGTTAGACAGCGAGCTGCCACACATCGTCAATAAGTGACTCATTCGACTCCAGAATCCGAGCAAGCCGCTTGACTCGCCCTTCAGTGAAGTTGGGTACTAGTCCGACTTCGCTTGGCTTGCTGCTCGGCGTGCGGCTTGCCCTGGTCGAAGACCCCGAGGCGATGGCTCGCATACGCCGGCGCCTGGTCAAGCGTTGGAGCGCGGGGAACGCCATCCACGAGGCGATGGAATAAATGATCACGCAATAATCAACACGCCCTTCGGACCAAGGCTCCCGCGCGGGACCTCATCCGCCGGCACCCCCCGATCCAGGCGAGGATGATTTTGAGGTGCCCGCAGACGAGGGGGGTTGGAATGACCAAGGCTCTAACAGGTGAGCCCCGATCGTGCGAACGACGTTGGTCTCAGGCCGCGTGTTGTTCGACGATAGCTTGCCCCGCTGGATGAGGTAGCGCACCATATCCGGCTCGATATCGGCGGCAAATATTTTGCCTTCCGGAATGTGCTTTGCAATCCGCACGCTGAAATACCCGGTGCCCGCACCGATATCGGCGACAAGCGACGCGCGCTGACCACGATCGATGGCGGCGGGAACAGAAGTGCCGCGTTCGGCGAGGACGAGCGATCGGCGTGCGAGCGAGGACGGCTTCTAATGAAACAGGCGTCCGGAGTCGATAACGACCGTCTGGCCAGTCATGGTCTCGGTGCGGCACATAGCGACCACCATGTCGGCGCAATCGTCCTTGTCGGCGGCCTTCTTCAGGAGCGATCCGGACGCGGAGCGCTCGATCTGCTCGGGACGGAGATTTGACGTCGCGCGCGTGCCTTCCAGCAGGCCGGGTGCGACACAGTTGACGAGCGTCTCCGGCGCCAACGCCACAGCCATGCAGCGCGTGAGGTGGATGAGGCCAGCCTTCGAGACAGCGTACGCAATGGACGAGCCCATTGGCCCGAGCCCGGCCACCGACGCGACGTTGACGATGCGGCCCTGGCCGTGCGCCTTCATGATGGGTGCCACCGCCTTGATGAGGCGCATTGGCCCCGTCAGATTGACATTCATGATTTTATCCCACACCCCGAGGGTAAGATTGTCGAGGTCCGTGAAGGGGATCGACTTGTTATAAGCGGCGTCGTTGACGAGGACGTCCAGACGGCCAAAGCGTATGGTCACGTCGCGGATCAGTCCCTCCACGGCCGCCCCATCGGTTACATCGCAGGAGAACGCCGCGGCGTTGATCTTATGGCGCGATGTCAGCTCCCTGGCCACGGCCTCCGCCTCGTCGCGGCTTTGTGCGTAGATGACGGCGATATGCGCCCCTTCCTTCGCCAGCGCGTGACAAATGCGTTGCCCGAGCCCACCGTTGCCGCCGGTCACGACGGCGACCGCGCCCTTAAGGTCCACAACGCCCTCCTCCGTGCCGGTGCCCTTTTGTCGCGCCGCGCACACGAACCGCAGCGCATTCACCGCCGCTCCTGCATTGGGGAAGTACACGGAGCAGTCATTGCACACCGCGCCGCGCAAGTGACGGAAGTTGTCGTGTCCAGCGGGGATTGGCAGGCCGGGCAGGGCACGCCGAGGCGCCTGGCACCGCCAAATGTTGTCCCTACGCTGCCGACGGAGTTGAGTCCGCCGTCGCAATCGTGTGGTCTTCAGTGACGTCGATCACGCCGGGGACCGGCTCCTCGGTCACGTCGATGATCGTGTCTTCGACCGGCGCCTCCACTACTTGGTTCAGCGGTTTCCTTGACACCTTGGTTGCCGCAACTTTTGGTGCCCGCTGTCTTTTTGTCATGGATCGGCGAGCAACTCCGCCGGCACGCCGAACCTCCAACTTTACTTTTTTCGCCGCGGCTCGCCGTGCTGCCGACTTGCGCTCAACCTTGGCGCTTGCCTTGCGTCGTTTTGAACCTTTTTTGCGTGTCGCAACCTTTGCTTTGGCCATCGCCTTCTCCTACCGAATATGCAATCAAACAGTCTCGAAACGGGCCAACTATCACTGCTCCCAGTGATTCGCCACAATGGAGGTTCGGCGATTTCGAGCGCGCATCGTGCGCCAAGATGGCGAGTGCGGCTCAAAAGCCCGGACCCGAGCAGGCCATCCCGGAAAATTATCAGTCGATTTGCGCGTCGGTCAGCGTCACATGATAGAGCCGCTGGCGGCCCGGGGGTGACTGTCACCAATGGCTTTTTTCTCATTTTTGCGCGCCAGCCGAATACCCAAAATAAAGCTGTGGATAGTTATCGTAATGAAAACAACGTCCTTACGACCAGTAACTGACAAAATTTTTGTCGCCACGCCAGTATGGCAAGATGCAGGGAGATAAAGATACGTCGAGGCGAGTTCGATGGTTGACGACGTATTCCGCTCTTACCGCAATCACAATACCGTCGCCCGGGAGGGGAGCGAGACCTCGCGCGGGGGAATAGGCGACCTGCTGGCTGAGTTGGCTCGGCTTACTGGTCAAGGCGATCCCTACCGCAATGGCGGCCGCGACGACGGGTCTTTCCAGGCTAGGGAGGACGACACCTCTCCCGAGCAGCGTCAGCGGGGCGAGGATCACTTTGTTGCCCTTTGGCGCCGGCAACCACCAGAGCGCGGCAAGCAGAAGCAGCCGCCACCCAACAGACATTTTTCATTCAATGGCTTCCCTGGGAAAGCCAGCGACCATCCGGCAGCGGTTAACAAGCTTCAATACTCAGACGCAGGGCAGCAGACTTCACCCGGCAGAGGTGATCGGCAGCCGGTTTTGCCGCGCTCCCGAGCACCGACGTCCTTGCCCCCTGTGTCCGATGACCGTCACGATGGCGAGATGAAGTCGGCCGAGACTGACGAAACTCGCGGCGCCTTTAGCTTTTACGATGGCCTCCCGAGCCCGCGCTGGCGGCTCGTCATGGTGATAGCTGTGCTGGGTTTGGCGTGGCTGGGGGTGGCGAGCGCCTTTTCCTATCGCGCCGTATTCGGAGGAGGGGCTTTATTGCCGACGCTTCCGCCCCTCGTGGCGGCCGAAAATGGGCCCAAAGAGATCGTCCCGAATTATGGTGATGCCCGAACGAGCAATTCGAGCCAAGCGTCCATGGTGAGCGTAGGCTCGAGCGAAAAATTCGTCTCACGGTGGCCAGCCGACAATCAGGAGCCGCCAAAAACGGTGCTGATCTCTTCTGACCCGAGCACACTTCGGCCCGCCGTCCCGATTGCGCGCGCGGCTTCTGCTCCTGCGCCCGCTGTTACCCCTCCGGCAGTTACGGCACCATCTGTACCGGCCTCGCAGTCGTCCGAGCCGAAGAAGGTCCACACGATCATCATCCGCTCCGACGGGTCGGAGCAAACCGATACCTCGGCCGCAGCTGTCGCCCACAGCGCGACGAGCGCCAGGACACCCGGGACGCGATGATGGGCCTATTTGCCTGTCAAAATACCGGCATTGGCTCAGCCGTGGCCGTAGATTCGTACGGACGCACCAGCGAGTCTTTAAACGCCGACCGACGCCGCTGCGATTGCCGATGGGCTGAACGCTTCGTCGCGCGGCGGAAAGCGTTCTGCACCGAAGTCCGGCGATCTTTATCACGTGTAACTATATCTGCCTATTGTGCTGGCTCCCGCTTCGGATCCAGCTTTTTGGGCCACGCGTCGGGGTTACGTGCGCGGTCGGCCGGAGTTGTCCACATCGTTTCGACCGGACGCAGCGTAGCCGAAAAGGCATGGGTGCTAATCCTGGATTGAAGCCGCCCACGATGTCGAATGAGCCGCCCGCCATTCCTAAATGGTCTCGCCCACGGTTACGAAACGTTTTCGCGAGCCATTGTGAATGTCGCCCGGTCGACTGGCCTCCGCGGCCGAGGACTGATGCCGTGGTGGTGTTGCCGGACCAGTGAGCGCTGGCCCTTCTCCGGTGAGATGGACAAAAGGCAACGAAGGCCGTGGCCGATGTCAAGGGGCATTCGATCGTAAAATGGCGAAGTTTTGCACCCTTGGTAGCTGCATGCGGATCGAAATCAACTATCACGCCGAAACCCTGGAGACGGCCATCTGCGAAGCTATCGTAACCTACCTATGGTACGGAATGCCCGCCCGCGAGATCATCGATCAGCTCACATCAAGAGGATTTATTCGCGACCCTGGCAATAATGCCCGGGAAGATGTAGTGCAAAAACTGGTCGACATCGCCGAGCAGATGCGCCGCGAGCGGGCAACGCAAATTCCCTAAACCATCCCGTCTCTCAACCCTAGTCATCGTTGGACGATAGCAAATCGCTGCCGATGTTCGTACCGCATGCTCACTGTATTTCGGGTGCTTCCTGACGGCGGCGCGGGTCCTCGCGAGTCGGCCACGGGATGCCGGACCAACGGCATGTTCAGCCAAGACGTCCGTCAACGCCTGGGTGAACTCGCGATAAAGCGTCGACGACGAGGTGGGTAGGCCAAGTTGTAATCCCGGCTTCTCTAATGTGGCTTTTTCAGATGAACCACCTTGCCGGATTGTCCTGCGGGCTTTTCCGGTTGGTTTAGCCACGCAATCCACTGGGTCATATCTGCGCGGGTTTTGAACAGGCTGACAAGCTTCTGTCCGCAGTCCTCACAAGTCCGGCTCAGCTCCTCGAGCGTGTACAGCTCCATGGGCGGCAGCGGAGGCGCCTCCGACTCTTCCATCTTGTCGAACTGAATGAGGTAGCAATTGCCGACTGCAGCGGCGATTTGGCCGGTGCGATAATGTTCGTGGCCGGTGCTCTCCACAACCAGGAACATGCCAACTAGTTGATCCTTCATGACAGTGCTGTTCCTTTCCTTATGCGGCATCGACGAACGGCGTGATCTTCTTCAACCCGGCGCGGATCTCACTGTGGAGGCGCTCGATGTCGTATTGCCAAGGCGGTCAACGCGAGCATGCGCACGCCCTCGGCACGACTTTACCGAAACGATGCGGACCAAACTTGAATGGCATCGTAGCGGGTCACCGGTCATGAGACCCGCGGCAGTCTTTTCTCTGCCGTTTGCTCAACTTTCACTGATCCAGTTCGTCTGCCGCGGCACGCAACAAGACCGCAATTTCCTTGTCTGGAGGCCCCGTCAGCCGCATCTTCGTAATCCAGTCGACCATCAGCCGAATCACCCGATTTAACTGGTCCACGCGTGTCTGCGCGGTTTCCTCTGGTTCGAAAGCGGGTAAGCGCCGGGCCCTTGCTTCTTCGACAGCCGCCAATCGCTTTAGCGAAAAAATCATTCGACATATCCATTTGGACCCGGCTCCTGCTTGATTTGAGTGGTCGGCGCGGTCAATGCGTCCATCTTGCGTTCGCAAGCATCGATCGAGAACCTCAGGCAGAGGCAATCAAATAACCCTGCATCTCACAAAACTTCAATGACCGGCGGGCTCGCGTCGCCCATTCCGACTGGCAATCGCTGGTGAGATAGCGGCGCCAGTACTCGGCGGCCTCCGTGTATTGGTTTTTTCGTTGTAGCAGTAGGGCGAGGTTGAACATTGCATCTGCGTAATCGGGCGCTACCCGCAGCGCCTTGCGCAAGCATTCGATGGCCGCATCGGGCCGACCCTGGTCGTCCAACAAATCGCCAAGATTGTACCAAGCCTGGGCATATTCCGGATCGACCCGCGTCGCAATTATGAAAGCCGCTTCCGCTTCGAGCCCCATGGACGCGGCGATCTTCCGGTCGCGCTTTGAGTCAAAAAGCGAGCGATTTAGGCTCGCGGGTTGACGTCAGTCGACCGCTTCCGGCGAGAGTCGACGATTCGCTTGTCGCCGACCGGCGCAACTCTTCAAGGTCGAGCTGAGGACCAGGGACGGCCTGCGCGTCGATCGGGCGGAACACCATGCATGCGCCTTTTCAAGGCGACCCGGGAAAGACGATCAAACCAGTAACCTGGAAGGAGGCAAGCACGGCCTCGCCAAAGCGCAAGCAAGCTACGTGATGTGGTGGCCGGGGTGTTGCTTTGTGCTGCCGCTCCCCTTGAACTCCTCTATGCGACCAGCAGGGGACGGGAAAATATCGCCCCCTGTCGTCATATTTTCATTGACCTGGTGTCGGCCGGAAACAAGACGAGAGACTCGAAACAGCAGCTACATTTCCGGCAGTGCCAAATATGACAGGCGCGCTTATCGCTCCAGTACTCAGACCTTTCGGGGGCAATCAGCTCATTACTGCATTGAACGCATTTCATCCCGAAGCTGGAACGACGATTCGATCCTCTCGTCCTCATCATAGCCTCCGCGATTCCTCATTCATGTAGCGCGGAGGCGTAACACCATTATGGCAGCGCGCCCCGCGACGTCTCACTTTAACTTGATCAAGAAGCGGTGCTGTCTCCCGTACTGTGGTAAGCAGCTCAAACCCTGAGATGCAAAGGCGCATGACATGCCCCACGTCCTCGCATGGGATTCGAAACGGTGCCCAATGTAAGCGGGTATGCTGCTGCTAATGGTCTTGAGGGCAAGAGCGACGACGAAATCCGCGACGCGACAACCGATCAAAAACATTCGATCCACTGCTTGCCGAAGAGCAGCAAGAGCAAAGGGATGCAGGCAATCCAATTCAATTCAATTGGCATGGTAGGGGAACCAATGCGCCCATCGAACATTATACCGGCGGTTACGGGATGAGTTTTGTCTCGAAGATCAAAAGCCCCAGCCCCCCGAGCCCCCAGCCCCCGCTGGGGCTTTTCTCTTTTGGGCACATCAGGTCGCGATCTAGGTGAGCAATTTTGCACAGACGGCTTTATAACGAGCAGCAGTGGAAGTATGGACATTTAACCGAAAGGTTCCATAGCAGCGAAAGCATGATGGAGCCCTTCAGGACTTTTCTTTGTTTCACCACCATTGCCGGGTTGTGGATGCTGCGGAGAGGCACCATGTGCTCGGTAGCCGACAGCCTCGGCTAGCAATGAGGAAACACCATGAAAGACGAACACAACAAGGCGGCGGAACATCACGAATCCGCTGCAAAGTCGCATCGCGCTGCCGCCGACTCCCACGGCAAGAATGACCATGCCAAGGGCAAGGAACATTCCACGCAGGCTCAGCAGCATTCACAAAATGCTCGCGATAGCTCGAAGACCGCGCACGAGAAGAGCCAGCAACAGAAGTAAAGTGCCTCACGGGAAGCCGACGCGCTGCATCGGCTTTCCGTGTTCAAACAGTTCCAAACTTTCCCCAGCCCCTAAAGCTTTGTATTCCTCTCCACATCCTCCCCACCGCCTCGCAAACTTTGATGCACGTTTGCCTCAAATCGCCCAGTGGGCAGCTCCGCCCTCCTGATTTCAATGTAGTGCGCATTGGTCGGCGCACTTCGGGTATTCAGCGTCCGCATTCTCCTGGGCAAGCTGCCACAGAGCTTGGTCGAGGTCATCGAGCGCATGGAGGTGAGCCGCACGCATACGTACTCGCGGCTACCCGGGAACCAAATATGCGGTTTCTCGCAATCGAAGAACTCAACCCCGATGGGCATCCAATCCATGTCGCGTCGGCCGTATAGGTCTTCCGCTTCGGAGAGCATCTTGCCGAACCACGTCGTCAGCGTGAATTTGCCACCATGCGGGATCGGGCGGCTGGTAGACAGTGAGGTAGTCATTCAGGGCTTCGCGGATTTGAGGGCGAGGAACTGCACGAACAGCTCGGTCGCGTAATGCCTGCTGTAGCGGTGCATGCGATGCAGCGCCAAAAGGAAGAGCACGGCCAGCACGCCCAGGACCGTAGCGCCCTTCCCCGCCACGATGGCGAGCACGAAGGCCACGACGAACGCGGCGGCGAGCCCGCGCATGAGCCCGTAGCTGCCGCTGAAGGTGTCGATGCGGGCCGCCTTCCCAGCGCCGAGCACCTCGGCATAAACTTCGCGCACGATGGCGCGGCGCTGCGCCTCGGGGATTTTGCTTGGGTCGGCGCCGCCGAGGGCTGGCCGCAGAGCCTCGATCAGGCGCTGCTGCTGCTCCGGGGTTAGGAGCTTGCCGGTGAGCACGCGCCCGGTCGGCATACCGCCCCAGGGCTTCCACCACAGCCATTCGAGGAAGTTGCCGATCGCCTGGACGAGCTGCCCGGCGGCGTAGGCGATGATAACGAAGAGCCCGAGCTCGCCGAGCGTCACGCCCTCCTTCGAGAACAGCGCGCGGCTCTCGGGGAAGAGCCAGACGACGGCCATGACGATGACGGCGCCGGGGATGATGAACCCGGCGTATTCGTAGAAATCGAAGGTGCGGTTCACGCTGCCACGCGCAGCACGACGTTGGCCATGCCTGTCGGAGGCACCGAGAAAAGCATACGCCCGTCGCGCCGCGTGGTGAGCACGTGCCTGATGTCGCCCTGGTAGTTGAAGCCGCGCGCGTACGCGCGGTGGCGATCGACGGTCTCCTGCGACTGGTAGCCCATCTTCTTGTCGGAAATGATGAACACCTCGATGGCGGGGCAGAGGTTGAGCACCTCCTCGCAGTAGCCGTTCTCACGGCCATGGTGCGAGGCGACGAAGACGTTGACGCCATGGAGCTCGGCGACGAAGGCCGGATTCCGCAGGAGCTGCCGCCAGCCCTCCGTCTCCATGTCACCTGGGAAGATGAACTTGTGCTGGCCGCAGGTCACGAAAACGACGAGGCTCAGGTTGTTCTCGTCGGTGAAACCCCCGAGCAGCCCGTACTGCTTCCAATAGGTCGTGAAGCTCGTGTCCCCGTAGTCCTCGAAGGCGGGCGGGCGGCCGCCGGTGATACGTGTTCCATGCAGAGCACCAGGCGCTCGATGCCCACGCCCATGCCGTCCTCGGTCTTGAGGTAGCGGACGGTCGAGGGCGCCACGGTGGGGTTGGTGAAGAGCGCGCCGATCCGCACGTAGTCCGACAAGTTCGGGAAGCCTGACACGTGGTCCTCGTCGAAGTTCGTGACGTAGAGTCGGTCGATGAAATTGATGCCGAACCGAGCGAGGTGGTACCCCGGCCGCCAGTTGGTCGCGGCGTTGTGGCCGCAGTCGATCATGACGCGCTTGCCGTTGCTGGTGTTGATCAGCGCGCAGGCGCCATGCTCGACGTCGAAAATCTCGAGGTACATGATGCACAATCCCCTTGAGTCGGGCGGTAATTGCCCGCTCCCCCCGAGGCGGAGCCGCTTGCCCTCTACATGGTGTGGGTAGCTCGATTCGCAATACCAGGTATTGGGTGGCGATAGAATCGAGTTCTCACAACCACTTAGGCCGAGCGGCAGACGCGCTTCTCTATCCACACTATCGATGAGCTTTGGCGACAGGTGATCAATCGACGTTTTCCGCCGTCCGGCTGCGTGATCAGGTGCGAGCGTCGCGCGCGGCTACAACCTTGGAATCGTGGCGCGCCACAAAACCGACGACGATGGGAATTGTGCAGTGCAACGAGCCCGACGGCCCATTCTCATTTCGCAGGTGAGCCTCTCGCCCATATCGGCGCTTGGCAGGAAGGCGCGATCCTGTCGGCCAGGTGGGCAATCATATGATCGACAAGCATCGGCAAACACAGCATGTGTGATGGTCAGATGCCAGCCTATGATCACCGCGCTTCCAGATGATGTACCGCGCGTTCCGCGAAGGCTGGTGACGTGACGACTTCCACTACGCGTGCCCCGGCGCGTCGCTTATTTCGCATTCGCCGTGAGGCTCCTGAAATCCACGTCCGTCGCAGCGGCGAGATAGGTAAAGACCGACCACACTGCGACTGCCTGGTTGAGCTGCTTCGGGTCTATCTTGTCGAGCGTATCGTCGGCGCTGTGGTGGGCGTCGAAACAATCAAGCCCGTCCTGGCGCAGCGATACCACTGGCACGCCGGCTTTCTGCAGTTCGCGGATATCCTCCCCGCTGGTAAGGGCTGGCCGGCGACTATGTCGGGCAAGACGGTCACGCGGGCGGATTTATGTGAGGCGGTCTGTCAGAAGGTCCGCGTGTCGCGAACCAAATCCGCCACACTCGTTGAGCTTGTGCTCAAAGAAATCACGGACTGCCTGGAGCGTGGCGAAACAGTAAAGCTGTCGTCGTTCGGTTTGTTTGTCGTGCGCAAGAAAG
>Ga0210402_10006324_pt1 | contig 10502 bp, 7 predicted proteins | sample IncBWC7MmetaG_FD_161055 | JGI IMG/M metagenome (GOLD analysis project Ga0210402, IMG submission 161055) | Forest soil microbial communities from Barre Woods Harvard Forest LTER site, Petersham, Massachusetts, United States - Inc-BW-C-7-M | ecosystem: Environmental > Terrestrial > Soil >...
CACGCAGGAAGTCGGCGGCGGGAAGAAACTTCGCAGTTTCCAGTTCGTGCGCAATATCAAACATCGTCTCGCCTTCGCGCACCGTAAATGGCAGTACGTACACTTCCCCGTGAACAAGTTTCCAGAAAACTTCTTTCCCGGAAGCGGCGTGGTCGAAGAAATATTCCCCGGCTTGCGGGGAACGATGAGCGCGGCGCGCATAAAATTCGAAGGCCAGCGCGCTGCGAACCACCCCATTCTTCTCCAGAATGCGCGCAGCTGTTCGGCCGGAAGCGCCGTGAGGAATGGTGACGAAAACGCCTTCACTTCCGAATGCCTTGTACGGCCGCTGAATTCCGTACCACAGATAAACTCCCGCGGCTGAAGCAACCAGCAGCAAGATCACAAAAATGGTGAGCAGAATCTTCACTTACACACGCTCCGGTGCATCGTGTTGTGCCAGGTATTCGCGCAGAATTACCGCCGCTGCCACGGAATCCACGGTTGGTTTTTCTGCAGCCTTCTTTTTCTTCTTCTTGTCAGTTTCGTCGTGATATTTTCTGCCGAACTCTTCTTCGAGCAGCCGTTCCGCTTCCCAGCTCGTCAACCGCTCGTCCATCATTTCCACGGACACGCCAATCTGTTTCCGCGCGCGCTGTGCAAACCGTTCGGCCTCTTCTGCCATTTCGCCGCGCGTCCCATCGAGCAGCAGCGGCAATCCGACCACAATCTGCTTCACCCCATGCTCGCGCACCAGTTCCCGCAGCCGCCGCATATCTTCATTGCGATTGATTCGTTCCAGCGTTCCCAGCGGCTGCGCCAGCCGCGTTTCAATGCCGGCGATCGCGAGCCCAATCCGCGCGCGACCGTAATCCACTGCGAGAATCGTCGCGCCAGTGCAGCTCTTCACTGCCTGTTTGGAGCTCTGTGATGTACTCACACTTCTATTATAACGAGCGCCGCCTGTGGCTCTCTCCGCGGCTGTGTCAAGTGTCCCTATCTTCTAACAGCAGATTCTAGCGGCTCCGCCCTCGGAGCACAGCGTCCGCCACGCGCGCCACTTGCGCCATCTCCATGACGTCATGCACACGCACAATGTGCGCGCCTCCCAAGATACTCGCCGTTACCGTCGCCGCGGTTCCCCAAATGCGCTCTTCAGCCGGAGCGGGTTTTCCGTTCGTTGCCAGAGTCTTGCCGAGAAATCCCTTTCGCGAAGTTCCCACGAGCAGCGGAAAGCCAAGCTTCCCCAGTTCTGGCAGATTTGCGAGCAACTCGTAGTTTTGCTCGAAGCTTTTTCCAAAGCCAATACCGGGATCGAGAATGATTTTGCTTGTCGGGACTCCTGCTTCACGCGCGATTGCCACGGAACGACGCAATCCGGTAGCGACATCCTTCATTACGTTTTTCGCGAACGGCATTTTCTGCATGGTCGGCGGTGTTCCGCGCATATGCATCAGAATCAACGGCACCCCATGTCGCGCCGCAACTTCCGCAAGTTGCGGATCATGCCGCAATCCGGAAACGTCATTAATCATTGCCGCGCCCGAACCAATCGCGAGTTCCGCCACCGCAGCTTTCTGTGTATCCACGGAAATGGGAATCTTCAGCTTTCCGCGCAACGCCTCCAAAACAGGCAGCAGCCGCGACAACTCTTCCGCCGCGGAAATGCCTTCAGAGCCCGGCCGCGTAGATTCCGCCCCGATATCAATTATGTCCGCTCCATCACGCTGCATGGCCAGCGCATGCTTCACCGCGCTCTTTACGTCAAGAAACTTCCCACCATCCGAAAAACTATCTGGCGTCACATTCAGCGCGCCCATCACGAGCGTTTTCCTGCCGAGCACCAGCGCCCCTCGATGCAATTTTAGTCGGTAAAGTTTTCTTGCGTTCATGGGAAACAAAGAGTGTAGCGCGCAGAGGGGTGTAAGGGCAGTGAACTAGTCCAAATCAAAATCGCGAATTGGTTTTCCGGCGGGAGCGTCCTTAGCTTTCTTCATCGCTTCTTCAAATTTCCTTGCAAGAATGTCTTCCTTGTGGGTTTCCTGGAAAAACGAATCCGCAAACTTGTCCTCGCGCTGCCGCCGTTGCTCTTCAAGAATGCTCGACGCCTGCGTCAAATCCACATCAGGTCCGGGTTTGACGTGAGCCTGGTGAGAGAGTACAGCGCCGAAAACGGGATCAATCACCAGCTTCGCCTGGCAGCACGGGCACGTCACATTCAGATTTTCGCCGTCTTTCAGTCCCATGGCTGTATTCTACGCCAATTCCACTCTCGCGCGCAGCCGCCGCTTCAGATGTGCGGCTTTCCGAGAAGATTTGCAGCCATACCACCGCCGTAGTCGGGGCGAATGCGATGTTCTCCATAACAAAGTTTCCGCAGAATCGGAATTGGGCGCGCGTACCAGCTAGCCCAAGAAAGAGGAGACTCGCCGTTCATGTCTTTTGCGTCAATCACTGCGCCCGCATCGAGCAGCAGTTGAATCGCCTCTTCATCGCCGAACGCGCCGGCGCGGTGCAGAGGCGTCTCGCCTTTCGTTCTGCAATCGCGCATGAACGCGCCAGTCTCCACATTTTTCTTTGTCGAGCAATTCGGATTGGCGCCGTGTGCAAGCAATACCTTCACCACAAGATTGTGCGCGAGCCGGTTTGATTGGCTAAGGGCAGCGTGGAGTGCCGTCTCTCCCGTATCGCCCTCCGCAAAATTCACGCTCGCGCCGTGCTCCAGCAGAAACTTGCACAACCTCCAATGCCCGTGAAAACTTGCCGCGTTCAAGCCGAGGTTCTCGCCCAGTGGTTCCAGCTTCGCTCCCTTGGCTAGCAGGAACTTCATCGCGCTTACATCGCCGTAGTAGGCGCACCATTGCATCAGCGTGACGCCGTTCCTGTCCGCGGAGTTCGCCGGATGGCCCGCGGCGCAATATTCAAAAACAAGATCGGTCCTGCCATCTACGATTTGATCAAGAAGTGCCATAATTCCCGACTCTAGCATGCTTGTACCAATTAAAAAGGGCCCAGCGTGGCTGAGCCCTTTTTCTTAATTCAACTTTGTGGTCGCGGTTAAGCCTTCGCTGGTGAATCGCCTCGCGTGAATCCCGGCGCGGGCCGCAACTCCGGCCGCACTACCTTAGGATCTGCGCTTGTCGCGGCTTGTGGAGGAGGCGTCGGAGGCGTGCGCGGCTTTTCCGGCAGATCTTTGCCTTCCATCAGCAGCTTCACTTCGTTGGCGTCAAGCACTTCGCGCACCAGCAGAGCTTTCGCAATGCGATCCAGCGTGTCGCGGTTCGTATCGAGAATACTCTTCGCTTTGTCGTAGGCCACGCCGACAATTCGCTTCACTTCTTTGTCGATTTGCACCGCGGTGTCTTCGGAGAAATCCCGATGCTGCGCGATTTCTCGTCCCAGGAAAATCGCTTCTTCTTTTTTGCCGAACGCCAGCGGTCCGAGTTGACTCATGCCCCATTCGCACACCATGTTGCGTGCAATGTCCGTCGCCCGCTCGATATCGTTTCCGGCGCCCGTGGTGATGTGTCCCAGGAAAAGCTCTTCGGCCGTGCGTCCGCCCATCAGAACGGCTAGCATCCCCTCGAGGTGTTCCTTCGTGTAGGAGTGTTTGTCGTCCGTCGGCAACTGCATCGTCAAGCCGAGCGCCATTCCGCGCGGAATGATCGTCACCTTGTGCACAGGATCTGCGCCGGGCGTCATCTCCGCAACCAGCGCGTGACCTGCTTCGTGGTATGCCGTATTCTTTTTCTCTTCGTCAGACAAGATCATGGACTTGCGCTCCACGCCCATAAGCACTTTGTCCTTGGACATTTCGAAGTCCGCTTGCGTGACAAATTTGCGATTCTGTCGCGCTGCCCACAATGCCGCTTCGTTCACCAAATTCGCCAGATCAGCTCCGGAGAATCCAGGTGTGCCCCGCGCGATGATGGAAAGTTCTACGTCGTCGGAAAGAGGAACCTTGCGTGTGTGTACACGAAGGATCTCTTCGCGGCCCTTCACGTCAGGACGCGCCACAACCACGCGTCGGTCAAAACGTCCTGGGCGCAGCAAAGCCGGATCCAAAACATCTGGCCGGTTTGTCGCTGCAATCAGGATCACGCCTTCGTTTGATTCAAACCCGTCCATTTCCACGAGCAGCGCGTTTAGTGTCTGTTCGCGCTCGTCGTGACCGCCACCCAGTCCCGCGCCACGGTGGCGTCCCACTGCGTCAATTTCGTCAATAAAGATGATGCAAGGCGCGTTTTTCTTACCTTGCTCGAAAAGATCGCGCACGCGGCTTGCGCCAACGCCAACAAACATCTCGACGAAGTCCGAACCCGAAATCGAGAAGAAGGGAACATTCGCTTCGCCCGCAATCGCTCGCGCCAGCAAGGTCTTGCCTGTACCTGGAGGGCCGACAAGCAGCACGCCCTTGGGAATCCGTCCACCAAGTTTCTGGAATTTCTGCGGGTCTTTCAGGAACTCGATAATTTCCTGGAGTTCTTCTTTTGCCTCGTCCGTTCCCGCAACATCTTTGAAAGTAGCCTTTTTCTGCTGCGCGGAAAGAAGCCGCGCGCGCGATTTGCCAAAGCTCAGCGCCTTGTTGCCACCCGCCTGCATCTGCCGCATCAGGAAGAAAACAAATCCAGCCAGCAGCAAGAGCGGCGCGGCATTCACCAGAAGAATCAGCCAATCGTTACTGCGCACTTCCTTCACCGTGATTTTCACGCCCTTGTCGCGCAGCGCCTTCGAAACCACGGGCGCATCTTCCTTCGCAATCGTCGTGCGGAACTTTGTTTCGGCCGGCGTGCTGTACTCGCCTTGAAGTTCGTAAGCGTTCGGCGAGAGATACATCGTCACTTCTTTAATCTGTCCCCCGTCCACCTTCGCCATGAACTCACTGTACGCGGGCGTTTGCTCGCGCGTGGACTGGCCGTTCTTCGACACCAGTTGCCAGAGCATCACGCCCAGCAACACGATCGCCAGCCAGAATAGAATTGTTTTTGCCGTAGAGCTTGAGTTCACAGTTACCTCACTAAAGTCTTCCCAAGAACCAACCCGCGCGCTTACCTCTTGCCACGCTTGCGGCTCCTACCTCTATTAGACGCCGCAGAGCCCCCGGAAGACAAATCTTTCAAGTTGCGATCCGTTCCGTTTGGCGCCGCGAGGCCGTATCCGACCCACATTTCTTTAGATGCAGTCCGGAAGCCAAAGTAATCAGGCTCAAGGCCCACGCGGCGCTTTGCCGGCTTGTCCAACAGCACCGCCAGCCGTAGTGACCGCGGTTTGCTTTCTCCCAGCCGCCGCAAAAGAAAATCCTGCGTCACGCCGCTTTCCAAAACCGCGTCCAGCACCAGAACGTCGCGCCCTTTCAAATCCGGTCGCGCACTAAAGAAAACCTCGCGACGCACATGCCCGCCTTGCTCCACGTCGCGAACCTCTTCCCGCAGGAAATGGCAATAAACCGGACATTGCACGTGCCGCAAGACATCCGCCGCAAAAACAAATCCCCGATCCAGCGTAACCACCGCGTCGATTCTGCGTCCGCCGTAGTCCTTCGTAATCTGGCGGCCAATTTCCGCAACTTTCTTCGCAATTCTTCCCGCCGAATATGTCGCGGATTTTGCAGCGCTCAAGCCGGCTCCTCGATTATCAGAATCGCTTTTCGCGTTTCGCCCGTGGCGGCAAATTCCGCCCCCGCAAAACCTCTCGCCCAAACGATATTCTGGCCGCTTTCCAGCACCGGCCAGCCTTCGCGTTCCCATCGGCTGACGCGCTTTTCATTCAGCAAGCGCTTCAACTTGTGAGGGCCGCGATGCCCGGTCGGCCTCATCCGATCGCCCGGCCGCAAGTTGCGCAGCAAAATCGGCTCGCGCAATTTGTGATGGTCCAGGGCGCTCCAGCCGTTCCCCTTAGTTTCGCGCTCCGCAGCGGGCCAGTCAATGGACCTGAAGCGGAATACGCAACCAATTTCCTTTACGTTAACGATAGTTTCGCCGCCAGTCAGTTCGACCGGATAAGCAAATTCTCGTGCTTGCTCTTTTTTCGCGCCACGCATAGCTCGCGGCAGAAAAACAATCCAATCGTCATCGCGCCTGACGTCCACTCCTCCCGGCAATTGCAAAACTTTCCCATTTTCCCCTCTTCGCGCCAATTCCCGGACTGCTTCCACGTGCAGCGCCGACAATTCACCCTGTTTCGTGCGCACTCTTTGCACAAGTATCCGAATCATTCGGCTCGCTAACGCCTCAGAAATAGGGCTCGCCAGATCACGAACTGGAAAGCGTAGAACTTCATTCTCAGCCTTCGAGAGGACATCACAACGCAGTTCAGCCGTATGAGAAAGATATGCGTCGTCTATTCGCGCAAGCTCCGCCAGCGCTCCCAAATGTTCCACCGTCTTTGGATTGAACTGCTTCTCAAGAAGCGGCAACAGCTTCTTCCTCATCCGCGCCCGCTGTCGCGATGTGTCGCGGTTCGTCGCATCTTCCCTCCAAGTGTGTTTTTTCCCGCGAAGGTATTTTCGCAACTCACTTCGCCGCACGCTCAACAATGGACGAACGATTCCCGCCGATGTCTCTGGATGGATGCCGGCAAGTCCTGCCAATCCTGTTCCGCGCAAAATATGCGCCAGCACGGTTTCCGCCTGGTCGTCAGCGGTGTGCGCCGTCGCCACGCGGTCCACCATCTCACTCTCAATCAACTTTCCAAAAAACTCGTACCGCGCCCGCCGCGCCGCATCCTCCAGATTCGCCTTTTCTCTTTTTGCTTTCTTGCCAACGTCTCCGCGTCCCACATGCAATGTCAGTCCGAACTTTTCAGCGAGCGCAGCCACGAACGCTTCGTCTTTCTCGGAAGCTTTCCCTCGCAGCTTGTGATTGAAATGAACCACACTCAACACCACGCCAAGCGCCGCCCGCAATTCCACCAGCAGTCGTAGCAGCGCCACCGAATCCGCCCCGCCGGAAACGGCTACACCAAGCCGCAGCCCCGCCTTTCGCCACGGTTCCCGCTGCAAGCACTTCGCGAGTTGTCGTTTCAAGTCCACGTCAACTTCACTTTTACCAAAGTCTCGCCCTTTTCTTGCATCTTTGCACGAAAACCTTCCCCGCGGGCTTTGTTCCGCAGGCCGACTGAAAAATAAAGAGGGGCAGCGTTTCCGCTGCCCCGGTTTGGCAATAGTTGAACAGGACGACCGACTAGAAGGTGATTTTGCCCATCACCTGCACAATTCGTGCGTCGGTTGCCGCTGCGGCAAACGCGCCGTAAGGAGAAGTCGGCGGCTGCACCGCACTCTCGATCAGCCCAAAGTTGCTGCTGCTGGCAAGGTTCGCCACTGGATTCGCAAAGTTGACATGATTGAGCACGTTATAGGCGCTGGCTCCGATGGTTAGGCCCAGGCGTTCTTTGAACCGGAACGTCTTCTTCAGGCTCAGGTCCGTATTGAAGTATCCGGGCCCACGGAACGAGTTGCGCGGAATCGTGCCGAATCCAGTCACGCCGGATCCGCTCGCAAAATCACCGGTCGCAAAGCACGCGGTATTCACGCTGGCCCCGCCGCACGTCATGGGAACGCCCGAAATCGGTTCGCCAAGGACCACTCCGCTCTGCAAGTTGGTTCCTCCGGCTTGAAGATTGCCGATGGTTGTTCCGTCCACAACGCTGAACGGAAGCCCCGTCCGGTAGAAGAACGTGCCGCTCACAGTCCAGCCGCCCGCGATGGTGTTCAATGCGCGGTTTTCAAATTTCACCGGCAAATCCCACACATAGCTGGCATTGAAGCTGTGCCGCACGTCGTAATCGGAGTTGCTGTAATTCAGGCTCGTCGGACTGAACGGGCTGATCTGAAACAGCAGGCTGTCATTGAAGCTGTATGGGTTAATCCCGCCGTTCGAAATGTTGTCTTGCGTGTGGCTGTAGGTATAGCTGAACTGCCCGCTGAACCCATGCCATATATCCTGCCGCACACTCGCGGTCAGGCCGTTGTAGTTGGAAACGCCGTTGTTGGTCAGTTGCGTCACGTTTTGCACCCGTGCGTCGGGAGCATTCGTTGGCAATCCGCCAAACCCGAAGCTGTTCAGGTAAGGATTTTCCAGCAGCTCGTCGTAGCCGTGATTTCCCACATAGTTCACGGAAACCACGGTACGAGCCCCAATCCGGCGCTGAACCATCAGGTTCCATTCCAAATATTTCGGGTTCTGCAGATTGCGCACCACGTCGTTCAGATTCGGCGTTCCGCAGCCGGCAGGCGCGGCGTTCTGGAAATCCGCCACCGTCCCGCCTCCGTTGAAGTTCGTCTGAAACGCAGTATTGCATTGCGCGATGACCGCCGCCGCACTGTTTGGATTCGCAAGCGCATCAATCGTACCGAGCCCCGTGAGGGCGTAGCTCGTCACTTGCGGAAAGTTCGTTGTGAACTGGTCCAGGATCTGTCCCGGATACAAATCGGAAAAGAGACCGATGCCGCCGCGAATTACGGTTTTATCGCCACGGGGGCTCCATGCAAAACCCGCCCGCGGTTCCAAAACCACTTTTTCGACTCCCGGCAGAATCTGGCTAGTGCCGGTCGTCAGCATCTGGTTGTAGGGAATTGTCGCGTCATGGCTCAACTGATCGAACGGCTGCGAACCACGCGCCACGCAATCCGACTGGCACGCGCCACCCGAATTGCGCCCGGCGCGCAGCGCTAGAGTCAGCTTTAGTTTCGAATTCACGCGGAATTCGTCCTGGAAATAGGCGCCAACGCTGTAGAACGCCAACGGCTGCGAATTGTGTATCGCAAAGTTCTGCGATATGACGTCCGCCGCACCATTCGCAAAGTCCAGCATGCTCGATTGAATTGCGGCATAGCTTCCTTCGCTCGCGGTGAAGTCGCTCACGTCATCGCGCCGGAAGTTCACGCCCATTTTGAACGTATGTCTCCCGCGCTCAATCGAAAGGTCATCCACCAACTGCCACTGCGTCACGTTCCGGCCTTGTGGAAACAGCGCAAATGCAGGATCGAGACCGGAGCCGGATCCCAGTGGAGTCAGGCTCGTGTCGTTCGTGCTGAAAATATAGGGAAATGCAGAAAGTGCGCTGCTCAGGTTCGGGCTTTGGAACAACGCCGAATAATAAAGCACCGACCCGATGAAGTTGTTCGCCACGCGAGGGTTGAACACGTGTGTGTAGTTCAGCTGTCCCTCGTTCTGCGGCTGATTGCTTTGAATGTTGAACGTCGGATTGATTGGATCCGTGTAGGTAGGCTGGTTGCCTCGGTCGAACTTCACCCGGCCAAACAGCTTGTCGCTGTCGCTGAATTGATAGTCTACGCGCCCGCTCAGCAGCCACTCGCGGTTTCCGTTCGGTATGGATGTGCGATATTGCGCCAAACAAGGAGTCGTGGCGAATGGATCGCCTGCGGTCGCTCCCAGTCCGCCGCACGTATTTGCACTCGGATTCTGAGCCACGGCCGCCGCAGTGGATGCGCCCGGTGCGCCGTTATACAACCCAAACATTTGTTGGTAGAAGGGAATTGCCGACGGGTTATTCGCCGGAAGGCTTGTCGTCAAGATGTAGTTTTGCAACGCAGCCGTTGGCACGAAAACCTGTGTGCTCGAGCCAAACGTGTAGCGCAGCCCTTCCGTGTTGATGTAGAAGAACGCTTTGTCCTTTTTGATCGGACCACCCAGCCCTGCCGCCCATTGGTTGTTGTTTTCAAACGGACGCGGCGAACCTGCCGCATTCAGGAAAAAGTCGTTCGCGTTCAAAGCACTTCCATTCCAGTAATACACCGCGTCGCCATGAAACGCGTTGGAGCCGGACTTCGTCGTGTAGTCCACCTGCGCGCCGGCTTGCCTTCCGTACTGCCCCGTGTAGCCGTTGCTTACGACGGCCACTTCTTCCACTTCATTCGAGCCGAGGAGCAAATTGCTGGCGCCGGAGTTGTTCAGGTTGAGGAAAGGATCGTTGTAGTCGTTTCCGTTGATTGTAAAAAGATTTGCCGTTGCCGGAAGTCCAAACGCAGTGAAGTTACCGAATCCTCCGCCATTGGATGTGTTCATCACCACGCCGGGAGCAATCTGCGCGATGTAACTCAGATCTCCTCCCGGATTCGGAATGTTCTGCAACGTGCGTGAATCCACGTTGGTAGTAATATTTGCATCTTCCGTTTGCAGCAGCGGCGCTCGCTCATCGATTTCCACCGTCTGCGACACCTCGCCGATCTCCATCTGGACGTTTACCGTCGTCGTTTGCCCCAAAAGGACATCCGTCTTTTCCACAACGCGGCGGAATCCTGCCTTTTCTATGGAAATCGAGTACTTGCCCGGTTTCAAAAGCGGGAATTGATAGATTCCGCTTTCGCCCGTTACCGCACTGTGCGATTCGGCGGTCGCCTCGTTCCTGAGTGTGACTTTTACTTCGGGCACAACGGCTCCAGTCGCGTCGGTCACCGTGCCGCTGATGGCTCCGGTAACGATGCTCTGCGCCTTGACGCCGCTGTGGACGACGAAAATCAACAGCGGAACCAAATACAGCATTTTAAGGAAGTGCACTTTTCT
>Ga0210402_10006325_pt1 | contig 10502 bp, 8 predicted proteins | sample IncBWC7MmetaG_FD_161055 | JGI IMG/M metagenome (GOLD analysis project Ga0210402, IMG submission 161055) | Forest soil microbial communities from Barre Woods Harvard Forest LTER site, Petersham, Massachusetts, United States - Inc-BW-C-7-M | ecosystem: Environmental > Terrestrial > Soil >...
AGAACGTCGCGGTGCCGAAGACGCTTGATGAGATGGTCGAGGCCGCCGAGAAGCTCACCGATCCCAAGGACGGCACCTTCGGCTTTGTCGGCCGCGGCCTGCGCAACGCCAACATGACCTTGTGGACCAACTTCTATCTCGACTATGGCGGCGAGTTCCTCGACGCCAAAGGCAACATCCTCACCGACGGGCCCGAGGCGATCGAAGCGACCAAGCTTTATCAAAAGCTCCTGACCAAGGTCGCGCCTCCCGGCGTCGCCGGTTTCAACTGGATGGAGTCGATGGCGTCCTTCACGCAAGGGAGATCGGCGATGTGGATCGACGGCGTCGGCTGGGCGCCGCCGCTGGAAGACCCGAATGCCTCGCGCATCGTCGGCAAGGTCGGCTACACCGTGGTGCCCGCGGGGCCCAAAGGCCAATATTCCGCGACCTATGGCGACGGCATCGGCGTTGCGGCGGCGAGCCCGAACAAGGAAGCCGCTTATCTCCTGTGCCAATGGGTGGTCTCCAAGACGCAAGGCGCGCGCTTGCTGCAGGCCGGCGGCGGCGTGCCGTTCCGCAACTCGATCCTGAATGATCCCGAGATCCAGAAGGGCGTGAAGATGCCGAAGGAATGGCTGCAGTCGGTGATCGACTCTGGCAAGATCAGCAAGCTCGGCCTGCCCGTGGTGATCCCCGTCGCCGAATTCCGCGACATTGTCGGCGCCGCACTCACTGCGACGCTGTCGGGCGCCGATCCCGCGAGCGAATTGAAGAAGGCGCATGAGCAGTATCGCCCGATCCTGGAGCGCAGCGAGAAAGCGTGAGTACCCTGACTGAAGCTTCCCCCGCCTCGGCCGCGACTGACACCGCGCCGGGGCGGGAGTGGCGTCCGCCCTCCTACTGGCCGTTCGTGATCCCGGCGCTGGTCGTGGTGCTGGCGGTGATCGTGTTCCCATGGCTGTTCACGATCTGGATGAGCTTTAACGAATGGAAGGTCGGCTCGCCCACCACCTTCGTTGGGTTCGCCAACTACCTGCGGCTGCCCACCGATCCGCGCTTTGTCGAGTCGGTCTGGCATACGCTGGTCTACACCGCGCTCTCGGTGCTGCTGCCCGTCATCTTCGGCACGTTCGCCGCCGTGGTGTTTCACGCCAAATTCCCCTTCCGCGGTTTCCTGCGCGCGATCTTCATCATGCCGATGATGGCCACTCCGGTCGCGATCGCGCTGGTCTGGACCATGATGTTCCATCCGCAGCTCGGCGTCCTGAACTACCTGCTCTCGCTGGTCGGCATCGGGCCGCAGCTCTGGGTGTTTCATCCGGCGACCGTGATCCCCTCCCTGGTGCTGGTCGAGACCTGGCAATGGACGCCGCTGGTGATGCTGATCGTGCTCGGCGGCATCGCAGCCCTTCCGACCGAGCCTTACGAGAGCGCGCAGATCGACGGCGCCGGGTTGTGGCAGATGTTCCGCTACATTACCCTGCCGCTGGTCCTGCCCTTCATCTTCATCGCCGCGATGATCCGCACCATCGACGCGGTGAAAAGCTTCGACATCATCTTCGCGATCACGCAGGGCGGGCCGGGCTCGGCGTCGGAGACCATCAACGTCTATCTCTACAGCGTCGCCTTCGTCTATTACGACCTCGGCTACGGTTCGGCGATCGCCGTGATCTTCTTCATGCTGATCATCGTGCTCGCCGCCCTGCTGCTTTATCTGCGCCAGCGCACGCTGTGGACCGAGATTGGGCCCGGCGCATGAACGCATCAAGACTCCTTGGCAAGATTGGCCTCGCGTTCGCGGTGTTCATCATCGTCTCGCCCGCGATCCTGTTCTTCCTCTGGATGGCGTCACTGTCGGTCAAGTTCGAAATCGACAACGCTTCCTATCCGCCGGTGTTCATCCCCGAGCATTTTGCCTGGAAAAACTATGCCGACGTCGTCGCCTCCAACCGCTTCCTGACCTATTTCAAGAACAGCCTCGTCGTGACCGGTGCGGCGACGGCCTTCGCGATGCTGGTCGGCGTGCCCGCGGGCTACGGCATCGCGCGCATGGCCGCGCACAAATCGGCGGTGGTGATCCTGATCGCGCGCATCACGCCGGGCCTTTCCTATCTCATTCCGCTGTTCCTCTTGTTCCAGTGGCTCGGCCTGCTCGGCACGCTGTGGCCGCAGATCATCATCCATCTCGTGGTCACCGTGCCGATCGTGATCTGGATCATGATCGGCTATTTCGAGACCACGCCGATCGAGCTGGAAGAGGCCGCGCTGATCGACGGCGCGACGCGCTGGCAGGTATTCCGTCATGTGGCGCTGCCGATCGCAAAGCCGGGACTGGCCGTCGCCTTTATCCTCGCGGTGATCTTTTCCTGGAACAACTTCGTGTTCGGCATCGTGCTGGCCGGCCGCGAGACGCGGACCTTGCCGGTCGCCGTCTACAACATGATCTCCTTCGACCAGCTCTCCTGGGGCCCGCTCGCCGCCGCCGCGCTGATCGTCACCTTCCCGGTGCTGCTGCTCACGGTGTTCGCGCAGCGCCAGATCGTGGCGGGGCTGACGGCAGGTGCAGTGAAGGGCGGTGAGCTCCCTCCCCCTGAAAGGGGGAGGGCTGGGGTGGGGGTCAGCGACGAGCGCCGGGCGGATGTGGAGACAATATCCCCACCCGCTTTGCTCCTTGCGGAGCAAAGCGACCTCCCCTTTTCAAGGGGAGGTTAAGACAAGAGTGCTCCCTCCCCTAATCATGCCCCGGCCGCGGGACTGTGTTCATGATGGTCCGCACAAAGCCGCCGTCGACGGTGATCTCATCTCCATTGATGTAAGAGGCGCGGTCGCTCGCCAGAAACGTCACGGCATCCGCGATGTCCTGCGGCACGGCGACGCGGCGCATCGGCGTCACCGCGGAACGGCGCTCGGTCACCCCGGGCGTGTCGTAAAAGGCCTGGCTCATCGGCGTGATCACCATGCCGGGGCTGACGACGTTGCTGCGCACGCCCTCCGGCCCCCATTCGCTCGCGAGCTGCCGCGACAGCATGACCACACCGGCCTTGCTGACGCTGTAGGCGCCGCTCTTGCCCTGCGCATGGCTGGCCGCGATCGAGGCCACATGCACCAGGCTGCCGCGCTTTGCCTTGCGCATCTGCGCCCCAAAGGTCTGCGCGCAGAGGAAGTAGCCGGTGAGATTGACCGAGATCACCATGTTCCATTCGGCCAGACTCAGCGTATCCAGCGAGCCCGGCCGCAGGATCGCGGCGGCGTTCACCAGCACACCGCAGGGACCGAGCGCCTTCTCGATCGTCTCGGAGGCGGACGCGATGCTGTCGGCATTGGTGACGTCGCAGGGCGCGATGACGTGGCGGTTGCCCGGCAGCTCCTCGCGCGTCTTTTGCAGTCCCTGCTCGTCGCGGTCGATCGCCGCGACATGCGCACCGGCGTGAGCGAGATTGACGGCGACCGCGCGGCCAATGCCGCCGCCCCCGCCGGTCACCACGCAGACGCGGCCGGCAAGGCCAAGCCAGTCGGGGATAAGCTGTTCAGTCATGGGCGCCCTCGCTTTTCTTTTTGGGTTGCGCCCAGAAGACTAACAACGGATTGAAATGTCAAACAGCCGATCCCCGCCGCCATGCCCCGCTTTTCATGCGGGGCATCCAGTATTCCAGAGACATCTCGTGTGACCACGGACAAACGAGGTCACCACGGGTAGAGCCCCAGACGGCGCTCCTGCCGACGTCACCAGATCTTGATTCCCATGATCAATACTGTTTAGTACACAACGGCCATCACCCATCGTCGCTGGCCATTTTCGCCAAACGAACGCTCAGTTCGGCGCAAACAGGACCTTGCCCTTGAAGGTCGCCGCCTCCGCAAGGGCCTCGGGAAATTTCTCCAGGCTGAACGTCCCTGCCACCGGCGCGGTGATCGCACCGGAGGCAACCATCCCGGCGAGATGATCGTACATCCGGGTCATGATCTCGTCCTTTGCGGTCTTGCGCCAATGGCCGAGCCAGAAGCCGCGCAGCGAAACCTCTCCGAAAATCACGTTCATCGCCGAGCCGGCAAAGGGCTGGCCGCTCATCGCGCTGTAAACGACGAGCAGGCCTTTGGGAGCAAGACAGCTCATCAGATTCAGTGTTGACGTGCCACCCACCACGTCGAGCGCGAGCTCAACGCGCGCACCGCCCGTCTCCGCTGCGACGCGCTTTGCGAGGCTTGGGCCGTCCACCAGCACGACGTCTGCGCCCAAAGCCCGCAATTCGGTCACAACTTCCTCGCGGCGCACCACGTTCACCGTCTTGATTCCCAGCGATTTTGCGATCGCGATCACGGCGCGGCCGGTCGCCGAATTGGCACCGTTCTGAATCACCCAGCCGTCTTGCGAGACCTTCACCATGTCGGTCAGCAGCAGATAGGCGGTCGCGGGATTGACGCCCACCATCGCGAGCTGCTGCACATCCGCTTGCGGCGGCAACCGGCGCTGCCAGGACGCCGTGAATTTCACACGCTCGGTCCAGGTCGGCATCATGACGGGCAGCAGGGTTCTGTCGCCTTCCCTGAGATTCTTCACCTCCGAGCCGGCGGCGATCACCCGCCCGACACCCTCGATTCCAAGCGTGCCCGGCAACGGCGGAAGAACTCCATATCGGCCCGCGATGACCATGAGGTCCGTGTTGTTGATCGGAGACGCCTCCACCGCCACGACGACTTCGTTCGGGCCGGGATCGCCGACATCGGGCACTTCGTTGAGCTTGACGGCCTCCGCGGCCTTTCCGAATGCGACGAGCTGAACTGCCTTCATATGATATCTCCTGGATACGCCGTTTTGTACCCAGTAGTACTGAATGCGGAAAGCGTCAAGCCAGCGGTTGAAAACTTTCCGTGACCGTCGGCTCAGGCCTTAACATTCGCCGGCAGAGTGAATAAACAGAAGCCATGGCGCGCCCCCGCAGCTTCGAACCTGATAAGGTCCTCGAGATCGCGCGCGAAGTCTTTTGGCGGAAAGGTTTTCAGGCGACCTCGCTCGACGAGATCACCGCCGCGAGTGGCATCGCAAAGCCGAGCCTCTACGCGGCTTTCGGCGACAAGAACGCGCTGTTCCTGAAGGTTCTGGATCGTTACCACGAGCGCCTGCTGGGCTGGGCCGAGCGCGTGCTGGCTCAACCGGGTTCAGCACGCGAAGCCATTCGACAATGGCTCACCGGCTTCATACCGTCCTGCTCCGGCGAGAAGGGACGGCGCGGCTGCCTGTCGATCAATGCCGCAACCGACGGCGCGCTCGATCAACTTGATATCCGCAAGAGCATCGAGCGATACAACAAGCGGCTGGAGGAGCTGTTGCGCGCTCGCCTTCGTTCCGATCGCGATCAATTCAAGAAGGGCTTTGATCCGGAGCTCACCGCGCATACCATCGTGGTTCTGCATACGGGATTGATGGCGCTGGCGCACCAGGCTCCCGAGCCAAAGAAGGTGAAGGCCGTCATCGACCTGGTCCTGACCTTGCTCGCCTAAAGCGCGATGAGATCAGGTTAAATCGTCATCGCGCCTTAGCTCTTTGTTCGCGCATGATCTCCGCGCAAACGCCACGCGTTTGTCGCGAAGGAAAGCCGCGACACACTTTTCCGGACCATGCTCTGGCTGCCGAGAATTGATCCATCCTTCGCTACACCCCCGCCAGCGCATCCCGCACAGCGACGCGCTCGCCGCCGGTCTTTTCGACATAGAGATGATCGGCCAGCACCGACTGCATGTTCTCGAACATGGCGTAGAGGTCGTCGCAATAGACGGAGGGGTTGTCGTAGCCGTTCTTTTTCGAAAAGCGATGCGGGAGATAGCCGCCGCCGCAGGCGTTCATGAATTGGCACTGCCGGCATTTTTCGCAGAGATGGATCGAGGCCTCGCGCGCGGCCTGCCAGCGCGGCTCACCCCGCACCTCATCGATCGCATGCTCGAAGATGTTGAATTTCGTTTGCGTGAAGCCATCGCCCGCAATCCGCAGCACGTCGTGGGCCTCGACCGAGCCGTCGGTCATGACGGTACAGAGTTCGATCGGCTTGTAGCCGACGCCCTCGGTCGGCGCGTTGTTGCCGAGCAGCGCGGTGATCATGTCGGAGATGATGCGGATGTCGACGGCAGGCCGGCCGCGGTTCGCCTCCAGCCACAGCGCGAACAGGCCGTTGTAGAACGCGGCGATCGAGGCCGGCTTCTCGTCCACCGTCGCATCGGGGATCATGATGTCGTAATTGGCGATGCCGCAGGACGCGAAGAATTCGACATAATCTTGCGGCGGGTGAGCAGGATTGCAGACCGCGAGCGCGCTGACGCCGATGTCTCGCGCCACGAGTTTTCGAGCGGCACGCTCCACCGCTTCATGCGTGCCCGTGCCCTGGAACGTCTTGCGATGAATGTCATGAATATGCGCCGGCCCGTCCAGGCTGATCGCGACCGAGATGCGGTTGGCCTCCAAGCAGTCCAGCCATTCGTCATCGATCAGCACGCCATTGGTGGTGACGGCAATCGGGATGTCGCACCCTGTTCGCTCAGCGATGGCCCGGCAGGCTTCAGCGAACTTGCGGAAATTCTCCGCGCCCCACAACAGCGGCTCGCCGCCATGCAGGATGATCGGAAAGTCGGCCAGGGGAAATCTCGCGATGTGCTCCTCGATCCGCCGCAGCAATTGCTGCAGCACGGCCTCGCTCATCAGCTTGGGCTTGTCGTAGACGGAGGCGTCGCGAAACCAGTAGCAATAGGAGCAGTCGATGTTGCAGCGGGTCGCAACCTTCACCAGCAGCTGGGAGATCGGCTGATCACGAAAGTCGACAGCTTCTGCATCGTCAGCCGACATGCCGGTACCGCAACGAGATGGAAGAAAGGCCTAGTAGCCCCGGACGAAGCCGCCCCTGCGGAATGCGCCGCCGGGTGCGACATAGCCGGCCCGGCGGAATCCGCCGCCGCCATAGCCGCCGCCCCTGATGAAGCCGCCACGCCGGAAATAGGCCTCGGTCACCACAGGCTTGTCGGAGGGAGCCACGCCTTCCTGCGCGCCCTGATCGCGCCTGTCGGCCAGCAGCGCATCGATGCCCGGATGATCGCTTTGAATGGTCGCGTTCGGGCCGTGCAGTTGCAACAGGCTCGCCATCACCTTGAGCGTGAGAAGCGGCATGGGTGGTGCTCCTTTCGCGAAACAATGATCCAACGAAAGGCCGGTACCCCAACCGGCTGTACTGTTCACTCTACCTCCACAATGTGACGCTGGTTTGGCTACACCCTGGGTTCCATCGCGGCGACATTTCATGTTGCGCTGCATCCGCGCTCGCGTGGACCCGCGCGGCATCGCTGCTATAGTTGTGGCCTGATCAATCGACTGCCCGGCCGAAACGGGCAGCAGGGGAAGTGCAGGGGGCGAAGTTGCTGCAGAGAATGGCGAGCCTGTTGATCGCGCTCGCGATCGGCCTTGCGTCTGTCCTTCCCGCCCGCGCGCAGGCGCCTTATCCCAACCGGCCGATCCGCATCGTGGTGCCGTTCGGCCCCGGCGGCTTCGCCGACATCACCGTCCGCCTGCTCGGGCAGAAGCTCGCCGAGCGCACCAATGCTCAGGTCATCATCGAGAACCGGCCCGGCGCCGGCGGCATCGTCGCGGCGAATGCCGTGATCTCGTCGGAGCCGGATGGCTACACGCTGTTCGTGTTTTCCAGCGGCATCGCGCTGTCGAAGTCGCTGCTCAAGACAATGCCGTTCGATCCGGTCACCGCATTTTCGCCGATCTCGACCATGGCGCTGTTCGACCTGCTCTTGCTGGTGAAAGCGGATTCACCGATCCACACGCTGAAGGAGGCGCTGGAGGCCGCGCGCGTCGATCCCGAGAAATTCAATGTCGGCACCATCAACCCCGGCAGCACCCAGAACGTGACCGGCGAGCTGCTGCGCTCGGCGACGGGCATTCCGATGACGGTGGTGCCGCACCGAACGTCAGCGGAGGTGCTGACCTCGTTGCTGCGCGGCGACACCCAGATCGGCATCGAGTCCTATGCCGCGCTCAAATCGGCGATCGATGCGAGGCAGATCCGCGCCATCGCCTCGTCGGGCAGCCGGCGTTCGCCGCAGCAGCCCGACGTGCCGACCCTGCGCGAGAACGGCATCGATGCCGCGGTCGACGGCTGGAATTCGCTTGTGGCGCCGGCCGGCACGCCGCGCGAGATCATCGCCTTCCTCAACAGCCATGTCCGCGCCATCATCGCCGATGGCGACTTCCAGAAGCGTATGATCGAACTTGGCGGCGAGCCGGTGACGGGTTCGCCGGAGGAACTGGACGCGCGGCTTAAATCCGATGTCGAGATGTGGGCAGGCGTGGTGAAGAAAGCCGGCCTCGAGCCGAACTAGGGCGCGTACTCATAAAAACGAAAGACGTCCGCTTTTGGGGCTAAAGCAGACCTGCGCTGATTATCCCGGAATTTCGCCTTTTGACCCAACGGCGACATCGGCCAATCCGTCCGCCCCCCGCTACCTGAACTCGCCCACATCCCTCTGTTAATGTGCGAACTTTTAGTCAGCGGGATGTCGTGAGATTGCCGCAAATGCGGCTTACTTCGCTGGGAGTTGGGGGCCTTGGGGATCGAGGCGGCGTGATTTCATCACGTCTGTTTGAGGTGCGGCTGTCATTTTGCCACTCGAACTCCATGCGCACCACCCCCGTATTCGGCTGACTCTTCGATGGGGTGATCTTCATGAATGAGACGCTGCCTGTGGCCGGCCTGGCCGATGTTGCCGACTACAGCCGACCGAACATCGATGCCGGTTCAACACAGCAGTGGGCTCGTTCAATCGGGCTGGCCGTTACAGTGGGCATCGTTTACTTCCTGGCGGCACGGCTAAGTCTTCTTCTTCTCACCAAACCCGACGGCGTGGCCGTGTTTTGGCCGGCTTCCGGCGTTGCTTCCGGTGTCCTCATTGCGCTTGGACCGCGTGCGCGCTCGCCGGTCGCCGCTGGCGCAATGGCCGCGACCATTGTGGCCAACTTAATGGGTGATCGGACCCTTCTCGGCGCGGTGGTCTTCGGCCTGTGCAACGCGGGCGAAGCATTGCTGACAGCGTGGCTGATCGAGCGCTATTTCGGATTGGGTTTCAATCTCAACAAGCTGAGCCACGTGCTGGGAATCCTGGTTTGCGCTTTCGTTGCGACCGCGGTCTCGGGAATTGGCGGGACTGCCGGGTTCGTATACTTTCACAGCGCGACCGCGCCGATTCTGACTATTTGGCAGCACTGGGTCGCTTCCGATGCCCTTGGAATCATCACGGTCGCACCGCTCATCATTGAGTTCGCTTCGGCCGCACGGCAGCCGCCATCGCACCGCGGATTTTTGGAAGGCGTCGCCGCACTCGTGGCGCTAGTCATCCTGAATGGGTTCGTCATTTTTCTGCCGCAGGGATTTTGGGGGACTGTCGTCCCGGTTGCACTGCTGTTTCCAGTGCTGTTGTGGCTGGCGGCCCGCTGCCACCCGGTCTTTGCAGCGACGGGTGCCTTCATCAGTGGACTCACAATTGTTTTGGCGACAACATTCAGCATCGGCTTTTTCGGCGACGTCAGCTTGCCGATCTCCGAGCGCATTCTGGGCGCACAGGCGAGCATCCTGGCCGTGTCGTTTTGCGTGTTCGTGCTTGTTGCGCTGGTTGCCGAACGACGTCTGCACGAGACCGCGCTCATGGCGAGCGGCACGCGGCTGCAGGCGGCGCTGACGGAATTGCAGCTGCTCTACGAAAACGCTCCAATCGGCCTCGCGTTTCTCACTCCCGATTGCCGCTATCGGCAAATCAATCGCCACCTGACGGAGATCTGCGGAATTTCAATCGCCGATCATATCGGCAAGTCTGTGCGAAATACCGTCCCGCAAGTTGCGGAACAGGTCGAGTCGATCGTCCAGGCGATTTTGAGGTCCGGGGAGCCGATCACGGGCATAGAGGTCAATGGCCAACGCCCGGACGGGAGCAACGCGGAGCGCGTGTGGATTACCTACTGGCATCCGCTGAAGGCTAAAGATGGCGCTATTCTCGGCATCAATGTCGCAGCTGAGGAAATTACGGAGCAAAAGCGCGCCGAAGCGGCTTTGCAACTTGCGAACGAATCCCTGGAGGCTCGTACGCTCGAACTTACCAATTCTTTAGAGGAATTGCGGGCTGCGCAGGATCGTCTTGTCCAGACCCAGAAGCTTGCGTCGCTCGGCCAACTGACCGCCGGCATCGCTCACGAGATCAAAAACCCACTCAATTTTGTCAACAATTTCTCGGAGATTTCTGCCGAACTGCTAGACGAACTGAAGGAGGTCCTGGGCGGGATGACCGGCGACGACGAGACACGCCGTGAAATCGCCGAACTGACAAGCACTTTGCGCGGCAATCTTGAAAAGGTCATACAGCACGGCAAGCGCGCAGACGCCATCGTCAAGAACATGCTGCTGCACGCGCACGAAGGATCCGGCGAACATCGATTGGCCAATGCCAACGACCTCCTCGAGGAGAGCCTCAATCTGGCCTACCAC
>Ga0210402_10006326_pt1 | contig 10501 bp, 7 predicted proteins | sample IncBWC7MmetaG_FD_161055 | JGI IMG/M metagenome (GOLD analysis project Ga0210402, IMG submission 161055) | Forest soil microbial communities from Barre Woods Harvard Forest LTER site, Petersham, Massachusetts, United States - Inc-BW-C-7-M | ecosystem: Environmental > Terrestrial > Soil >...
GAAGACAACGAGATCCGCCTGCCCAATCGCGACGCGCGCATCATGCAGGACTACACGCTGCTGGGCCGCAAGGTGGACGTCATCGAAACATCGCGCGGCTGCACCTTCGACTGCAGCTTCTGTTCCATCATTGAAATGCGCGGCCGCAACTTCCATACCTACTCCTTCGACCGCGTCATCGCCGATATCACTGATGCACGCGACCACGGTGCGGAAACAATCTTCTTCGTCGACGACAACATCACCCTCGACGTGCGCCGTTTCGAAGCTCTCTGCCAGGCCATCATCGACGCCGGCCTCAACAAGCTCGATTACTTCGTCCAGGGCATGACCTCCGCCATCGCTAATCACGGCGAAACGCTCGCCCCGCTCATGCACAAGGCCGGCTTCCGCTACGTCTTCCTCGGTATCGAAAACATTCTGGAAAGCGACCTGACCTTCCTCAACGCCTCGTCCAAAAACATCGAGCGCGATAAAGGCAAGAAAGTCGGCAACGCCACCATGAAGGCCATCGACTACCTGCATAAGAACCACATGTTCGTCGTCGGCGGCCTGATCGTCGGCAGTCCCGACGACACCGTAGAGTCCATCGAAACTAACCTGGAGTTCGCCAAGAAATACATCGACTGGCCATACATCCAGCACCCCACGCCCTACCCGCGCACTCCCATGACCCGCGAATTCCGCGAGCAGGGACTCATCGCCAACGAACGCCTCGAAGAATACGACGGCACCACCGCCATCGTGCGCACAAAGTATGTTTCCGCCGATCAGGTCGAGTACCTGCGCTGGAAACACGAGCGCGGCATCAAGACGCGCCACATTGTCCCCGTCATCAAGCACGACCCGTGGTTTGTGATCCGCAACGGCCGCAAAATGATGAAGCACACCTACCGCGGCACCACCTGGCGCAACATGCTGGGCCTTGAAGACGACCAAAAAGCCTTCGCTCGGTATAAAGAACTTCGCCGTCAGGAGCGGGAATACCTCTAACGATCAACTCACCAATCAGGGCTTGGATGGAGGAAGCGGGGTGTACGAGACCTTTCCCTTCAAGAAGCGCTTCGCATGATTCTGGATCAGCTTCTCTCTCTCTGCTATGTAGGTCGAGTCTTCCGGTGAATGCGCTTTATTGAATTCCGCCCAATCTCTGATCGCCGTCTTCCATTCGAACCAGATCTGCCCATATCCAGGGTGTGGCTTCAAAATTACTGATCCGAATAAATCATCAATCTCGCTCCTTATCTTGTTCGCCTGGCTGTCATCAAGCTTCTCCGCAACCTGCGCATCCCGCAATTCCCGCGAGAAGAAAAACGATTCCAGGTAAGTAACGCCAAGGCCCTCGCTCACTTGCCGCTCTACCTCCCACCGGTCGCGAGTGGCTACCTCTTTGCTTTTCTCCTTGATGTCTTTACCAGGAAGCTCCTTAAGCACCTGCGCCTCGGATTCGCGGGCGTGTATCTCGTCCTGAATCCCGGCCTTCACCTCATCCGCCACAGTCTTGGCCGCTGGCGTCGTCCCGCCCACGAACGCTGCGGCATGCGTGGCCTCATGGGCAATTTCATAGATGAACGTGGGAGTATCGCTGCTCTCGACGGAGATAAAATCAAATCCAAAAAAGTCCGGCGCCGCTCCGAATGAGCTAAATCGCGGCCCTCCGCCCGCCGATATCTTGATAGCGCGCATCCCTTTCGCGCTCGACGGCTCCGTCACGCGTCCATCCGGACCAACCTTCAGCGTCGAATCTTTCTCCTTTCCGCGTTTCACGACAAAAGCCGGGTCTTCGAACCACGAGTAATTGCTATCCAGCGTGCGAACAAGGCTCATAAAGGTCCCCGACTTCGTGAGAAGTCCCACCGCCCGATTCTCTACGCCGTGCGTGTTCGTATAATCCTCCAGCGCTTTTCCAAATCCGCCGCCCGACACCCGTGCAAACTGCACTCCCGGCGCTCCCCGTGTCGCTGAAATTCGCGAACTTCCGCCCAAAGCTACGTGCATTCCTGCATCGCCGGCTTCTCGTTCCAACGTGGCGGATTCCCCACCCTTTCCCGCAGCACGGCCTTCCTGCTGAACGACGTGTGTCAGTTCGTGAGCGATGAGCCATCGCCCGGCCACCGTATCCGGTCGGTACTGCCTGGCGCCAAACACTACATCGCTTCCTGCTGTGTATGCCAGCGCTCCCGCGGCCGCCGCCGATGCGTGCGCAGAACCATCCACATGCAGCCGTACTTTGGAGAAGTCGTGGCCTAATCGCGGCTCCATATAGGCACGAACCGTCGAATCCAGAGGCTGACCCTCCGTCAGCCTGTCATTCCGCTGACGGCTCGCGGACACGCTTGAGGAAGGATGGACAGAAACCTGTCTAAAATCATGATTCGGCCGGAATGAATCCGTGCCAGGCGACTGCCTCGTGGCTTCTCCAGCATTCTGCCTGCGCGAGAGAAAGCTTCCGTGACGAGGCGTCTCAGACCGCCCGGAGTTGGAAACCGATGACGGGGAAACCTGCCTTTGTACAGACGCTCGCACGGCGAAGTGAGAAAATATCACACGAATGAGAGGCCGTGACCCCCAGCAGCCCTAAAGCTCCTCCCTTGAGAATTTGCCTTGAATAACAACCAACATATCCCCTGAAACACTTGAAATCGAACTTGACATGGAGTCTCCTCTCATTATATTTAACCTAATAGTTAATTAACTAAAGGGTTTAATACAAATGGAAGACCACCTAAGCACAACCTTCGCGGCCCTCGCCGACCCCACCCGCCGCGCGATCCTCGCGCGTCTCGCTCTGGGTGAAACCTCGGTAACAGAACTGGCAGAGCCCTTCGAGATGAGCTTGCCCGCCATCTCCAAACATCTCAAAGTATTGGAGCGCGCTGGCCTCATCGCACGTGGACGCGAAGCCCAATGGCGTCCCTGCCGTCTCGAAGCCGCACCGCTCAAGGACATCGCCAGCTGGGTCGAATACTACCGTCGCTTCTGGGAAGAAAGCTTCGACCGCCTGGATGCGTATCTGCACGAGTTACAGAATCCCAAGCCCAAGAATCAGGAGAAACAGAATGAGCGCAAACACAGCAAGTAGCCCTTCCGCCGCAGCAAGCGCCGAAAAGGAACTCACTTTCACCCGCGTCTTCAACGCCCCGCGCAGCCTCGTCTTCAAGACCTGGACCGAAGCCGAGCATCTTGCAAAGTGGTGGGGGCCGCATCACTTCACCAACACCGTGCACGAGTTCGACGCGCGTCCCGGCGGCGCCATCCGCATCGACATGCGCGGCCCCGACGGCACAGTCTTTCCCATGGGTGGGAGTTTTGAGGAAATTGAAGAGCCGTACCGGCTCGTCTTCATCACGACGGCGCTTCATCAGGCAGGCGACACGCCTTACCTCAAAGTGCAAAACATCGTCACCTTCACTGAGCACAATGGAAGAACTACCATGACCTTACACACAGCCGTCATCGAGTCGACGCCCGAAGCCGCATTCGCACTCGCAGGCATGGAAGCAGGCTGGACGCAGAGCATCGAACGCCTCCATGCGCTCGTGCAAAATTACCTGAAGGACCCGAGCAGCATGAACCACAACGCGCTCTCCACCGGAACAGAAGACCGCGAGATCGTTGGTAGCCGCATCTTCAACGCACCGCGGGAGTTCGTCTTCAAAATGTGGACCGACCCCGAGCACATCGTGAAATGGTGGGGCCCATCCGGTTTCCGCAACACCATCTTCGAAATGGACGTACGCCCAGGCGGCCGATGGAGCCACATCATGCACGGCCCCGACGGCGTCGATTACAAAAACGAGAGCGTTTACCTTGAAGTGGCGCCACCGGAACGCCTCGTTTACCAGCACGTCTCCGCCCCGGGATTCATATCGACCGTCGCCTTCGAAGATCTCGGCAACAAAACGAAAGTCAGCATGCACATGCTCTTTGAAACAGCAGAAGTCCGCGATACAACCGTCAAAGTCTTCAACGCCATCGAAGGCATGCACCAGACGCTCCAGCGTCTCGCCGACCAGCTTGCAGTTGTTACAATCTGAACGCAACCCTGTCAGGTCACCGGCTGTCGCGAACGCAGCCGGTGATCAGGCAATTCCCTACAAGGACAAACGAATGAAAATCGCCGCTCTGATCGCGCGCATCATCATGGGTCTGATCTTCGTAGTCTTCGGATTAAACGGCTTCCTCAACTTCCTCAAAGGACCGCTGCCGCCAGGATTGGCAGGTCAGTTCGTCGGAGCTTTGATGCAGTCACATTACGTTTGGCTCGTCTCAGGAGCCCAGGTCATCGGCGGCGCGCTCGTATTGGCAGGCCGTTACATTCCGCTCGGTCTCGCGATTCTGGCACCAGTCATTGTCAACATCCTCGCCTTCCACATCTTCCTGTTGCCCGCCGGAGCGCAGATGGGGATCCTCGTCACCATTTGCTGGATCATCGCCTTCATACCAGTACGTCAGTACTTCGCCGGCCTCTTGGTGCAGAAAACCTAAACCACCACCACCGTCTTCGCTTTCGCTTTCCATGCGCCCTGAATTGCGCCCATCACCACCAGGCCAATCAGAGAGATGACTGTGTTGATCCCGAGAATCTGCAGGGTTTTCTCTTCGAAGGCATACTCTGCCGACCACGTCGTCAGCACAAAGCCGACCCACGCCGCAATCCCGACAAAAATCCCACGGATGGCCGTCTGCTTGCCAGTCACTTGCGTAAACCAGGAAATCGCCGCGGCCAGCACCAGAGCACTCACAAACGCAATCGCGTAGGCAAGCACCACGCTAGCGCCTCCCTTGTGCAGCTGATCAGCCGTCTTGCCAATCCCCGCCAGCCACTCCTGCATAAACACTGTGAACCACACCGCCTGCATGGCAAAATACACCAGCGCCGACACCAGAATTGCCAGATAATTCAGCCGCACCTTTTGCGTCTCAAGCATCTGTCATCCCCTCACTCGAAGTTAGTCAGCGATTGTACCCGACCCAACAATGCACTGAAGATCAAAGTGACAGACGGAAGTAGAAAGCCTCTTCCCATTGCTGGAAGAGGCTTTCTCAACGTGAGAGCTGAATCAATTCGAAGGCGGACTGATGGGCACTGCGCATATTCCCACCTGCACAGCGCCAGGATAGCTGTCGCCAAACGCGCCGGAATTACAGATAGGGCTCGTAAGCTGGTACCCCGGGCCCGACGTCGTTGTATCCACCCAGACCTCCCCGCCCTTCATATAGCAGTCATGCTGGTGAGCCACAAAACTAGCAACACTGGGCGATCCACCCAGGTTTGGATCGACGATGGAGATATCGATCGCCAGTCCGTCTGCGTAGTAGCCCACGAAAGAGACACTCCCATACGGTTGCAACGTCTGTGAGGACGAACCGATAATCGTGCCCTGTCCGTCGCTCGGAGCAGCGCTCACCGTCAGTGGATTGGGTGTCTGATTGGTGACCGTGATGACCAACCCATTGCAGTCCGTGCCGATTGAACTGCCACCATAGAGCGGATAGCATCGCGCAAATCCCCAGCCCGCCAGCCCCTGAAAGAAGTCGGAGTAAGCAACACAGCTGTTCCAGACATCGTTCATGGCTTCGTCCGATGGATACGCATCCCAATTCGTTGAGTCGCCAATCCAGTACTTATTCCATGTATTGTTTCCAATCGACTGCACCCACTGCGCATTCGACGGCACATCGGGGACCGCCGAATCGTCATTCGCCTGGTACTGATAAATCTGGTACTTCGCCGGCAGCAGCATCTGCATCACGGAAATCGTGTACCCGGGAATCGAATTGCTCACCAGCTCCGCCGTCAAGGTAGAAGGCCACGCCAGCGTGTCCGGCCCTGTGGAAAGGATATCCGCATAGGTAGTCTGCATCTTCCCCCAGTCCGACAGGATCGTGTTTTCCATGTTGCCCACGGCGGTCAAGAGAGCCACAAAGTTCTGGCTCAGCTGCCCCCAGAGCTCTGAGTACGCCACTTGAAAGGGATTCGGTGAAATCGCGCCGCCAGCATTACTGGCGCTCACGCCGATATTGATGCCCGCCTCCATGACGTTCCCGAGCACCGCAAAGATATTCACCGCCGCATCCCCTCCCGGTATGGCCTCCAGTGCTGTATACAACACGCCTTCCAGGATGGAGAGTATAAGACCGCCCACATTCGTATTGCTTCCCTGCTCCATGCCCGCATCGGTGCCAAGCTTGTTCAGCAGCGCCCCATTATCCGCAAACACATCGGTGTGGTACGCGCTGTAGTTTGCAAAGAGCTTCTGAATGCTGTCCGCCGCTGTAAGCTCCAGCGTAAGTTGAGCGACAACAGCATCCCAGTCCGCTTGTTGTACGCCGCTGGGGCACTGCATACTCAGTATCTGACTTAGCCATTCGGAAAGGGGCGCGGCCAGGTTCGTGTATTCGCTTCGCAAATCCGTAATGCCGAGTTGCTGATTGATATCGGCATACGCCGTAGCCTGGTCCCCTGTGAACGGAGGAAAAGCCACAGGCGGTGCCGCCAGAATACCGTCTAGTGGACACCCCGGACTGAGCGTCCATATCTCATCCGCCGCAGATGGTCCGCTCTGCACCGTATACGTAATGAGAGCCGTATTCGCTCCCGCAACACCTCCCTCCACGTTCAGCGCCATGCCATTGGAAGTGTTAATGAATATGTTCTCGTCGTTGTACGTCCATTGCAGAGAACTGTTCGTCTGCGCCGGCGAAGCGCCCACTACGATGGCATTCCCATTCGGGCCCCAGTTGTACTGCTGCCCCAGTGTGACCACCGGGTTCCCGCTCGCGCCGCTCAGAATCCGCCCGTCCTCTGTAATCTGCCACAGCTGGCTTGAGGAATTCTGCTGAAATGGGTTCACGACAACATTGCTCGTCCCTTCTTCCACCGAAGCCACATAGGTATTGTTTGAGCTGTCCGTCAACGCGCTCTGCAAATAGGACCAGTTCGGCACAAAGAATTTCGAAGACGCAACCGACCAGGTTTGCCAGCTTGGAGGTCCGTCCACCAGTGGATACACAACCACCGATGCTCCGGCGCTCGAAACACCGCCCGCGACATCCAGCACCAAGCCGTTGCTTTGGTTCGTAATCGTTCCATCTTCGTTAAAGGTCCACATCTGCGTCTTGGATAGCTCGATGTTGAGGGGATTCAGTACGACATAATTTCCCCTCACCCCGCTCCAATCGAATGCCTCCCCTAAATCCAGAACAAGAAGGTCGCCCAGGGCGCTCATGATGAAACCTTCCTGCGTATACTGCCAGAGCACGTTGTAGAAGTTAGGTTGCAGCGGCCAGTAGATGATCTTCGTACCCGGAGACCTGCTCGCTCCATCTACGTTCGCTACGTAAGTAGTGCCTATGCTGTCGGTGAGCGCGCTTTGGAGATAGAACCACTGTCCGGTTTGCGGAGTATTGCTGTTTGCCATGATTGTGTCCTTTTCAATTGCGCTTGCAGGCATGGGCCGTGGAGGCTCTGCCGGGGAGGCGTAACTCGCATTGAAGTGAGACATCGCGCAATACGGTGTCTGTCTGGAACCAACGCTGGCTGGAGAGAACGGCAGAGGTATTGAAAAAGGAACTACGTCTTTTTTTGTCAGTAATGAATACGGCAATAAGAACATCACAAATAATTCAGGGGAAACAACCCTTGTTCCATGAAAAAACGCCCACCGAAGTTACTTTCGTGTGGGCGTCCGTTGAAGCCGAATTTTCCCGTCGCGGAATGCTCTACAGCGTCTTCTTCGCCGCCCGCGACGACGGATGCGTACGCGGCTTTTTGCCGTTCGTCCGCTTCCCCGGCGTCTCAATAATCCCGCGCATCCAGAAGTTCCCTTCTGGATCCACCTCGATGCCATGCACCTCACGCTCGAAACCCGGAAACTTCTTGCTGAACTCTTCCATCGCCAGCAGGAACCGGATCACCGGACTGCTCGCATCGCCCAGCCGCTCGCCCGGCATGCTGATCGGGATCCCCGGCGGATACGGCACCAGCATCACTGCCGGAATACGCCCCGCCATCTCAGTAAGCCTGACTTTTTCGGTGCCTTCGCGAATCAGCCTCTGATACGCAGCCGCCGGCGTCATCACCGGATTCGCCTCCACATCGAAAGCCTCCTGCAGCAGCCCCGGCAGGTTCAACTCCTTCGTCATCGCGTGCATCTCGTCGCTCAGCTGCTTCAGGTCCATCGTGCCGTAGCGCTCCGGATACTTTGCCACCAGCTGCGGCAGCGCATCGCTCAGCGCTCCCTCCTGGTCGTAGAGCCGCCGGAACTCAAAAAGCGTCTCCAGCAGACTTCCCCACTTGCCTTTACTGGTACCGACTGAGAACAGAGTCAGGATGGTGTAATCGCCCGTTCGCGCAATCTCCACGCGTCGCGAATCGAGAAACGCTGTCAGGATCGTCGCCGGGATCCCCCAGTCGCTCATATTGCCCTGCGCATCAATGCCTGGCGTCAGGATCGTGACCTTCGTCGGGTCCAGCAGCACGTAGTCGTCCGCAACGTCTTCATCGCGGAAGCCGTGCCACGCCTCGCCCTGCTTCAGCGTCCAGCACTGCGCCGACTGCGACAGCAGGCTGTCCGGAGCATCTTCAAAGCGGAAAGTTTCCCCGTTCGCCGCGTCCTTCACATAGTCCGGTTGGAACATGCCAAAGAACCAGCCGCCGCCTTCCTCAGCCTTCAGGCGGTGCGCCACAGAAGCCATTGCCTTGCGGAAGGTGATCGCATCCTGAATTGTCTCCGTCATCAGCGTCGACCCCGCTGGCTCGTCCATCATCGCCGTCGCTACATCAATCGAAGCAATCATCGGATAGAACGGCGACGTTGTGCCCCTCATCATGAACGACTCATTGAACTGGTCGAATTCAAGCGGAGCGCGAGGGCTCAGCTTCACGTGAATCATCGAAGCCATCGAAAACGCAGGCAGCATCTTGTGCGTCGATTGCGTGGCAAACAGCAGCGGACGCTCCGGCATCTCGTCCGGCACATCCATCGCGAAGCGCCCGCGGTAGAGCGGATGGAACTTCGCATACGCATACCACGCCTCGTCAAAATGCACGCGTGGCGTGCTCTTCGCCAACTGCTCCACCACCGAGTCCACGTGATAGCAGAATCCGTCATAGGTCGAATTGGTAACGACCGCGTAACTCGGGTCTTTTGAAACCGCGCCAGCTACAAATGGGCTCTTCTCGATCATCTCCCGGATATTCTCCGGACGAAAACGCGCCAGCGGCACTAACCCGATCATGCCAAAACCATTGCGCGTCGGCTTGAAATACACCGGCCGCGCGCCCGTCGCGGTCAGCGAATGGCAGATCGATTTGTGACAATTCAGATCGGCCAGCACCATCTCGTCGTGCGCAATCACGCCATTTCCAACAATCTGGTTCGAGGTCGACGAGCCATTCAGCACATAAAACGTCCAATCCGCGCCAAAGATGCGAGCCGCATTTCGCTCCGACTCCGCCGGAGGCCCGATGTGGTCAAGCCACGAGCCAAGCTGTGCCGTCGAAATGCCCAGATCCGAGCGCATCAGGTTCTCGCCAAAAAACTGATGAAAGGCCACGCCCACCGGGTGCTTCAGAAAAGCGACGCCGCCCATATGCCCCGGCGCGTCCCATGAATACGCTCCCTGATCTGTGTACTTCACCAGCTCGCGAAAGTACGGCGGCAGCAGCTGCTCGTGATAGCGCTCGACGGCGAAATCCACGCGGTTGGCAATGAATGCAGGTGTGTCGCCGAAGAGGTGGATATACTCGTGTACCTGTTTCACGACTTCCAGCGGCAACTCGCTCACCAGCGTGCGGTCGGCGATCAGGAAAATCGGCAGCTTCTTGTTGCGGCGGCGGACGGCGCGGACGATGCGCAGTGCGGAGCGCTCGTCAAATTCCTTGTTCTCCGGGAGGTCCCAGTCCAGCAGCACAGCACTCTGCGATGGGTCGGAAGTCACCAGCGCCAGCCCGTCCTCGGGCGTCGAGGTGCGCACCACGCGATAGCCTTCCTTTTCGATTGCCTCGATCAAACGCTCCATGGCGCGATCAGAAACTGAATCGGTTCCCCCAGCTTCACTCGCGATGAGCAGAACCCACCGGCCTTCTTCCATCTATCAACCTCTCTCTTCACATACTCTATGCGTTCCAGCAGCACAGGACTTCCCCCGCTCCTTGAACAGCACGTTAATTTTGTTTCTGGGATAATTCGCTTCAAAATGAAGCTGTGACTATGCAGTTATCATCCTCAGCGAAGGATCTGCTTTCCAAAGCAGTAGCGCGAAAAAGGGGTGCCCCATCCTGTAGCGTAGTTTGCGACAGGGTGGGAAAGAAAGAACCCTACCGAGCCGTCATTCTGAGGTGCAATCCAAGCCTGCCCTGAGCGAAGCCGAACGAAAGAATCTATGCGATGACAATGAGACCACAATCTACAGCCCCTCAACACCTTGTCAAGCCCTTTACGCGAAATAAACTTCGTAACTCACTGCAAAATAAGCAACTTAATTCAAGCCATAA
>Ga0210402_10006328_pt1 | contig 10500 bp, 10 predicted proteins | sample IncBWC7MmetaG_FD_161055 | JGI IMG/M metagenome (GOLD analysis project Ga0210402, IMG submission 161055) | Forest soil microbial communities from Barre Woods Harvard Forest LTER site, Petersham, Massachusetts, United States - Inc-BW-C-7-M | ecosystem: Environmental > Terrestrial > Soil >...
CACCAGCTGGATCGGCTCTCTCGCGATGCTCATTTCCTGCTCGGCCTGGAGAAGGCCGGCATTGACTTCGTCGCGGCCGAATGTCGAACGCCAGTCGGCTAACGGTATCATGGTAACGGTTGCCGAGGAAGAGCGGCGAATGATCAGCAATCGTACCAAAGATGCGCTGGCGGCGGCCAAGACGCACGGCAAAAAGCCCCTAATAGAGAGACGGGGACCTTGAATACCCCTCGCCAGCATCCATATGACATCCAATTGGATGGCAGACGGATGGTAGGCGCTATGTCGAACAATGTCCACGAACTTCGGCCAAAGTCGGCGGATACCGAAAAAATCACGATCAATCTGGGTTATGTCGACCTTGGGCATGTCGACCTCATGGTCCAGGAAGGGTTCTATTCGAACCGGACCGATTTCATTCGCACCGCCATCCGCAACCAGCTCGAACGTCATGCGGATGTGGTCAAACAGTCGACCGCCCGGAAAAGTCTGGACCTCGGTCTACGCAATTACAGCCGTGACGATCTCGAAACGGTGCGACGCACCGGCGAGATGCTGTACATCAATGTCCTGGGCCTTGCGACGATTGCCCAGGACGTCACGCCCGAGCTTGCTCGCGCCACAATTGCCTCGGTCTCCGTGCTCGGCGCCCTCCATGCCAGTTCGGCGGTCAAAGCCGCACTCGCCGACAGGACTCGGTGACGGCGATGCTGAAACAGGACATCATTCGCGAAGCCACACGTCTCACGCGCGCGGGTCTGCTCGCCGAGGCCACGGCACTTCTTCAGAAGATGCTTCGCGGTGAAAGGGCGACCAACGCGACATTCCCCACCGATCCGATTGCGCTCCCGGAAGGCACTCCGTCAACTATCGACGTGAAAGCCAATTGGGTTAAGGACACGGAAAGCCCGCGCTCAGCGCCGACCAAATCCGCTCAATTGCGCAAGTTCCGCGCGCCGTCAAATCGCACAAACAATCCCATTGGGCTCCAACTACGGGACGTGACCAAGCGCGCTCCACCGTCCACGCGTGACATCGTGCCGGAGGGTGCGAGATTTATCGACGGTAGCTTCAGCAACCCTGCGGGAAGCCGCGCCTACAGGCTCTTCATCCCGAGCCGTTATCATGGGCAACCTCTTCCGTTGATCGTCATGCTCCACGGTTGCACCCAGTCGCCAGACGATTTCGCTGCCGGCACGCGAATGAACTTCAGCGCGGAAGCACAACCTTGCTTCGTGGTCTATCCCGCCCAGCGTAGCGAAGCCAATCAGGCGAAATGCTGGAACTGGTTTCGGACCACCGACCAGCAGCGTGGCAAGGGGGAGCCTTCGCTGATTGCAGGGATCACGCGTCAAATCATGCGCGAATACTCAGTTGATCCAAAGCGCGTCTACGTTGCTGGACTATCGGCCGGAGCTGCCGCCGCCGCCATCATGGGAGCAACATACAACGATCTATACGCGGCCGTTGGCATCCATTCCGGCCTCGCCTGTGGCGCCGCCACCGACCTTCCCTCCGCGCTTCTCGCCATGCGGCAAGGCAGCGGCTCCGATCATCGGGCAGCCTCAAGGGACCAGCCGATTGTTCCGACCATCGTTTTTCACGGCGATCGCGACAGCACAGTGCACCCCAACAACGGTGATGAAGTTATCGAGCAGTCGCTCAAAGCGATGGGCACGCAACGAGACGTGCATCGCGGAAAGGTCGCTGGAGGTCACGCCTATACGCGCACGGTCCATAGCGACGCGCGTGGGCGCCAGGTCCTGGAACACTGGAGCATCCACGGAGCCGGACACGCATGGTCGGGAGGAAGCCCCGCAGGCTCCTACACCGACCCGCGCGGGCCGGACGCAACGAAAGAAATGCTGCGTTTTTTTCTGGAGCACTCACTGCCATAGTTTAAACGGGGCAGAGGTAGTCCGTTTCTAGCACAGCGCGCTTTACTTTGGCGGTCTTAAGCCAGGCGAATTAAGCCAATCCTCGATGTGGGAAGCGGTTTCGCTTTGCCTCGCAACGCGCAGAAGTGCTTCGCGTTCCTTGCCGGGCGGAAGCGTCTTGGCGCGCTCGCGAGCCTGGTCGGCCTTTTGAGCGAAGCAGTCTGTTAACGGCATGCTTTGTTCAATGGGGCGTCGCTGCATGGTGCTGCTCCACCTGCTGGAGGGGGCGGGAGCGCGACCGGCGTTCTCATCACCGTTGCCATATAGGCCGTACGGTGACGATTGAAACGCTAATACCTCTCCCGTCCGTGTGTCGACTTAATTCGCATCCTGCAGTGCGAAACATCCGGGAACCCCGGGACTCTCCGCTCGGTCAGCTTTGGACGCTAGAGCCCCCTCGTTACCATGACCTTCGGGTGATTCGGGTCATGGCCACAGCGATGACTTTACCCCGTCGCTGTTGTCCCCTGTGGCGGGTCTTCTTTGGGCGCGGCCCGTCGGTGGTCTACTGCCACTCGATGGCAGACTCCGGAAAATTTGGAACTTCAGCTCGCTTCCGTCGTTCAACAGCTATTCCCTAAGCGGAGTCTTTATAATGCGCAACCAGCGCGGAACGGCGGTGCCGGCGCCAGCACGCGCAGCCAAGGCTGCTGTCGCACCACTGACAGCCGGATATGGCTTGGTCGTGGACGGTCAACTGAAGGCCGAGTTCGAGACGAAGGATAGTGCGTTGAAAGCCGCCAAGGATTTAAAGACTCGATTTCCGATGCTTCAGATCAAGGTCATTGGCGCCGAACACGATCGGAGCGAGGAGATCGTTTCAGCCGTCGCAGAAATCTCGAGACCGAATGTGACTATCTCGCTTGCCGGTGCGGCGCTCGCGGATTTCGCACGGGAATAGGAACGATAGGCGGTCCCAGGCGTCGAACTGATGCTTCCGGGCCTTAGGGGATGGACCGCGCTTTTCTCGCACGCGGCCGGTCTGGAAGCACGAGACCACAGCGACAAAGGGACACGCCCTTAAGCAAATCAGATCTTGTCCATCGCCTCCAGTCGGAGACGCGGAGTTACGCGCCGCGCCCCTTCCCAGATCTGAATGTTTTCTTCGCCTGTTGCTGCGCGAGCCCGCGAGATCGCAGCGGCATCATCTCGCGCTTCAAACAGTAAAGCGGGGCCGAAGATGCGCCCTTCCCTGTCTAGTTGACGGTACACTCGGTACGTACGTACGAAAGAGTTAATAGGACCGATTTGCCCGGTCGCCTGCTTAGCCTGACCGGCTTTCTCAGGGTCACATAACACTTCGATTGTCATCGGACTCTCCAATGGCAGCCGTGGCGGCCGCCGAGGCAAAGATGGGCGGCAACCGCCGCAGCGCGGCTCCCTCTCACCCGGGAAGCCTGGGTTGACTCTGGACCGAAGCGTTCGTTCCTAATCTTTGCCTGTTTTCACTAGACTCAGAGAAGCTCGTCGAGTTCGCTTAGCGTCTCCAGATTAGTCCAGTGGAGTTCGCACATGCCTCCACCGCCATCGATTGTCCCATCCGAAGCTGATCCCTTTCCGGAACCAATTCCGAGCTTTCACCTTGGTACGAGAATAGTAGAGAAAGGCGGACGATGTTTCCTTCTTTCATGATGTTGGCGCTTGAAGCAAATCACGTTGTTGCGCTACGGATGATGACTTTGATGCTCGGCGGGAGAAAAGGTCGGCGGGAAGCTGAACGAATGGTCGCGGAGAAAATCCACGCGGCCTTAGAAACTGGCGTAAATCTGATGGCTGGTGCCTCGGCCGATAAGATCGTTGATCGATATCGACAGCACGTCGCGGCCAACGCGAAACGGCTCAGCCGGTCCAATTTGAACCGACGTCGAACCCGAAAACGAACTCGGCGCCGGCTGAAATAACCACGTGATCGCCCGTGGCCGGAGGTGTGCCGGCAACAACGGACAGCCAGTCGAGACCGCTGGGCCTTCCGACCAATACACGCTGAGGATCTCGCCATTCGCCTTGCAGCGGTGGTACGAAGTTCAGGCCCGCGCTTCGAGTTCCCCTTCGTGTTGACTGGCGTCAGATGTGGACATGTCGAGAGGCGCGCGCAGATGCGCAACTTCAGGGCGGCTATGGGCGTAGCCTGACTATCCGCGGAGTTCTACAGCCTTCTGACTACCGAGCGTTTCGGCACATGCCCTCGCAACCGCCGAGTTTGGCTCGGTGCTTCCCGGCATCGTTGCCCAACCGCCTTTTTCGATGAACTTGCTCTGATCCCATACATAGGTCGCCTTCTTCATTTCGACCAAGTTCGCCGAGGCGTCAGTTGCTTGTCGAAACTTCTCAACGCAGATCGGTGTGAGAGCTGCGACGACAGCCGTCGCGGCACTGTTCTTCGCGAGCGTCTCGGCAGTTCCACCCGTCACCCAGCCGCCCCAGCTGAACCCCACGATCGCCAAAGCAATTGCTCCGGCTGCAGCGCCCCACAATGCTGGCTTCACGGCAGCTCTTGTCTCGGAGATTTCCATGACTTTCACCTTTTATCTAGAGCATAGAGAGTTTCACTCGTTCGCAATACTAGACCCACTGACCGATCGTGACTGTATAAAATCGCTCACAGGTCTTTGTCGCCACCTTGCTGACGCGGACTATGGTGGCGCTGCGCGTGTCGCCAAAGATGCTCCGTCTCGTCAAAAAGGGATCACGCTATTTACCCTTCGCCTTCGTCGGATCGACCCGCATTTCGCGGAATTGTTCAAGACCCTTGGTCAATCGGCGCTTCCGACTGGCCATCGCATCATCGTCAGGTGGCCAAGATGGACTGGAGGCGGACACGTTGGCCTGACCTGCCGCTAATTCTATGGGAATGTGAGCAATATTGATCAGCCACTGGCAATGTGGTGCGACATATTCGTTCCATTACCGTCTGGCCTTTTGGGCTTCTATCGGTGACTGAGAATGCGGCGCGCCAGCCTGCGCGAGCGGCAAAGGAGCATTAGATGTCTGAATTTTATATGCGCCCCGAACCATCGCTGATTCCAGTTGAACGGCCACGGTGTCCGAGGTGTCAGTGCCGCATGATGCCAACCCGGACCGGACAAGGTGCTAATGGTTCTGATCTGCGGACCTTCGAATGCTCTCGGTGCGAGCACGTCCAGCAAGGTACTGGCTGAAGGACTGATGCGATCGATCAAAGGCAGCGATGGCAGAGCGGCGACCTCAACCGGCCAACGGTAGTTGCATCATGACACACCCCAATTGCCCGAGTGCGAAAACAGGATGGTGAGAACCGCGAATTCGCTGCACCGAATATTTGGGGAAGTTCACGCATTTGAATGCAGGCAATGCGATCACATGACGCTCCAATATCCTTTGAGCTGCAGGAGTCCGTGTATGTAACCATGTTGCACCTCAACGCTGCGGATTGAAGCCGCCTCAGTTCGAGACTCGTTTCACGCACGGCACCTCCGTCATCACGAGAGCACCGCGTGAGCGGGCCATCGTTCGGATGTTATGAGGCCACTATGTCCGGTCGTTCATCACCAAGTGCCCCTAGCAATCTTCGTGGCGGACTGTTCTGATTTTCGCAGTGCCGGTGTTCGCATCAGGAAGGAAGCCAGCACCGGATCAATTCGATCACGACCCTTTTTATTTTTGGACTCGTCTATCGATCTCGGGATTGCTCACTACATTAGGGCAACCACCGACCTAGTCTTTGTGGGCGTCGGTGGCTGAGAGACGCGACCGCGCTCCCGCCTGTAAAATAAGGGAGGGAGCCGTGAACGCGATCATCTACCCCGTTCATTTTCACCGAGACTTCGAACGACGCTGGGCCACGCGGATGGCCGGAGCAAAACCACGCCGTTCTCGGCGTGAGGGCAGGGATACGTGCGAGTGCGGAAATATCGTTACGGCTCCCAGCGGTTCCAGCTACTCGCCATCAGGCGTCATCAATGAATGGTGGTGTACGGCCTGCGGCAGACAATGGGAAACGGTGGCGGATTTGAACAAACCTCCTCGGAGGACGGTCGAATGCCAGAAGTAGCGCGATCCAAATATCGGGACTGGCTAGTCCCGCCCCTCGTAATCCCGGCGTTTCTGGTTCTTCTTGTCGTGATCGTTTCGCTATACCATGCATGAGTCGTGAGCCGAGCCCCGACATGGCGGCTGCCTGAAGCGTTTCGAGCCATCAGCATGTTAACGACCGATCCCTCTCGGCAACCCGAGAGCTACCTGGATCGAAATATCCTGCTGGGTGACCTCTCCTTCTGGGACACGGATCGCGCCAGTTTTCCCTGCCGCTTCGGCTATCAAGGAGCCCGTCATGCAAAAACACCAGACAAGGCGCGCCGTTTCTTTTGAAGTTCGGTTGGCACGACAGGCGGCACGGGCCAGAGCGGAGGCCCAAACGATGCCGACCGGGAAAGACCACGACGCGCTCATTGAAAGAGCCCGTCAGGTCGAGACGGCGGCGGAGCTCAACGCGTGGCTCACATCGCCCGGACTGAAGTCGCCGCAATACCCACCTCCAGAACGATGACGATGGCGACGAGGCGCTAGCTCGCCAATACATCCACGGTTTGGGATTGGAACGCCGCGCCTATCTGGATGGGAGGAAAGCGGATGCCCCTGAAATTTCCGAATCAGAGTCGAAGTTATGACCGGACCCGTCGGGCTGTACGGTTTTGGGGCTATGATACCTCGATCGAGTATTCCTTCTTTGTGACCGTTGATGCTCTTCAGAGGATGGAACCGCACCTCAGGCATGACGAAGGAGGCTTTCTTGGTGCTTTCGATGCAAATCGCGATCTGATCTGCTGGACGGCCGCGCAGGTGCATTCGCGGGATCGAAAGACCCGTTATGAACTGGTCGGCGCGGATTTCAGGTAGTTTCGTTACCGATCAGATGAAGTCGACACTCTGCTGAGCAAATGCACCCGGCCTTCCATCGCGCCAGAACCGTCGGGTGCTAAAACGCGCGCTCAATCTGCCAGCTCAAACCAAGCAAGTCTCGCTCGGGAGAGTTTTCGGCTCATCCGCCGGAGCGCGCCTATACGCGGCTATGCGTGCGGCAAACAGCCAACTTCGTTAGCATGGCGGACGCAAGATCTGTTAAACTAGAGCCAATCAGGCGCTGAGGACTTTCATGTCGAAAGCGGCGAAAGGCTTGTTTGATCCACAGCTGTTTCTCGCCAAAGTCGGCGAGGGTAAGACCGTATTCACGCTTGAGAAGAACCAGACCATTTTTGCGCAAGGAGATGTTGCAGATACTGTCCTTTATATTCAAAAGGGAAGGATCAAGGTTCTTGTTGTCTCCGAACAGGGCAAAGAGGCAGTGGTCGGAATACTGGAACCCGGACAGTTCTTTGGTGAGGGATGCCTCAACGGACATCCCTTGCGGATTTCGACAGCCACAGCCATGGAAGAATGCCTGATCACCTCGATCGCGAAGGACGCGATGTTCAGGACGCTTCAGAGCGAGCCAAAGTTTTCCGAGCTATTTATAACGTATCTCCTGAGTCGAAACAGCCGCATTGAAGAAGACCTGATCGATCAGTTATTTAACTCCAGCGAAAAGCGGCTCGCGCGCCTTCTCCTTCTCCTGGCAAATTTCGGAAAGGAAGGAACGCCACAGCCCATCGCGGCACATGTCAGCCAGGAAACGCTGGCGGAGATGATCGGCACGACACGCTCCCGTGTCAGCTTTTTCATGAACAAGTTTCGCAAGCTCGGCTTCATTACCTATAACGGAAAGATCGAGGTTCATAATTCGCTGTTGAACGCCGTCTTGTACGACAAGCCTGAGATAACGAGAGACGAGTGAATGACGGGGACGATCTTGATTCAGAAGCGGCTAGCGCACGGTCAAAATGACGCGTTTGACCCACAACGAACATTGGCTTTACAGCAGGACGGCCGCCACAACTTGGCCGCGGCTGCGAGATCGAAACAGCACCTTTTGATTTTCGGCAATGCTGCGCCATCAACCCCAGCCTCTACTGCGAGCGTGATCCAATCAAAGGAAAGGTGCTCGTGCAAGGACTAACGATGAAGAAACCTGTTCTCTCAATTGACGAGCCAGAGCCGAAGAAAGCACTACGAGCCGACCGACCCCCCACCGAAGGGTTCGTGACGATCGTCGACGGCCATTTTAAGTCAGAGTTCGATACTGTCGAAGCTGCTGAAGCAGCGGGTCGGAAGCTGAAGTCGGCTTACCCGATGCTCCAGATCGAAATCTATGACGCCGACAAGAAAGTCCGCACTTTGTTGAGCTAGCAAAGTCGGCTATCGCGTCGCCAGAGGTAGCAGCTCGCTCGCCGGGCTCCCACACCGCATATTTCTTGATGGTCCAGTCCGGATTGTCGCGTCATTCCTGAAAATTGGCGTGTCTCTGCTTGATACCCTGAGAGCGGTCATCTCCATACAGCTATCGTCATCGAGATTGACGTGTAGCCAATGCGGAAAGGCCGGACATCAATGCCGGGCCTTTCTTTTGAGCGCAAAACGGCTGGACTTAGAAATCCATACCACCCATGCCGCCGCCGCCCGGAGGCATGCCGCCGCCTGTGTTTTTCTTCGGCACTTCGGCCACCATGGCTTCGGTCGTGATCAGGAGGCCCGCGACGGAGGCCGCGTTCTGGATCGCGGTGCGGACCACCTTGGTCGGGTCGACGATGCCCTTGGTGATCAAATTGCCGTATTCGGCGTTCTGGCTGTCGAAGCCGTAGGCGTACTGCTCCTTCTCCAGGATCTTGCCGACGATGACGGAGCCGTCCTCGCCCGCGTTGATCGCGATCTGGCGGGCCGGCGCTGAGAGCGCCTTGCGCACGATCTCGACGCCGGTCTTCTGGTCGTCGTTCTTGGTCCGGACGCCCTTGAGCTGCTCGGCGGCACGGAGCAGGGCGACGCCGCCGCCCGGCACGATGCCTTCCTCGACAGCCGCGCGGGTCGCGTGCATCGCGTCATCAACGCGATCCTTGCGCTCCTTCACCTCGACCTCGGTCGCGCCGCCGACGCGGATCACCGCGACGCCGCTCGCGAGCTTGGCCAGACGTTCCTGCAGCTTCTCGCGGTCGTAGTCCGAGGTGGTGTCCTGGATCTGCGCCTTGATCTGGGAAACGCGCGCCTCAATGTCGGCCTTCTTGCCGGCGCCGTTGACGATCGTGGTGTTCTCCTTGTCGATCATCACCTTCTTGGCCCGGCCGAGCATGTTGAGGGTGACGTTCTCGAGCTTGATGCCGAGATCTTCCGAGATCGCCTGGCCGCCGGTGAGGATCGCGATGTCCTGCAGCATGGCCTTGCGGCGATCGCCGAAGCCCGGCGCCTTGACGGCTGCGACCTTCAACCCGCCGCGGAGGCGGTTGACGACCAGCGTCGCCAGCGCTTCGCCTTCGACGTCCTCGGCGACGATGACGAGCGGCTTACCGGTCTGCACCACGGCTTCGAGCAGCGGCAGCAACTCGTTCAACGAGGAGAGCTTCTTCTCGTATATCAGGATATAGACATCGTCCATTTCAACGCGCATCTTTTCGGCGTTGGTGACGAAGTAGGGCGAGATGTAGCCGCGGTCGAACTGCATGCCTTCGACGACCTCGAGTTCGGTCTCCAGCGACTTGGCTTCCTCAACCGTGATGACGCCCTCATTGCCGACCTTCTTTACGGCGTCGGCGAGGAACTTGCCGATTTCGGCATCGCCATTGGCCGAGATGGTGCCGACCTGGGCGATTTCCTCGTTCGAGGTGACCTTCTTGGAGTTTTTCACGAGGTCGGCGACCACGGCTTCCACCGCGAGGTCGATACCGCGCTTCAGGTCCATCGGGTTCATGCCGGCGGCAACCGCCTTGGCGCCTTCACGGACGATCGCGGCCGCGAGCACGGTCGCGGTGGTGGTGCCGTCGCCGGCCGCATCAGCGGACTTGGAAGCGACTTCGCGCACCATCTGCGCCCCCATGTTCTCGAACTTGTCGTCGAGCTCGATTTCCTTGGCGACGGCGACGCCATCCTTGGTGATGCGAGGTGCGCCGAACGACTTGTCGAGCACGACGTTGCGGCCCTTCGGACCGAGCGTCACCTTCACCGCGCTGTTCAGAATGTCGACGCCGCGCAACATGCGGTCGCGAGCATCGACGCCGAATTTGACTTCCTTGGCTGACATAATGATCTCCGGTTTCAAGTGGTCGGATCCCAAAGATCGCGCGACAGGCGGGTTCTTGAGGGATGCCATTTGGGTTGCGGCCCCCATCTTCGATACGCCGACTGCGCCGGCTCCTCAGGATTGGGAAAACTCGCTGGCGCTTAAGCAGCCTTCTTGGCGGCCTCGATCCGAAAAGGATGTTTGAAGGTGATGGTTTCCCGCCGCGAGCGCATCGTCATGCCGAGCTACCTTTCGCAAACGGCTTGGCGCCGGCTTTTTTTGTTCTGCATGGGCTTACCGTGCGCTCTTTTGACATGATTAGCTATCGCTTTCTGGAGGCAATTGGTCCGCGTCAGGTCGAATAGCCCTCGCCTCGCCTTGTATTCGGGCGCTTTCGTAGCCATCTCCGTGGAGCGCCGGAACATTTTTCGGAAATAAGCAGGG